>JAANCK010955071.1_pt1 | contig 20010 bp, 20 predicted proteins | sample 7277841 | NCBI WGS metagenome assembly JAANCK01 (sample SAMN14222788, study PRJNA588281) | permafrost metagenome | isolation source: Arctic cryosol methane SIP | place: Canada:Nunavut | collected 2015-07 | reverse complement strand
GGAGAAATCCAGGCGCTCCTTGATGTTGACCGAGTAGGCGGTGGCCTCCAGCCGCAGGCCCATCTGCTCGGCGATCGACATGTACAGATTGTTGAACACCTCGAGCATCACCGGGTCCACCGAAGTGCCGATGGCGACGCGTTCCGCGCGTGCCTCGATGCGCCTGAGCACGAGATGGTCGAGCGGCGTGACTTCGGCCTGCCAGCCGGGCTCGACCACGGTGGTCGCGTTGGCCTCGGCGATGATCGCCGGCCCCTTGATCTGGTCCCCGGGCTGCAGCGCATCGCGCCGGTAGACCGGCGTGCGATGCGAGCGGCCGCCGGTGTGCATGTCCACGCTATCCGCGCGTTGCGGCGGCCCGCTGCGCGTGGCCGCAGCCGGCGCGGCCTCGGCCGGTGCGTCGGAAACACCAATGGCTTCGACCGACACCGCCTCGGCGAGCAGCGCGCGGCCGGGCATGAGAAAAGAGTAGCGCTGGCGGTAGGCGGACTCGAACTGCCTCACCATGTCCTCGATCGTGCCGAAGTTGACGATCAGCGCCGAATCGGTGCCGTCGTATCGGAGATGCACCCGCTGCAGCACGCGCACGCGCTCCGGCGCCACGCCCTGCTCCAGGATTTCCGCGCGCGCCGGCCCGCTCAGTTGTTGCAAGGTGTCATCGAGCAGGCGCCAGTTGCCCGCGTCGAGCCTCACCTCCACCGCCTGCTCGCGCATGGTGGTGATGTCGGCGAGTCCCATGCCGTAGGCCGAGAGCACGCCGGCGAGCGGATGGATGAACACGCGCGTCATGCCGAGCGCATCGGCCACGAGGCAGGCGTGCTGCCCGCCGGCGCCGCCGAAGCAGCACAGCGTGTACTCGGTTACGTCGTGGCCGCGCTGCACCGAAATCTGCTTGATCGCATTGGCCATGTTGCCCACGGCAATATCGATATAGCCCTCGGCCACCTGCTCCGGCGTGCGCGCATCGCCGGTGGCCTCGCGGATTTCACGCGCCAGCTCGGCGAATTTGCGCCGCACGATAGCGGCGTCGAGCGGCTCGTCGCCGCCCGGCCCGAACACCGGCGGAAAGAACTTCGGCTGGATCTTGCCCAGCATGACGTTGCAGTCGGTCACTGCGAGCGGCCCGTTCCTGCGGTAGGACGCGGGCCCCGGATTGGCCGCGGCCGAGTCCGGGCCGGCGCGGTAGCGCGCGCCGTCGAAATGCAGGATCGAGCCGCCGCCGGCAGCCACGGTGTGGATGCTCATCATCGGCGCGCGCATGCGCACGCCCGCCACCTGGGTTTCGAACGCGCGCTCGAATTCGCCGGCGTAGTGCGACACATCGGTCGAGGTGCCGCCCATGTCGAAACCGATGATTTTGTCGAAGCCCGCGCAGAGCGAAGTGCGCACCGCGCCGACGATGCCCCCGGCCGGGCCGGAGAGGATCGAGTCCTTGCCCTGAAAGCGGCGCGCGTCGGTGAGCCCGCCGTTCGACTGCATGAACATCAGGCGCACGCCGCCGAGTTCGGCCGCGACCTGGTCCACGTAGCGCCGCAGGATCGGCGAAAGATAGGCGTCCACCACGGTGGTGTCGCCGCGGCTGACGAGCTTCATCATCGGGCTCACTTCGTGCGACACCGACACCTGGCCGTAGCCGATCGCGCGCGCCATCGCTGCAATCTGCTGTTCGTGCTCCGGGTAGCGGTAGCCGTGCATGCATACAATCGCAATCGAAGCGTAGCCCTCGTCGTGGGCGGCCTGCAGGTCGCGCCGCGTGCGCTCTGCGTCGAGCGGGGTCAGCACTTCGCCGCGCGCCCCGACGCGCTCCTCGATTTCCACCACCTTGCTGTAGAGCAGCTCGGGCAGGACGATGTGGCGCGAAAAGATCTTCGGCCGGTTCTGATAGGCGATCCTGAGCGCGTCGCGAAAGCCGCGCGTGATGAACAGCACGGTGCGTTCGCCCTTGCGCTCGAGCAGCGCGTTGGTCGCGACCGTGGTGCCCATTTTCACCGCTTCGATCCTGTCGCCCGGAATCGGCGCGCCGGCGGCGACGCCGAGCAGATGGCGGATGCCGGCAAGCGCGGCATCGCGATAGTGCTCCGGGTTGTCGGACAACAGTTTGTGCGTGAGCACCGCGCCATCGGGGCGGCGCGCGACGACGTCGGTAAACGTGCCGCCGCGATCGATCCAGAATTGCCAGCGATGCTGATGCATGGGAAATGCAGGGGCCCGCGATTCACGCGCCCGGGGGCTTCTGTTAGGATGCGCAAAATCATATCACGCTCGTTCACCATGAATTCCCTTGAGTCCCTTGCCGGCGAGGCGCAGGCGGCGATGCCTTGCGGCGCGGCGGCGCAGATTGTGATCGCCGCGCCCTGGAACACGGCGCGCATCCAGTGCCAGAACGCGTAGATTGCGTCGTCATCGGCGCCGGCGTGGTGGGCCTCGCCTGCGCACGCGCGCTCGCGCGCGCCGGGCGCGAAGTCATCGTGCTCGAAGCGGCCGGCGCCATCGGCACCGAAACCAGCTCGCGCAACAGCGAAGTCATCCACGCCGGCATCTATTACCCGCCGGGATCGCTCAAGGCGGACACCTGCGTGGCCGGCAGGCAGATGCTGTACCGCTACTGCGAAGAGCACGGCGTGGCGCACCGCCGCTGCGGCAAGCTGATCGTGGCTGCCGCGGCGGAGCAAATCGCAACGCTGCACAAGATCCGCGCCCAGGCGGAGGCCAATGGCGTGCGCGATCTGCGCCTGCTGAGCGCAGCTGAAGCCAGGGCGATGGAGCCGCAGCTGCACTGCGTGGCGGCGCTGCACTCGCCCTCCACCGGCATCATCGACAGCCACGGCCTGATGCTCGCGTACCGCGGCGACGCCGAGGAGCGCGGCGCCATGCTCGCGCTGCACAGCCCGGTGACCGGCGGCGCAGTGCAAGCCGAAGGCGTGCTGCTCGAAGTCGGGGGCGAGGAGCCGATGCGGATCATCGCGCGCACCGTGATCAACGGCGCCGGCCTGCACGCGCAGCCCGTAGCCGCGGCCCTGCGCGGATTTCCTTCCGGGAAAGTTCCGCCCTGCCACTACGCCAAGGGCAACTACTACAGCCTTGCCGCGCGCTCCCCGTTCACGCACCTCATTTATCCGGTGCCGGAAGCCGCCGGCCTGGGCGTGCACCTGACGCTGGACTTGGCGGGGCAGGCGCGCTTCGGTCCGGACGTGGAATGGATCGCCGAAATAGACTACGATGTCGACTTGCGCCGCGCAGACGGCTTTTACCGGGCGATACGCGAGTACTGGCCGGGCCTCAAGGACGGTCAGCTGGCGCCGGGCTACGCCGGCATACGGCCCAAGCTGGGCGGCCCGGACCAGCCGGCCGGCGATTTCCTGATACAGGGGCCGCAGCAGCATGGCGTGGCGGGCCTGATCAACCTGTTCGGCATCGAGTCGCCGGGCCTGACCGCATCGCTCGCGCTGGCGGACCTGGTTGCGCGGACGGCCGCGGCTTGAACAGGCCGGGATGCGAATTGGATTGCAACGACATCAACAGAGGAGAGCAAGCATGAAATTGAAACCGACACTGTTCGCCGCGATGGTCGCGGGCCTCGCCTTCGGCACTGCCCAGGCGCAGACCAAGTGGGACATGCCTACGCCCTATCCCGACAGCAACTTCCACACCAAGAACGTGAAGCAGTTCGCCGAAGACGTCAAGGCGGCGAGCGGCGGCAAGCTCGAAATCGTGGTGCACAGCAATGCCTCGCTGATCAAGGCCCCGGAAATCAAGCGCGCCGTGCAGACCGGCCAGGTCAACATCGGCCAGATACTGGTCTCTTCGATGGCCAACGAGAATCCGATATTCGCTTTCGACTCCAACCCCTTCCTCGCGCCGAATTACGCGGCGGCGAAGAAACTGTTGCGCGCCGCGCGTCCCTATGTCGAAAAGCGACTGGACGCGCAGGGCATCAAATTGCTGTTCGCCGTGCCCTGGCCGCCGCAGGGCATCTACACCAAGAAGCCGCTCAATTCCACCGCCGACCTGAAGGGAGTGAAATTCCGCACTTACAGCCCGGACACGTCCCAATTTGCCAAGCTGATGGGCGCGATTCCGACGACGGTGCAGGTGCCCGAAATTCCGCAGGCCTTCCTCACCGGCCTGGTCGACGCGATGATCACCTCCGGCTCCACCGGAGTCGATACCCAGGCCTGGGATTACCTCAAGTATTACACCGACGCGCAAGCCTTCCTGCCGTTCAACATCGTATTCGTGAACAAGGCCGCATTCGCCAAGCTCGATCCGGCGGTGCAAAAGGAAGTCCTGGCGGCAGCCACCAAGGCGGAAGCAGCAGGCTGGGCCACCAGCGAGGCCGAGAACGAAGGCTACAAGAAGACCATGGCCGGCCACGGAATCAACGTGCAAAAGCCGAATCCGAAGCTCGCGGCCGAACTCAACGCCATCGGCAAGACCATGGCGCAGGACTGGGTCAAGAAGACCGGACCCGACGCGCAAGCGATCCTCAACGAACTGCAGTAGCGGGGTTCGAACCAGACTGCGCGCAGGATGGGGCAAAACGCACCGCCCCGCGCGCAGTTTCCTTTTATTCCCGCCGGATTCCGGATCCAGGCAACAGGTCCGGCGCTGTCGCGCGATAACGCGGATGGCAGAGGACGCTCCGGCTGCGATTTCATCGAACAGGACCGCGCAAGCGCATGCGAAGATTTCTCGACTGGCTCTACACCGGCTCCGGCATTCTCGCCGGGATTTTCCTGATCCTGATCGCGGCCTTGTCGCTGGCGCAAATCAGCGGCCGCGTGCTCGGATTCGATGCGTATTCGTTCGACGATTTCGCCGGCTTCTGCATGGCGGCCTCGTCGTTTCTTGGCCTGGCGCACACTTATCGCCGCAACGAGCACATTCGCGTCGCAATGCTCATCGACCGCTTCCATGGCCGCGCGCGCCGGACGCTGGAAACCCTGTGCCTGGGCACGAGCACGTTTCTGGTCTGCTACTTCGCCTGGTACGCGATCGACATGGCCTGGACTTCGCATATCATCAACGACGTATCGCAGGGCCTGGTGCCGGTGCCCTTGTGGCTGCCCCAAAGCGGCATGGCCCTGGGTCTGATCATCATGGCGATCGCGCTGCTGGACGATCTCCTCGTTTTGCTCGCCGGCGGCACGCCCTCGTACCTGGTGGCCGAGCGGACAAAGAAAATCGCGATGTCGGAGAATCTCTAAACCATGAACACCCTCGGCATCACCCTGTTCCTGCTCGCACTCCTGGGCGTGCTGCTCGCCGGCGGCGTTTGGATCGCGCTGGTGCTGCTTGCGATGGGCTTTGCGGCGATGGAGCTGTTTACCTCGACTCCGGTGGGCAAGCTCATGGCGACCACGGTGTGGGGTTCGAGCGCGAGCTGGTCGCTCACCGCACTGCCCCTGTTCATCTGGATGGGGGAGATCCTGTTCCGCAGCCGCATATCGGAAGACATGTTCCGCGGCCTCGCGCCCTGGCTCACTGCGCTGCCCGGCAGACTGATGCATTGCAAGTGATCGGCTGCGGCATTTTCGCGGCGATTTCGGGCTCGTCCGCGGCCACCGCCGCCACCATCGGCAAAATGACCGTACCGGAGCTGCTCAAGCGCGGCTACCACGAACCCATGGTCATCGGCTCGCTCGCCGGCGCGGGCACCCTCGGCTTGCTGATTCCGCCCTCGATCATCATGATCGTCTATGGCGTCGCGGCCAATGTTTCCATCGCGCGGCTGTTCATCGCCGGCGTGGTGCCCGGGATCATGCTGATGAGCCTGTTCTCCGGCTACATCATCCTCTGGTCCCTGCTCAATCCGGACAAGACGCCGCCCTCGGATATACACATGAGCTTCGCGCAGAAGCTGTACGCCTCGCGTCTGCTCATCCCCACGGTGCTGCTGATCGCTGCGGTGATCGGCTCCATCTACAGCGGCATCGCGACACCTACGGAAGCGGCGGTGCTCGGCGTGGTGGGCTCGCTCATCCTGTCGCTGGTCTCGGGCTCGCTCGACTGGAAAACGTTCTCCGACAGCGTCATGGGCGCGATGCGCACGTCCTGCATGATCGCCTTCATTCTGACCGGTGCGGCCTTCCTTACCACGGCAATGGCCTTTACCGGCATCCCGGAAGCAATGGCGGCCTGGATCACCAAGCAGGCGCTCTCGCCGGTAATGCTGATCGCTGTGCTGACGCTGCTGTACATCGTGCTCGGCTGTTTCATCGACGGCATTTCGATGGTCGTGCTGACTTCGGCGGTAATCCTGCCTACGGTGCAGGCGGCACATATCGATCTTCTGTGGTTCGGCATCTTCATCGTGCTGGTGGTGGAAATGGCGCAAATCACCCCGCCGGTAGGCTTCAATCTGTACGTGCTGCAGGGCATGACCGGCAAGGACATCTTCAGCATCGGCAAGCACGCGCTGCCGTTCTTCCTGCTGATGGTGGCCGCAGTCGCGATCATCTGGATCTTCCCGGACATGGTCACTTACCTGCCGCAAAGGATGCTGGGCAGAGGCTGATGCACGCGGACCGCAGCCAGCCCGTCTGTCTGACCGGGGAAATCCGCGCGCTCGAGCGCAGCGCCGCCGAGCGCGCCGGCGCCGCGCCGCTGATGCCGCTGGCCGGCCTCGCCGCGGCCGAATACGCGCGCGAGCTGCTCGGCGACAACGGCAGGAAGGTGCTGGTGCTCGCCGGCCCCGGCAACAATGGCGGCGATGCGTTCGAGCTCGCTGCGCACCTGAAGAGCTGGTTCTACCGCGTCGAAGTGGTATTCACCGGCGACGAGCACCAGTTGTCCGAAGATGCGCTGGCCGCGCTCAGGAAATGGCGCGAATGCGGCGGCAACACCTACGCTGCGCCGCCTGCGGCGCTGCGCCCGGACCTGGTGGTGGACGGCCTGTTCGGCATTGGCCTGGCGCGGCCGCTGGACGGCCGCTACGCCGAGCTCATTGCGGCGGTCAATCGCCTGCCCGGGCGCAAGCTGGCGCTGGACATTGCCAGCGGCATCAACGCCGACACCGGCGCAATCATGGGCGCGGCCGTGCGCGCCACGCACACCATTAGCTTCATCGCGCTCAAACCCGGACTGCTCACGCTGGACGGCCCGGACTACTGCGGCGACATCCGCGTTGCCGAGCTCGGCCTCGACCTGCACGCGCTGTTCGCGGGTGGCGGCGCCACCATCGGGCAGGAATCACTGCGCCGCGCACTCGGACCGCGGCCGCGCAATTTCCACAAGGGCATGGCCGGCAGCGTGGGTGTGCTCGGCGGCGCCGGCGGCATGGTCGGCGCGGCCTTGCTGGCGGGCCGCGCCGCGCTGAAGTTGGGTGCGGGCAAGGTGTTTCTCGGCCTGCTGAGCGAGCATCCGCCCGCCATCGATTACAGCCAGCCGGAGCTGATGCTGCGCACGCCGCGCGAGCTGCTTGAAACCGGATTGATCACGGCGTTTGCCGTCGGCCCCGGCATGGGCACGGTCAAGTCAGCCGAACAGCTGCTGCGCGAGGTCCTCGATGCAAGCGTTCCGCTGGTGCTCGATGCCGACGCGCTCAATCTGGTCGCATCGAGCAAGACGCTGCAGGCGCGGCTGCCGAAACGCAGCGCCCGCTGCGTGCTCACGCCGCACCCGGCGGAAGCCGCGCGCCTGCTCGGCTGCACCACCGAAGCCGTGCAGGCCGACCGAATCAAGGCTGCGGGGGAACTCGCGCAGCGCTACCGCGCGGTGGTCGTGCTCAAGGGCAATGGCAGCATCGTTAGCAGCGCGGACGCGGGCTGGCAGATCAACACCAGCGGCAATCCCGGCATGGCCTCGGCCGGAATGGGCGATGTGCTCACGGGCATGATTGCATCGCTGCTGGCGCAGGGCGCCGATGCGCGCGCTGCCGCGGCGGCGGCGACCTGGCTGCACGGCGCGGCTGCCGACGCGCTCGCGCGCGAGCATGGCGGCCCGCTCGGCATCAGCGCCGGCGACCTGCTCGCGCCGGCGCGCAGGCTGCTCAACGCGGCGCTGTACTAACGCTGAAGACTCATGCCGCCGCCTCCGACCCAGCGTCGCAATTCACACCTTGCGCCGTCGGCGTCAGGCGGCAATCGCGGCCGGTCGCATCCCCGCTGCGCGGGGCGGCCGATGAGGCGGAGCAGGGGCCCCATCTGCAAGATGGGGATGCGACCCGAATTCGGACGCATGGGGCCGCCGGCCGCCTACGGCCGCCTGCGGGGTCAGATCCCCGGCTTGCGCCGGGGCCCCTCTTCCACCCTTCGGCGGCCCCTGCTCCCTGCTCATGCCGCCCGCAGTTTGGAAGCCGCCTCGGGGTAGGGATAGAGGATGTTGAGCGCCACGCTCTGGCCGGCGCTCTGCACCATGCGCACGTGCTCGCGCCGCAATTCGCGCGCCTGACGGCAGCCGCAGGAGTGGGCGATCATGTCGATCTCCCGGTTCATGCCGGTCGCGTATTGGGCGACGCGCAGGCGCTTCTCCTCCACCACCAGTCCGCGCTGCAGGCGCTTGTCGTGCGTGGTGACGCCGGTGGGGCAGCTGTTCTGGTGGCAGCGCAGCGCCTGAATGCAGCCCAGCGAAAACATGAAGCCGCGCGCGGTATTGACGAAATCCGCGCCGACGCACAAAGCCCATGCCGCGCGCGCCGAGGTGATCAGCTTACCGGCGGCGATCACGCGCACGCGCTGGCGCAGGCCCGATTCGATCAGCGCGTCCACCACGCGCGGCAGCGCCTCCGCGATCGGCAGCGCCATGTGGTCCATCAGCGCCTGCGGCGCCGCGCCCGAACCGCCTTCGCCGCCGTCCACGGCAAGGAAGTCCGGCGCGTATTCCAGTCCGCGCCGGTTGATAGCTTCGCATAATTCGTTGATGAATTGCCAGCCGCCGATGGCGCTCTTCACGCCAACCGGTTTGCCGGTCAGATCGCGCAGCCAGGCGATCTTGTCCAGCAGCTCGTTCACGTTGGAGATATCGCGATGCCGGTTCGGGCTGATCGAATCCTGGTGCGCCGGGATGCCGCGGATGCGCGCGATCTCCTCGGTCACCTTGCCCGCCGGCAGCACCCCGCCCTTGCCCGGTTTTGCGCCCTGCGACAGCTTGATCTCGAATGCCTTGATCTGCGGTGCCAGTTCTTTTGCGCGTTCTGCCGACAGATTGCCGTCGCGATCGCGGATGCCGTATTTGGCGGTGCCGATCTGCATGATGATGTCGCAGCCGCCTTCGAGGTGGTAGGGGCTCAGCCCGCCCTCGCCCGTGTCCATCCAGCAGCCGGCGAGCGCCGCGCCGTGAGACAGCGCGCGCACCGCCGGCGCGGAAATGGCGCCGAAGCTCATGCCGCTGATGTTGACGATGGATTTCGCCTCGAACGGCTCGCGCGCGTAGCCTTCGCCGATCACCAGAGCGGGCGTGGGCAGGCGGTCCTCGTCGAGCACGGGATAGGGCGCGTTGACGAACAGGATCGAGCCCGGTTCGTTGGTGTTACTGGTCGAGCCGAAGCCGATGATGCCGCCCTCGGCCTTGGCCAGGCGGTACACCCAGGAGCGCGCGGAGCGGTTGAACGGCAGCTCCTCGCGGTCGTTCATGAACAGGTACTGGCGGAAATACTCGCCCTGCTTTTCGAAAAAGTAGCGCAGCCTGCCGACCACCGGAAAATTGCGCAGGACCGCGTGCTTCTTCTGCGTGACGTCCTGGATGAACCAGAAGACGAGGACGGCGAGGATGACGAAACCGACTATCGTTCCAAGGCCGTAGCTGACCACTCCGAGCATGCCTGACATACTCCCTCCCCCTGGGTACGGCCGTTTTTGTTGTGTGCGGCTACGGCTACTGTACTACTGTACTACTGTACTACGGTAATCAGCGGTCCGGCAGAGTCGTCGTCGGCGTATCCGCGTTCGATCTCGCCCGCGGTCGCGGTGCGCACGGATACCACGGTGCAGGCAAAACGCAGCGCCATGCCGGCGAGCGGATGATTGCCGTCGAGCACCACCTTGTCCTGCTCCATTTCGGTGACGGTAAATATGAGCAGTTCGTCCGCGTCAGCGCCCGCCTGCTCGAACTGCATGCCGACTTCGAGCTCCGGCGGAAACTGCGTGCGCTCGGCCAGGCGCACCAACTCGGCATCGTACTCGCCGAACCCGTCCTCGGGTTCCAGGCGGACTTCAATCCTTTCGCCAGGTTCGCGACCCTGCAGCGCCTGTTCCACCACCGGGAAGATCCCCTCGTAGCCACCGTGCAGGTATTGCACCGCTTCGGCCGACTGCTGGATCAGATTGCCGTGCACATCGGACAGCTGGACCTCGAGCGCGACTACCGTGTCTTTGCCGATTTGCATTCGCGATTGATCTCTTTCACGAGCTGCAGCACCTCCATCGCGTGGCCGCGCGGATTGACGCCATACAGTGCATGCCGCAGCCTGCCTTTCTTGTCGATGACAAAGGTGGCGCGCGCAATGCAAGTCTTCTTGGTTCCGTCGCACTCCTTCACTTCGCGCACGCCATACTGCTGGCAGACCTCGGCCTCAGGGTCCGCGAGCAGGCAGACCGAGAGGCCGTGCTTGTCGCGGAATTCAGCATGCGAGATACAGTCGTCCGGTGAAACCCCCAGCACCACGCAATCGTGCCGCGCGAACTCCTCGTCGTGATCGGAGAACTCGATCGCCTGCAGGGTGCAGCCCGGCGTGCCGTCCCTGGGGTAAAAATACAGTACGACGTTCTTCTTTCCCTTGAACGAAGCAAGCCCGACCGTTTCCATGTCGGCGTCGGCCAGGGAAAACACTGGGGCGGGATGTCCGATTTGCGGCATAGCGGTTTTCACGTTGCGGACGATTCTAAACCATCCCGGGAAAACGTGAAGCCCCCAAAATCAGGCCGGTTGAGCCTGCGCGCCAAAAGCAAAGATATAATGCCGCTGATACAGTCCATCGTTCGGGCACCGACGCAACATGACTGAAGAAAAGGCCGCGCCGCAACCCGAGCGCCTGCTGCTATCCACGCGCAGGGAATACCTGCACGCGCTGGAGCAACTCATCGGCCTGGCGCAGCGCGAGCTGCGCATTCTCGACGCCGATCTTTTTCATCTGCAGCTCGACTCGACTCGCACGAACGATTTGCTGCGCGAATTCCTGCTGCGTGGCCGTGACAACCGCCTGTACATCGCAGTGCACCATACCGAGTACCTGAGCAATCACTGCCCGCGTCTGCTCGAGCTGCTGCGCCGCTTCAGCGAGCACATGTTCATCCACCAGACCATGGGTGACGCCACCCGGGCACAGGACTGCCTCGTGCTCGCGGACAAGCATCATTTCGTGCGCCGTCCGGTGCAGGCGCAGCCGCGCGCGGTACTCAGGTTGAACGACGAAATGGAAAGCCAGGCAATCTACCTGCGCTTTTCCGAAATCTGGGACAGCTCCGTCCCCGCCGTTGCCGCGACGACCAGCGGCCTGTAGCTAAATCCTGAAAAGCGGTAAAATGGAACGTTTGCCGCACCGCCCCGGATCGGGTCGGTGTCAAACACAACGTTTAACTCTTTATCGATAAGGAAATTAAGACATGAAACGCTCAATAATGATCGCCGCACTTGCCACGCTGATGCTGGCTGCCTGCGGTAAAGAAGCTCCGCCTCCTCCCCCGCCAGCTCCGGTCGCGGCGCCCGCGCCAGCACCTGCGCCCGCGCCTGCCGCAGCTGAAGCTGCGAAAGACGCTGGCCAGGCCGCCGACGCTGCCAAAGACGCAGCCGGCGCAGCCAAAGACGCAGCCGGCGCAGCCAAGGAAGCGGCTGGCGCAGCCAAGGAAGCAGGCGGCGCGGCCAAGGACGCCGCCGATGCAGCCAAGGACGCAGCCAAGAAGTAAGCCTGCAGTTCGGGCAGAAAAAGCCGGTCTTCGGACCGGCTTTTTTATTGTATTGGCCGCCGCGCGTGAAACTGGCGCGGCTGCTTCAGATGCCCGTGCCTCGCGATGCGCGTCATGGCAAAACGGGGCACCTGACGCTCCGGCGCATACCAGAGGCGACTAAGAGTTTATTTCAATATGAGGGGATACCTCCCCTCATACTCCCCTATATAGGCGTTGCAAAATTTCATTTTGCAACGGGTTCTAAATGATTTCGCGCCAGCCGAAACCCTCGTTCTGGTCGGCGACGCCGATCCAGCCCGGCGCGCAGCCCATCACCTGCGCCAGCGCCTGGCAGGCGAGTTCGGGCGTGTTGTTGTGCTCGGACAGATGCGCGGCGACGAGGTGCTGCAAACGGCTGTGATCGAGCGCAGCCAGCAGGCCGGCCGAACTCGTGTTGTCCAGATGTCCGTAGCGGCCCGCGATGCGCGCTTTCAGCGCATGCGGGTAATCTCCGTTCATGAGCAGCTCGAGATCGTGGTTGCATTCGAGCACCAGCGCATCGCAGCCGGAGAGCATCGCTTCGATATGGCTGGTGGAAGTGCCGGTGTCGGTGAGCACGCCCAGGCGATGGGCGCCGTCGGAGAACACGAAATGGGCGGGCTCGCGCGCATCGTGCGGCACCGGAAACGGCAGCAGCTGCAGTTCACCCACGGCAAACGGGCTATGGCTGTCGATGATGTTGACCTGCTGCAGCCCGGATGCATCGCCGGGCAATGCTTTCAGCGTGCCATGCGTCAGCCACAGCGGCAGGCTGTGCTTGCGCGCGAACTTGCACGCGCCGGCGGTATGATCGCTGTGCTCGTGGGTGACGAGTATGCCGGAAAGCGCAGCCGGCGCCAGGCCCAGGCGCGCGAGCCGGCGTTCGGTCTCGCGCACCGGATAGCCGCAATCCAGCATCAGCCGGGTGCGGCCCCGTTCGACGATAAGCGCATTGCCCCTGCTGCCGCTTCCCAGGCAGGCAAAGCGCATGCGCTATTTGAGCTGCTCGTGCAGCAGCGAGAGAATGCGCCGGCCGGTGTCGGTATTATCCGGCTGGCCGTCCTTGTTCTGCACCTGCACCTCGCTGACGCTGCCGGATTGCTTGACCAGCACGCGATACTGCTCGGCCTTGATCGGGGTTTTGTCGCTGCGCCAGAACGCGAGCTTGGACAGGAAACCCTTGTCCTTGTCCGGCGCCTTCTGGCCGTCGATCAGGGGATCGACATAGCGCACGAAATAGTAGCCCTTGGAGCGGTCGCGGTCTTCCACGGTGAAACCCACGCGGTCCAATGCCAGGCCGACGCGGCGCCAGGCGCGGTCAAACGCATCGTCGAGCTCCAGCGAACCGCTGCCGTTGGCGGCGCGCACCAGCTTGGCGCGCTCGATCTTCTCGTCCTTGCTTATCAGCTCTGCTTTGGCGCGAGCATCTTCGACGCCGTAACGCAGCATCAGCCGGCGCAGGAACTCGGCTTCCAGTTCCGGATCAGGCGGCCGCGGCTGCCATACCGTGTTGACCTTGTCGTTGTCGGCGTACACCTCGGCCATGCCGCGGTGGCTGATGTAGATCTCGGTCGTGCCCGGCGTTTTTCCGCGTTCCAGGCGGGTACGGAATTTGTCACGCTCACCGGTCGAGTAGACCGAATCGATCACTTTTCCGAGCAGGTTGCGTATCGGGCCCTGGGGAATGTTGGCGCGGTTTTCCGCCCAGTCGGTTTCCATGACGCCGACCTCCGGGTTGTCGGTCTTGATCAGGAAGCCGAGCCCCTGCCAGAATTCCTTCACCACCGGCCAGACTTTTTCCGGCGCCTCGGGAACCACCAGCCAGCGCTCGCTGCCGGCGCGCTCGATGTGCACCTTGGCCACGTCGGGCAGCACTTCGGAAGTACTGGCGCGTAGTGCGCCGCCGCGTTCCGCGTTGTAGGTCGAAAGCGTCGCCGATCCATGCGTCGCGATATCCGGCACCGCGTAGCGGTCGTCGCGCGAAGGCGCGGTCAGATCCGGCGGGACTTCGAGCCGAGGCAACTGCTTCGACTCGGACTTGTACTGTATCTTTTCGCCCTGCATCAGATCCTGCATGCTGCTGCAGCCTGCCAGCAGTGCAACCAGGACCAAATAAACAGCATTGCGCTTCATATGGCATTACCCTCTGCTAGTGGCGCCTGATTGCGGGAGCGCAAGGGACGTGCCCCCGTCTCGTTCTTTGACTTGATCACTGGCCGCGCTTCAATTCGATCCCGGCCTGGCGCATTGCTTCCCTGACAGTCTCATGAAAATTCGCCGACAAGGGCACCAGCGGCAGGCGGATGCCGGGCTGGATCAAGCCCATCTGCGCCAGCGCCCATTTCACCGGGACCGGATTGCCCTCGACGAACAGCTTGGTATGCAGTCCGAGCAGGCGGTTGTTCGCTGCGCGCGCACGCGCGATGTCGCCGGACAGGGCCGCGGCGCACATTTCCCGCATCAGCCGCGGCGCGACGTTGGCAGTGACCGAAATCACGCCGTGGCCGCCCATCAGCATCAGCGGCAGGCCGGTGGCGTCCTCGCCGCTGTAGACCGCAAATTCCTTGGGCGCACGCCGCAACAGGTCGCTGCCGCGCTCCAGGCTCGCGGTCGCGTCCTTGATGCCGACGATATTGGGGACCTGCACCAGGCGCAGCACCGTGTCGTTTTGCAGATCGGCGACGGTGCGCCCGGGGACGTTGTAAAGAATCAGCGGCAGATCGACGGCCTCGGCGATGGCGCGGAAATGCCGGTACAGGCCTTCCTGCGTCGGCTTGTTGTAATACGGCACCACCGACAGGCTGAATTGCGCGCCCGAATGCTTGGCAGACTGCGACAGTTCGATCGCCTCGGCGGTCGAATTCGCCCCGGTGCCGGCAATGATGGGAACACGCCCGGCAGCGTGCTCGACCGCAATGCGGATCAGCTCCTTGTGCTCGTCGAAATTGACCGTGGGCGATTCGCCCGTGGTGCCCACGACGACTATGCCCTGCGTGCCCTCGGCGACATGCCAGTCGATCAGGCTCTTGAAGCGCCCGATGTCCAGCGACCCGTCTTCGAGCATGGGTGTGACTATGGCTACCAGACTTCCGCTCAACATAAACGCCGTCCCGCGAGGAAAATGTTTAATTTTAACGCATTACGCCCGCCGCCGGGATACATAAATCGCCCGAATCGTAGCGATGCGCGCCTACTCCGGCAGGTCCAGCCTGCACGCCTCGATGCCGCGCTGAATCGCGCAGATGCGCTGGATCACCGCGGGCTTGGGCCGTTCGACCCGGCCCTGCTCGAACGCGAGCACCTGCACCCGGCCCTGCACCCATTGCAGCAGTTCGTGCGGACGTAGCAGGAACTCAGGCTTAGACGGGCGCCCGAGCATTTCGTTTCCCAGCGCAAAGGTTTCGTAGATCAGGACGCCGCGGGGGCGCAGCGCATCGAGCAAGGCGGGCATCAGCGGCCGGTGCAGATAATTGGTCACGACTATGCCGTCGAAGGATCCAGCCGGATAAGGCCAGGGCGCGCCTTCGACGTCGGCGCAGCGGGTCTTTACCCCGGCCACGCCCTCAAGCGCGGCCAGGGACGCGCCGTCGCGGTCCAGCGCCTCGACCTGATAGCCCAGGCCCGCCAGATGGCGCGCGTGGCGCCCCTGTCCGCAGGCCAGGTCGAGTACGGCGCCGCCGGGCGCAATCAGGCGCGCGAAGCGGCGCACCCAGGCCGAGGCCTCAAGTTGATCGTGCTGGCGCATGTGCATCGCATTCCATCCTAATTCGTTTCTAAGCGAGGGGATACGCCCCGAAGGTCGCGATCCCGCTTGACGGGAAAGTCCCCTTGGGGGACCTCCCCTCATACTCCCCTATATCGGGCCTTGCAAAATTTCATTTTGCAACCGGTTCTAAAAGCCCGAGCCCGGCTGGCGCAGGAACTCGGTTTCCTCCGGCGTGGAGGCGCGACCCAGAATCGCATTGCGGTGGGGGAAGCGGCCGAAGCGCGCAATGACCTCGAAATGCCGGCGCGCATAGTCGATGGTTTCGGCGCTGCCGGAATCGGCGCGCAACCCTTCGAATAAGCTCAGGCACCGTCGTTGCAACGCCAGATCCTCGGCGTGTTCGAACGGCAGATAGACGAACCAGCGCTGCACCGGAACGAGCAATCGGTCGAATCCCCGTTCCACTGCCAGCTGCGCCGCAGCCTGCGCCTGGGCATCGGTCGCGAACGCCTGGCCGGAGCCGCGAAACAGATTGCGCGGAAACTGATCCAGCACCAGGATCAGCGCGAGCAGCGCAGCGGGGGTTTCCTGCCACGCCTGCAGCCGCCCGGCGGCGGCCTTGTACTGCAGATCGAGGAAGCGCGTGCGGATCTCGAGGTCGAACGCGTCGGACTTGCGGAACCACTCTGCGCGCGGCTGGCCGAATTCGGGGGAGCCTGCCGCCCCGAACCAGAAATCGAGCACATCACTATGATCGGCCATTGTGGAAATCCGGCGAATCGGTCTGGAACCGCTGCCGCTGCGCGCACGGTTGCAGCGCCGGCGCAGGTCTTAAGCGGGTTCCGAAATCTCGATCAGATTGAGATCCGGATCGCGCACATAGACCGAGCGCAACGCAAAGCGCGCGCCGGTGCGCGTGACCGGACCCAACTCGATGGCTACGCCGGCCGCCCGCAGCTGCGCGATCACTTCGTCCAGCGGCCGGTCCGCCAGGAAACAGACGTCCAGCGACCCGGGCGTCGGATGCGCTGCATAAGCGTCGGTCACCGTGCCCTGGTCATGGATGTTGATCTTCTGCTCGCCGAAGCGCAGCGCGCGGCGCCCCTGGCCGAACACCTCCAGCTTCATATCCAGCACGCGCGTGTAGAAGTCGATGCACTTTTCCGCATCGCGCGTGGTCAGCACCAGGTGGTCCATGCTCTTGATCATTATTTCCCTGATTCTTCAGTTTGCCGGCCGCGCCGGCGCCATGAATATCCGCCGCCTCTGCCCGCTATGACCAGCCGCGGCCCATGCCCCAGTAGTTATGGTGCCAGCCGAAGCCCGGGAGCATTCCCAGCACGATCGAGACCAGGCTCGCGAGAACCATCAGGATGATCACCGCCGGTATAGCCGCGATGGCCCACTTTACCAGCAGCACCACCATCGACCAGAACGGTATCTTGATATCGGTCACAACCACTTCGCGTTTATCCTCCGCCATCGCGGCCATCCTCCAGGGTGGATACCGTGCTAGTTCTTCCAGGCGCGGTCGAGGGCCTGCTCGGCCCGGTCCAGTTTTGCCTTGGCCTGCTGTTTCGTTGTTTCCGACAGTCCGGCTTTCTTCTGCTCCTGATCGAGCTGCTTTTCCAGCGCGTCCATTGCCTTCCTCGTTTGGGCGAGCCGCTCCGCATCGGCCTTGTGCTCGGCCTCGGCGCGTTCGTACGCCTGGCGCGCGAACTGCACGGCGCTTTGCTCCCGCGAAACGTCTCGTGCCGGTGCGTGGATAGACGCGGCCGCCAGGATCAATGCTGCGACCATCTGAACGCTGCGCATGAAGCCCCTCCCCAAAAATTACCGTGGTGGAGACCGACGCCGGAACCCAGGCACATTGCGCAGTTTAGCGCCGCTGCCTGGCCGTTGCCAGCGCGCGCCGGTTCCCGACCGGGTCCGGCAGTAGCTGCGTGCGAAGCTTGAAGGCGCGCCGCTTCGCGCACACGCGCCTGGTTTCCTGGTGCCCCGAAAACGAATCGAACGTTCGACCTGCCCCTTAGGAGGGGGCCGCTCTATCCACTGAGCTACCGGGGCGAGAGCCGCAATTCTATACGAAATCGGCCCCGGCTTAGGCCGCGCATCCGCTGTGATGCGCGCGGCGCCGCGCTCCGGCGCCTACAACACCAACTTGGATCTCTCGCACGGCGCCTCGCACACCACATTGGAGCCCAGGCGCACGAGCGCTTCGCGGGTCTCCTTCAGCTTGAGGTCGATATCGTCGTCGGTCTGGTCCGGGTCATGGTGGAACAGGTGCAGCCGTTTGACTCTCGCCCGCGCGGCCAGGTCCGCGACCTCGCTCACGCAGGAATGGCCCCAATCGACCTTGCTCGGGTATTCGTGGTCGCGGTAGGTGGTGTCGGTGATGAGCAGGTCCGCGCCCTGCACGAAATGGGCCAGCCTCTCTACATAGGCCAGGTCGTAGCGCGGGTCGGTGCGCAGGTACAGCTCATTGTCGGTGATGTAGCAAACCGAGCGGCCATGGCAGCGGAGCCGGTAGCCGAGGCAATAGCCGGGGTGCTTGAGCAGGATGGTATCGATGCGCACGGCGCCGAGGTCCAGGGACTCCTCGCGCAGGTCGCGGAACACCAGCCGGGCACCAAACTCCCTGATCGTGACCGGGAAGTACACGCTCTCCATCTGCGCCGCTATCGCGCGCTCGATGGTCAGGTCGCCCTGATACGGCCCGAACACGTCGATCTGGTTTCCGCGCACGTACAAGGGGCCGAAAAACGGGATGGTGTTGATGTGATCCCAGTGGGTATGGGAGATCAGCACACGCGCCGAAAGCCGCTGCACCTTGCGCGCCGCAAGGTGATCGGACAGTTGCTTGATGCCGGAGCCGCAGTCGAAGATGTGCAGCGGCTCGCCGTTGATCTCGACGCTGACGCAGGGCGTGTTGCCGCCGTAGCGCAGCGAATTCGGCCCGGGTACCGGCAGCGTTCCGTGCACGCCCCAGTAGCTCACCGTGACCTTTTCCGAAAGTATTTCGACAATCAGGCCCGGCAGCGTTTCGCGCTGGACCGGTTTGACGATGTAGCCGTCGGCGCCGAGCTCCTTGGCGCGGCGGCGATCGAACTCGTAGGACTTCGACGAGCACATGATGATCTTGATCGAGGCCAGGTCCGGGCGGCTGCGGATTTCGCGGCACAATTCGAACCCGTCCATTTCCGGCATGATGACGTCGCTGATGACGCAGTCGGGGCGGGCCGACGGAATTTCCCGCAGGGCCTCCACGCTGGAGGCGTAGCACGTTACGCTGTGCCCGACCTCCTCCAGCACGGCTTTCATCAGCTGCAGGATGATGGGGTCGTCGTCTACGATGATAAAGTTCATGGTCCTTTGCGCAACCGTGGCCCTGCGCGCACGCAGGATTTGCGCGCCTGCGCAGCGCTCCATGCCGCATTCACACGGCATCCTACTACATCGGCCGCCGCCATGGTGTTTGCCCACGGCGCAGGCGATTGCATTGATAATTCAGGGCAAAACTGGTAGCTTGCCTGTCTCGCTCAGGGACATGCGGCGAAGTCCAAAGCCGCGACAAAAACCAATACCATGCAACAGGCATCCGCGCCCGCCGTTCTCGAACCGGAAGTCACACAGGCCCGGGCCGAGGACGGCGCGCCGGCAGTGCAGCTTACCGGTGCCTGGGACATCCGCGCGCTCGAGGCGCGCGCGCGGCGGCTCAATCTGCAGCTGCAGACGTTCGCCGCGACGCCGGGCGGCCACTGGGACCTGTCGCGCATCCAGCGCCTGGACCATATCGGTGCGCTGCTGATCTGGCGGGCATGGGGCAAACGCCGTCCGGCCCGGCTTGCGCTGGCGCCGGCGCATGAAGTGTTCTTTTCCGGCCTCGATTCGGCCGAAGCCGCCGCCCCCGCCGTGCCGTTCGACCCTCTGCGACTGGTGCGAGCGCTGGGGACGACGATGCTGCTCGTGGCCGAGCACCTGTTGGGCATGACGCAGCTGATTGGCCAGATCCTGATCGACTCCATCGGTCTGATACGCCATCCGCTGCGCGGGCCCTGGCGCGAAATTTCGGCCAGCGTGTTTCGCGTCGGCACGCAGGCGCTGGGCATCACCGCGCTGGTGGGCTTTCTGATCGGCGTAGTGCTCTCCTATCTCTCGGCCGAGCAGTTGAAGGCGTTCGGCGCGAATATTTTCATCATCAACCTGCTCGGCATGGGCATCATCCGCGAGCTCGGCCCGGTAATCGCCGCGGTGCTGGTGGCCGGCCGCTCCGGCTCGGCCATCACCGCGCAGCTTGGCGTAATGCGCGTCACCGAGGAACTGGACGCCCTGTCGGTGATGGGCATTCCGCATACGGTGCGCCTGATCCTGCCCAAGATCGTGGCGCTCGCGATCGCGATGCCCTTGCTGATCCTGTGGACCTCGGCAATTGCGCTGATCGGC
>JAANCK010537178.1_pt1 | contig 20083 bp, 19 predicted proteins | sample 7277841 | NCBI WGS metagenome assembly JAANCK01 (sample SAMN14222788, study PRJNA588281) | permafrost metagenome | isolation source: Arctic cryosol methane SIP | place: Canada:Nunavut | collected 2015-07 | reverse complement strand
GATCTCGTGCGCAGTCTGCGCGCCGATCTCGCACTGCTCCAGGCTCGCGGCCATCACCAAACGCCCGGCCGCATTGATATACCGCCCGGCCATGATTTCGGCTGCATGGCGCGGCATCTCTTGCGGCAAAGCCGCGTCGGCATAGCCCTGCGGATAAACCGGTTTGCCCTCGGCATCGTATTTGTCGGTCGCACCCAGCGCATGCAGCAGCTCGTGTGCGATGACGATATTGTTCTGCTGCGCCTGCCTTGGGTCGGCAAATGCATGCACCACGCCGATCAGGCCTTTTTGCAGCCCGAGTGAATGCGCCAGCGCCACGCCGTCCTGCGGCGCGTGATACAACACAAACAGCTTGATCCTGCCGAGTTGCGGCAGCCATTGTCCCGAGTGCTGATACACCCACCCGCGCAACTGCAAGCTCCACCACACCGTTTTCAGCACACTGCCATCGCGCGGCGGCGCGGGCGGTTTTTCTGTCAGCTCCGGCAACAGCGTGATCTGCATGGCCTGCGGCTGCTTCACGCCATAACGTGCGGTTTCGCGTTGCAGAAAAGTGTTGATGTCGGCGAAATCGCTTGCCCGCAACGCGCGTATCGTCGCGGCCGCCTGCGCCGAGCCGTCGCCATTGATCGGAACCAGCGTCACGTCCAGCGGTGCGCGCCAGCTGCGCACCAGAGACTGCTCCAGCCAGGTGAAGCCAGACGCCGCAGCCAGCACGCCCAGCAGGATGAGGATACGCAGTCGACGAAAGGTCATGGGGGCACGAGGGAGTCAGAGGCTTACCCTTAACGACTACGCGCCCTCACGCTTGAGAACATCAAAACAAAACAGGGAGGTTACCCTCCCTGTTCCCCATCCGACATTGCCCCGGCTGGTGACTAGCTGGCCTGCAAAACCTCGCGGATCACCCGGAATATCTCGCGGAACGCTTTCGGCGGTTTGTTGTGCACGGCCTCGTCACGCGCATTGCGGATCAGTTGCCGCAAATGCGTGGCATCTGCATCGGGATGCGCATTCAGGAACAGCGTCAGCGCTTCGTTGTCGGCGATGAGCTTGTCGCGCCATTTTTCAGCCTGGTGCAGCTTGGCGTTTTCGGCCACCGACACGCCATTGAATACATCCAGCTGGGCTTGAATGGGCGCCGGATCGACGCTGCGCATCAGCTTGCCGATATATTGCTTTTGCCGCCGCAGCGCCCCGTTCTGGGTGATCTTGCGGCACTCGGCCACGGCGATACGCAGGTTTTCTGGCAGTTCGATGCGCTTGAATTGCGCGGCGGGGAGTTCGACCAGGGCTTCGCCCAGTTCTTGCAGGGCTTCGACATCGCGTTTTTGCTGGCTGCGGCTGGGGCCGTCGTATACGTCGTCCGGGTCGAATTCCAGCTCGGCATCGGGATCAATCAGGCGCACGGTAGGGCTTTCGGTTGCTGTTATGATCCTTATTGTAGTTTCCTGCCCAGCAAAACGCCCGAAAAAACATAGCCGTCTCCCTTCCCTTTTCGCTCACACGCCATGTCCCGCTCCCATTTCAGCTATACCCGCGACCAGCTCATCAGCCTGTCCCAGACCGTCATCGAGCACGCAATGAAAAGCGGCGCGACCGCCGCCGACACCGAAATCTCCGAAGGCATCGGCCAGAACGTCTCGGTGCGCCAAGGCGAAATCGAAACCATCGAATACAACAAGGACAAGGGCGCCGGGGTGACGGTCCACGTCGGCCAGCGTCGCGGCCACGCCTCGACCTCGGATTTGTCCGAAGCCGCGCTGAAAAGCGCAGTCGAAAAAGCGCTCACCATCGCCCGCTATACCGCCGAAGACGACTGCGCCGGCCTGCCCGACGCCGACAAACTGTCGAAAAACGCGCCCGACCTCGACCTGTATCACCCGTGGGCGCTGACGGTGGAAGAAGCCGCCGCCCGCGCGCAGGCCTGCGAAGCCGCCGCGCTGGCAGTCGACAAACGGCTCACCAATTCCGAAGGCGCGGGCGTCTCCACCCACACCTCGCATTTCATCTTTGCCAACAGCCTCGGGTTTTGCGACGGTTATGCCGGCTCGCGCCACGGCATCTCGGTCGCGGTGATCGGCGAAGACAAAAACGGCATGCAGCGCGACTACTGGTACAGCAGCGCGCGCAACGGCAACGACCTCGACGCCCCCGAAATGGTGGGGCGCACCGCCGGTGAGCGCACCGTGCGGCGCCTCAACGGCCGCAAGCTCGACACCCGCACCTGCCCGGTCGTATTCGAAGCGCAACTCGCCACCGGCCTCATCGGCAACTACGTCGCCGCCGTGTCGGGCGGCAGCCTGTATCGCAAATCCTCGTTCCTGCTCGACAGCCTCGGCAAAACCGTCTTCGCGCCGCACATCAACATCCGCGAGATGCCGCTGGTTCATGGCGGCCTCGGCAGCGCGCCGTTCGACAGTGAAGGTGTCGCCTGCGTCGAACGCGACATCGTGAAAAACGGCGTGGTCGAAGGCTATTTCCTCTCCACCTATTCGGCGAAGAAACTCGGCATGACGACGACGGGAAATGCAGGCGGCAGCCACAACCTCGTCGTCTCGCACGGCGACCTCGACCTCGCCGGCCTGCTGCGCGAAATGGGCACCGGCCTGTTCGTCACCGAACTGCTCGGCCACGGCGCCAACATGGTCACCGGCGACTACTCGCGCGGCGCGGCGGGTTTCTGGGTGGAAAACGGCGAGATTCAATACCCGGTCGAGGAAATCACCATCGCCGGCAACCTGGCCGAAATGTTCAAGGGCATTGTCGCGATCGGCAAGGATGTCGAGCGGCGCGGCAGCAAGCAGGTGGGGTCGATCTTGATTGACCGGATGACGCTGGCGGGGAATTGAGCAGGCAGGGCTATGGGCGTTGAGACAGGATGACGGGGCATGTCCAATAATTTTTTCTGTCAGGTGACAGCAAATAACGTTAGAGACTAAGCATTGTCACTGCGCGCTAAAATTATTTCGCTCTGGGTTACAGCACTCCTATCACCGTTGGTAGCTGGCTATGCATTGCTGTCGGCTATTACCTTTGTGTGGTTCAACGCAACAGGTACTTGGTCAGATGCACGTGCCTCGTTATGGGCATGGAGCGCATTTTTCTTTTTCTGTCTGTTTGCGGTCATCGCAATAATGGCAATTGTTCGTCTCGTTTGCCACTACAACAGCCTTTCCCATCTCCCAGACCAAGAAGATGTAACGAGCCAATGAGTTTTCTAGTCACCACATCTAAACCTACGATCAAGCGGCACGCCGCAGAAACGCGGCGCCCCTTGGCTTCACGATAGAACACAGTAATACATGCATCCGATCGGGCTCTCCATCCTCCTGCTTTCACTCAGCAATGTTTTCATGACATTCGCCTGGTATGCCCATCTCAAGGAGCTGAACCAGAAACCCTGGCTCGTCGCTGCGCTGATCAGTTGGGGAATCGCGTTCTTCGAGTACATGCTGCAGGTTCCAGCCAATCGCATTGGGTTCACGGCGCTGTCCGTTGCCCAGCTCAAGATCCTGCAAGAGGTCATCACGCTCAGCGTGTTCGTGCCGTTTGCCTACTTCTATATGAAGGAACCCCTGAAGCTCGACTATTTGTGGGCGGCTCTGTGCATCCTCGGTGCGGTGTATTTCGTGTTTCGCAGCAAGGTGGGCGTTACATGACGCGCACCATTCAACGCGCCCTTTTCGCACTGTTCGCCCTGCTCCTGCTCGCCGCGTGCGAGCGCGCACCGACGCTGCCGCGGCTCGGAGCGAACGATGTGATCCTCGCGTTTGGCGACAGCCTCACTTACGGCACCGGCGCCGAACCCAGCGAAGCCTACCCGGCGAAGCTGGTCGGCTTGACGCAGCACGCGGTCGTCAACGCGGGCGTGCCGGGCGAGACGACGGCCGAAGGCTTGCAGCGTCTGCCCGCGCTGCTGGCCGAACACCATCCGAAGCTGGTGCTGCTGTGCCTCGGCGGCAACGACATGTTGCGGCGCCTGCCCGCCAGCGAAACCGAAAACAATCTGCGCCTGATGTTGCAGACGCTGCGCAGCAGCGGCATCCAGGCGGTACTGATCGGCGTGCCCGAGCCAAAGCTGTTCGGCGGTGCGCCGGACTTTTACGCGCAACTGGCGGAAGAGTTCCAGCTGCCCTACGACGGCGACACGCTCAACACGGTGCTGAAAGACAACGCACTCAAATCCGACCCCATCCACCCCAACGCCGCAGGCTATGCGGCGATTGCACGCGAACTTGCTCAATTGCTGAAGGAGTCCGGCGCGCTCTGACGGACAGCTTGCCATTCAGCAAACAGTACGATATAACGTACGCCACTGTTTGAAGGAGTTCAAAATGCAAACCCTGACCGCGAGCGAAGCCCGTGCGAACTTGTACCGACTCATTGATCAAGCCGCCGAATCCCACCAGCCTATCGCCATTTCCGGCAAGCGTACGAGTGCCGTGCTGGTGTCCAGCGAGGACTGGAGTGCGATCCAGGAAACGCTGTTCCTTCTGGCTGTGCCCGGTATGCGCGAATCCATCAAGCAAGGCATGGCTGAACCGCTGGAGTCGTCAGCCACTGAATTGAAGTGGTGAGTTGGCGCCTGGTATTTGCCAGGCAAGCGCAAAAAGACGCCAGGAAGCTCGCAGCATCGGGGCTCAAGCCGAAGGCTCAAGAACTGCTGGCGGTGCTGGTAATCAACCCGTTTCAGAACCCGCCCGCTTACGAGAAGCTGGTGGGCGACCTCCAAGGCGCCTATTCACGCCGCATCAATATTCAGCATCGGCTTGTCTATGAGGTTTTCGAAGCAGAGCGGGTGGTCCGCGTGCTTCGCATGTGGTCGCACTACGAGTAAGCGGCATGGCTAATCGCGAATGTCTGTGCGCGCAAACAGGGTCGGCCCTGCCGACCTGCCGCTCGCTTCTTGCACTGTCACCTTTTTCATCGTGGATCTACTGAGGTTTTTGGGATGAACGCACTCCTCACCCTGTCGCGCGCAATCGACGCGCTCACCGAACGCATCGGCCAGTTCGTCATCTGGCTGGTGCTGGTCGCCACGCTGGTTTCGGCGGGCAATGCGCTCGCCCGCTGGGCGCTCGGCGCAAGCTCGAATGCCTGGCTGGAAATCCAGTGGTATCTGTTCGGCGCGGTGTTTTTGCTGGCGGCGGGCTACACGCTGAAGCACAACGGCCACGTGCGGATCGATATTTTCTACGGGCGGCTGGGTGCCAAAGGCCAGGCGGTGATCGACTTGATCGGCGGGCTGTTTTTCCTGCTGCCGATGGCGGGACTGCTGGCCTGGCTGGGCTGGCCGATGTTCATGGATGCCTGGACGACGCATGAAATGTCGCCCGACGCGGGTGGTCTGTTGCGCTGGCCGGTAAAGCTGCTGTTGCCGGTGGGTTTCGGCCTGCTGGCGCTGCAGGGTGTCGCCGAAATCATCAAGCGCATCGGCGTGCTGACGGGCGCGCTGGTGCTGGAACACGAAGTCCCGGCGGAGGAGGTGTGATGGAGCCGGTTCTAATGGAAAGCGTCGCGCCCCTGATGTTCCTCGGCCTGGTGGTGTTTTTGCTGCTGGGTTATCCGGTGGCGTTCGCGCTTGCCGCCAACGGCCTGTTGTTCGCCGCAATCGGCTTGAGCAACGGCGCGTTCGATTTCTCGCTGATGCAGGCGCTGCCCGAACGTGTTTACGGCATCGTCGCCAACCCGACCTTGCTGGCCATTCCCTTCTTCGCTTTGATGGGGCTGATCCTCGAACGCTCGGGCATGGCCGAAGACCTGCTCGACACCATCGGCCAGCTGTTTGGCTCGATGCGAGGGGGGCTGGCCTACGCGGTGATTTTCGTCGGCGCGCTGCTCGCCGCCACCACCGGCGTGGTCGCCGCGTCGGTGATCGCAATGGGGCTGATTTCGCTGCCGGTGATGCTGCGCTACGGCTACGACAAGCGGCTGGCGTCGGGCGTCATCGCCGCTTCCGGCACGCTGGCGCAGATCATTCCGCCCTCGCTGGTGCTGATCGTGCTGGCGGATCAACTCGGTGCGTCGGTCGGCGACATGTACAAGGGCGCCCTGCTGCCGGGCATGGCGCTGGTCGGCTTGTATCTGCTCTATGTTTTCTTCGTCACCCTGGTCAAACCCGCAGCCGCGCCTGCAATGCCCGCCAGCGCGCGCACCTTGCATGGCACCGCCTTGCTTGCTCGCGTGCTCACCACGCTGGTGCCGCCGCTGGTGCTGATCTTTCTGGTGCTCGGTACCATCTTTCTCGGCGTCGCCACCCCCACCGAAGGCGGCGCGATGGGCGCAGCGGGCGCACTGCTGCTGGCGCTGGCGCGCGGCCGGCTAACGCGGCTGCAACTCACGCAGGCGGTGGACAGCACCACCAAGCTCACCACTTTCGTCATTTTCATCCTGATCGGCTCGACCATCTTCACTCTGGTATTCCGCGGGCTGAACGGCGATCTGTGGGTCGAGCACCTGTTCAACCAGCTGCCCGGCGGCGTGCTCGGCTTCCTGGTCGTGGTCAATCTGATGGTGTTCGTGCTGGCGTTCTTTCTCGACTTTTTCGAGATCGCCTTCATCGCCGTGCCGCTATTGGCGCCGGTCGCGCACAAGCTCGGCATCGATCCGATCTGGTTCGGCGTGATGCTCGCGGTCAACATGCAGACCGCGTTCATGCACCCGCCGTTCGGCTTTGCGCTGTTTTATCTGAAGAGCGTGGCGCCCAAATCCATCCGCACCAGCGACATTTACTGGGGCGCGATTCCGTTTCTGCTCATCCAGCTCTTCATGGTTGCGATGGTGCTGGCCTTCCCCGCCATCGTGCTGGTCGACGCGCCTGCGGATGCCAGCAGCGTCACCGAAATCCCGATCGAGGTCGATCCGGCGGCTGGTTATCTGCCTGCCGAATGGCGGTAAATCCATCCGGCCAGCCACCTGTTAGAATGCAAGCCCTCGTCCAGTTTCTTATTTAAAATCATGTCCGAACTCATTATCGAAGACCTCGTCGTCGGCACCGGCGACACCGCAACCGCAGGCCAGACCGTGGTCGTGCATTACACCGGCTGGCTCACCGACGGCACCAAGTTCGACTCCAGCGTCGACCGCAACGACCCCTTCGACTTCAAACTCGGCGCGGGTCGCGTCATCGCCGGCTGGGATCAGGGCGTGGCCGGCATGCAAGTTGGCGGCAAGCGCAAGCTCACCATCCCGCCGCAGCTGGGTTACGGCGAACGCGGTGCTGGCGGCGTGATTCCGCCGAACGCGACGCTGGTGTTCGACGTGGAACTGCTGCAAGTCCATTAAGTCGAACCAGCAGCCTCGACATTTCGCAAGGCGGGCAGGCGGCCAGGCGGGGAATAACCCTCCTGGCCGCCTGTCTTTTATGCTCCGCCTGACCGGTAAAATCACGCCATGACACCCGCCCTGTTCTCCCACCGCAAACACTGGGCCGCCCGCTTCGGCACGGCGCCCTTCCTGCCGATGTCGCGCGCCGAAATGACCGCGCTCGGATGGGATGCGTGCGACATCATTCTGGTGACGGGCGACGCCTACATCGACCACCCCAGCTTCGGCATGGCGCTGGTCGGACGGCTGCTGGAAGCGCAGGGCTATCGCGTCGGCATCATCAGCCAGCCCGACTGGCTCTCGGCCGATGCGTTTCGCACCCTCGGTCAGCCGACGCTGTATTTCGGCGTGACGGCGGGCAACATGGATTCGATGGTCAACCGCTACACCTCCGACCGCAAAACCCGTTCCGACGATGCCTACACGCCGCACGGCGCACCCAACAAGCGCCCCGACCGCGCGGTCACGGTGTATGCCCAGCGCTGCCGCGAGGCCTATCCAGGCACGCCGGTGATCATCGGCTCGATCGAGGCGTCCTTGCGCCGCATCGCGCACTACGATTATTGGTCCGACACGGTGCGCCGCTCGGTGCTGCCGGACTCCAAGGCCGACCTGCTGATTTTCGGCAACGCCGAACGCGCCCTGCTGGAGGTCACCGAACGCCTGGCCAAGGGCGAGAAAATCGCCGACATCCGCGACGTGCGCGGCACCGGTTTCATGGTGGGACGCGAGTGGAAACCCGCCGCCAACTGGCTGGAAGTGTTGTCCACCGAACTCGACACACCGGGCGCCATCGACGCCCATGTCGATCCCTACGCGATGACACCGGACGGACCCACCGCAAAGTCGTCCGAAGGCGCTGCTTTAACTACAACGGCGCCAATTCGCATCGTGCCGAAAGCCGAACGGCTCGCCGCCAAACAGGACGTGCGCGAGCGCACCGTGATCCGCCTGCCCGATTACGACCAGGTGAAAAACAACCCGTCGTTTTACGCGCACGCCTCGCGCGTGCTGCACCTCGAATCGAATCCGGGCAACGCCCGCGCGCTGCGCCAGGCGCACGGCGAACGCGACGTCTGGCTGAATCCGCCGCCGATTCCGCTGTCGACCCCCGACATGGACGGCGTCTACGACCTGCCCTACGCGCGCGCGCCGCACCCGAGCTACGGCGACGCCAAGATTCCGGCGTGGGAAATGATCCGCTTCTCGGTCAACATCATGCGTGGCTGCTTCGGCGGCTGCACCTTCTGCTCGATCACCGAACACGAGGGCCGCATCATCCAGAGCCGTTCGGAAGATTCGGTCATCAAGGAAATCGAGGCGATCCGCGACAAAACGCCCGGCTTCACCGGCGTGATTTCCGACCTCGGCGGCCCCACTGCGAACATGTACCGCATGGCGTGCAAGTCGGAAACGATCGAGAAAGCCTGCCGCCGTTTGAGCTGCGTGTTCCCCGACATCTGCGACAACCTCAACACCGACCACGCGCCGCTCATCAGCATGTATCGCCGCGCCCGCACGCTGCCCGGAATCAAGAAGGTGCTAATCAGCTCGGGGCTGCGCTACGACCTCGCGGTGCGCTCGCCCGAATACATCAAGGAACTGGTGCAGCACCACGTCGGCGGCTATCTCAAGATCGCCCCCGAGCACACCGAAGCCGGCCCGCTGTCAAAAATGATGAAGCCCGGCATGGGCGCGTACGACCGCTTCAAGACCCTGTTCGAGGCCGCCTCCAAGTCCGTCGGCAAGAAGCAGTATCTGATCCCCTACTTCATCGCCGCCCACCCCGGCACCACGCTGGAAGACATGCTGAACCTCGCGCTGTGGCTCAAGAAGCACGACTTCCGGCTGGATCAGGTGCAGACCTTTTTGCCGACGCCGATGGCGCTGGCGACGACCATGTACCACACCGAAAAGAACCCGCTCAAAAAGGTGCTGGGCGGCAAGGGTGAATCGGTTGAAGTCGTCAAACAGGGCCGCATGCGCCGCCTCCACAAAGCCTTCCTGCGCTATCACGATGCCGAAAACTGGCCGATGCTGCGCGAGGCGTTGAAGGAAATGGGACGCGAGGATTTGATCGGCAACAGCAAGAAGCACCTGATCCCGCTGTTCCAGCCCGCCGGCACCGGCAAACGCCCCGAAGGCGCACGCATCCTGCGCGACGTGCCGGTCAAGGGCGAGCCACGTGTCGCGCCGCCCGCCACACGCGGGCGCCCGCCGCAAGTGCCCAAGCATCCGCTGAGTCAGCGCCGCGGTGGCGGAAAGAGCCGGCCATGACAGCCAATCCATCAGATCAAAACAGCGAGATTCTGCGCGACAAGCTCAACCTCGAAACCGCCCAGCTCGCCTGGGCGGAACTCGAACGCCACTTCGCACGCGGCGACGTCGTCAAGGTTGCCGTTGGCGTGGACCTGATCGATGCTGCGCTGCTGATAGCCGAAAACAACACAGCCGAAGCTCAGACCTGGCTGGCCGATGGCCGCATCGCCCTCGCAGATATGGGCGACGCCGAGGGCTGGCATGCGCGCCAGCCGATGTTCTGGGCGGTGGTGGTGGCACCGTGGGTGCTGGTGCAGGAAGTGCTGAAGGAACTGGATTCGTAGTAAAACACACCGGGCGGGTGTTGCGCGCGCACTGACCCGATTCACCTGATTCGCTAACTTCAAGTTTTGGCATACCCCGTGTCATCGACCGGATTCAGGCGGTATCCGATGACCTGAACAATCTCATCGACCTTCAGTTCTTCAGCCTGGGCGGATGCTCAACATCCAGGCTGGATACGTGACTGCAAGCCTGACCCCGACTCGCCTGACTGGCTGTCAAAAACCAGACAACAAAGACCGCAAGTGCCCCTTGTTCTGTGGTGCGAGACGGTGCCATGCCGCCGTTTGGATTAAAGATTCTGCGGGCGATACCGATACCCCCACTAATGAATGCCAAACGCCCCTTTTTTCAGCTGAGCCTTGGTTTTATCGCCATTCTGTTGCTTCTGACCGCCACGGCTGTAACGGCGATCGTACGCATCAATCTCTTGCAGGGTGAGTTCAAAAACCTGGTTGAAACCCACAACCGCAAGATCGAGCTCATCAATTCCATGAGGTCGACCATCCGCGATCGGATGGTGACCATGAACAAGATGGTCCTGCAGAATGACCCGTTCGACCGCGACGCAACCATCATGATGTACGACGTGCTGGCCGTCCGGTTTGTGGGTTTCAGGAGCCAGTTGGAAAAACTGCCCCTGGACGCGGAAGAAAAGGCCAGCCTCGAGGTTCTGCGCAAACTCACCACGGCCCTCACTCCACTGAATAACCGTATCGTCGAGAATCTGCGTGAAGACAGCATCGGCGAGGCCCGGAAGTTGTTGCTGGCTGAGGCGCTGCCCGCCCAGGAGGCGGTGCTGGCACAGGCTGACCGGATTCTGCTTCATCTCAAATCTGATGCCGAGGAGCGCGAGACCGAAACAGGCAAGGACGCCACTCGTTCGCGCGTCCTGATGATCGCGCTCACCTTCGTTGCGTTTGGCCTCAGTACCCTGATCGCCATATTGGTGCTGACGCGCGCGAAACGCGAGCGGACAATATTGATGGCCGAGTTCGTAGAAATGCGCAAAGTCGTGCATTCCCGCCAGCAACGTCTCGAAACCATCCTCGACAACGCTGCGGAAGGCATCATGACCTTCGATCGCGATGGCCTGATCCGCAGTTTCAACCGTGCCGCCGAGCGGCTGTTTGGCTACGCCGAGGCCGAGATCGTCGGCAAGGATCTGAGTGTCCTGATTCCCCCTACCGACGCATCGGACCGGCGCGAAGGCTATCTCGAACACTTCATGCGCAGCGAGATCCAGCGCCTGCTCGGGCACGAGGGCGAGGTTATCGGCCGCCAGCAGGACGGCATCCGCTTCCCGCTCGCGCTCAAGGTAAGCGAGATCGTGATCGAGGACGAACCGCTCTACACGGCGCTCGTTGCCGACATCAGCGAGCGCAAGGCGCTCATGGAACATCTCAAGAAGATGGCTGAGCACGACGGGCTCACCGGGCTCTACAATCGCACGTATTTCCAGCAGGAACTCGAGCGGGTCGTGGAACGCGCACGCCGCGTCCGCGAAAGCTTTGCCCTGCTGTATATCGACCTCGATAACTTCAAATACGTCAATGACACCCTGGGCCATGCCGCCGGCGACAAATTATTGATCGAGGTGGCAGACATTCTCAGACACCGGGCGCGCAAGGGCGACCTCATCGTCCGTCTCGGTGGCGACGAATTCACCGTGTTGCTCTACGCGGTCCATCCCGATCAGGTTGGCGGCATCGCCGAATCTTTTCGCAAGTCCCTGGCGGACTATTATTTCAAGCATGCTGGAAAGCGCGTCGACATCGGTTGCTCCATCGGCGTGGCCAACATCACCCCGGAGGTGGAGTCCGCGAGTTTGGTGCTGTCGCAGGCCGACGTCGCCTGCCATCTCGCCAAGTGTGGCGGCCGCAATCGCATTCACATTTTCGAGGCGGCCGACGAGAGCCGCATTACGGGTATGTCGCTCGACATGGGGTGGTCGCGCCGCATACGCGAGGCGATCGAACACAACCGCTTCGCACTGGCCTGCCAGCCGATTGTCAGCAGCCAGTCTGGTGAGGTCGAGTCCTTCGAGGTTTTGATCCGCATGCTGGATGACGACAATGGCATGATCCTGCCCGGCGGCTTCCTGCCCGCGGCTGAGCGCTTTAGTCTCTCGGCCGATATCGACCGCTGGGTGATCGTGAACGCCATCGAGACCCTGGCCGCTCAGCGCCTCATCACTCCGAACCTGCGCTATGCCCTGAATCTCTCCGGCCAGACCCTGACCCAGCCGTCCGTCTGCGACCTGATCATCGATCGGCTCAAGGCCACCGGTCTTGACCCCGCGGCACTCACGTTTGAAGTCACCGAGACCGTGGCCATCGCCGACATGGCCGTGGCCGAGACCTTCCTGCGCAAACTGCAAGAGATCGGCTGCCTGACGGCGCTTGATGACTTCGGCTCCGGCATGTCGTCGTTTGCCTACCTGCGCGACCTGCCGGTTAATCTGGTCAAGATCGACGGCCGTTTCGTCAAGAATCTCGCCGCCAACCCGGTTGACCAGGCCATGGTCAAGGCGATGAACGAGATCGCTCATGCCCTGGGCAAGCAGACCGTGGCCGAATTCGTCGAGAGCGAAGACAGTTTCCTGCTGCTCAAGTCCTTTGGTGTCGACTATGTCCAGGGTTACCACCTCGGCCGGCCGAACGTGATCCTGCCCTGCAAGGCCATCGCCGAGCACGCCGAAGCAGGGGTAATGTGCCTGATGATGCCAGCGCTGGAGCCAGCGGCTGACGGTTCGTAGAACCACTCTTCAGATACCGCCCGTGTCAGGTTCGACAAGTCTGCACGCGTTGAGTCCTGAGCCCTTCGAGATGGCTCAGGCCGAATGGCGTCCAGGTTTCATTGGTGCCGGATCAATAGCACAACAAAAAAGCCCGCAAACGCGGGCTTTTTTGTTGGCATCAATCGCTCAGGCCGACAGGCTGTCTCTTACCCGCAGCAGCCGCGCACGTGCTTCGGTCGCAACACCATGCACGACGGTATTGCTCACCAGTTTGACCATGATGCCGGGGTCGAGGAAGGACACGGTCACCTTGCCATCCGCTTCCTCGCGCACCACCACGTTGCAGGGCAGCAGCATGCCCGCATCGGGCTCTGCCGTGATGGCCTGATGCGCCAGCGGCGGGTTGCAGGCGCCGAGAATGCGGTAGGGACGGCCGTCGACGTTGAGCTTGGCCTTCATCGTGGCCTGCACGTCGATGTCGGTCAGCACGCCGAAGCCTTCGGTTTTCAGCGCGGCGGTAACTTTGTCAACGGCTGCGTCAAAAGGGCCGCTGATCTGGGTATCGAATCCGTATTCGCTCATGGGTTGACTCCTGCTTGGGGTAAATTGAGGGCAGCCAGTTTACCAGTCTCTTCCGCAAACAAGACCACGCCAGATGCGCTGAATCCTGGCGTTTGACCAAACCGGCAAATCTCGGGCCAAGCAAAGCTTGGTTGTATGACCAGACCTTCCGGCCCTTATTCCAGGACAAGCGCGGCTTACAGCTGGAATTGGGGCGATGTCGGTCTGGTTTACCGACATCTGGTTTACCGACATCTGGCTTACGACATGGGCGACGACAAACTGCTGCAGAACGTGGAATTCAGCGGCCCGGCCTTGGGCGCAGCGTTCCACTTCTAAAACCGCCACCCCTCACCCTGCTTACGATGCAGGACGACTGGATTTTCTCAGCCGTCCTCCGCTGCCGGATCGACAGGCAACAACCCATCCAGCACCTTCCGCATGTTGCGCCAGTGCGAGCCTTCCCAAAACACCCGCCCGCATCCATCGCACAAACTGAAGCGCTCGTAATGGGGCTGCACCCGGAGCGGCAAACGATCCAGCACGCTGGCCTTGTCGACCGGGCGTAGTGGCGCGTTGCAGTGCAGGCACAGGGTAAACGGCCGCGCGCTGCGCATCAGATCCAGCCGCCCGACAATCTCCCGCAGCTGCGCCTGCGATTTCAGTGCGTGCACATAACAGCCGTGCGTCACCACGCGACGCTTGAGCAATTCACGGTCGCGCGTCAGCACAATACGGCCGTCGCGCCCGGCAATCGCCACGATTTCGTCGTCGTCAAAATGATTGTCGTACAGCGTGTCGAACCCCAGCATGCGCAGCATGTGCGCCAGCCCGCCGAGGTGAGCGTCGGCCACGAAGCGGGAATTGCGCAAGGGATGCTCGCGCACCCGCAGCAACGGCGTCACGTCCATGGCCTCGAAGCGGGGATATACCGCCACCCGGTCGCCGTCCTGCAATAGGTAACTGAAATCCACCGATTCGCCATTCAGCAGAATCAGCTCCACCTCGGTGTGCGGCACCCCCAGCGCCTCGATCATGTGCTTGGTGGTCGCAGCCTGCGCGCAGGGCACGCTGAATTCCTGCTTGCGCCGAAGCGGCGCGAGGAAGTCGTTCAGTTCTTCATAGAAGCGGAAGGTGGCGGTGACCATGCTGCAGCTTATCCATCGACCTGCTGCGCCCACAACATCGCGTCAACATGGAGACTGCTGACCCGCCAGACATCCAGCCCGATGGCGTGCGCGAGCACGGCGACATGTTCGTTGTCGGATTGCTCGCAGGCAATGGCCAGATCCAGGTAGGGCGCGTATTTCCCCTCCTGATAAAGCAGCGCCTCATCCACCAGGGGCGGCAGGCGGACCTGCTTCAGCACATCCTCCATCGGCATCGACAGCACGACATCCAGCAGGGAGAACATGCCTGCCACGAACAGTTCATCCCGCTCATGTGCAGACAGCGCGTCCCTGGCCAGCAGTTCGGCCAGATGCGCACGAATCAGGGCGTTTTCCATCACGGCCCAATCCAGGCCCGGCGTCTCTCCGCTGGTAAACAGCAACAGGGTCAGCCAGCGATAAAATTTCTGCCGGCCCAGCACCAGCAGCGCCTGCTCCAGGGTGGCCATCTTGTGCAACAGCCCCATTCCCGGGGAATTGATATAGCGCAGCAACTTGTAGGACAGCGCAAGGTTCTGCTTGAATAGTGCAGTCAGCTCCGACGTCTCCGCATCGCCGCGCAGCTTGTTCAGCAGCTCCAGAATCTGGAGGCGGCCCGCATCCACTTTCGGTGCATCCAGCGTGTCCCGGCTGGTGATGAAAGGCCCCTGGAAATAAGCGAACGGCAAGCCGGTGCAGACGTTGTATTCCTCCAGAGTTTGAATGTTGGTTGCCACCAATCTGATGGCCGGGGCCCGTTTCTGCGCGGTTTCAATCTGATCGCTGATGACCGGAATATCGCTGTTCCCGATATCAATGAACAAAAAATCCGCGCGTTCCAGAAAGGGTGCCATGCCCGGATTTTCCACCGCCTCCGCGCGCAACCCCATGCGATATCCGAGCGCCCTCAGGCGGGCCATCCCGGCCAGGCTGGATGCGTGATTGGCGAGCAGTTGCGCGTGGGTGCCCACCACGTACACGATGCCGTGTGGCTGCGGTTCTTCGAGAAACGGCATGTCCAGTGAACTGGCCGATATGTCGACAAAGGCCCGCCGGTTTTCCAGCAAGCGCTGAATGTCCATGCTCTGCAGGTTGCGCATCAGCACCTTGTCATACACGCGCTGGAGACTGATGCTGGAGGCGCGTACCCGCGGATTGAACTTGTAACCCAGGCTCAGGGTGTATCCCGCCACGCGCTTGTTCTTCCCCAGTACGGCTTCACGGCACACGATCGCTCTGGCGGGCGGCGACGCCATGGGCGTGCTCGAATGGGTCAAGGCCTGGACCGGCGTTCTATCCAGCTCGCTCGCCAGCGGCGCAACGATGTTCAGCTTGCGAAAGGCCGCCTGCTCGCGCTGTGACGCGAACAGGCGACCCGGCTCAGCGCCTTTGCGCCGCCGGGCCTGTCTGCCCATCAACAATCTGATTAAACGATCCAGCATCCAAGCCATTCCCATCCGGCATTCATCGATTACACGTCTTTCCCAAGCCAGGCCCAAGCCTCCCCAAACGTAAAAACGCCACCTCGACGGTGGCGTTCGTTTCTGCTTCCCGCAACAATCAGTGCTGGGTTTTGTCCGCCTTGGCTGATTTAGGCGGTGTTATGAACGATCCCGCCGGAACCACAACCTGTTTCGGCTTCTTGGGTTTCTTTGCTTCCTTGTTTCCACGTACCTGGCCTTTTGCCATGATCATTCTCCTTGCAACGATGACAGAGGTGTCTGGCCGGGATGACGCAACACGCGCAATCCCGGCACGCTCTGATCATAGGCCGTTACATGAAAAACGCTGACTTTAATTAACGCCAGCGCTGTGAACTCAAACCGGCGGCCTAAATCCGGCTCGCTGTCTGCCGCATCACGTCCGCCGCCCGCCGCATCGCCCATTTCACCGGCAGCGGCAAAGGCACGCCGCCGTGATCGACCGCAGTTTGGGCATGACGCGCTTCATCGGTTTTCATCTGTTCGACCACGGCGCGGCTCTTGGCATCAGCTTCCGGCAACTGTTGCAGGTGGCTGTCGAGATGGGCTTCGACCTGGCGTTCGGTCTCGGCGAGGAAGCCGAGGTTCCACTTGTCGCCAAGCAAGCCTGCCACCACGCCCAAACCGAATGCGCCGCCAAACCACAGCGGATTGAGCAGGCTCTTGCGGCCGCCGAGTTCGTTGATGCGGGTCTCGCACCAGGCGAGGTGGTCGGTTTCTTCGCGGGCGGCCTGCTCGAGTTCAGCACGTACCGCCTCATTCTTCGCGGTGAGCGCCTGGCCCGCATACAGCGCCTGCGCGCAGACTTCGCCTACGTGGTTGACGCGCATCAACGCCGCGGCTTTTGCGCGCTCCGATTCGCCCATGTCGGCTTCCGGGCCGGTGCCGGGATAGGGGCGCGCGGCATGCGGGCTGGCGAAGACGGTGCGCAGGCCGAGGTCGAAGGTGGTGATCAGCTGGTCGAGTCGGTTCATGGCTATTTCACGTAGTAGTTAAAGTTTGCATACGCCGCTTCGTTCACCTTGAACCACTGGAACTCGGTGTCGCGAAACTGCTTCCACGGGCGGTAGATGGCCGCGAAGTCGGGATTGATTTTCGCTTCTTCTTCGTACAGCTCGAAGGTGGCGCGGCGCGCGGCCAGCATTACGTCCTTGGGAAAGGGATGCAGCTTGACGCCCTGCCCCACCAGACGCAGCAGCGCAGGCGGGTTTCTGGCGTCGTATTGCGCAAGCATCAGCTGGTTGGCCTCGGCGGTGGCGACTTCAAACGCCTGGCGATACTGCTCGGGCAAGGCGCGCCAGCTGGTCTGGTTGACATAAAAACTCAGCTGCGGGCCGCCTTCCCACCAGCCGGGGTAGTAATAGTGCTGGGCGATCTTGTGGAAGCCGAGTTTTTCGTCGTCGTACGGCCCCACCCACTCGGCGGCATCGAGCGCGCCGCGTTCCAGCGCAGGATAGATGTCGCCGCCCGGCAGCGTCTGCGGCACCGCGCCGAGCTTTGCCATGATCTTGCCGCCGACGCCGGGGATGCGCATCTTCAGCCCTTTCAGATCGGCCAGCGACTTGATCTCCTTGCGGAACCAGCCGCCCATCTGGGTGCCGGTGTTGCCGCCGGGAAACTGCAGCACGTTGTATTTGGCATAGAGTTTACGCATTGCTTCGATGCCGCCGCCGGCGTACATCCATGCGTTCTGCTGGCGCGCCGTCAAACCGAACGGCACCGCGGTGTCGAACGCCAGCGCGAGGTTCTTGCCGACGTAGTAATAGCCCGCCGAGTGGCCGCATTCCGCAGTGCCGTTGCCGACCGCGTCGAGCACCTGCAGGCCGGGCACCAGCTCGCCACCGGCGAAGACGCGGATCTGGAATTTGCCGCCGGTGAGTGCCGCTACCCGTTTACTCAGCGTTTCCGCTGCGCCGTAAATGGTGTCGAGGCTCTTGGGGAAACTCGACGCCAGCCGCCAGCGGATGGTGGGCAGCTGGCTGGATTCGACCGGCGCTGCTTGGGTCGCACCCAGCGGCAGCAAGGCGGCGGCACCCGCACCCGTCAAAAAATCACGGCGATTAAAACGCATGGCAACTCCGGTTCGCGGGGAATAAGACACTAGGGTCTAGAATTATAAAGATACCTTCACCTGCTGCACGCATCCGATCACGTTTATGCCGTTCAATATCCGACTTGCCATGGGACTGGGCGGCGTGCCGCCTTATGACACCCATCGCGCCTATCTGTGGGAAAAGCGCCTCCACTGGCCGATGCTGGTCATGACCCTGCTGGCCATCCCGGCTTTTTATCTGGGCGAACTGGCGGCCGAACCGCACCTGAAAATACTCGGCCGCCTGCTGGACGCGGTGGTATTGCTGGCTTTCTCGGCTGAACTGCTGTTGATGCTGCGCGTATCCAGACAGCGAACCCGCTATCTGCTGCACAACTGGCTGTCGCTCGCCATCATCGTCGCCACCGCGCTGTCGTTGCTGATCGGGCATTTGCCTGGCGAGTTGTCTGCGCTGTTGCGCCTGATGCGATTTGCCCTGGCGGGCTTGCTGATCGCGCGGCTGGCGAATCAACTGCGTTCAATCACCCCGGGATCGACGCCCTATATCCTGCTGCTGGGTTTTGGTCTGATGCTGTTATCAGGCGCCGGCTTCTACTGGCTGGAGCCTACCGTACTCAGCTATTGGGACGGCGTCTGGCTCGCCTTTACCAGCGGCCTGACGGTGGGTTACGGCGACCTGACCCCCACCACCCATGCGGCGCGGCTGTTTGCCAGCCTGGTCATCGTGCTGACCTACGGCATGATGTCGCTGGTCACCGCTTCGCTTGCGGCCTTTTTCGTCGGCCAGGAAGAAAGGCGCATGCGACTGGAAATGCATCACGATCTGAAGGCGCTGCGCCAGGAAATTTCCGACTTGCGTACGCAGTTGACCGTGACACATGCGAAACAGCCGGCCGACGAAAATACAGTCAGCTGAGCCGCGCGTCACGCGTTCTCTGGCGCGCTTTGCTAAAATGCGTTTTTTCGCGTTCCGGGCTCTGCCATGTTTGCTCCTCTCCCCCTTTCCCAAACCGACCCCGACCTGTGGGCGGCGATTCAGCAAGAAGACCGTCGCCAGCAGGATCACATCGAGCTGATTGCCTCGGAGAACTACACCAGCCCGGCGGTGATGGAAGCGCAGGGCTCGCAGCTCACCAACAAATACGCCGAAGGCTACCCCGGCAAGCGCTACTACGGCGGCTGCGAATACGTGGACATCGTCGAGCAGCTGGCGATCGACCGCGTCAAGGCGCTGTTCGGCGCCGAGGCCGCCAACGTGCAGCCCAACTCCGGCTCGCAGGCCAACCAGGCGGTGTTCATGGCCTTCCTCAAGCCCGGCGACACCATCATGGGCATGAGCCTGGCCGAAGGCGGCCACCTCACCCACGGCATGGCGCTCAACATGTCGGGCAAGTGGTTCAACGTGGTGGCCTATGGCCTCAACGAAGAACAGGCCATCGACTACGACAAGATGGAAGCGCTTGCGCGCGAACATAAACCGAAGCTCATCATCGCCGGCGCATCGGCCTATTCGCTGCGCATCGATTTCGCGCGTTTCGCCAAGGTCGCCAAGGAAATCGGCGCGATTTTCATGGTCGACATGGCGCACTACGCCGGACTGATTGCCGCCGGCGTCTACCCCAACCCGGTGCCGCACGCTGACGTCGTCACCTCAACCACCCACAAGACCCTGCGCGGTCCGCGCGGCGGCATCATCCTGATGAAGGCCGAGCACGAGAAGGCGATCAACTCGGCGATCTTCCCCGGCCTGCAGGGTGGCCCGCTGATGCACGTCATCGCGGGCAAGGCCACTGCGTTCAAGGAAGCCTCGACCAAGGAATTCAAGCACTACCAGGAACAGGTGATCGACAACGCACTGGTGATGTGCAAAGTGCTGGTCGAGCGCGGCCTCGCCATCGTTTCCGGCCGCACCGAAAGCCATGTGTTTCTGGTCGATCTGCGTGCCAAGAACCTGACTGGCAAGGAAGCCGAAGCGCTGCTGGGCAGCGCCCACATCACGGTCAACAAAAATGCCATTCCCAACGACCCGCAAAAGCCTTTCGTCACCAGCGGCATCCGCATCGGCACCCCAGCGATGACCACGCGCGGCTTCAAGGAACTCGAAGCCGAACAACTCGCCCATCTGATCGCCGACGTGCTCGACGCACCGAATGACGCAGCGGTGGTAACG
>JAANCK010211554.1_pt1 | contig 20159 bp, 18 predicted proteins | sample 7277841 | NCBI WGS metagenome assembly JAANCK01 (sample SAMN14222788, study PRJNA588281) | permafrost metagenome | isolation source: Arctic cryosol methane SIP | place: Canada:Nunavut | collected 2015-07 | reverse complement strand
TTCATGCGCGGCACCAAGTGCGAGCGCATCTACCGGGAAGTGAAAGTGATGATGATCGGCGGCGGCGCGGAGGAAATCATGAAGGACCTCGCTGCGCGACAATTGGGCCTATGAACAAGAACAAGCTCATCGTCTCCGACGCCGTCGAATTCGAGCCGGAATTCGTCGCCGGGCTGAAGAAGATGTTCGAGGAGCAGATCCAGTTCAACCGCGTGCTGGGGTTGCAGATCACCAGCCTGCGGCCGGAACGCGTCACCGGGCGCATCGACATGAAGCCGGACCTGATCGGTCATTTCGCCTACCAGCGCCTGCACGGCGGCGTGATCAGCGCCGGGCTGGACGCGATGGCGGGCCTGGCGGTGATGGCGGCCATCGGTGCGCGCCACATGGACGAGGCGCCACTGCCGCGGCTGCACCGCTTCGCCAAGCTGGGGACCATCGACCTGCGTATCGACTACCTGCGCCAGGCGATCGGCAGTCATTTCGAGCTGAGCGCGCAGGTGATGCGCCTGGGCTCGCGGGTGGCCTCGGTGCGCATGGAGTTTCGTGGCGCCGATGGCGAACTGCTGTCGACCGGATCGGCCGCCTACATCGTCTCTTGAACTCTGAATCAATCGCTGCGCGATTCATTCAGAGTTGGCTTGAACGGTGTGGACAGGACCGGCAGAGCCGGATCGCACTGACCAGCCATCAAGCAGAAATCGCTCCGGCGATTTCTGCTTGATTAAGGGGTCGCCCGCTGGGTCACGTAGACCGTGCCGGTGAAGCTCGACACCGGGGTCCCGTCCCCGCGCGTCACGTCGACGCGGTAGACAGCGAGCTTTTTCGAGCGCGAGACTTCGAATGCGCGTGCCAGCAGCGTGTCGCCTTCGGCCGCCGCCTGCTGATACGTGATGTGCGCGTCGATGCCGGCGGCGACCCGTCCGTGCGAATTGGAAGCGAGGCCGAAGGCGGTATCCGCCAGCGCGAAGGTCACGCCGCCATGGCAGGTGCCGTTGAAGTTCAGATGGTGCGCCGCGAGCGTCATCGCGACGGTCGCGGTGCCTGCAGCCGCTTCGGTGCAGGTGATGCCCAGCCAGCGCACGAACGGGTCGGCCGCAGCGAGCCGCTTCACGCGCGAGGCCGCATCTTCATGGGGCACAGGCTTGTGCCGGCGCTGCAGCCGCTGTCCACGCCCGGCCACCGCCGCGTGGCGTGCGATGGCGTCGGCCGCTTCGACGATGCCGGTTCCGCTGGTCGCCGAGGTCTTGATGACGGGCACCACCCAGCTTCCCTGCGGGCCGGCGGCGCGCAGATGCAACATGTCCTTCAGGTCGCGCGCCGTCGGGTCGCCGCCGGGCAGGTCGGATTTGGTCACCACCAGCACGTCGGCGATTTCCAGGATGCCGGCCTTGAGCGCCTGCACGCTGTCGCCGAGCCCGGGCGGGCAGGCGACCAGGCGGGTGTCGGCCACCTGCATGATCTCGACTTCCGACTGCCCGGCGCCCACGGTTTCGACGATGACGGTGTCGAAGCCGGCCGCATCCAGCACGTCGATCATGGCGGTCGTCGTGCGCGCGAGGCCGCCCAGATGGCCGCGCGACGCCACCGAGCGGATGAAGACATTGGCATGCGCGCCGTGCTCGCCCATGCGCACCCGGTCGCCGAGCACCGCGCCGCCGGTGATCGGACTGGACGGATCCACCGCCACCACGGCGACGCGCTGGCCGCGCGCCAGCAGTTCGCCCAGCAGCGCGTGCACCAGTGTCGACTTGCCAGCGCCGGGCGCCCCCGTGATGCCGAGCACGTGGGCGCGGCCCAGGTGCGACGCGAGCGCCGCCGCCACCGTGGCGGGGTCGCGCTCGCCGCGCTCGATCTGGCTCAGCACGCGCGCGATGGCGCTGCGCTGGCCCGCCAGCACATCCTGGACCCAGCCGGGTGGGTGCAAATCAGGGTCGCGCTTCACACGATCGCCTGCACGTGGCCGAAGCCCATCTCGCGGCGCAGCGTGTGGCAGATCTCGCCGTGGGTGCAGCCGGCTTCGGCGGCCTCGACCACGCGGCCGAACACGTTGTCGCCCGGATCGCCGGCGGCGCGCGCGAGCGCGTCCAGCGCGCCCTGCACCGCGGCCTGCGAGCGCTGCGACTTGAACGCCTTGAAGGCATCGATGTGCGCCTGCATCGCCGCGCGATCGGGCCGCGGATTGATGGGCCGCGCGCTGCTGTCTTCCTCGACCTGATAGGCGTTGACACCGACCACGGTCTGCTCGCCCGCGTCGATGCGCTGCTGGAATTGGCGCGCCGAGTCGCCGATCATGCGCTGGACCAGCCCGCTTGCCACGGCCTGGTACATGCCGCCGGCGTCCTCGACGATCTTCATCACGCGCTCGATCTCGGTTTCCATGTCGTCGGTGAGTTTCTCGATGTAGAAGCTGCCCCCCAGCGGATCGATCACGTCGGTGAGGTGGGCTTCCTCGCGCAGGATGTTCTGCGTGGCCACGGCGATGCGGGCGCCGTCGGCGCTGGGCACGGACAGGGCCTCGTCGTGGGCGTCGGTGTGCAGCGACTGCAGGCCTCCCAGGATGCCGGCCATCGCCTGCACCGTCACGCGCGAGATGTTGTTGAGCGGCTGTTGCCGCGTGAGGTCCACGCCGGAGGTCTGGCCGTGGAACTTGAAGCGCCAGGATCTCGGGTCCTTGGCGCCGAGGCGCTCGCGCGTGATGCGGGCCCAGATGCGGCGCGCTGCCCGGAACTTCGCGATCTCCTCGAAGAAGCTGATCGAGATGTCGAAGAAGAAGGTGAAACGCGGCAGAAAGTCGTCGGGATCCATGCCGCGCGCGATGCAGTCCTGCGCGTTCTGGATCGCGGTGCTGAGCGTGAAGGCGACGGCCTCGGCCGGGTTGGCGCCGGCCTGCTGCATGTGCTGGCCGACTACCGACATCGGGTTCCATTTCGGCAGGTGCTGGTTGCAGAACGCGATGTGGTCGCCCAGGATGCGCCGCGCGCCGGGCAGCGCGATGCGGAAGAACATGTGGTTGGCGACGTAGTGGCTCAGGTAGTCGCTCTGGTTGGAGGTGCCGCTGATCTGGCGCCAGTCGGTGCCGCGCCGCTTGGCCGCCGCGAGCATGAACGCCAGCAGCGTGAAGGGCGAGGGGTCGTTCTGGGCGCAGGAGGTGCGTGCCAGGTCGACGCCCTGCAGCGCGCGGTCCATGTGGTCGGCCGTGTTCACCACGGTGCCGCAGGTGCCGAGCAATTCGATGTGCGACTCGTCCATGTCGTAGCCGCGGAATACCGAGTTGCAGGGGATCAGCGAGATCGCGGTGGCGCCTTGCGCCAGGATTTCCCGCAGCCGCTCGTTGTACTCCGCCGGGGTGCCATGGCCGATCAGCTGGCGCTGGCTCCAGGTGCGGCCGCGGTGCATGGTGGCGTAGATGCCGCGGGTGTAGGGCGGCTGGCCGGGCAGGCCCAGCTCACCAGCGCGTTCCGTCGCCAGCCAGTCGCGCTCGGTGTAGAGCGGCTGGATGGCGACGCCCGAGCGGTTGCTGACGTTCTTGTCGGCTCCTATGGTGGCCGCGTACTCCTGCTCCCAGGCGCGATGGGCATCGGGGTTGGACAGCAGCTGGCTGTCGATCGGCTTGTTCATTCTTGTCTCCTGGAGGGCGTCAGGCCGCGATTCGACGGGCGCGGACCTGTTCGGCCAGCTCGCGCACGAATGTAGCGATGTCGGCCATGGCGCTGCCGGGGTGGAACACGCGCGCCACGCCCGAGCGCAGCAGCATCTGCTCCTCGCCGTCGGGAACAATGCCGCCGACGATCACGCCCACGTCGCCGAGGCCAGCCTCGCGCAACGCGACCATCAGCTTGGGCACGATCAGGTGGTCGGTCGCCAGGGACGAAATGCCGATCACGTCGACGTCTTCTTCCATCGCCAGCTTCACCACGGCGGCGATCTCCTGCCAGGGCGGCGTGTAGATCACCTCCATGCCGGCGTCGCGCAAACCGGCCGCGACAACGCGGCTGCCGCGGTCGTGCCCGTCGAAGCCGATCTTGGTGACGAGGATTTTTGGAATCATGCTGCGACCTCCGGAAGTATGTAGTGAAGCTGCGGCCCCTGGCGTCGGTCGCGGGCGGCACTCGCGCGGGGCGATCCCCGCAAGCGGGGCCCCTCGCCCTTCGCGCTCATACCGCCACCTCCTGGCCCTGCCGCAGCAGGGCGATGAACTTGCGCGCGATCGAGCGCGGATTGAAGCGGCCGCCGGGGCGGTACCAGGTCTGGGCCCAGTTCATGGCGCCCATGAGCATCAGCCGCAAGGCGCGGCGGTCGGTGCTGCGCGAGACCGGCAGGTCCTTGATCAGGTCGCTGAAGAGAGTCTCGTACTGGTTTCGCAGTTCGATCAGGCTTTCGTTGGCTACCGGCACGTCGGCGGGGCGGACCCGGATCACCACCTGCGCGTAATCGTCATCGTGCAGGATCGCTTCGAGGTGGGCAACGCAGGCGGCCTCCAGCCGATCCCAGGGTTCGCTCTCGCGATTTATCGCCGCGCGCACCGCATCGCTGATCTGTTGCACACCTTTGACGTACACGGCCACCAGCAGCGCTTCCTTGGTCTCGAAATGGCAGTAAATCGACCCGGGCAACATGCCCACGGCTTTCGCGATCTCGCGCACCGAGGTGCCCTCGAATCCCCGCGAGCGGAACAGGCGCGCGGCCTCGTCCAGCACCTTGGGCAGGCGGCTATCGGAATGGGGATTGCGGACGTTGGCCATCGCGACCAGTATACCAAACGATCGTTTGCTTTAAATGCCATGGCTCGGCAACGTCGTGTTGAACGCACAGCTCGCAGAGATGACGCAGAGAAACGCGCAGAAGGCAAAGAAATGCCAACCTCTGATTTCGATCTTCCTTCGCGTCCTTTGCGAATCCTCTGCGTCCTCTGCGTTCAAAAATTTCGTCCGCGCTGCATCAGCCGCGCGCTGGCGCGAACGCCGCCATCAACGCCTCACCGGCGCTGTCGTAGCCCCGCGCCTCGGAGCGGTCGGCGATCGCGGTCCAATGGGCGGCGACGAATTCGGGCGTCACCTCGCCGGCCGGTGCGTGCACGCCCCGGCCCTCGACCATCTGCACCGTCGAGAAGTAGCCGGCCCCGGCCGACAGGATCTGCCCAGTGAGCTCGCAGCCTTCCGAAGCCAGGTACGCGACGCCCGCGGCCACCCGCTCGGGCAGCGCCTCCGTCAACATGCGGCTGAACGGCAGGTCCTCCGTCATCCGGGTGATCGCCACGGGTGCCACCGTGTTGACGCGAATGCCGAACTTGGCGCCTTCGTGCTTGAGTGTGTTCATGAGGCCCACGATGCCGAGCTTGGCGGCGCCGTAGTTGCTCTGGCCGAAGTTGCCGTACAGGCCCGCGGCCGAGGTCGTCATGACGATGCGGCCGTACTGCTGCTTTTGCATGATCGGCCACGCCGCGCGCGAGCACCAGGCCGATCCGAGCAGGTGGACCCGGACCACGGTCTCGAAATCGGCCGGCTCCATCTTGATCAGCGTCTTGTCGCGCAGGATGCCGGCGTTGTTGATCAGGATGTCGACCCGTCCGAACGCCTGCACCGCGGCGTCGATCAGCCGCTGCGCGCCCTCGGGCGTCGCGATGTCGTCGCAGTTGGCCAGCGCGCGGCCGCCGGCCGCCGTGATCTCGGCCACCACTTTCTGCGCGGCGGACTGATCACCGCCGACGCCGTTGAGGCTGCCGCCCAGGTCGTTTACCACCACCACCGCGCCGCGCGCGGCAAGCAAGAGGGCGTGGGCGCGGCCGAGACCGCCGCCGGCGCCGGTGATCACGGCCACCCGTCCCTGAAAACCGATCGTGCTCATATCATTTCCTCCCTCGAGTTTCAATGGTTGGCGGCTTGTCGTGGCTGCCGGGCGCCTGCTGCTCCTGCCGCGCCTGCATGAAGATGTCCCAGGCCGCGATGAAGAGGGCGGCGATCACCGGGCCGATGACGAAGCCGTTCAGGCCGAACGCCGAGAGGCCGCCCAGGGTGGCGATCAGCACCAGGTAGTCGGGCAGTTGCGTCTCCTTGCCCACCAGGATGGGGCGCAGCACGTTGTCGACCAGGCCGATTACCAGCACACCCCACGCCGTCAGGCCCACGGCGGACCAGATCGAGCCGGTGGCCAACAGGTACAGCGCGACCGGTCCCCAGACCAGGGCGGCGCCGACAGCCGGCAACAGCGAGAGGAGCGCCATCAGCGCGCCCCAGAGGAGCGGTCCGCTGATGCCGAGCACCCAGAACGCCATGCCGCCCAACGTGCCCTGGACCAGAGCCATCACCACATTGCCTTTCACGGTGGCCCGAACCACCGTAGCGAACTGGTCGAGCAGCCTGCGGGTGTGTTGCGGCTTCAGCGGCAACGCGCGCGCGGCCTGGGCCGCGAGGGTCTTGCCGTCGCGCAGCAGGAAGAACAGCAGGTAGAGCATCACGAAGAGGTTGACCACGAATTCCAGCGTGTTCTGGCCGATGATGAAAGCGCGCGAGGTCAGCGCCTGCGTGCTGCGCCCCAGCACGTCCACCAGCTTGCGCTGCGCCAGTGCCAGGTCGCCCAGGTCGAAGCGTTCGAGCGAGGTGCGCACCCATAGCGGGAGCGCGTCGACCGCGCGCTGGAAGTACTGGCTGAGCTGGATGTCACCCGATCTGAATCGTTCATAGGCCGACGCGGCCTCCTGGGTGATCGAGGTCATGAGCAATGCGGTCGGCAGGAGCACGCTGACGATGATGACCTGCAAGGTGCCGAACGCAGCCCAGCCCCGGTGTCCCCGGCAGGTCAGGACCGCACGCTCCTGCAGTGACGAGAACACGATGGCCATGAAGACGGCCCAGGACACGGCCCCGCTGAGCGGCCACAGCACCACCCCGAACAGCACGGTCACGATGGCGACCAGCCAGAGCAAGGCCTTGCTCTGCAGCACGGGAGAGTTCAACGGTTCCGGACGGGTCATGGGAATGGCGGGAAGTACAGGCCGGAGGTTATCACCGGCATCCACGCAAGAATGAGAAAGCCGCCCGCAGGCGGCTTTTGCCCCGGCGGGGGCCATGACAAGCAGCGTGCGCCTGGAAAAGTTCGGACCCGTCAGCGTGGTCACGCTGGACCGGCCGGAGGTCCGAAATGCGGTGGATGCGGCGACGGCGCAGGCCCTCTACCAGGCGTTTGTCGGCTTCGACGCCGACGATACGGCCCGGGTGGCGGTGTTCCATGGCGCCCACGGCCATTTCTGCGCGGGCTGGGATCTGCATTCGGGCGCCCGGATGGCGCGCCAGGCAGGCGCTGCGGAGCCGCTGCGCCATCTCGACTTTCCGTCCGGGCCTGCGCAGCCGCCGGGCCCGGGCCATGCGGCCGACCCGTTGGGACCGATGGGCCCGTCGCGGCTGCTGCTGTCCAAGCCAGTGATCGCCGCCGTCAGCGGCGCCGCAGTGGCCGGCGGGATGGAGCTGGCGCTGTGGTGCGACATGCGGGTGATGGAGGCCGACGCCTACTTCGGCATCTACTGCCGGCGCTTCGGCGTGCCCTTGATTGCCTTACTGCGGCGGCACCGGCCGCGGACGTCCCGCGTCGTCGATCGCCACATAGGTGACCTTGGCCTCCGTCACCTTGACGTACTGGCCCTGCGAGCCGAAGCGCTCGGCAAACACTTCCACGTCCACCGTGATCGATGTGCGTCCCACCCGCAAGACCTCGGAAAAGAACGAGAGGATGTCGCCGACCCGCACCGGCTGCTTGAAGATGAACTCGTTGACGGCAACGGTGGCCATGCGTCCTTTGGCGTAACGCGCGGGGATCACCGAGCCGGCCAGGTCGACCTGGGCCATGACCCAGCCGCCGAAGATGTCGCCGTTGGCGTTGCTGTCGGCCGGCATCGGGATCACCTTGAGTACCAGCTCCTTGCCGATGGGCAAGGGCGGGCCGGGAGCGCGGGTGTCTTCGGACATGGGCACAATCTCGTTTGAAACCACCCCTGGATTGTCTCCGATGCGCCGTTCCGGCGAACGTATTTCCTCCGCCGTCCTGCACACCGGCATGGCCCCCGAGCCGCCCCGTACCCACACCGACTGGGTCACGCTGAAGCGCCTGGTCCCCTATTTGTGGGACTACAAGTGGCGGGTCATGGCCGCGCTGGGCTTCATGGTCGTGGCCAAGCTGGCCAACGTCGGCGTGCCGCTGTTGCTCAAGCAATTGGTCGATGCCATGAGCCCGACCGGAGGCCGCGCGTCGGGGTTCCAGCCCGGCGACGTCGCTACCGCCGTGCTGGCGGTGCCGGTCGGGCTGCTGCTGGCCTACGGAGCGCTGCGGCTGTCGACCACGCTCTTCACCGAATTGCGCGAACTGGTGTTCGCCAAGGCCACGCAGGGGGCGGCGCGCCGCATCGCGCTGGAGACCTTCGAGCACCTGCACGCGCTCAGCCTGCGCTTTCACCTGGATCGCCAGACCGGCGGCATGACCCGCGACATCGAGCGCGGGGTGCGCGGGATCGAGTCGCTGATCTCGTATTCGCTCTACAGCATCGTGCCGACGCTGATCGAGGTCGCGCTGGTTCTTTCCATCCTGGCGGTGAAATTCGACGCCTGGTTCGCCTGGATCACCATTGCCGCGCTGGTGCTGTACATCTCGTTCAGCATCACCGTGACCGAGTGGCGCACCAAGTTCCGCCGCGAGGCCAACGAATTCGACTCGGCCGCGCACACCAAGGCAGTCGACTCGCTGCTGAACTACGAGACCGTCAAGTACTTCAACAACGAGGCCTTCGAGGCCAGGCGCTACGACGAGAGCCTGGAGAAGCTGCGCCTGGCGCGCCTGAAAAGCCAGACCACGCTGTCGCTGCTCAACACCGGCCAGCAGATGATCATCGCCGTCGGCCTGGTGGCCATGCTGTGGCGCGCCACCCAGGGCGTGGTGGACGGCCGCATGACGCTGGGCGACCTGGTCATGGTCAATGCCTTCATGATCCAGCTGTACATCCCGCTGAACTTCCTGGGCGTCCTGTATCGGGAAATCAAGCAGAGCCTCACCGACCTGGACAAGATGTTCGTGCTGATGGAACGAGAGCGCGAGGTGGCGGACAAGCCCGGCGCCAAGCCGCTGGTCTTTCCGCCTCTCAGCCCCCACCCCAGCCCTCTTGCAGGGGAAGAGGGAGCAATTCCAGCGCGAATCGACACCACTGTCCGCTTCGAGAACGTGACCTTCGCTTACGAGCGGGCCCGCACCATCCTGCACCACGTGAGCTTCGAGATTCCGGCCGGCAAGACCGTGGCCGTGGTCGGCCCATCCGGTTCGGGCAAGAGCACCCTGGCGCGGCTGCTGTATCGCTTCTACGACGTCGGCGTCCCGGGGGATCCGTCCGTGTTCGGCGGCCGGATCACCGTTGCCGGCCAGGATATCCGCGAAGTGACCCAGGCCAGCGTGCGCCAGGCGATCGGCATCGTGCCCCAGGACACCGTGCTGTTCAACGACACGGTCGAATACAACATTGCCTACGGCAAGCCGGGGTCCAGCCGGGCTGAAGTGGAGGAGGCGGCCCGCGCCGCCCGCATCCACGGCTTCATCGAGTCGACCCCCAAGGGTTACCAGACCATGGTGGGCGAGCGCGGCCTGAAGCTCTCGGGCGGCGAGAAGCAGCGGGTGGCCATCGCCCGCACCCTGCTGAAGAACCCGCCGGTCATGATCTTCGACGAAGCCACCTCGGCGCTGGACTCGGCCAACGAGCGCGCTATCCAGGCCGAGCTGAAGGGCGTGGCCCAGCACAAGACCACCCTGCTCATCGCCCACCGCCTGTCCACCGTGGTCGACGCGCACGAAATCCTGGTGATGGAAGCCGGTCGGATCATCGAACGCGGCAGCCACCAGCAGCTGCTGGCGCGTGCCGGCCGCTATTCGGAGATGTGGGCGTTGCAGCAGCAAAGCACGGAACAATTCGAGGAAGTGATGGGGATGTAGGGCCGCCGCCGCGCAACTCAGCGTAATCCCTGACTGCCGGAATGCGGGAGTGCGCTAGAAAGGTCTTGTCGCCCGCGCTGCCAAGAACGGCGTCGGCCTCTGGAGAGCTGGGTTCGGGCCTGCAAAATGGGCCACTCTGGTGTACGATCAGCCGAGGCAGGTGTAACACGATGTTTGAATTTCTGAAGCGTTTGGTCAAGCCGGAGCCACCGGTCGCCCCGCCGCCCCGCCGCCGCAAAAAGCCCAGCAAATCAACTGACGCCGACGCCGCCACCGAGCCGGCGCCGCTGATGGCCGAGGTGAGCGAAGGCAACGAGCACTCGGACTGGGAGTTGTGGGAAGACTCGGTGGTCTCGCTCGACAGCCGGATGCAAGGCCTGATGCCCACATCCAAGATCTACGACGAGCCCGAGCCTCCCAGCGAATACCAGGATCTGGACGCCTACTCGACCGTGCGCAAGAAGGATCCCTGACCCAGTGGGTCGCAAGTAGTGCTAGAGTTCCTAAGGGCTATTAACCTTGATAGTCCCTATCAACTTTGCTAGGGACCAAGCGTTGAAGCCTGCGACTGCGCGGCCTAGACTGGCCGCGTGCATCAACTAACGAAGAATCTTCAGGTGAACCGCCAGTGCCACGGCCTGGACGCGGGTGGCTACGCCGAGTTTTTTCATCACCTTGTTCAGGTGGTAGTTGACGGTTGGTTCGGCGATGTTGAGCAGGTCGGAGATCACGCCACTGCCCTTGCCGAGCGCGGCCAGCTGCAGGCAGGCGTATTCGCGCTCCGTCAGCGGCGGGGCGAGTGCCGAAAACAGCCCCGGCATGACAAGCTCCGCCGTCTTCACGTGCACGGCGTTCGCGATCAACTGCCCCGCGGCTTTCACCAGCGTGGCTTCGTGCTCGTCGTCGAAAGGCTTGTCGCGCGCGATGCTGAACATGCTCTTGACCGAGTTGGCGGCATGCACGCCCACGCTGACGCCGTTGCCCAGGCCGTAGCTGTTCGATTCCTCCATCAGCTCATGGGACATTTCGGAATACATCGAGGCATTCCAGATCACCGGGGCCGTGTGGGTCTGGCAATAGCCGACGGTGGGATCGACCCGGACGAACTGCTTCTCCTGGTAGCGCCGCTGCCACGGCTCGGGGTAGCCACTGTCGATGTGCTGGACCGAGGTGCCGGCCGGCAGACGCACCTCCATGCCGATCAGGAAGTGCTCGCAACCGATCGCGCGCACGGATTTTTCCACCCGACGGTGCAGATCGGCAGCGTCGGTCGCCTGCGACAGCGAGGCCATCAAGGCCAGCGACGTCTCAAGTTGCATGACTCAACCCTACCCGAATTGCCACGAAGGGAACCTTAGATGAATTCTCCAATGACTTTAGCCCAGGAATTTCAAATGCACTCCCGAGACTACTACGTACGGCTGCCCTCCCATGCCTTGTCCGCGATTGAATTCGAGCACCTGCATTCGGCCCATGACGACGCGGTCCTGGACGACGCCCTTCAAGCCCATGACCAGCACACCCAATGGGCCGGCTCGACCGAGTGGCAGGGGCAGGGCGCCAACCCCGCCGTCTCCCTGGCCTGGGACTGGGTGGTCCGGGCCGATGGCGAAGTGCGGCTGCTCGGCGTCGTTCCCCCGCGAACCAACGTGCAGGTGATCGACCGCAAGGGCTATGACCTTCCGCAGGACCAGGCCATTCCGCACCTCCTGAACCTGATCGAATCGCTGCCCTGGCGAACCAAGGTTTTGCAGGCCTGCAGGCAGAGTCGGCACTAACAACTCCTCGTCATTGGAGCCAGACTAGCAAGGTTGATAGTGGCGTCAAGATGTTCCGCCCCGTTAAATCCAGTTACCGAGATTTTTGACGGATCAGTATGGAACATCAAGTATTTGCACAGCCGCTCAGGGACTTATCCGCCAATGACCGGGAAGGCATGTTCCGCCTTCGCTACGAGACCTTCCGGGTCCGGTTGGGATGGGACGTCGAAACCACCGATGACGGTCTGGAGATCGATCAATTCGATGGCGACGATTCGCAGTACATCCTGGCCAGGTCGCCGGAGGACGACATCGACGCCTGCTGGCGTCTGCTGCCGACGCTGGGGCCCAACATGCTCAGGGACGTCTTTCCGCAGCTGCTGAATGGCCAGCCGGCCCCGGCGGCAGCGGATGTCTGGGAGCTGAGCCGCTTCGCGCTGGCCACAGACCGCCTCGCGGCGGCCGAACAGGCGGGCAACTACCAGCTCAGTTTCGGCCCGCTGTCGGTGAAATTGATGGCGGAAGCCGCCCGTTTTGCCAAGGCCCGCGGCATCGTTCGCTACGTGACTGTCACCACGGCAGCGATCGAGCGCATGCTCAAGAAGCAGGGCCTGCACATTCACCGTCTTGGGCCTCCGGTCAAGATCGGAAACGTGCTGACGTTGGCTTGCTTCATTGAGGTCGACAGCATGACGTTGAACGCAGTAGGCGTCCAAGGAGGCTGATGCTGCAGCACCTCGCGGTCCAAAGGGCCGCCGCCTCTGTCGGTATTTCGCAGGACCGGTTTGCGACGGCCTTCCAGGCCATTGTCACCACCCTGCGCGCACCCGCGCGCAACAATCCCAAACCCCGGCTGGTCCAGCCCGCAAAGCCGGTGGCCGAGCGGGGATTGGACCCGGGGCCGATCCCGCTGGGTCGGCCATTTCCGCTGTATCACAGTCCCGGCACGGTGGTGCTTCTGGATGACCAGCCGGACACGCTGGAGCGCCTTGCCGCCACCCTGCCGAAGGACTGGAACGTCGTCACGTTCGCCAGCCCGCACTCCTGCCTGAACTACCTGCAGCAGGAGCCGCCACGCTGGGAGGCGGATTTCTGGGCCCAGCGGCGGATCGTCGACGACTGGTACGAGAACGTTCCCCTGATCCCGCAAATCCTCGCCTATTGGGCCGATCAACCCGACCGCCGTTTGCTCACCCAGGTGTTGGTCTGCGACGACCTGATGCCCGGCATGGACGGGGTGGACTTGCTCGGCGAGTTGGTGGATTGGCCCGGCTATCGCGTCCTGCTGAGGAGCTCCAACGACGAGGATCCCCTCGCGATCGCCGCGCCTGGCCTGATCGACCGCTGCCTGCCCAAGCAGGCGCCCGACCTCGTGACGACACTCACCGATACCGTGAACGGCTTTCTGGCCATGCCCAACGCTAGGCGGCAGCAGATCTGGAACCGCACCCTCAGCGTGGACCAGGCGTTGCTGCTGCGCACGCCGTCGATCGCCGGGGATCTCGCCAACTTTGCCCGTCGCACCTGGGTCGAGTGGGTCGCCATCGGCGAGCCCTTCGGTATCCTGGGAATCGATGGGGTGGGGCGGGTCTCCTTGCTGCAGCTCGAGCCGGCGGCGGAACTTCCGGCCCTGGCCGAAGCCGCGGCCCGACACGGCGCCACCCGCTGCGAACAGGACGACATCCGCAACGGCCGCAGCATCAGCGACTACAAGTTGCAGAAATGCCTGGGGCGCAGCAAGCCCGCCTCGGTGCTGCCGGCCTTCTATGTCGGGGACGGCGCCGAACTGCTGGCCGCTATCCAGCGCGTCGACCTGCCTCACTGCCGTTAGCACCCCAGCCCCGCGGGCCGTCTGGCGAAGCCTGCCTTCGTTGCTTTGCCGAGCCGGTTACTGCAGTCGCAGCAACTGGCCTTGCAGTTGTTCCAGGGTCGCGGCGAACTGCTCGATGCGCTTGCGCTCCTGCTCGATCACCGCCGGCGGTGCCTTGGCCACGAAGGCCTCATTGGCCAGCTTGCCCTGCGCCTTGGCCAGTTCGCCTTGCAGACGTGCCACTTCCTTGCCGATCCGGGCGCGCTCGGCCGGGATGTCGATTTCCATGTAAAGGCACAGGCGCGCGGCGCCCACCACGGCCACGGGTGCCGCCTGTGTAGCGGCGGCCCATGAATCCTCGTCCTCGAACACCTTCACCTCGCTCAGCTTGGCCAGCGCCTGCAGCATGGGCGCCGCCTGACGCATGAAGGCGCCGTCGCCCAGCACATAGGCCGGCAGCCGGGTGCCCGGCGATACGTTCATTTCACCGCGCAGGTTGCGGCAGGCGTCGACGACAGCCTTGAGACGGGCGATCACGGCTTCCGCTTCCGGGTCGATTGCCTGCTCGTTGGCAGCGGGGTAGGGCGCGAGGCTGACGGAATCGCCCGCCTTGCCGGCGAGCGGCGCGACCTTTTGCCACAGCTCCTCGGTGATGAACGGGATGACGGGGTGCGCCAGCCGCAAAATGGCTTCCAGCACCCGGATCAGCGTGCGGCGGGTTCCGCGCTGCTGGGCTCGCCCGGCCTTGGCCTCCTCGAACTTCCCGGCGGTCTGGATCTGCACCTTGGCGATTTCCAGGTACCAGTCGCAGAACTCGTCCCAGATCAGCTGATAGAGGGACGCCGCCACGTTGTCCAGCCGGTATTCGGCGAATCCCTTGGCGACCTCGGCCTCGGCGCGCTGCAGGATCGAAACGATCCAGCGGTCGGCCTGGGTGAGCGAAGCGTCCGCTTCGGCCAGGTCATGGCCCTCGCAGTTCATCAGCACGAAGCGCGTCGCATTCCAGAGCTTGTTGCAGAAATTCCGGTAGCCCTCGCAGCGCTTGGCGTCGAAGTTGATGTTGCGGCCCAGCGATGCCAGCGACGCGAACGTGAAGCGCAGCGCGTCGGCGCCGAACGCGGGAATGCCGTCCGGAAACTCCTTCTCGGTGTTCTTGCGAACCACCGGGGCGGTCTCCGGTTTGCGCAGGCCGGTGGTGCGCTTTTCCAGCAGCGGCGGCAGGGCGATGCCGTCGATCAGGTCGACCGGGTCCAGCACGTTGCCCTCGGACTTGCTCATCTTCTTGCCGTGCGAGTCACGCACCAGGCCGTGGATGTAGACGTGGCGGAACGGCACCTGCCCGGTGAAGTGCGTGGTCATCATGATCATCCGGGCGACCCAGAAGAAGATGATGTCGTAGCCCGTGACCAGCACCGTGGAGGGCAGGTACAGGGCGTAGTCCTCGGTCCGTGCCGGCCAGCCGAGCGTCGAGAACGGCACCAGCGCCGACGAATACCAGGTGTCCAGCACATCGGGATCGCGGGTCAGGGTCTTGCCCGGCGCCTGGGCCTGCGCCTCGGCCTCGCTGCGCCCGACGTAAACCTTGCCATCCTGGTCGTACCAGGCAGGGATCTGGTGGCCCCACCACAGCTGGCGCGAGATGCACCAGTCCTGGATGTTGTTCATCCACTGGTTGTAGGTGTTGACCCAGTTCTCGGGCACGAAAGACACGGCGCCGGACTGCACCGCATCGATCGCCTTTTGCGCGATCGACTTGCCGGTGGGGTCCTTGTCGCTGACCTTGGTCATCGCCACGAACCACTGGTCGGTGAGCATCGGCTCCACGATCTGACCGGTCCGGGCGCAGCGGGGCACCATCAGCTTGTGCTTGCGGGTTTCGGCCAGCAGGCCCTGGGCTTGCAGATCGGCCACCACGCGTTTGCGCGCCTCGAAGCGGTCCAGCCCGCGGTAGGCGGCGGGGGCGTTGTCGTTGATCTTCGCGTCCAGCGTCAGGACGCCGATGATGGGCAGGCCATGGCGCTGGCCCACGGCATAGTCGTTGGCGTCGTGCGCCGGCGTGACCTTGACGACGCCGGTGCCGAATTCCCGGTCGACGTACGCGTCGGCGATCACCGGGATGTCGCGGTCGCACAGCGGCAGCTTCACCTTCTTGCCGATCAGGTGTCGGTAGCGCTCGTCCTCGGGGTGGACCATTACCGCCACGTCGCCCAGCATGGTTTCGGGCCGGGTCGTCGCCACGGTGAGCGAGTCGAAGCCCGCGCCAAGCTTGCCGTCCGGATCGACCAGGGGATAGCGAATGTGCCAGAGGAACCCGTCCTCCTCCTCGCTTTCCACCTCGAGGTCACTCACCGCCGTCTTCAGCTCGGGGTCCCAATTGACCAGCCGCTTGCCGCGGTAGATCAGGCCTTGCTCGTACAACCGCACGAACGTGTCGGTGACGACGGGCGAGAGCTTTTCGTCCATCGTGAAGTACTCGCGCGACCAGTCGACGCTGTCGCCCATGCGCCGCATCTGGGTGGTGATGGTGTTGCCCGACTTCTCCTTCCACTCCCAGACCTTGGCCACAAAGTTCGGGCGTCCCAGGTCATGGCGCGACTGGCCCTGCTCCTGCAACTGGCGCTCCACCACGATCTGCGTGGCGATGCCCGCGTGGTCGGTGCCCGGCACCCAGACCGTGTTGAAGCCGCGCATGCGGTGGTACCGCGTCAGGCTGTCCATGATGGTCTGGTTGAAGGCGTGGCCCATGTGCAGCGTGCCCGTTACGTTGGGTGGCGGCAGCTGGATGGCGAAGGAGGGCTGGCCGGCCTGGGGTTGTCCCGTGCCGCGATAGCCCGCGCGCCCGTAACCGCGCTCCTCCCAAAGCGGGCCCCATCTGGCCTCGATGGCGGCGGGCTCGAAAGATTTGGACAGGCTGTCGAGGCCGGGTTGCTGGGGCTTGTCGCTCATTTGGGGTCGGATTCCAGTTTCTGGAACGAAAGATCGGCGCCTCGGGCGCAAAAACGGCATCCCTCCGGATACCGTTGCACCGGTGGCGCAGCGTGGCGGGGAGGGCCGATTTTAAGCGATGAGCCGTCGTCAGCGCCCCGGATGACGCCACAGCGCGGGCATGGCCAGGGCCGCCAGCACGGCGATGGCCGCCAGCGCGAGTCCGGCTGCCGCGATCGCAGGCCGCAAGCCAACCGGCCCGACCAGCACGCCCGCCGCCAGGCCCGACATGGCGGGCAGGACCTGCGAGGTGATGGCATACATGGACATCACCCGGCCGCGGACGCCCGGGGGTGCCTGCACCTGGATGCCCGAAACGACGAGGCTCACCACCATCCCGCCGGTCACGCCGACACACGCCAGGACCAGCGCCGACAGGATCGGCGACGACACGGTGGAGAGCAGGGCGAACAGCAGGCTGCCCACCACCACGCCGCCGAGGATGGTATGGCCGTGGTGCAGCCGCCGCGCCAGCATCAGCGCCAGCACACCGCCTGCGATCAGGCAGAAGGCCATCAGCCCGAGGTAGGCGCCGCGCTGCGCCTCGGACAGGCCGAGTTCCTGGCGGGCGAGCTTGGGCAGCAGGATCTGCATGGGCCCGGTCATCGCATAGGCGATCACGGTGGCGATCATCAGTTGCCGCAGCAGCGGCGCCGCGCCCACGGTGCGGAAACCTTCCGCGATGTCGGCCCAGACGGATCGTGTGCTCGGCGCGGGGTTGGCGTGGGTTCGCAGGCCGATCAGCAAGGCCGAGGAAGCGACGAATCCGAGCGCGTCGACGGCCAGGACCTGGGACCATCCGGCGTGGCTGCGCACCAGGCCGATGACCAGCGGCGCCAGGCCGAAGCCGACCAGCACCTGCAGGTTGAACAGGATGGTGAGCGGGCGCAGTTCACTGGGCGAGGCGATCTGACCGAGTGTGGTCAGCCGCGCCGGACCGACGAACGACCATGCCAACCCACCTGCGAAGGCGCCGACCAAGGCCCAGGCCGGCCGCAGCCCGTTTGCCGCGCCGGCCTCCGCCCACCAGAGACAGGCCAGCCCGACCAGGAACATCGCCTGGGCCGCGTGGATGACCCAGCCCGGCGCGACGCGATCGCACACGACGCCGGCGAACCAGCCGAAGACGATGGAACTGCCGAAGGCCAGGGCGAAGCCCAGCCCCGACAGCAAGTCGGAGCCCACCGCCTCCTGCAGATAGAAGATGACCGTGTAGTTGAACATGTGCCCCGCGGTGAACGCCAGCAGGCACGACAGCAGGAACAGGCCGTGGCGACGGATCATGGCGCAGCGGCGCTGCCGGGCTTGAGCTGGATGAACGTGGGTTGACCGTCCTCGATGTGCCAGGAGGGAAAGCTGCCATTGGTCAGGAACACGCGGCCATCGGCGCCGAATTCGACGTCGCGGGTGAACGTGACCTTGCGGGGCAGCGGGTAGAACTGCCAGGTGCGGGTCGCGATGTCCAGGCGCTGCACCGAGTCCGAGTTGGTGCCGGTGACCCAGACCTGATGCCGCTGCCGGTCCACATTCAGCGAGTAAGGCGTCTCGCTGCCCCTGGGGAGCACCGGCAGCTCGAATTTCGTGAACCGGCGCAGCGCCGGCTCGTAACGCAGGATGGCCGACTCGTTGAACATGACGATCCACAGGTTGCCGTCGCGATCGATGCGCAGTCGTCTCGGCGCGTGCAACGGCGTGGCGACCATGGCGACCTTGCCGCTGGACGGGTCGATGGAAGCGATCTCGTCGGTGTGCAGTCGGGCGATCCAGACGGTTCCATCGGGCGCGATGTCGATGCCGTAGGGCAGCGGCACCCCGGTCGAGACATGGTCGATGCGCACCCAGTTGGTCACCGGCAGGCCCCAGCCGATCAGCTTGAAGAAGAACGGCGTCAGCTTCACCGTCAGCTCTTCCATGAAGCTGCGATACGGCAGGTCGTAGGTGGTGAAGCGGCCGGTGCCGCGGTCGAACATCCCGACCTGGTTGGACAGCGCGAGCGTGAACCAGACCCGGTCCTTGGCGTCGAGGCGGATGGTGTGCGGATAGAACCCGCTCTCCATCTCGTGATAGGTGAACGCCTTGGTCTTCGGATCGAACTCGATCAGCCGCCGCTGGTACGACGGCGTGATGAACACATGGCCGTCCTTCCTGGATTCAGCCAGCGAGTGGATGCCCTGGTAGGTCTCGTGTTTCGGAAACTCGCGCAACCGCCCGGTCAGCAGGCCGCCGAGCTTGTCGCCCGCGGCGGGTGGGATCTTGTAGACGGTATAGGCGCCGGTGTCCGGGTTGATCTCGTAGATGCGGTCCTGCAGGTTGTCGCCGACATAGACCATGCCGTTGCTATGCGCCAGGAAGTCGTGCATCTGCGAGAACGGGTCGCCGATAGCCAACTCGGTGATCTGCGTGCCGGCCAGATCGGGCGTCCACGGCGTTGCGTCCGGCACCCGATCCGGATGGGCGTTGATCTCCTGCCAGTGCGCCTGCAGCAATGCCGGGAGATCCTTTTGCGCCTGGGTGGACAGGCGCGCTCCGTAGCGCACCATGCGCTGGATCGCGGTGCTCCACTCGGCCGCGCTGCGATCGCGGCGCAGGAACGCCGACCCTTGCTGGTGGCAAAAGCCGCACTGCAGCACGAACTCCTTGCGAATCACGTCGTCGGTCAGCGTCTTGCCCAGCGTGGACGTCCAGGCATTGGACGGTCGCTGCTCGGCCAGCGCCCGGGTATCGGTCTCCGCAACCAGGGTCAGCACCCGGTTGGCGCCCAGGTCCGCAGCTTCCAGGGTCAGCAGCTTGAACCCCGGTTTCCTCAGTCGCAGGCGAAAGGGCCGCGCGCTGTCCGGCAACACGGCCTGGCCCTTGGCATCGGTGAACCGCGTGGTCTCGAACAGCCCCTGCTGCAGCTTGCCGGAAGCGGGATAGCCGTTGTCCGACGCGTCGATGACGACTGCCGGGTTGGCGACCTGCGTCACCATGACCAGACCCAGCGGCATGCCGTCTTCGGTGCGGACCTGCAGCGTCATGGCCTGTGCGCCGGAGTACGACAGCGCCAGCAGCAGGGTGCATGCGGTGGGCAGGAAGAACGATTTCATCTCAGCTTCCTCGCGGTGGGGGATCTTGCGCAGCGGCGCTTCGGCCGGCATCGGTCATGCGCGCCTTGCGATAGATTTCGAACACCTCGGAGGAGGTGTAGCGCGGGGTGTAGCCGAAGACCGTCTTCAGCCGGGTGTTGAGCAGTACCGGCCGGTAGCGCAGAAAGTCCAGCTGTTCCGGGCCATACTGCGTCAGTCCGAGGGGCTTGAGCGTGGCCAGCGCCGCCTTCAACAACCCGGCGGGCAACACCAGGCAGCGCTTGCCCAGGCGTGCCGCGATTTCGTGGATGGTCAAGGCGCCGTCGCCCGCCACGTTGAAAATGCCGGTCGGCCCGCCGCGGACAGCCCGCACGACGATGGCAACCACATCCTGGTCCCAGATAAAGACAAAGGGGCTGTCCGAGCCGGCGATGGCGAGCAGCCGCGGCTTCTCGAAAAGGTCGGTGATCTGGTTGTGCACGGTTGCGCCCAGGATGGTGCCGATGCGCAGCACCACCTGTTCCAGTGCCGGGTGTCGCCCCCGGTAGTCCGCCAGCATTTCTTCCACCAGTCGCT
>JAANCK010468488.1_pt1 | contig 20202 bp, 21 predicted proteins | sample 7277841 | NCBI WGS metagenome assembly JAANCK01 (sample SAMN14222788, study PRJNA588281) | permafrost metagenome | isolation source: Arctic cryosol methane SIP | place: Canada:Nunavut | collected 2015-07 | reverse complement strand
GAACAGCACCAGCGCCGCGCGCAGATGAGCGAGGCGAAGGAGAGACTGTTGCTTGACGTCGGCCGCGACGTCGGGCTGCTCGATCTGCCGGCGCCTGCCATCGTGAGGATCGTGACCAGCCTCAAGGACGTCTGCGCGCGGGAGAGCGTCGCCGCGCCGGCGGAGACGCCGACCGCGACGGCACAACAGCAGCCGAAGCCCGGGGACACGCGTCCGGTCACGCGCAGCCGGCGATCCACCGGTGGCGCGACCGATGGGGCCGTTGCCGTCGTTGTGAAAGCGGCGTGCGGCGTGGGTAAAGTCAAACGGGAGGCGCTGGAGAAGGCCGTCCTGACCTGGAGCGGGAAGGCCGCGCATTGGCATGGCCGCGTCGATGCGGATACGGCCGAGATGTTGCGCGCGGTCTTCCCCGGCAAGGTCACGATCGAAGCCCAGGCGCACTCGACCAAGGTGACGCGGCCGGCGCCGATCGCCGATGAGACCGGCCGCGAGGGCGTCGTCGAAGCGGCCGCACCGGTGGTGTTGGGCGGAGCGCCGGCGGTTGCTGACGGCTTGCCGGTTGGCGACGGTGCTGGCGTCGAGAAGCCGCTGGAGGCGCCGGCGGCGGTCCAGGACAGCCATGGGGAGCCGAAGGCGGTCCTGAGGACCCCGGTGCCGTCGCCGGCCTCCGGGGCGGCCCGGGCGGCCGCGCCGGCCCGGCCGCTGCCGCGGCCGTTGCCGCCGGGCGCGGCCCACTAGCCGATGGCGCGTATGTTTACCGTGGCGTCGTCGGCGGCTCGACACGACGAGCGGACGAGGGTTTACTGGTGATGTCGGCGGTCCGCTGAGATGGATCGCCGGTCGGCGGCGCGAGTAGTCCGCCGTGTAGTCCGCTGCGTAGTCCAGTAACCCGCCGGAGTGGCGAGTTTTTCAAGGAAACCGGCGGAGAAAAATCGCCCGGCGAAGAGTCCCTCCCTCTCCGCCAAAACAGCCTTATGCGCCAGCGGCGCATAAGGCTGTTTTGCATAGAGAGGCGGGGGATATCGAACCCCCGATTTTCCTCGCTCCTCGCATTTGTCTTCGACAAAGCGAGGAGCGGAAAGAACGCGCTCGCGGCGCGAGCGCTTTGGGTTCGAATCCCTCCCTCTCCGCCACCCGCCTTCGCTAATCCAGCCTTCGCAGCCGAAGCGGCTGCTTCGTCGGAGTGGGCAGCTTCGGCGGGTAAGGCCTCTTGTAGGCGGGTGCCCGTCGTAGCCCGCAGGGCGAAGACGGGCTATGCGCCAGCAGCGCATATCGGACTCAGTCCTTTGCCTCATTCTCCGTCGTGAGGAAAATTTCAGAATCCTTCGGTCTTATTGCGAGGACGACAATTGCGATGCCGATAATGGCGAGCAGATAACCGGCGACAGTCGCAAGCGAACCGGCAAAGCCCGCCAGCGCGGGCGCCAGCAGCCTGACGAGCCCGACTCCGAGCAGGGCGGTGAGGGTGCCGCCGACCCAGTAAGCCTTCTTGCCTCTCATGGCGTGTGCGCTTGCAACACAGTCACATAGATACCGGCGATGATGGCCGAGGTGATCACGCCCGACACGCAGGATCCCATCGCCCAGGGCAGGATCATGGCGAACTTGTTGGCGTCGTGAGCTTCCTTCTGCGCCACCTTGGCTGTGGTCGGCACGCAGGACACGCCGGCGATGCCGATCACCGGGTTGAAGGTACGGCCGCTGGTCCAATAGACGATATAGCCGCCGATGATGCCGCCGATGCCGGAGAGCAGCAGCGCCGTCATGCCCAGGAACAGCAGCAGAATGACCTTGGGGTTGAGGATGGTGTTGGCCTCTAACAGTACGCCGAGCATCAGACCGAGGAAAAAGGTGGAGCCGTAAAGGACCGGTCCGGTGAGAAACTCGACGTATTGCTTGACGCCGGATTCGCGCACGATGACACCCAGGAAGAACGACATGAACAAGGGCGCCGCCACTGGGAACAGCAGGCAAAGCACGGTCGCTGTGACGATAGAGAAGGTGATCTTTTCCGCCGCGGTGATGTTCGGGATCGATTTCTGGTCCATCTTGATCCCGCGCAAATGCTTGGGCACCAGAAGCTTGACCAGATAGGGATAACCCGCATAGCACAGGCTCAGATAGAGATAGGCCACGATCGTGATCGGCACGAACAGGTCGCGGGCCAGCATCAGCGATGTGTAGAGAACCATCGGCCCGTCGGCGCCGCCCACCATCGCGATCGCCGCAGCTTCTTTGTAGGTTAGCCCCATGGCAACGGCGATGGGGAACGTCAGCAAGGTGCCGAGTTCCGCCATGACCGCGATGAACATGCAGCGCACCGGGGCGATCAGCATATATCCGACATCCGAAATCGCCCCGATGCCCATGAAGACCAGGCAGGCGATCAGACCGTTGCTGAAGGTAAATGTGTAAATAGGTTGCAGGAAATCGATCTGCAGGATGTCGAGAAGTTTTGCCGGTTCGCTCGCGATCGGATCGATGAAGATCGTTCCCATGGTTCTCGCCGAGAGAAAGAGAACGCCGGCATTGACGCAGGCCATCCCGACTCCCATGGGAATCATGATGAGCGGTTCGAGCGTTCCCTTGACCCCCCAATAGACGAAGGCGATTCCGAGCGCGATCAGCACGACGCGCGCGACGGCAATGAGCGGATCGGACGCCACCATGGTGGCGATGCCCTGAAAGATGTTGAGAAATTCGATCTCCGGCATGGTCAGGCCGTCCCTTTCGGGGCCGCGTCCTTATGCGTGAGAGGCGTCCCGCCTTTGGCGCCTTTACGTGCATCGGCGCGGTTGCTCTGAAACCGAATGACGACGAAGAGGTACTTGATCAGCCATGCCATCGCGAGTGCGATCACCGCCGCCAGCGCGTAGATGAACAGCATCAATTTGACCGAACCCATGACCGATTCCATGTCGCCTCCGCCTTAATATCCGCTTGCCGAAATCTCTCGCTGGATCGAAGTCGCACTCGCCGCGCGGCTACTCGATAATCAGCAGCAATTGGTTGGGCTCGACCTGATCGCCCTCGGCGACCTTGATCGCCGCGATTTTCCCGTCGACCGGCGCGTAGATCGGGTTCTCCATTTTCATGGCTTCGAGGATCATCAGCTCGTCCTCGGTCTGCACCTGGTCTCCAACCTTCACCAGGATTTTCCATATCTTGCCCGACAGGGGGGCAGTGACTTCCTCGCTCATCGAGAACTCTCCTTTTAATGGTCCCAGCGCCGCCAATCATTGTCGGTTGTACCGTAGTGGCTGGCCAACCGTCTTCCGTTGCCTAAGTTTGCGTGAGGCGATGCGGCCTTTATTTATTCTCCGTTTACCCGCGGATGATGCGCGGCAACACCATGTGGTGACGCGGGCAGATCGACTGCGGGTTCTGGTAGACCGCGCCGGCAAACGCCTTCAGATAATTGCGCAGCGCCGGCAGGTCGACGATCTCGTCGACAAAGCCGTGGCGCGCGCAATAGTCCGGGCGCGACGTGTCGTAGTATTTCTTCGCCATCTCGTTCATCTTCTGGGCGAGCGGCTCCAGCGGGCGGCCGGAATCCTTTTCCTTCACCGCGCGGCGGGCATAGGTCGCGACCGCCGCTGTCTCGCCGTGCATGACGTAAATCTCGGTCGCCGCGGTGCCGAGCGTGAAGGCGTTGTGGCGGTTGGCGGTGGGACCGCCCAAGACATAGTGCGCCGCCGCGCTGCCCTTGCGCAGCACCACCAGCATCATCGGCACGTCGGTTTGCTGGATCGAATAGATCAGCGATTGGCCTAGGCCGAGCAGTTCGGCCTTCTCGGCGAGATCGCCGACATCGATACCGGTGGTGTCCTGGAACCAGACGATCGGCACGCGGTCGCGCCCGCAAAGCGTGACGAACTCGTTGAGCTTGATCAGGCCCTGGCGGTAGAGCTTGCCGCCGATGCCGGGGTAGTCGGCGTATTCGGGATAGCCTTTGGGCAGCAAGCCCTGGCGGTTGCCTATGGCGCCGATCAACATGCCGTCGATCTTGACCAGGCCGGTATACATCTCCGGACCGTAATCCGGGCGGAACTCCATGTTCTCGCTGCCGTCGACCAGGCGCGCGAGAATGTCGTCGAAGATGTAGGCCTCTTTCTGATTGAACGGCAGCAGATGATAGAGGTCGTCCGCCGGCAGCCGCGGCTCGGCCGGCTCGGCCACCCGGAAGAACATCGGGTCATAGGCCGGAATCGCGCGCATATATTGCTTGATGCCGTCGAGGACTTCTTTTTCCTCGTTGTAGACATGCGTGAAGAATCCGGTCTCGCCGTAATGGGTCTCAACCCGGCCCGGCGGTTTATCGCTGAAACCCCGCGTCTTGGCGATCAGTTCCTCCAGCCCTTGCGCATCGAAGCCGCCCTTGGGCGACATACCCGCAACGATGCCGACGCCGCCGACGGCGATGTTGGCATCCTTGTGCGCCAGCAGAATAGTCGTGCTGATGCCCTGGTAGCCGCCGCCGGCCGGATTGGTGCCGTAGATGCCGGCCAGGACCGGAATGCCCGCCTGCTCCAACTCGGCATGCCGGTAGAAGCAGGCGCCGCTGCCGCGACGGTCGGCGTAAAATTTCTCCTGCTCGGGCAACTGCACGCCGCTGCAATTGACCAGCCAGACCAGCGGGATGTGCAGCCGCTTGGCGAGATTGGTCACCCGCAGAATGTTGTCGGGCTGCCCGGCGACCCAGGCGCCGGCCAGCACCTTGTTGTCAAAGCCGATGATCACCGCCCAGCGCCCGGCGATCTTGCCGAGCCCGTCGACCACGTTGGTGGCGCCCTCGGGATTGTCCTCCGGATTGTAAAGACTGTGCAGCGGGCACCAGCTGCCGGCGTCGACCAGGTATTCGATCCGCTGCCAGACCGTGAGCATGCCGCGCTCGTTGATCTTGGCCGTCGGAATGCCGGCATCCTGGCGCGCCTTGCGCGCGGCGGAGATTTCGGATTCCACGGCCTCGAGCTTGGCGCGGCTCTCCTTGGTGCGGACGATGCGGTTTTCCTTCAGCTCCTTGCCGAAGCCCGCCATCTTCTCGAAATACGGTCTCATTCCAAACTCCCGAATAATGGCGCGTCATGCGCGGCCCTGCGTTGCGCTACTCTCTATTGGGCGTGTGTCCGCAGGCCATGCCCGAGATGATGATCTTCTGGATGTTGGAGGTGCCTTCCACGACCTGCAGCGACTTGGCGTCGCGGTAGAAGCGCTCGGCGGGGTATTCGGTTGAGAATCCGTACGAACCGAAGATTTTCATGCACTCGTTGGCGGCGTGCACCGCCGCTTCGGAAGCGGCGAGTTTGGCAACCGACGTCTCGTACTGGTTCGGCTTGCCCTGATCCTTCAGCCAGGCGGCGCGATAAACCAGCATCTGCGCGGCCTGATGCTCGACTGTCATCTCGGCGATCTGCGCCTGGATCATCTGGTGTTGCGAAATTGCCTTGCCGAACTGGGTGCGCTCATTGGCGTAGTTGATGGCGAGATCGAGCGCGCCGCCGGCGACGCCGAGCGCGCCCGCCGCGCAGCCGAGCCGGGTCTGATTGAGCTGCCACATGCAGATGCGGAAACCGTCGCCCGGCTGGCCGAGCACGTTTTCCTTCGGCACCTTCATGCCCTCGAACACGAACTCGCCGGTGGGTGCGCAGTGCAGGCCGAGCTTGGTCTCGATGGCGCGCGCGGTGACGCCCTTCATTTTTTTCGGTTCGATGATGAAAGCGGTCATGCCCTTGTTGCCGGCCGACCTGTCCGTGTAGGCGTAGAGCAGCCCGGCGTCGCCGACCTGCGCCTGCGAGATCCACATCTTGTTGCCGTGCACCTCCCAGTGATCGCCTTTGTCGACGGCGTGCGTCTTCATGCTGGAGACGTCCGAGCCGGTGTTGGGCTCGGTCATGGCGAAGCAACCGAGCTGCGTGCCGGCGACCCAGCCGGGCACGTATTTCTTACGCTGTTCCGGTGTGCCGAATTTGGTGACGGTGAGCGACGGGCCGAGGTTCTGCATGTTGAACGGCAACCGCCAGGACGCCGAAACCTTGGCGATCTGCTCGGCCATCAAGACCGATTCCATGAAGCCCATGCCGCTGCCGCCGAGTTCCTCGGGCAAGGCGCAGGAAAAGAAACCAAGCTCGCCCATTTTGGCCACGCGCTCGGGGCGGAACTCGTGTTTGCGTTCCTCTTGCGCGAGTGTCGGCGCGATCTGCTCGGCGGCGAACCGCTTGGCCGTGTCCTGGATCAGTCGCTGCTCTTCATTCAATTCGAAATTCATAGCTGCCCCGTTTCGCGCCATCGCCGTCGGCGCATCATGGATGATGGATTTGTCATCTGATCAGATTGCCCTTTAATCCTATTCCGCCCGCCATCCGATGTTAAGTGACCGGCCCCAATGCCGATCCCGCGCACCTTAACTAGACCCGCAAACGGCGGTACGGCTTGACTTCAATCAACGTATTACGCTCGTATTTCGTGGCTCCATGGCGACCTCGGATGTCGAGTGGCGCGCCGGTCGAGAACTCGATGGCGCCCGCGGCATGGCCGGCAGGCCTCGCCACATGACAGATCGGCATTCCGCCTGATATATCGAGGTGATCGAGGAAAGACCGATGTCACTAGCGCAAGCGCTGCCGTTCTCCAATGCCGGACTTAATGCTGACCTTGGCCAGGTCCGTAACGACTGGACGCGCGAAGAGGTGCGCGCGCTGTTCGCGCTGCCGTTTCCGGACTTGATGTTCCGCGCGGCAACCGTGCACCGGCAGAACTTCGATCCGACCGAGGTGCAGATCTCGACCTTGCTGTCGATCAAAACCGGCGGCTGTCCGGAGGATTGCGCCTATTGTCCGCAGAGCGCGCAATACGACACCGGCGTGAAGGCCGAGAAGCTGATGGAGATCGAGAAGGTGCTGGCCGAGGCGGCTGCTGCCAAGGCTTCCGGCGCCTCGCGCTTCTGCATGGGCGCGGCCTGGCGTGCGCCTAAGGAGCGCGATCTCGACAGCGTCTGCGCCATGGTCGAAGGCATCAAAGCGCTCGGCATGGAGACCTGCGCCACGCTCGGCATGCTCACTCCCGAGCAGGCGCTGCGGCTGAAGGACTCCGGCCTCGACTATTACAACCACAATCTCGACACCGCGCCGGAGTTCTACGGCAAGATCATCAGCACGCGCTGCTATCAGGATCGGCTCGACACGCTCGCGCATGTGCGCGCGGCCGGCATCAATGTCTGCTGCGGCGGCATTGTCGGCATGGGCGAGGGGCTGGAAGGCCGCGTCGGCATGATAGCGACGCTGGCCAGCCTGCCGCAGCATCCGGAAAGCGTACCGATCAACATGCTGGTGCAGGTGGAAGGCACGCCGCTCGCCGACCAGCCCAAGCTCGATGCGCTGGATTTTGTGCGCACGATCGCGGTGGCGCGCATCTGCATGCCGGCCTCGGTGGTGCGGCTGTCGGCCGGGCGCGAGGACATGAGCGAGGAGACACAGGCGCTGTGTTTTCTCGCCGGCGCCAATTCGATCTTCTACGGCCCCAAGCTGCTCACCACGCCAAATCCCGGCCGCGACCGCGACATGGCGCTGCTCGACAGGCTGGGCTTGCGGCCGATGGATCGCTGACTGCGCCGTCTTGCCGGTTACCGCGATGGATTGCCGGCACGCAACTCTTCGAGACGGCGGTAGACGTCGCCGAGCTCCCGATCGGCCGCCGCGCGCACCAGATCCGTCGCGGCGCGCTGCTTAGCCGCCGTGTCGTCGGCAAATGCGAAACTCGGCGTCTTCGCGTCAAAGCGCACGATCCGGCTCATGGCCTCGCGCTCGTCGTCGCCGCACGCCACGCCAAAATGCGGCAAGATACGCGACCACATCGCGCCGGGCAGCTCGCGGTAATTGACCAGCAGGCCGCCGCCTGCATGGTAATGATCGATGACGGAGGCGCAAATACTGTTCAGCACGCGCGCGCAATAGTCCTCGGCGCGCACTCCGTCGGCGTCTTCGATGCCGTACAGGCTGGGCGGCACGATTTCGGGAATCATCTGCGAGCCGCGCTGGCGCATCTGCGACACCAGCACCTCGACCGGCTCGCGGTAGAGGAACACCCAGGGTACCGACGGAAATGCGCGCCGAAACAGCGGCAGGCCCAGCGTATGCCAGCTGTCCAATTTGAAGAAACTGCGGTGCTCCACGCCGCTGTGCCAGCGGCCGAACGCCGCCAGCATCGCGGTTAGATGTTCGACGTGCCGCTCGGCCGGCAGGCCCGGCCAGGTACGGCTGAGCTGCACGACGGCATCGATCGGCGCGGCCTCCGAGATCGCTATCGTGCGCGGCAGCGCCGCCAGCATTTGCGAGACCAGCGTGGACCCGCAGCGCGACATGTGAAAAATGAACCCGCTGGGCGCCGGGCATTGCGCGCCGGCCGCGTGCTCCATGAAATCGTCGAGCGTCATGCGGTAGCGAAACATCCGGTTGAAGGGACGTTGCAAGGCGCGCCGGATCGAGCCCTCGAAGAATGGCTCGGTCACGGCAAGCGCGCCGAAATGCGCCCAGTCGACATGCAGCCGACCGTCCAGCGCCAACACCTGAATCGGAAGCCAATGTCTGGATGGCCAGACGGATCCGGTCGCCGGGTTGGACGACCAACGTTCCAGGCCGAGCGGGTCGGGGCGCAGTTGAGCGCGCACCGCCTCGGCGGCGAGCGCCAGTCCGCGCGCGCCGGCGCTCTGCATGACCAGGTCGAAGAAGCGTTCGTCGTCAACGGTCTGAGCTAACGAATCGGCAAGCGCCTCGTCCGCCATCACCAGCGCATGGAACTGGCCGAGCGCATTCATCTGTTCGGGCATTGTGCCGGTTGTCATGCGTGGCGGCGTGGTGTGGCGGCGACCCCGCTGTCGCGATGATGCGAAGACGCGTCGCGCATGGAATGGACCTGCGTTAAAAGCTTGTAGCTGTTGTATTGTATATTATTCACGTCAAGATAGAATTCGTCCAGTTTATCGGAACCGGAAATGTGTGGAAATTATCGGGGTGCATCTTGAGCAACAGGAAACTCGTGTTTGAAGATTTCGCCGACAAGGTCGAGCAGGTCTTCGTCGTCAGCGACCCGAATGCTCCCGCCATTCCCTTGACCTTGGCGGAGGCCGAGCCCTTGCCCGCGAAAACGACGATACCGGGCGTTCGTCCGCCGTTTTCGCTGACGTTCCTCGCCAAGGACCCGCGCGTGCTGCCGCAACGCATCTACCGCATCGAGCACAATGACCTCGGCGCGCTGGAGATTTTCCTGGTGCCGTCGGCCAAGGATGCGCAGGGCGTCACCTATACAGCCACGTTCAACTGACCGTCGCGCGCGATTTGTTTGCGCATGATCTTATCCGAAAACCGGTTCCCACCCCCGGATCAAGTCCGGGGGCCGGCTTATTCGGGTTCATGCGCTTACGGCAGCCATTCCATCTCCAGATAGACCTCCCGGTCGGCGATGTCGGTGAAGCCGAGGCGGCGATAGAGCCGCAACGCCGGATTGAATTTCTCCACGAAAATCCCGACGCCGCGGCCGCCGGCGCGCGCCGTCGCCTGCAGCGCGGTCAGGATCGCGGTGCCGATGCCTTGGCCGCAATATTCCGGCAGCAGGGCAATGTCGACGATGTGCAGGCGCCCGGGCTGCACGTCGAGATAAAGCCGTCCCATCGGTACGCCGCGCTTCTCGATTACGTCGAAAACGCAAGCCTCGATGTAAGTGCGGTAGTGATGGCGCTGCGCCTGGAACTGACTCGTCAGGAAAGCCTGCTTCTGCTCCGGCGTCCACGGCACCGGCGCCAATTCCTGCGCGCGCGTCGAGGCATAGAGCCGCATCAGGAATGGAATGTCGGCGTCGGCCTCGGGGCGCAGGGCGAAGCCCTCGGAAACGAGCGCCGCCGGCAGGGCGAATGCCGGCGGCGGAGAAGACGTCACGACGCGAGGAGTTTAATTGCGCGACGGGAAGATGCCTTGCAGCGCGATGCAGAAGTTCAGCACAAGATATGGCTGCGAGTTGTCGTGTGGCTGGCCGCCTCCGGCGGCGGCGATGGCGCCGGGCGCAAGATTCGTTGCCGGCGACGGGGTCGAGTCGTTGAACATCATCTCAGGGTTTGAGCCAGCCAAGAACGCCGCGGGCGTCGGGGCGTGCAGTTCCTGCGTTACCGTGCTCGGGGTCACAGTATTGACCGCATGGTTGTGCAGCGGAAGCTGGCCCTGCGACAAAGTCACATTCGGGACACCGCTCTGCTCGCCAACGACATAGTTTGAAAGGCCCGGGCCGGTCCCCTGCTGCACGCCGGTGCGGCCCTGGAAATTGGGCAACGCGAAATTCGTCGTTCCGTTGCCGCCGTAAAAGGTGCCGATGAGCGAAAACAGCGCGGTGTTCTGGGAAATCGACAGAAGTTGTCCGTCGCAGAAGGCCCAATTGCGCGGCGCGAAGCTGAAGCCGAAGATCCGGATCTCGGCGATGAAAGCGTTCGACATGGGGCGCTCTCCAAACTGCTAATTGCGACTGGGGAAAATGCCCTGGAGGGCGATGATGTAGGTCACGCACAGCGTGGGCATCAGATTTTCATGCGCCTGGTTGCCGCCGGCCATGCTCAGCGAGGCGTTCTCCAGCTTGAACGGCTTCGGCGATGGTGTTGAGCCGTCGTCGTAGGCAAACCAGCGGGAGCCTGCCGGACTTGGGGTGCCGGGAACGAGGGTTCCGGCCGGCGCTTGTCCTCCGGCCACCGCGGTGGTGGTCGAACAAACAAAGCCGTGATTGTGCTGGGGTATCTGCTGGGTCGTCAGCGTGACAGCTTCGGTTCCCGCGGCTTCGCCCATGACGCGCGGGCTCAGTCCCCCGCCATTGCCTTGGTCGATGGCCACGCGAGATTGCAGGTTTGGAAGGGCAAAAGTGCTGACGCCGTCGCCGCCATAAGTGGTGCCGATCAGCGAGAACAGCGCGTCATTTTGAGCGATCGGCACTATTTGTCCATTGCACATCGCCCAGCCCTGTGGCGCAAAATTGCCGCCGAACATGCTGATTTGGCCAAGAAACGGTTGCGACATTGTGAAGTCCCCCTGAGTTCGTTGCCGGTGAGCTTGCTCAGTTGCGGCTCGGGAATATGCCCTGCAAGGCAATGCAGTAGTTGATCACCAGATAGGGTTGCATATTGTCATGCGCCTGGCTGCCGCCGATATTACCGATCGACCCCGGATTGATTTGAACCGGGTTGGTCAGCGGCGAATAGAAAAACGACGCCGGGTTTGAACTCGCCGCCAGCGCGGTCGTCGGCAATTTTTTGTCGCCCGGGGTTGTGGTGGCCAGCAGAATATGGGTGTGCGTCGCCATCGTGCCCGAGACGATCGTCACCGTCTCGCTGCCCGCCTTTTCCCCTTGTGTGTAACTGCCGTCGTTGGCGCGATGCACCGGCGCGCGGCCCTGCAGATCGGGCAGCGCGAACGTCGTACTGCCGTTGCCGCCGTAGGTGGTGCCGAGCAAGGAACACAGCGCGGCGGTCTGATTGATGGGGAGCAGCGCGCCGTTGCACAGCGCCCACCCCCTTGGATTGAAGTTAAAGGAAAACATTCTTACTTCGCCGAGGAAGGGCTGGGTCACGACGGCGTCTCCCTGATAGAAATCTCTCAACCAACGAGAGTATTAAGGTATTCAAGCATGACGTGCCTATTAATTCAATAACAACCTTTTCCTGTTGAATTGCAGCCGGATGCTTTTTCTACCGGACATGCCACGGATTCATGCCACGGATTTACATCAGGCGTATGAAGACTTGCCGGGATGTCGCGGGGCAAAAGCTTTTGACGCAGCGAGGGTGAGCGGAACCGGCGGAATTACGCGGTGATTTCGCATGCCAAGGCCTGGATTTCATGCGTGGGATACGATATGTATTTGAGGATACAGCTTAAGATTGCGGGAGTGGGGGCTCTATGGCCGTGCGAGAAACACCGGAAAAAATCGTTGGCGTAGAGGGCGATGTGTCATCCACGCCGCGCCGGCGGCAGCCTTGGCACGCACCGAAATTTATTGTCTCATCGGTTCAACATTTGACGAATTCGCACTCTGGAAGTGGGGCCGACATTAACCCGTATACTCAAGCTTTCTCCTGACGATCACCGGCGGCCTGCAAGCGCCGATGCGCGGGTCACCATGAAGGACTTTGCCGGCATCGTCGCTTTGGATTTGCCTGCCTTCTCGCGCGCCGACGAAGATCGCATCGTCAACGCTCTGTCCGCGCGACAAAGCCATACCGTCAGCGTGAGTCGCGGCGTCAATGCGCTGTTCGCGCAAGCGAGGCTGTCGAGCGGCAATGATCCGATCGGGGCCGGCCACGTACCACGCGGCAAAGACTCCGTGCTCTCCGTCGCGGCGGCGCGCGTCGATAATCGAGACGAGTTGGCTTCGGCCCTTGGCATCGACCGGCAGGCACTGAGCCGGCTGTCTGACGCCTTGCTCGTGCAGCAGGCCTTCGCAACGGCCGGCGACGGGGGACTGGGGAAGATCGTCGGCCAATTCGCCTTGGCCCATTGGGATGCGGACCGGCGGCGCCTGGTTTTGGCGCGCGACTGCCTCGGCCAGGTGCCGCTGTTCTACTGCGCGCGGCCGGACTTCATCGCGTTCGCGACAACCTTGAACGTGCTGCTGGCGCTGCCCGGGGTGCCGAAGGAAATCGACGAAGTCCGGCTCGGACACATGCTGGCGTTGAACGCCCACGAAATGCGGCGCACGCTCTATCGCGGCATCGAGCGGGTGCCGAGCCGGACCGAAGTGACCATCGACCGCGCCGGCATCCGCCATGAGCACTACTGGTCGCCGAACCTGCATGCACCGCCGGTCTATGCGCGAGAGCAGGATTACGTCGAGCGCGCGCGCGAACTGCTCGATCAGGCGGTCGCCGCGGCCATGCGCGACACGCCGCGCGCGGCTTTGCTGTTGAGCGGCGGCCTCGATTCCAGTGCGATTGCCGCCACCTGCGTGCGGCTCGGGCTTGCCGATCGGCTGTCCTGCTATACCGGCGTGCCGCCGACAGGAACGACATTCGCCGGCGGACCGGCCTGGTATGGCGACGAGCGCGGCAAAATCGACGTGCTGCGCCGCCTGCATCCGGAACTTGATGTCCATTATGTCGTGCCGCCCACGCTTCACGCTTTGGACCGGGACGCCTCGCGTTACTTTCCGCGTTATGGTTTGCCGGTTCGCAATGTGGAGCATATGGGCTGGTTTGCCGCGATCGAGGATGCGATCGATCCCGAATGCCGCGTCTTTATGGCCGGCACCAGAGGAAACTTTGGGCTGTCGTGGGATGGCTTGTTCTCGCTGGTCGAACTGCTCAAAGCGGGCCGCATGACGGCCTTCGCACGCGAACTTGCCGCGACCGCCAAGCAAAGCGGCCGGGGAATGGCGCGCACCTTTGTCGATGAAGTGGTGCGCCGGACTGCGCCGGATTCTCTATACCGGCTCTATCACCGCGTCCGCGGCCGCAACCCGGACGACATTACGCGTTATTCGCTGCTCAATCCTGTTTTTCTTGCCGACCACGGTCTCGTCGCGCAATGGCGGACCCAGGGCCACGACCCTTATTATAGCATCCGCGGTACCAGCGGCGCGCGCTATCGCGCAGACCGCCTGTTCGATTTCAGTCAGCCAGCGCGCGATTCGCAGGCGCTCCATTTTCACTCCCTCGGCCGATCCGTCCGCGCGCCGCTCGGCGACCGCCGCCTGCTTGAGTTCTGCCTTTCGGTTCCCGAGCCGATGTACCGGCAGAACGGCATCCCACGCTCGTTCGCGCGCCGCGTGCTGGCCGACCGGCTGCCCGCGGAAATCCTCGACGAACGCCGCCACGGCGCCCAGGCGCCGACCTGGTTTCGCACCCTCGATGCCCGGCGCGCCGACATCGCGCGCGACATCGAGCGCCTCGAGGCCTCGCCGATGGCAAGCCGGCTGCTCGATCTGCCGCGCATGAAACGTCTGCTCGACCAATGGCCGAAGGATGAGCATGTTGCCGAGCAGCGCAAGCGCGAATATAAACACGCGCTCGCGCGCGGTTTTCATGTCGGCCAGTTCATCCGCTGGATCGAGGGCGGTAATGAGTGACATCGGCGAAAACACGCTGATCGCCCGCAGTACCGACGTCATGGTCGCTGCTGTGCGCGACGAAACGGTTATGATGGACGCTGCCAGCGGCCACTATTACGGCCTCGACGACATCGGCAGCGAAATCTGGCGGCGGTTGGAAACGCCATGCATTTTTGCCGCACTTGTCGACGGTCTCGCCGCGGACTTCGACGCCGACCGCGCGGTTATCGCCGAGGACGTTCGCAAGCTATTGGCGATGATGGCTGAGCATAAAGTCGTGATTTTCACCTCCAACTCAAAGCCCCAGGAGTAGCTTTCACTGAGCGGCAATTGGCGGAAGTGTGATAAAAGCCGCTGAGTGCTCTCGGTCAGGAGGAAACCATGCGCCTCCCTTCCAGCGTCGTGGCGCTGTTCGACTATCCGGTCGACGATCTCGTGGCTGTGCTCCCGGCGGCGGAATCACCGCTCTGGGACAAGGCCCGCTTTCGGCAGAACGCCTATGACGTGCACAGCCAGACCCGCTCGATCGTTTTTTCGTGGCTCGACAATTCCTGGCGGCCCGGTGAAAATTTGGTGGTCTTCGATTCCGATTGGGGGCAGGCCAAGCTATCGGCGGCTGTCCGCGCCTGCGTTGCAAGGTTGCTCGCACACCGGCCGGGAAAAGTCGCCAAGCTGATGCTGGCTGAGCTGGCGCCCGGTACGGTCATCCATGAGCATACCGATCAGGCGCCCTCGCTTACCCTCGTTCATCGGTGTCACGTACCGATCGTGACCAACGAAGACATCGTGTTCTCCATCGACCGTATGCACTATTACCTGGCGCCCGGAAAAGCCTATGAGATTGACAACACGCGCCGGCACGCGGTCGAGAACCGCAGCACGCAGAGGCGTGTACATCTGATTTGCGATATCATGCCCCAGAATATGTTTGACGGTTCATGATCCTTTCGATCCGACATAAATTTATTTTCATTAAGGGGTACAAAGTAGCCGGCACCAGCATCGAGATCGCGCTATCGCAACTTTGCGGGCCGCAGGATATCGTCACGCCGATCCTGCCGGTGGACGAGCGTATGCGTCTGATGCTCGGAGGGCGCAGCCAGAATTACAGTTCGAACGAACTGCATGAGGAGGCATATTCCGTCCTGGTCGCTCACGCATCATCGGATGAATTGAACCGCATCAAGGCGCCTCGCGGCGACTACTACAACCATATGCCGCTTGCCGAAGTGATCCGCCGTTGCCGCGAACCGATTTCCGATTTTCGCATCGTATGCGCGGAACGCTCGCCATACGCCAAAATGATTTCTTGGCTCAATATGAATATTGCGCTCGATAACTACGGTCGCGACGGCGAAATGCGCGGCGATCCGTCGTTGTTGCCGTCGGCATTCGACCGTGCCGCCACTCATGGACGGCTCGGCATGGTCCACAACATCGATCGCTATCGCGGCCTCGATGGCCGCATCGACGCGCATGTACTGCGGTACGAGCGCTTGCAGGCCGACTTCGATGCCTTCGTAAGATCGCTTGGCGTTCCTAGTCCACCGGAATTACCGCACGCCAAGCGGGGATTAATGTCGGACGCACTCGATCCGCGCCAAGTATTACGCCGCGACCAGCTCGATGCGATGAATGATATCTATTCCGATGAATTCGAATTCTTCGGCTATCGGATGTTGTAAGTCCTCATGGGCCGCAAGACGCCGAGCGCAGCCCTCACACAAAACACGCGATTTCCGCGAAACCCTTCGCCACCGGATAGCCGGTCACCTCGACGCCGGCGGCGTCGAGCCAGGCATGGGCGTCGAACGGTTTTTCTTTTCCCTTGGCGGCGCCGAAGTGCAGCACGCTGGCAACCCCGCGCCGCTTGAGCATGACGCGAGCGGCCATGGCCTGCGGCAGGCACACCGCCTTGAACGGAACGTAGCGCGCCGAGCGCGTCACCGCCCAGCCGATTTCCTCGGCGAGGCGGGCGTGATCCGGCGAGGCCTTTGATCTTGCCTGCAAAGTGCAGGCGTCGGCGGGCGACACGAATGCGCCTAAATGGCCCGCCAGCCGCGGAAATGGAATGAACAACAGCGCCAGCCGCGAAAGCCACAGCCAGAGGACCGCCTCGACCACCAAAGCGCGGCGGCGATGGCCGACTTGGCCAAATCTACGCAGCGGGCGATGGATCGAGCGCAATCGCGCCATGTTGCACCAGTTCGTTGAGGAATGTCTCGACCTCGGCGCGGCAGGCCCCAGGCGTCACGTCATATTCGCGCTGCAACCGCGCGCAGACGGCGTCAACGTCCTGCGGCGTTTCGATCAGCTCCCAGATGCGCGCGCCGACCTCGCTCAGCCCGATATAGCTGCCCTTTTGCGCGCTCATCATGACCAGCTCATCGCCTACTTTAGCGGCCAGCCAGTCGCCCTGTTTTCGCACCATCATGCAACCCATTCCTATCCGGCGTATGCGACCTTGAGATCGCACGATAAAGTGTAACCGAGCCGCCGCATCGTCGGCGCATGTTCCGCCTCGATGCGTGCGATCTGCGCCGCGCTGAGTTCGTCGCGCCAGGCGCCCGCCTCGCCACGGCGGAAAAAGCTTCCGCCCGACTGCGGACGTGGCGCCTCGCGAAATCCCTTGTCCAACTCTTGCTGTCGCAATTGCGTGAAATCCGCTAACGCCACGGCGCGCCGAATTTCTTCGTCGCTCGCGGGGCGGCCGGCAAACGCCAGCGCGCGGCGCAATGTGCCGGCCGTGTCCGCCTGCATGTCTTCGTATCGCACAAGATGAACCGGAATATCCGATTGATCGAGCCAGCTCGCGATGTGTCCGCTCCAGCCCGGAAGTATCTGCCTGAACTGGGTATGCTGCCGCGTCGTTCTTACGCAAAAACCGGCATTCGCGTCGTTCATGAAGATAATCGCATCGTCAATGCTACCGCGGTTGTGATTGGCGAGCGAGGGCGCCACGTCGCGCGGGTCGCGCACAATGACAATCGCGCCATCGGCGCCGCGCGCGCCGGCCAGCAGCGGTTCGCCTTTCGGTGTCAGCGTATAGGCGTCATGCACTTTCACGAAGCGCACCGGCGGTGCGTCTTGCCGCGTGTCGTATTCGTCGTCTTGCGCGCCGCGCGCCAGATCTTCGTAAACGCGCGGGCGCAGGCAATCGATTTCATCGTGCGTGAGCAAGCCGGATTCGATCAGCAGCAGATGATCGAACGGTCCGCGCGCGCTGGCAATGCCGCCCCGTTCCCGCAGATCGTTGATGTCGACCGGCTTGTCGTCCTTGGCCGACAAATTGGCGATCAGCATCCGCAGCCAGGTGTTGCCGGACTTCGGATAGGATGCGAGCCAGACGGTGCGCGTCACGCCGCCTTCTCCATCAGGCCGATATCGAGCCAGTGCCGCTCCAGCCATGCGACGACCTTTGGCACCGCGGCGAAGTCGAGCGGCCTCGTGAGATGAAAGATGCCGGCGACGTTGGCGATCGTGGTGGCGGCGCGGAAATAAAGTTCCTTCTGCTCCATGCGGCTCACCAGCAACGGACGATAGGCGTTGCGGCGCAGGACGAGCGCCGCGTCGACCACGTTGGGGCGTTCGATGCCGGACGCGTGCGGCGGACGGGTTTCGCGCAGCGCATAGACCGCGCCCAGCGGCAACGGCTCGCTGAAGGCCTCGACCGGTTCAACGTAGAATTTTTCCAGACGGTTGCGCACGCGCTCGCCGCGGCTTTCGGCGAGTTCGAGCCGGTCGATGGCCTGCGCCCATAGTTTGAGCTGGCGTCCATCCGGATGCACCATCGGCGTTCCGTCGACCAGCGTGATTGCGCAAACGTCGTCGGTTACCAGCGGATAGCCGCGCTGCGCCAGCGCCGCGGCCATAGTCGATTTTCCCGCTCCCGACGCTCCGCAGAACAGAACGGCCTTGCCGTTCACGCGCACCGCACTGGCGTGCAGCACGATCTGTTGGCGCTGATGCAGCAAAATTCCAAACACGGTGCCGAGGATGAAGATCGCGATGTCGCCGGCATCGGCATTGGCCTCGGGCTCGAAGGCGATCTCGCGTCCGGCGCTGAGCAGGAAGCGCGCCACATCGGGGATGCGCAATAAAAACCGGTCGCCGGCGATCTGCCAGGTCGCGCCCGCCGCGCTGGCGTTCTCCAGTTTGGCGGGCACCGGATGGCGGCGGATCGACACGTCGGGCGGGTCGCGATCGGCTGCCAAATCTGTTATTGGGATGGCATTCAAGCCCGGCAAGACGATCTCGCTGCCGACCGAAAGTCCGGAAACGCAATAGAAATGCACTGTTTTTGCTCTTTTGATCCGAGTTTGGCTGCCGCCGATACCGCTCAATCGAGCGCGCATCATACGATACAACCATCGATATTCAAAAAAGCGGGCAAGGCGGCGGACCTAGGTTTATCGCGCAATCTTACGGCGAACCGGTTCCCACTTCGCCGGATTGCGCTCTAGGTTTGCGCCGTTGTCGTGTCAATCTTGCCCCGATCGAGCAGGCTCTCGCCCGGCCGCACGCGGCTGAAGTCGACCTTCGCGCTGGTGACCTGCGGCCGATCGCCGGCCAGCTTGACCGAGCTATAGGCTGAGGCGGCGAGTTCGGACACGTGCGGGAAGTCCTCGCGGAAATGCGCGCCGCGGCTGTCGCGGCGGAAATCGGCGGCGGCACAAATGGTGCGGCTGACCAGGGTGAGATTTTCCAGATTGAGCCGGTCCATCCAGGTCAGATTGTAGCGGCGGCTATCGTCGGCGACGCCGCAGGCGGCGATATCGCTGGCGAGGGAATCGAGCGCCGCCTTGCCGCGCGCTAAGCCTTCCGCCGTGCGCAGGATGCCGACGTCGTCCCACATGATGTTGTAGAGCCGCTCGCGCATTTCCGGCAGGTCGCCCAGTTTGCGGCCGAGCGGCGCGAAGGCGCGCTCATACGCCGCGTCGATCGCGCTCCGGTCCGGATCGGGCAGGGCGCCCGTGCGCTTTGTGCGCGCGCCCATGACGTCGCCGGCAAGGCCGCCGAACACCGTGGAGTTGGCGACGCCGTTGCCGCCCAAGCGGTTGGCGCCGTGCACACCGCCGGTGTCCTCGCCCGCCGCATAGAGCCGCGGCAGCGCGGTCGTGCAGTCGGCGTTGAATTCGATGCCGCCCATCATGTAATGCGCGGTCGGGATCACCTCGACGCGGCCGGCGGCCAAGTCGAAGCCGCAATCGGCGCAGCGCTCGACCATGCCCTTGAATTCGCGCCGCACGCGCTCCGCCCCCAGATGCCCCATTTCGATATAGACGCCGCCATGCGGCGATGCGTGGCCTTTGCGGATGCGGTCCATGATCGAGCGGCTGACGATGTCGCGGGTGGCGCGTTCGCCGCGCGCGTCGTAGTCGAACATGAAGCGTTCGCCCTTGGCGTCGGTGAGATAGCCGCCGGAGCCGCGCAATCCCTCTTCCAGTACGGTGCCGGTCATGCGCGTGCCTTCGCCGGCCAACAGCCCTGTCGGATGGAACTGCACCATCTCGATGTCGCGTAACGGCAGTCCGGCGCGCAGCGCCATGGCGAGGCCGTCGCAGGATTTGTCGCCTGACGGCGTGTGATAGCGGTACATGGTGGGCCCGCCGCCGGTCGCCAGCAGCGTGGCGCGCGCGCGCAACATGAGCGGCTCGCCCGAGCGCATGTCGAGCATCAGCACGCCGGCAAGTTCGGAGCCGTCGGCGCTGGGGATGAGGTCGAGCGCGCGGTGGTCCTCGATGCGGCGCACGTCGCGCCGCCACACCTGTTCGGCGAGGCGGTTGATGATCTCGATGCCGGTCAGATCGCCCTTGTGCACGGTGCGGTCGAAGGTCTGCCCGGCGAAGGCCTTCTGGTGCACGGTGCCGTCTGGATTGCGGTCGAAGAAGCAGCCGAGCTCGGTTTCCAGCTCGCGGATGCGCTTGGGCGCGGTTTCCACCAGCAGCCAGGCCAGATCCTGGTCGTTGAGCCAGCCGCCGCCCTCGATGTTGTCCATGAAATGCCGCTCGACCGAGTCGCCGGGCGACAGCGCGACGTTGTAGCCGCCCTGCACCATGCGGGTGCAGCCGCATTTGCCGAGCAGGCCCTTGACCGCGATGGTGACGTCGAGCTCCGGGTTGGTCTTCTTGG
>JAANCK011597785.1_pt1 | contig 20232 bp, 13 predicted proteins | sample 7277841 | NCBI WGS metagenome assembly JAANCK01 (sample SAMN14222788, study PRJNA588281) | permafrost metagenome | isolation source: Arctic cryosol methane SIP | place: Canada:Nunavut | collected 2015-07 | reverse complement strand
CTGGTCGGCGGCGGACTGGGCGTGGCGCCCATCTATCCGCAACTGCGGGCGTTCAAGGAGGCCGGCAACCGCACCACCGGCATCGTCGGGTTTCGCAACAAGGGCCTCGTATTCTGGGAAGACCGCTTCAGCAAGTTTTGCGACCAGCTGATCGTCTGCACCGACGACGGCAGCTACGGCACGCCGGGCTTCGTCACCGCGGCGCTGAAGCAGGTGCTCGAGCGCGACAAGCCGGACCTGGTCGTCGCCATCGGGCCGCTGCCGATGATGAACGCCTGCGTGGAAACGACGCGGCCGTTCGGCGTCAAGACCATGGTGTCGCTCAACGCGATCATGGTCGACGGCACCGGCATGTGCGGTTCCTGCCGCGTCAGCGTCGGCGGCGAAGTCAAGTTTGCCTGCGTCGACGGCCCGGATTTCGACGGCCACCTGGTCGATTTCAAGGAACTGGTGCTGCGCCAGCGCCGATTCAAGGGCGAGGAAACGCGGGCGAGCGAAGACTACGCCCACATCTGCCAGGTAGAAAAGCAGCTGTTCGAGGAGAACAAGCGCAACTACAAGAAGTACAAGGACCTCGCCCCCCACGCGGTGAAGATGCCGGAGCGCGACGCGCTCGAGCGCTCGCGCAATTTCAAGGAAGTCAATCTCGGTTACAGCATGCACGACGCGCTGGAGGAGGCAGAACGCTGCATCCAGTGCGCCAAACCGGTATGCATCGCGGGCTGCCCGGTGTCGATCGACATTCCGCGCTTCATCCGCCACCTGCTAGTGCGCGACATCGACGGCGCGCTCGGCGTAATCAACGAGTCCAATCTGTTCCCGTCGGTGTGCGGGCGCGTCTGCCCGCAGGAATCGCAGTGCGAAGCGCAATGCATCATCGGCAAGAACAAGAAGATCGAGATGGAGCCGGTTGCGATAGGCCGGCTCGAGCGCTTCATCGGCGACAATGCGCGCGCGCCGCAGACCGCAGCACCGCGCTTCGAGCGCAAGCTCGGAAATATCGCCGTGGTCGGCTCCGGCCCTTCGGGCCTCGCGGTCGCCGCCGACCTCGCGCGCTACGGCTGCGACGTCACCGTATTCGAGGCGCTGCACGTGATCGGGGGCGTGCTCCAGTACGGGATCCCGCCGTTCCGCCTGCCGCGCGACATCATCAGCCGCGAGGTCGACAGCTTGAAGCGCATGGGCGTCAAGTTCGAAACCAACAAGGTCATCGGCAAGACTTTTTCCATCGCCAAGCTCATGGGCGACATGGGCTACGATGCGGTATTCGTCGGCGCCGGCGCCGGCGCGCCGTCATTTCTCGGCATCCCCGGCGAATTCGCCGGCCAGGTCTATTCGGCCAACGAATTTCTCACCCGTGTCAACCTGATGGGCGGCGACAAGTTTCCCTATCTCGACACGCCGATCACGCTGGGCAAGAGCGTGGTGGTGATCGGCGCCGGCAATACTGCCATGGACTGCCTGCGCGTGGCCAAGCGCCTGGGCGCGCCGACGGTGCGCTGCGTCTACCGCCGCTCCGAGGCCGAGGCTCCGGCGCGCATCGAGGAAATCCGCCACGCCAAGGAAGAAGGCATCGAGTTCTTTTTCCTGCACACGCCGGTCGAGATTCTCACCGATGCCGAGGGCGGCGTGCGCGGCATGCGCGTGCAGAAGATGATGCTGGGCGAACCCGACGAGAAAGGCCGGCGCAAGCCGGTGCCGCTGGACGAGTTCGTCGAGCTCGAATGCGATACCGCGATCTATGCGCTCGGCACCAAGGCCAATCCGATCGTGACCCAGTCGACCGACGGACTGGGGCTGAACAAGTGGGGCTATATCGTCGCCGATCCGGTAACGCAGGCGACCACCCTGCCCGGGGTATTCGCCGGCGGCGACATCGTCACCGGCGCCGCAACGGTGATCCTTGCCATGGGCGCCGGACGCCGCGCCGCAAAGGCCATCGGCGCCTATCTGCAGGGCGGGAAGCAGAAATGGCCCATTACCGAGGAAGACGCCGCGGCGTTTGCGCCACCGTCGGCGCTCGGCGCACCCGCTGCCGCCAACCAGAACGAGAGCCCATCATGACCTCCTGTCCGCGGTGCCACCGTCCGATCGAAGGCGACGAAGCCTACATCTGCTGCGCCAACCTCGAACTGAGCTGGCGCTGCAGCGCCTGCGGCAAGGTGAGCGAAGGTTTCGCCTTTCCCTACGGCATGTGCCCGCATTGCAAGGGCAAGCTCGAACTGCTGGAGCGCGGGGCGATCGAAGACGCGAAGGGCCTGGACGCGATCCGCGCCGCATTCGAGATCGAACTCGGCGGCCACGCCTTTTACCAGCGCGCCTCGAGCGAGGCGAAGGATCCGGTATTGCGCGAGCTGTTCGGGCGCTTCGCCGAAATGGAACAGGAGCATATGCAGACCCTGTCCAAGCGCTACCACGCCGACATGCCGCCGCCCGGCGCAGACTTCCAGATAGATCACGCGGCCATTTTCGCGGGCGTGGAGCGCAAGCCCGAGGACCCGGCCAACCTGTTTCGCATCGCCATTGCGTTCGAGCAGCGCGCCGTGGATTTCTTCAGCGAACAGGGCGCGAACGTGGCCGCCGATTCGGTCGCGCGCGAGTTGTACAAGGAGCTCGCCGCGGAAGAGCGCGAGCATGTTGCACTGTTGACGACGGAGTACGAGCGCTGGAAGTCCGGCAAAGCCGGCCTGCTGTAGCGCCACGCGGTCCGGAACACGATAGGAAGGAAACCATGAGCAAACGCCTGGCCGTACTCGAAGGCAACGAGGCCGCAGCACGCATCGCCCACCTCACCAATGAGGTGATCGCAATCTATCCGATCACGCCGTCCTCGGCCATGGGCGAATTCGCCGATGCCTGGTCGGCAGCGGGGCACAAGAACATCTGGGGCGCGGTGCCCGAGGTGATAGAAATGCAAAGCGAGGCCGGTGCCGCGGGCGCGGTGCACGGCTCGCTGCAGGCGGGAGCACTGACGACGACCTTCACCGCGTCGCAGGGCCTGCTGCTGATGATCCCCAATATGTTCAAAATCGCGGGCGAACTCACGCCCGCCGTGTTCCATATCGCCGCGCGCACGGTGGCCACGCACGCGCTGTCCATTTTCGGCGACCACAGCGACGTAATGGCCGCGCGCATGACCGGCTGGGGCATGCTCGCCTCGGCCAGCGTGCAGGAAGCGCAGGACATGGCGATGATCGCGCAGATGGCGACGCTGCGCTCGCGCGTGCCGTTCATGCACTTTTTCGACGGCTTTCGCACCAGCCACGAGGTCAACCGGCTGGAATTGCTGGGCGAGGAGGAGGTGCGCCAGCTGATCGACGAAGACCTGGTCGCGGCCCATCGCGCACGCGCGCTCAACCCGGACAAGCCCGCGCTGCGCGGCTCGGCGCAGAATCCGGACGTCTTTTTCCAGGCGCGCGAGGCGTGCAATCCGTTCTACCTGGCAGTGCCGGGCATCGTGCAGCAGAGCATGGACCGTTTTGCCGAACTCACCCAGCGCAGCTACAAGCTGTTCGACTATCAGGGCGCGGCCGATGCCGAGCGCGTGCTGGTGCAAATGGGCTCGGGCGTCGGCGCTTCGGCCGAGGCGGTGCGCGCGCTGGCGGCGCGCGGCGAAAAAGTCGGCCTCCTGACCGTCAGGCTTTACCGGCCGTTCGACACGCAGGCCTTCGTCGCGGCGCTGCCCAGGAGCGTGCGCTCGATTGCGGCGCTCGATCGCACCAAGGAGCCCGGCGCGATCGGGGAACCCTTGTATCAGGACGTGGTCACTGCGCTGGTGGAGGCGTGGCCGCAGGATCTGGCGACGCCGAAAGTGATCGGCGGCCGCTACGGCTTGTCGTCGAAGGAGTACACACCGGCCATGGCCAAGGCCGTACTGGACGAACTCGCGCAGGCGCAGCCCAAGCGCCATTTCACCGTGGGCATCGTCGACGATGTCACACGCCTGTCGCTCGCCGTGGACGAGGATTTCGGCACTGAAACCGAAGGCGTGACCTGCGCCGTGTTCTACGGACTGGGCGCCGACGGCACTGTAGGTGCAACCAAGAATTCGGTGAAGATCATCGGCGAAAACACGCCGCTGCATGCGCAGGGCTACTTCGTCTACGACAGCAAGAAGTCGGGCGCGGTCACTATTTCACACCTGCGCTTCGGACCGAAGCCGATCGAATCCACCTACCTGATCCGCCAGGCCGATTTCGTCGCCTGCCACCAGTTCGAGTTCATGGAGAAACTCGATGTGCTCGCGCTCGCGCGCCCCGGCGCCACCTTCCTGCTGAACAGCCCCTACGGGCCGGACGAGGTATGGGACAAACTCCCGCGCGAAGCGCAGGAGCAGATACTCGATAAGAAGCTGAAGATGTACGTGGTCGATGCGCTTGCGGTAGCAAAGGAAGCGGGTCTGGCAGGACGCATCAATACCGTCACGCAAGCCTGCTTCTTCGCCATCTCGGGCATCCTGCCGCGCGAGGAGGCGATCGAGAAGATCAAGAGTTCGATCCGCAAGACCTACGGCAAGCGCGGCGAAACCGTGCTCGAGCGCAACTTCGCCGCGGTGGACCAGTCGCTCGCCGCGCTGCGCGAAGTGAAAGTGCCCGCCAAGGCCGACTCGGCGCTGCACCGCCGGCCCATTGTTGCGAGCACGGCGCCGGATTTCGTGCAGCGCGTCACCGCGATGATGCTCGGCGGCAAGGGCGACCTGCTGCCGGTATCGGCGTTGCCGGTGGACGGCACCTTCCCCACCGCGACATCGCAGTGGGAAAAACACAGCATCGCGCACGAGATCCCGATTTGGGATGCCACCATCTGCACCCAGTGCGCACTGTGCCCGCTGATGTGTCCGCATGCGGCCATTCGCATGAACGCCTACCCCCCCGAAGCGCTCAAGGGCGCGCCGGCAGGGTTCAAGAGCGTGCCCTGGCGCAGCAAGGAAGGCGACGGGCTCGCGGGCTGGGCCTATACCCTGCAGGTGGCGCCCGACGACTGCACCGGCTGCGGCATCTGCGTCGACATCTGCCCGACGCGCAGCAAGGCGGAAGTCAAGCACAAGGCCATCAACATGGCGCACAAGCTCGAGCACCTCGAAGCCGAACGCAGGAACTATGAATTCTTCCTCGGCCTGCCCGAGACGCGCCCGCCCTGGGACAGGATCGACGCACTCAAGGGCTCGCAGCTGCGGCTGCCGCTGTTCGAGTACTCCGGCGCCTGCGCCGGATGCGGCGAGACCCCATACCTGAAGCTGCTGTCGCAGCTCTACGGCGACCACCTGCTGGTGGCCAACGCCACCGGCTGCTCCTCCATCTACGGCGGCAACCTGCCGACCACGCCCTGGGCGCAAAACGCCGCCGGCCAGGGTCCGGCCTGGGCCAACAGCCTGTTCGAGGACAACGCAGAATTCGGCCTGGGGATGCGACTCGCGCTTGATGCGCAGCGCGACCTGGCGCAGGCGCTGGTGCGCGCCCTGCGCGGCGAGATCGGCGAGGAACTGTCCGTCGCACTGCTCGAAGCAGCGCAGGACTCCGACCAGACGATCCGCGAGCAGCGCGAGCGGGTGAAACAGCTGAAAGCCATGCTGCCGCGCATCAACTCCGCGCAGGCGCAGCAGCTGCTCGCGGTGGCCGATAGCCTGATCACGCGCAGCGTCTGGATCGTCGGCGGCGACGGCTGGGCCTACGACATTGGCTACGGCGGCCTCGACCATGTGCTTGCCTCGGGACGCAACGTGAACATCCTGGTGTTGGACACCGAGGTCTACAGCAATACCGGCGGACAAGCGTCCAAGTCCACCCAGCGCGGCGCGGTGGCGAAGTTTGCCGCCGCCGGCAAGTCCGCGGGCAAGAAAGACCTCGGCATGATCGCCATGGCCTACGGCAACGTCTACGTCGCGCAGGTCGCGATGGGCGCGAATCCGGTGCACACCGCGCGCACCTTCCAGGAAGCGGCATCCTGGAACGGACCGTCGCTGATCATCGCCTACAGCCATTGCATCGCCCACGGCATCGATATGGCGACCGGCATGAGCCACCAGCGCGATGCGGTCAAGAGTGGCTACCTGACGCTGTATCACTACGACCCGCGCATGGCCATGGGCGGCGCGGACCAGCCGCTGAAGCTCGATTCGCGCAAACCGACCCTGCCGTTGGAGCGCTTCACCATGAAGGAAGGGCGCTACGCCATGCTCGCCCAGGCCGACCCCGAGCGGGCAAAGCAGTTGTTGAAAGAGGCGCAATCCGATGCCGACGCGCGCTGGAACCTGTACGAGCAGGTGGCGAGCGTGTACCGTACCGTGACCAGGGACGGCGCAACGGACGTGCCCATAGATACCGCGGCTTCGGCAACGACCGCGCCGACTCCGAAGGAGATCCAATAATGAGCGTCGATCTGCGCAGCCGGTATCTGGGGCTGGAACTTCGAAATCCCATCGTGGCCGCGGCCTCGCCGATGACCAGTTCGCTCGACAACCTGAAGCGCCTGCAGGACGCCGGCGTGGGGGCGGTGGTGCTGCCGTCGCTGTTCGAGGAGCAGATCGAGCACGAGGAGATGGCCACCCATAACCTGATGCTCTCCGGGGCGGAGCTGTCGCCGGAGGCGCACGGCTTCTTTCCCGAGATGCAGAATTACAATACCGGCCCGGACAACTATCTGAAGCTGATCGGCGACGCCAAGAAGGCGCTGTCGGTGCCGGTGATCCCCAGCCTGAACGGCTGCACGCCGGGCGGCTGGACGCGCATCGCCAAGCAGTTCGAGGAGGCCGGCGCCGACGCGATCGAGCTTAACGTCTACTTCCTCGCCACCGATCCCGCACACAACAGCGCGGTGGTGGAGCAGCGCTATCTCGATCTGGTATTGTCGGTGCGCAGCATGGTTTCGATACCGGTCGCGGTGAAGGTGTCCCCCTACTTCAGCGCCATGGCCAACATGGCGGCGCGCCTCGCGGCCGCAGGCGCTTCCGGACTGGTGCTGTTCAATCGTTTCGTGCAACCCGACATCCTGCTCGACGAGCTCGAGGTCGCGCCGCATCTGGTGTTATCGACCTCCGACGAGTTGCGTCTGGCACTGCGCTGGATCGCCATCCTGCACGGCCGCGTCAAAGCCAGTCTGGCGGCCACCGGCGGCGCGCACACCGCCGAGGACGCAGTCAAGCTGCTGCTGGCCGGCGCCGACTGCGTCATGATCGCAAGCAGCCTGCTGCGCCAGGGACCGAAACACGCGGGCGCCATGATAAGCGGTATGGAACGGTGGCTGGCCGAGCGCGACTACGCCTCGGTCGAGCAGATGAAAGGCTCGCTCAGCCAGCAGGCCTGCCCCGATCCGGAGGCGTTCGAACGCAGCAATTACATGAAGGCGCTGACCTCTTACGCCGGCCCGCCGGCCTGAACGGCGCGGCTTCAGGCACTGATGCGCCGGCAGATCGCAATTGCATCGACCATCAACAACAACTGCCGGAGAAATTCGACAGCTGCACGGCTGAATACCGGCCGTGCCCGGGACGGGACGCCACAGCCACGGTCGTCCCCGCTACATCATGCCGAGCAGCCGCGGCAGCCACAGCGACATCTGCGGTATGTATGTGACCATGACCAGGAAAACGAGCATGGTCAGCAGCCATGGCCACACGGCGATGGTGAGTTCGGTAATGCCCATCTTGGTAAGCCCGCTGGCGACGTAGAGGTTGAGTCCGACCGGCGGGTGGCACATGCCGACCTCCATGTTCACCGTGATCAGGATGCCGAAATGTATCGGGTTGATTCCGAGCTTCATCGCCACCGGAAACAGGATGGGCGCGGTGATGAGCACGATCGACGACGGTTCCATCACATTGCCCGCAATCAGCAGCAGCAGATTCACCATCAGCAGGAACGCGATGGGTCCGAGACCATTGCCGATCATCCAGTCCGCCATCAGCTGCGGAATCTGCTCCGAAGTTAGCAGGTAGGAGAACAGCACTGCGTTGGTGATGATATAGAGCAGCATTGCGCTCATATTGGCGGAGTCGAGGAGCACTTTCGGCACCTGCCTGAACCCCATGTCCTTGTACACGAACACCGCGACGACAAAAGCATATACGGCGCTCATCGCGGCAGCCTCGGTCGGCGTGAAGACGCCCGAATAGATTCCGCCCAGCACCACGATGACCAACAGCAATCCCCAAACGCTTTCCCAGAACGTATTCCACACCTGCAAGGCCTCGTGCCGCGCCTCGAAGCCGATGCCACGCTGCAGATCCGCCTTCTTCGCCAGCGGATAGGCCGCGATCATCCAAACGGCCAACAGCACCAGCAACGCCATATTGCTGGAAACGGGCACGAACACCTGGCTGGCACCGTAGACCAGCAAGGGCGGCGCTACCAGAAAGGCCAGGGTAAACACCCAGCGCAGTGCAAAGACGCTCTTGGTGAGCAATCGGGCCACGACCAGCCAGACTATGCCGAATAACACAGTCAGAATGCCGCCCCCTTCCATCTGCTTGAGCCCGAACCACGCGGCGAGTATCGGCGCGGCGATGAAAAACAGGCTTGCCGACAAGCCGGCCACGGTCGCAATCGTCGCCTGCGCGCCACTGCGCCCGGCTGACAGCTGCATGCGCGGATAATCGTTCTTCCATGCCCGGTACCAGGTAACCAAGCCGAGCATCGAGGCCAGGATCAGCCCCGGCACCACTCCGGCCATGAACAGCGCGCCTACCGACGTATTGGTCGCAACCGAATACATCACCATCACAATCGAAGGCGGTATCAGGATGCCGAGCGCGCCCGATGTCGTGATTACGCCGGCGCCAAATCGCTTCGGAAACCCGGCCTTGACCATCGCCGGCAGGATGATCGAGCCGATCGCGACGACCGTCGCCGGGCTCGAACCCGACACCGCGGCAAACAAAGCGCAGGCCATCACACCGGCGATGCCCAGCCCGCCATGCCAGTGCCCGACCATGCTGGTGGCAAAGTTGATCATGCGCCGCGCCACGCCGCCGTGGGTGAGGAAATTGCCAGCCAGGATGAAAAACGGGATCGCCATGATCTCGAAGCGCTCGATGCCGGTGAACAGCTTCAACGCCACCGATTCGATCGGGATGTTGGTCATGGTGAACAGGAACGTCAGCACCGTGAGGCCCAACGAAATCGATACCGGCATGCCGGTGAGCATGAGTCCGAACAACAGCACGAAGATAATGACGGCGGTCATTTCATCTCCCTGGTATCCGGTTCGCGCGGGTGCAGATTGTCCTTGAGCGCAAGGGGAATGATGTCTTCGTCCTTGACTGACTCGATACCCTCGACGTAGCCGTGATCGTGGTGCGGCAGTTCGCCGGTGCGCCAGAACGACCAGGTAACCTGCAGAAAGCGGTAGCACATCAGATAGGAGCCGCAGGGAATCGCGAGGAAGGCGATCCACACGGGGAGTTCCATGTCCGGCGATACCTGATCGGTATGCGCGATTTCCCACACGAACTTGGCGCCGAGTGTGCCGATGATGCCGGTGAACAGCGCCCCTGCAAGCAGGCCGAAAATTATGAACCTGGTGCGCAACTTCGGCTGCAGCATGTTGATCAATACGTCCACGCCAACGTGGATGCCGGTGCGCACGCCATAGGCGGCGCCGAACTTCGCCATCCAGATGAACATGTAGATGCAGAGCTCCTGCGCCCAGCTCAGATTGATGGTGAGCAGCCAGTCCTGCAGTGCGGGCCAGGGTATGCCCGAAGCGTAGCGGTGCACGACCGAAACGAAGATGACGATGGTCGCCCCGCCCATCATGAACGCGATCAGCCACTCTTCCAGATGGTTGAGCACCTTGTTCAAGTTCACCTCCTCTCCAGGGTCTGCGCTACGTCCCGGGGTCAAGCGCGTTCAGCGCGCGCCCCCCCCGGGACGCAAGCCGCGGCGCCCGAGCGCCGGCGGCCTCTGCCCATCGACTTACAGCGAGTTCGGATCGAAACCCGTGTCTTTGTAGATCTCCTGGATCAGTTCCTTGCCGATGCTGCCCTCGTTCTCGCGATGCACTTTCAGTTCGGCCTTCTTCCACGCTTTCTTCTCGTCCGGCGTCAGCGTGATGATCTGCGATTTGCCCGATGCCTTGATCTTTTCCAAGGCGTCGTCGTTCTCTTTCTTGGCGATATCGTTGGCGTACTTGGATGCATCCTTCATGGCGCCATCGAGCGTAGCGCGAATGTCCGCCGGGAGGCCATCCCAGAATTTCTTGTTGACGATCACCGCATACTGGATCACGCCGTGATTGGACACGGTAATGTACTTTTGCACCTCATAGAATCGCTGTGTGTAGATATTCGACCAGGTGTTCTCCTGACCGTCCACGACCCCGGTCTGCAGCGCCTGGTACACCTCGGAGAACGCCATGACCTGCGGCGTTGCGCCAAGTGCGCGCATCTGGCCATCGAGCACCTTGGAGGACTGGATGCGTATCTTTTGTCCGCGAAAGTCGGCTGGCGTCCGCAGCGGCTTGTTGGAACTCATCTGCTTGAAACCGTTATCCCAGTAGGCCAGGCCGGTAATACCCTTGCTTTCGAGCATCTTGAACAGCTGCTGGCCGATGCGGCCCTGCGTCACATTGTGCAGATCTTTTTCGTCGTCGAAGATGAAGGGCAGATCGAACACCTCGAATGCGCGCACTCCAAGCGGCCCGAATTTCGACACCGAAGGTGCCAGCATCTGCACATTGCCAAGCTGCAGCATCTGCATCTCTTCGCCGTCCTTGAACAGCTGGCTGTTGGGGTATACCTCGACTTTAACCCGGCCCTTGGTGCGCGCTTCAGCGAGTTCCTTGAATTTCAGCGCACCCTGGCCTTTCGGCGTGTTTTCCGCCACTACGTGGCTGAACTTGATGACGATCGGCTGCTGCGCATACGCGGCACCGACTGTGAGCGCCGCGACCAGCGCCGCAAATACAAATCTGAATCTGATGCTCATGGGGTTCTCCTCTCTGGTAAATACCGACAAATGCCGTACCCTGCCACAGCAGGGATTATTACTCTTTGCGCTAGATCAAATATGCCCGTGACTGCCATTCCAGCGCACTCCTCGTGCATTCCTGGACGGAAACCCGGCCCCGCAAACATGCGGCCCGCTGAATGGATTTGAATTCAGGACGCCAGCGGGAAAAATGGAGGCACTCAATCAACGCTGCCGTAGCGGGACTCTGCGGACCCTTATTTTCGTAAGCTACCAAACAAGTTGTTGGTAGGCGCGATTGGACTCGAACCAACGACCCCCACCATGTCAAGGTGATGCTCTAACCAGCTGAGCTACGCGCCTAAATGCCCGCGTATTCTATCCCAAGGCCGATGCCCGCACAAACCTGGAACGGCCGCCACGCGCCGCCCCCTACTGCCGCCATGCTTCGCCGATCGGCAAACGCAACCGGCTATCCGGCCCAGGTCCTGGATTTCGAGTCGTAGTGATAGGGCTTGCTCTTGAACAGCACGTCCTCGCAGCCAAGCGTGTAATCGCCCCCTGCGGGCTTGTACGCATAGGCTTGCCCATTCGGGCACTTGTGCAGAACCGCGAGATACTTGGGCACAAGCTTGTCCAGCGTGTCGGGCAGCGCGCCGGTATCGCGCTTGAATCCGGAAAGCGCATTGGTGATGGCGCCGCCGCGCCCTTCCACCGTGCTCGCGTTCTGCTGGCCGCCGGTGTAGAAATCCAGCGCGATATAGGCGCAGACGAGTATGACGACCAGCACCACCATCGCAATTACTCGCGCCGAACCGGCCGCGGATTTGAACGGTTTCATTTCACGCATCATCCTCTCCCCTACCTGGTTGATACCGCTGTTTTCGCTAGCTTAACGCAGACTCAGCATTTCCGCTGCATGTTTGCGCGTGGTGGCGGTGATCTCGGTCCCGCCCAGCATGCGTGCCACCTCTTCGATGCGGCCGTTGCGGTCGAGCACCGAAACCATGGTCTTCACCCGCCCCTCGACACCGAACTTGCTCACCGACCACTGCCGGTCGGCCTGTGCCGCCACCTGCGGCAAGTGCGTCACGCACAGCACCTGGCGCTCGCGCCCCAGCGTCTTCAGCTGCCGGCCGACTACCTCGGCCACGCCGCCGCCGATGCCGGCGTCGACTTCGTCGAAAATCAGGGTCGGCACGCGCGCCGCCTTGGCGGTGATGACCTGTACGGCGAGGCTGATGCGCGAAAGTTCGCCGCCAGACGCCACCCGCGCGAGCGCGCGCGGCTCCACCCCGGGATTGGCGGCAACCAGAAATTCGACCTGCTCGGCGCCGTGCAGACTGCCCTCAGGCGGATACGGATTGAGCCCGATCTCGAATTTGCCGCCGGCCATGGCGAGTCCCTGCATCGCCTGCGTCACCTGTTTGCCCAAACGGCCCGCCGCCTTCTTCCTGCCGGCGCTAAGCTTGGCAGCGAGTTCGAAGTACCCGGTCCGCGCCTGCTGCTCGTGCTTCACCAGGCCCTCGAGATCGGAGGCCATCTCGAGTTCGGCCAGGCGCGTCTGCAGCTGGGACAAGTGTGCCGGCAGCTCCTCCGGCGCAAGGCGAAATTTGCGCGCACTGCCATGGATGGCCTCCATGCGCGCCTCCACCGCGGCCAGCCGCTGCGGATCGAGCTCGACCCGATCGGCGTAGCGGCGCAGCGCGTACGCGGCCTCCTGCACCTGCGCTTCGCCCGAGCGGATAAGCTCGACCGCCTCGCGCAGGCGCGCATCATAGCCAAGCAGGGCCTCAAGGTGTGTGCCCGCGCCGGAGAGCTGCGGCAGGCAGGCGCCTTCGGCCTCCGACAACGCGTCCAATGCGGACTGCACCCCTTCCATCAGGCTCGCCGCATGCGCAAGACGGCTGTGTTCGGCCTGGACCGAGCCCCATTCGTCCGGCTGCAGCGCCAGCCGCTCCAGTTCCTGCACCTGCCACTGCAGCTGCTCGCGTTCGGCATTGCGCTGCGCAGCGTGGGTTTCATACTCGCTGCGCACCTGCGCCAGTTTCTGCCAGTGCCGGTAGGCCGCGGACACTTCGGCCGCGAGCGCGGCCAGGCCGGCGTGCGCATCCAGAAGCGCGCGCTGGGCGTCGGCCTTCAGCAGCGACTGGTGCGCGTGCTGGCCATGGATGTCGACCAGCCATTCGCCTGCTTCGCGCAGCTGGCTCAGCGTCGCCGGCCGGCCATTGATGAAAGCGCGCGAACGCCCGCTCTTGTCGATCACCCGGCGCAGCAGGACCGAGCCGGGATCCCCCTCGAGTTCGGCCGAACGCAGCCATTGCTCCAACTCCGGCAGCAACTGGATGTCGAACTCGGCGCCGATGTCGGCGCGCTCGCAGCCTGCGCGCACCGCCGCCGCGTCGCCGCGCTCGCCCAGGGCCAGCGCCAGCGCGTCGATGAGTATGGACTTGCCTGCGCCGGTTTCTCCGGTAAGCACGGTAAAACCCAGCTGGAATTCGAGTTCGAGCGAATCGACGATGACGAAATCGCGGATGCTGAGCGTGCGCAGCATGTCTACATTTCGCTCCAATGCAGTTTCTCGCGCAGCATGGCGTAGTAGCTGTAGCCCGGCGGATGCACGAAGCGGATGGAATGCGCCGCGCGGCGCACGATCACCTGGTCGTCGGGCACGAGTTCCGAATGCGGCTGGCCGTCGCAGTGCAGGCGCGCACCGACGCCGCGCTGCTTGATCGTGATCTCCACGACGCAGCGGTCGCTCACCGTAATCGGCCGGTTGGAAAGCATGTGCGGGCACACCGGCACCAATGCGATGCCGGGCACATTGGGCTGCAGAATCGGGCCGTTGGACGAAAGCGCATAAGCGGTGGAGCCGGTTGGCGTCGCCACGATAATGCCGTCGGCGCGCAGGTCATAGACGAACTGGCCGTCGATATTCACCAAGAACTCGATCATGCGTCCGGTGCCGCCCTTGTTGACCACGATGTCGTTGAGCGCCTGGGTGCTGAATATCTCCTTTCCTCCGCGCAGCACCTGCGCCTCGAGCATGGTGCGCTCGCCGATGGTGTAGCGGCCCGACAGCAGCAGTTCAATGGTTTCGTGCATGCGCGAAAATGCAATGTCGGTCATGAATCCCAGCCGCCCCTGATTCACACCCACCAGCGGCACCCCGTGGGCCGCCAGATGGCGCGCCGCCGAGAGCATGCTGCCGTCGCCGCCGAGCACCACGGCGAGGTCCGCCTGCGCGCCGATGGCCGCAAAATCGGCCGCGGCGTAACCGTTGCTGCCGATATTCGCGGCCGTTCCCTTTTCGATGAGCACGGCGCAGCCGCGCCGCTGCAACAGGCCGGCCAGGCCGAGCAGCGACTCGGCGATTTCGGCTGTGTTATAGCGGCCGATCAGGGCGACCGTTCGAAAGGCGGGGGACATCACCTTGAAATTAAACCACATCGCTCCCATTTCGTGTTGATGGCGACGCGCAATATGTGGTTAGAATACGGGCATGCTTGACCGACGCGCACAGATACTGCTGAAAACCCTGGTGGAGCGCTATATCGCCGAAGGCCAGCCGGTCGGTTCGCGTGCGCTGTCGCGCTACTCCGGGCTGGATCTGTCGCCCGCGACGATACGCAACATCATGTCGGACCTGGAAGAGCTGGGTTTCATCTCCAGCCCGCACACCTCCGCAGGGCGCATACCCACGCCACGCGGCTATCGCATATTCGTCGACACCCTGCTCACGATCAAGCCCCTCGAGCAGGTCGAACTGCGGGAAATCGAGGGCAATCTGCATCCGGACAATCCGCAGCGCCTGATCAGCTCGGCGTCGCAGCTGTTGTCGCAGCTGTCGCATTTCGCCGGCGTGGTGGCGTCGCCGCGGCGCAAGAGCGCCGCCTTTCGCCATATCGAATTCCTCTCGCTTTCGGAAAAGCGCATTCTGCTGATCATCGTCACGCCGGACGGCGACGTGCAGAACCGCATCCTTTTCACGGAAAAGACCTATACGCCGGCGCAACTCACCATGGCGGCGAATTTTCTCAACCAGAATTATGCCGGCCACACTTTCGATGAAATCCGCCGGCGGGTGCGGGAGGAATTGAAGCAGCTGCACCACGACATGACATCGCTCATGACCGCCGCGCTGGATGCGGGCAAACAGGCCCTGAACGAAGACAACGAGAGCTACATCATCTCGGGGGAGAAGAACCTGCTCGATTCGACCGACCTTTCCTCCAACATGGTGCGGCTGCGCGAACTGTTCGACCTGTTCGACAAGAAGACCCTGTTCGTGCGGATCCTCGACATGAGCACGCGCGCACAGGGCGTGCAGATCTTCATCGGCGGCGAATCCGGCGCCTCGGTACTCGACGAGTGCAGCGTGGTCACCGCGCCCTATACGGTGGATGGGCAGGTGGTCGGCACGGTGGGCGTAATCGGCCCGACGCGCATGGCCTACGAACGCGTCATTCCGATCGTCGACATCACCGCGAAGCTGCTGTCCAGCGCGCTTTCCAGCAGCTGACCGCGCGGCAGCCGCGACCCATGGCATTCCTCGCCGAACCCGCCTTTGCGCACGGCACGCCGGCGCGCACCGCGATCCTGCTGGTCAATCTCGGGACGCCCGAGGCGCCGACGCGCGCGGCGGTGCGCCGCTACCTGAAGGAGTTCCTGTCCGATCCGCGCGTGGTCGAAATTCCGCGGCCGCTGTGGTGGCTGATCCTCAACGGTGTCATCCTCAACCTGCGGCCGGCGAAATCGGCGGCGAAGTACGCGCAGATCTGGGACCGCGACGGATCGCCGCTCAAGGTCCACACCGAGCGCCAGACCAAGCTGCTGCGCGGCTATCTGGGCGCGCAAGGCCGCCCTGCGCTGGTGGTGGAATACGCCATGCGCTACGGCGCGCCTTCGATAGGCACGGTGCTCGCAAGCCTGAAGCAGCAGCGCTGCGAGCGCATCCTGCTTCTGCCGCTGTACCCCCAGTACGCCGCCAGCACCACGGCCACCGCGCTGGACGCGGTCTCCGACTGTCTGCGGCGCACGCGCGACATTCCCGAGCTGCGCATGGTCAAGCACTTTCACGACCATCCTGCCTACATTGCCGCGCTCGCCGACGGCGTGCGCCGGCATTGGGCGCAGCAGGGCAAGCCGGATAAATTGCTGATGAGCTTCCACGGGCTGCCGCGCTACACGCTCGAGCGCGGCGACCCCTATCACTGCGAGTGCCAGAAGACCGCGCGCCTGCTGGCCGAGGCGCTGGCGCTTGCGCCGGATCAATTCCAGCTGAGTTTCCAGTCGCGCTTCGGGCGCGCCGAATGGCTGCAGCCCTACACCGCGGCGACGCTGGCGCAGTGGGGCAGGCAGGGCCTGCGCCGGGTGGATGTGATTTGCCCCGGATTCGTCGCCGACTGCCTGGAGACGCTGGAAGAACTCGGCATGGAAGGCCGGGCGGAATTTCTCAATGCCGGTGGCAAGGAGTTTCACCTCATTCCCTGCCTCAACGAAAGCGACGCTTGGATCCAGGCGCTGGCGCAGATCGCGCTGGAGCACATGCAGGGCTGGGGCGAGCCCGGTGCCGACGCAGCGGCGCGGGCGCGCTCAAGCGAGCGGGCCAAGGCTCTGGGCGCGCCGGTCTAGCTTCAGCCCGGCGCCATCGCGTTCCTGCCCGCGCCAGGCCGCTGCGGCAGGGAATCCCGCCGCCCCTCTTGAATTACGGCGGCTTGCCCCCATCTGCGAAAAGGTTATTCGGAACGGGGCGCTGCACGAGGCAATACACCTCTCACGCGTCCCGCGTGCCCCCTTTTAATCAGATCAGAGGCAAGTGATGTCGGATCAGGAACCTGAAACCCCCCAAACCATGGCAACCGGGAATACGGACGAGCCCGACACCGGCGCGACGGACCAGTCCGGCCTGGAACAGCAACTGCGACTGGCCGAGCAAAAGGCTCAGGAGCATATGGACTCATGGCTGCGCGCCAAGGCGGAAACGGAAAACCTGCGCAAGCGCGCGCAGGCGGACATCGCCAGCGCGCACAAATATGCGGTGGACAGCTTGGCCCAGGCCTTGCTGCCGGTCAAGGACAGTCTGGAAGCGGCGCTGGCGGTTGAAAATGTCACGCTGGAGAGCCTGAAAAGCGGAGTGGAACTGACGCTGAAGCAACTCAAAGCGGTATTCGACAAGGCGAACCTGAGCGAAATCAACCCGGTCAATGAGAAATTCGACCCGCACCGGCACCAGGCCATGACCATGGTCGAAGCGCCGGGCGAACCCAATCAGGTGGTGAACGTGATGCAGAAAGGCTATCTCCTGCACGATCGCGTCCTCCGACCCGCGCTGGTAACGGTTTCCAAGGCAAAAGACGCTTGAAGCGCGGGGATTTAACCCCACATCTGTGTCAGGCAACTCCAATTCATCGAGGAACACACTATGGCTAAGATCATCGGCATCGACCTGGGAACCACCAACTCCTGCGTCGCCGTCATGGAAGGCGGACAAACCAAGATCATCGAGAATTCCGAGGGCGCGCGCACCACGCCGTCCATCGTCGCCTATCAGGAAGACGGCGAGATCCTGTGCGGCGCTTCGGCCAAGCGCCAGGCGGTCACCAACGCCAAGAATACCCTGTATGCGGTCAAGCGCCTGATCGGGCGCCGTTTCGAGGAAAAAGAGGTGCAGAAAGACCTCGATCTCATGCCCTACAGGATCGTCAAGCACGACAATGGCGATGCCTGGGTCGAGGTGCGCGGCAAACGCATCGCCCCGCAGGAGGTCTCTGCCCAGGTGCTGATCAAAATGAAAAAGACCGCCGAGGACTACCTCGGCGAACCGGTGACCGAGGCGGTGATCACCGTCCCGGCCTATTTCAACGACAGCCAGCGCCAGGCGACCAAGGACGCCGGCCGCATCGCCGGGCTGGAGGTGAAGCGCATCATCAACGAGCCCACCGCGGCTGCGCTCGCTTTCGGCGTGGACAAGCAGGGCGGCGACCGCAAGATCGCGGTGTATGACCTCGGCGGCGGCACCTTCGACATCTCCATCATCGAGATCGCCGACGTTGAAGGCGAAAAGCAGTTCGAAGTGCTCTCCACCAACGGCGACACCTTCCTCGGCGGCGAGGACTTCGATCAGCGCATCATGGATTACCTGTGCGACGAATTCAAGCGCGACCAGGGCATAGACCTGCGCAAGGACGTGCTTGCGCTGCAGCGCCTGAAGGAAGCCGCGGAAAAAGCGAAGATCGAACTCTCGTCCTCGCAGCAGACCGAGGTCAACCTCGCCTATATCACCGCGGACGCGAGCGGGCCCAAGCACCTGTCGATCAAGCTCACGCGCGCCAAGCTCGAGAGCCTGGTCGATGAGCTGATCGAGCAGACTGTGGCGCCCTGCCTCACCGCGATCAAGGATTCCGGTATCAAGGTAAGCGATATCAGCGACGTGATCCTGGTCGGCGGCATGACGCGCATGCCCAAAGTGCAGGACAAGGTCAAGGAAATCTTCGGCAAGGAGCCGCGCAAGGACGTAAACCCGGACGAGGCGGTTGCGGCAGGCGCGGCGATCCAGGCTTCGGTGCTCTCGGGCGACCGCAAGGACGTGCTGCTGCTCGACGTGACGCCGCTGTCGCTGGGCATCGAGACGCTCGGCGGGGTGATGACGAAACTGATAAAGAAGAACACCACCATCCCGACCAAGGCGCAGCAGGTGTTTTCCACCGCGGACGACAACCAGACGGCGGTGACGATACACGTGCTGCAGGGCGAGCGCGATGTGGCCAACGGCAACAAGAGCCTGGGCCAGTTCAACCTCGCCGACATCCCGCCAGCGCCGCGCGGCCTGCCGCAGATCGAGGTCACTTTTGACATCGACGCCAACGGCATCCTGCATGTATCGGCCAAGGACAAGGCCACGGGCAAGGAGAACAAGATCAAGATCCAGGCCTCGAGCGGCTTGAACGAGGAAGAAATCCAGAAGATGGTGAAGGACGCCGAAGTGCATGCCGAGGAGGACCGCAAGGCGCTGGAACTGGTGAACGCGCGCAATCAGTGCGAGGCGCTGGTGCACTCGGTGAAGAAATCGCTCACCGAGTACGGCGACAAGCTGGATGCCGGCGAAAAGGAAAAGATCGAAGCGGCGATCAAAGAAGCCGAGGCGGTGCTCAAGACCGAGGACAAGGCCGCGATCGACGCCAAGGCGCAGACGCTGGCGCAGGCCTCGCAGAAGCTCGGCGAGAAGATGTATGCCGACGCCCAGGCGGCGGGAGAGAAAGCGGCGCCCGAGGATAAGAGCGAGGCCAAGGCCGACGAAAGCGAAGTGGTCGACGCCGAATACACCGAGGTCAAGGACAGCAAGAAATAAGGTCAAAGGCTAGCGCGGCCGGGGGCGAGGAGTGATAACTTCGCCCCTTTTGCCGTTGCCCGCCCGGCCCGCAATCCTCTCCTTTCACGGAACATATGGCTAAGCGCGACTATTACGAAGTACTGGGCGTCAATCGCGATGCGGACGAAGATGCGATCAAGAAAGCCTATCGCAAGCTCGCGATGAAGCACCATCCGGACCGCAATCCGGACGACAAGGGCAAGGGCGCGGAGGAGAAGTTCAAGGAGGCGAAGGAAGCCTACGAGGTGCTCTCCGACGCCGACAAGCGCGCGGCCTATGACCGCTACGGCCACGCCGGCGTGGATCCGTCCGCCGGAGCCGGCGCGCATGGCGCCGGCTTTTCCAATTTCGCCGACGCCTTCGGCGATATCTTCGGCGACATCTTCGGGCAGGCGCGCGGCGGCCGCTCGAGCGTCTACCGCGGCGCGGATTTGCGCTACAACCTCGAAATTTCGCTGGAGGCGGCAGCGCACGGCACCGAGACCAAGATCCGCATTCCCACCATGGACGAATGCGGCACCTGCCACGGCTCGGGCGCGAAGCCCGGCACCCAGCCCAAAACCTGCACCACTTGCGGCGGCCAGGGCCAGGTGCGCATGCAGCAGGGATTCTTTTCGATCCAGCAGGCCTGCCCCAAGTGCCACGGCACGGGCAAGATCATCGCCGACCCCTGCGTCACCTGCCAGGGCGCCGGACGCATCAAGCAGCATAAGACGCTGTCGGTCAAGATTCCGGCGGGCGTGGACGAAGGCGATCGCATCCGCCTAAGCGGCGAGGGCGAGGCCGGCGTCAACGGCGGGCCGCCGGGCGACCTGTACGTGCAGCTGCATCTGAAGCCGCATGCCGTGTTCCAGCGCGATCACGACGACCTGCATTGCGAAATGCCGATCAGCTTCACCGTGGCTGCGCACGCCCTTGATGCCTTTTCCGCGCAGGCGAAAGATCTTGCCGCTCTGG
>JAANCK010108896.1_pt1 | contig 20266 bp, 13 predicted proteins | sample 7277841 | NCBI WGS metagenome assembly JAANCK01 (sample SAMN14222788, study PRJNA588281) | permafrost metagenome | isolation source: Arctic cryosol methane SIP | place: Canada:Nunavut | collected 2015-07 | reverse complement strand
GAGGAAGTGAAGCGCGGCGGGTGGCAGGCCGGCGGTTTCCCCGTCGAAATGCCGGCGATGTCGCTGTCGGAGCCATTCCAGAAGCCGACCACCATGATGTACCGCAACTTCCTCGCGATGGAAACGGAGGAATTGCTGCGCTCCTATCCCGCCGACGGCGCGGTGCTCATGGGCGGCTGCGACAAGACCACGCCGGCGCTGCTGATGGGCGCGATCAGCATGAACCTTCCCGCGATTTTCATGCCTGCAGGCCCGATGCTGCGCGGCAACTGGGGCGGCGCGACCCTGGGCTCGGGCTCGGACACCTGGAAATACTGGGCCGAGCTGCGCGCCGGCAACATCACCGAGAAAGACTGGCAGGAAATCGAACAGGGCATCGCGCGCTCGCCGGGGCATTGCATGACCATGGGCACCGCCTCGACCATGACCAGCGCCGCCGAAGCGATGGGCTTCACCCTGCCGGGCGCGGCGTCGATTCCCGCGCCCGACTCGCGCCACGCGGCGATGGCGACGCTCACCGGCAAGCGCGCGGTGGACATGGTGTGGGAAGACCTGAAGCCGCGCGATATTCTCGACGCGGATGCGGTCCACAACGCGGTGACCGCGGTGCTCGCAATCGGCGGCTCGACCAACGCCATCGTGCACCTGATCGCACTCGCGCGCCGCGCCGGCGTGAAGCTCGACCTCGATTTGTTCGATGCACTCGCGCGCAAGACACCGCTGCTGGCCAACATCCGGCCCTCGGGGAAGTATCTGATGGAAGACTTCTACTACGCCGGCGGCCTGCGCGCCGTGCTGAAGAATCTCGGCGGCCTGATCAAGGCCGGCGCCGTGACCGTCAACGGCAGGACCATGGGCGAGAACATCGCCGATGCCAAGGTGTTCGACGCAGACATCATCCGCTCCATCGACCAGCCCCTGGTCGAGTCCGACAGCCTGGCGGTGCTGCGCGGCAACCTCGCCCCCGACGGCGCGGTGATCAAGCCGCCCGCGGCCGAGGCGCAGCTGCATCAGCATACGGGACGCGCGGTGGTGTTCGCCGACTACAACGACATGGCCGCGCGCATCGACGATCCGGAGTTGCCGATCGATAAGGACTCGGTGATCGTGCTCAAGCACGCCGGGCCCCTCGGCGGCCCGGGCATGCCCGAATGGGGCCAGCTGCCGATCCCGCAAAAGCTGCTGAAGCAAGGCGTGCGCGACATGGTGCGCATTTCGGACGCGCGCATGAGCGGCACTTCCTACGGCGCCTGCGTGCTGCACGTTGCGCCCGAATCGTTCATCGGCGGGCCGCTGGCGCTGGTGCAGGACGGCGACCTAATCGAACTCGACGTGCCCGGGCGCAAACTGAACCTTAAAATCAGCGACGCGGAACTCGCCCGGCGCAAGGCCGCGTGGAAAGCGCCCGCGCCGCGCTACGAGCGCGGCTACGGCGCGGCATTCTCGCAGCACATCACCCAGGCGAACGAGGGCTGCGATTTCGATTTCCTCGAAGCCGGCGCGGAGACGCCGGATCCGGAGATTCACTGATATCGCGCCGGCCGCGCGGCCGAGCCCGGGCATATTTACGGCGCGACCGGGCGTATCCCAAGGCCCGTGCAAGGCGCTGCGTGAGACCTGCCGCGCGCCCGCCATCCGCGGATCCGAACCGCCTGCCTTGTTCCGGGGACTTGAAATCTGCCGCGCCTGCCCAATTTACGTAGCTAGGACGGCCTGCGCCGTCGTTATTGCCGTAATCAAAGGAGGCTAGCATGTACTATCGTTCGCAGTTCCCGCGCGACCCGTTCGCCGAACTCGACCGCCTGCAGCGCGAAATGCAGGAGACCTTCGATCTGTCTCCGAGCATCCGCGGTCTGGCCCGCGGCAGCTTCCCCGCCATCAATGTAGGCGGGACGCCGCGCTCGGTCGAGATCTACGCCTTCGCGCCGGGCATCGATCCCGCCAGCATCGACGTGCAGTTGGAGAAGGGCACGCTCACCGTCGCCGGCGAGCGCAAGGAAGTGGAAGTACCGGAACAGGCCACCATGCACATCAACGAGCGCTTCGCCGGCAGGTTCCGCCGCGTGATCACCCTGCCCGACGATGTCGATTCCGAGTCCATCGACGCCAAGTACCGCGACGGCCTGCTGCATATCGTGATCCAGCGCAAGCAGGAAGCGCAGCCGCGGCGCATCGCCATCAAGTAATCAGGAGCAGACCATGAACATGAATGAAAGCGCTCAAGTCGCCAAGGCCGCGGAAAGCGCGCGCAAGGAGTCAGCCATGCTGCCGCCGGTGGATGTGATCGAGGATAGCGGCGGCATCACGCTCTACGCCGATCTGCCGGGCGTGCCCAAGGACAAGCTCAGCCTGCAGGTTGAGGCCGACACCCTCACCATCGAAGGCGAAGTCGCCATGGAAGTGCCGCAGGGCATGGAAGCCACCCACATCGAAGTGAGCCTGCCGCGCTACCGGCGCGTGTTCACCCTGTCGAAAGAACTGGACACGCAAAGGGTCAACGCGGAGTTCAACCAGGGACAGCTCAAGCTGCGCATTCCGAAAGCCGAGCACGCCAAGCCGCGGCGCATCGAAGTCAAGGTGAACTGAAAGCGCGCGACGGCGCAGCACGCCGGCGCAGCAGCCCGAAACGAAGCTTTCGCGCTGCTGCGCCGCCGCCTAGCCGCCCTCGATTTTCGGGATGAAGTAGATCTCGCAGCCTGGCCGCAGCGCGTGAGGGTAGGCGACCTCGTGGATTTCGCCGTCGATGGCGACCGAGGTCTCTTGTTCCAGAAATTCGCCCAGGCCGGGGTAGCGCGCCTCCAGCGCGCGGATAACGTCGAGCAGGGTGTCTGCCTCGATGTCGAACTCTTTCGCGCCGCCGGTGTACTGAGCGCCATCGGCGCTGGCGAGCACTACCCGCGCCGGGGTCTGCGCGCCGGCCTCAGTCATGGCCGCCCGCGTCGAGCGCGGCCAGCACCTTGGGCGGCGACATCGGCAAATCGGTGAGGCGCCGGCCGATCGCATTGTTGATCGCATTCGCCACCGCCGCCATCGGCGGGACGATGTTGACTTCGCCCACGCCTTTCACGCCGTAGGGGTGGTTCGGGTTCGGCACTTCGACCAGCACCGCCTCTATCATCGGCAGGTCGGAGGCGACCGGAATGCGATAATCGAGAAAGCCCGCGTTCGTCAGCCGTCCGGCGGCATCGTAGATGTATTCCTCATTCAGGGCCCAACCTATGCCCTGCGCGACGCCGCCCTGGATCTGCCCCTCGACATAGCTCGGGTGGATGGCGCGGCCTACATCCTGTGCGGCGACGAAGCGCAGGATTTTCACCTGGCCGGTTTCGGGGTCGACCTCGACGTCGCAGAATTGGGTGGCGAAACCGGGCGCCTGGCCACCGGCATTGACCGAAGCGGAGGCGCTGATCGGGCCGCCGGTCAGCGCCCGCTTGGCCACGATCGCCTTGAGCGACAGCGGCTCGAATGCGCCGGTGTTCTTGCCGGTGTAGCGGGCACCGCCGTCGTCCCACACCACCTCGTCCGCACCCACCTTCCAAGTCATTGCGGCGCGCGCGCGCAACTCGTCGATCACCTTGTTGCAGGCGGTGACCACGGCGATGCCAGTGGCGAAGGTCACGCGCGAGCCATTGGTGGTCGCGGTAAAGCCGACCGAGGCGGTATCGGCGATGATGGGCCGCAGCTTGTCGTAATCTATGCCCAGGGTCTCGGCCGCCATGATTGCCATCGACGCGCGCGAGCCGCCGATGTCCGGGCTGCCGGTCGCGACCAGCACCGTTCCGTCCTCGTTCACATGCACGGTCGCGCTCGATTCCCCGCCGGCATTGAACCAGAAGCCGGAGGCGACGCCGCGCCCCTGGTTCTTGCCCAACGGCGCGCTGTAGCCGGGATGGCGCAGTATCGCCTGTATGGTTTCGGCGTAGCCATGATGCGCGTGCTTGGGCCCATAGATGGTCGGCGTTCCCGGCTTGGCTGCGTTGATCAATCTGAACTGCAGCGGATCCATGCCTATCCTGGCTGCGGCCGCGTCCAGCGTGCTCTCCACCGCAAACGCCGAGATCGGCGAGCCCGGCGCGCGGTAGGCGGCTGCTTTCGGCCGGTTGGACACCACGTCGTAACCCACGGTGCGCACATTGGCGATGTCGTAGAGCGAGAAGCAGCACATGCAACCGTTCATCACCGGCGAGCCGGGGAAGGCGCCGGCCTGATACTTGAACACGCCGTCGGCGGCGACGATCCTGCCGTCTTTTTTCACGCCGATCTTGACCGTCATGGACGAGCCGGAAGCGGGTCCGGTCGCCATGAAGACTTCCTCGCGGCTGAGCACGATCTTCACCGGATGGCCGGACTTGCGCGCGAGTACCACGGCCAGCGGTTCGATATAGACCACGGTCTTGCCGCCGAAGCCGCCGCCGATCTCCGCCGGGTGCACGCGCAGATCGCCGATGTCCATGCCCACCAGCCGCGCGGCGTACGCGCGTACCATGAAGTGGCCCTGGCTCGAGGCCCACAGCTCGGCCTGACCGTCGCTGTCGCAGCGCGCGAGGCAGCCCTGCGGCTCGATGTAGCCCTGGTGCACCGGTGCGGTGCTGAAGCTCATTTCCACGATTTCGTCGGCTTCGGCGAAGCCGTCCTCGGGTTCGCCCAGTTTGAACTCGGCGCGCTTCGAAATATTCGAGGGCCGCGTCGGCGCCGGTTCGACTAGGCGCGTGATCATGTCCTCGAACAGCAGCGGCGCGTCCGGCCGCATCGCCGCCTCGACGTCGATGACATGCGGCAGCACTTCGTAGTCGACCTCGATCAAGCGCAGCGCGGCCTCGGCAATGGCCTTGCTGGTCGCTGCGACAGCGGCGACGGCATGGCCGACGTAGAGGACTTTCTCGCGCGCCAGGGTATTGCGCGTCATGTGCCAGAAGTTCTGGGTGATGCGCTCGGGGCCGAGATATTCGAACTTCTGTTCGGGCAGGTCCGCCGAAGTCATCACTGCCTTGACACCGGGCAGCGCCAGCGCTTTCGCTGTGTCGATCGCGCGGATGCGCGCATGCGCATGGGGCGAGCGCAGGACCTTTCCCCACAGCATGCCCGGCAGCGCGAAGTCGGCGCCATAGCGGGCGAGTCCCGTGACCTTGGGCACGCCGTCGGGGCGTACCGGGCGCGTGCCGACCAGTTTCAGCGCTTTTTCCGGCTTGGCTGCCTTGGTGTCCATGCTCAGTTCCCCCGCATTTCGCGCGCCGCATCGAGCACTGCGTCGATGATCTTGTTGTAGCCGGTGCAGCGGCACAGGTTCCCCGCAAGCCAGTAGCGCACTTCTTCCTCGCTCGGATCGGGGTTGCGCTCGAGCAGCGCGCGCGCGGCGACCAGGACGCCGGGCGTGCAAATGCCGCACTGCAGTGCCGCGTGTTCGAGAAACTTGCGCTGCAGCGGATGCAGGCGCTCGCCCTCGGCCATGCCCTCGATCGTCGCTATCGCCTTGCCCTGCGCTTCGACGCCGAGCACCAGGCAGGCGCACACCAGGCGCCCGTCCAAAGTGACGCTGCACGCGCCGCAGTCGCCGGTGCCGCAGCCTTCCTTGGTGCCGGTGAGCTGCAGTTCGTCGCGCAACACGTCGAGCAGCGTCTGTTGCGTCTCGCACAGAAACTCGACAGCGTTGCCGTTGATCGTGGTCGTCACATGATGCTTGGCCATCAGTTCTGCTCCCGGGCTCGGGCCAGCGCAATGCCGGCGGCGCGGCGCGCCAGCACGCCGGCGATCTTGATGCGGAATTCGCGCGTTCCGCGCTTGTCGTCGATGGGCTTGCACGCGGCGCGCGCGGCAGCGGCCAGGCGTTCGAGCGCGGCGGCGTCGACCGTGCTGCCGATCAGCGCGGCCGCCGCCTGCGGCAGCAGCAGGGCGCGCTCGGCGACGGCGCCCAGGCTGACGCGCGCCCGGCTGCACACGCCCTGCGCATCCAGCGCCAGGCTGACCCCGGCGCCGACTACCGCGATGTCCATTTCGGTGCGCGGCGTAAACCGGAGATAGGCGTCGCCGGAACGCGGCGCGCGCTGCGGCAGCAGGAAGGAGGCGAGGATCTCGCCGCTGGTCAGCGTCGTCTTTCCCGGCCCGAGGACGACATCTTCGACGCGCGCCTCGCGCCGCCCGCCGGGCCCGACGATGCTTGCAATCGCGCCCGCGGCGATCAGTGCCGGAACGCTGTCCGCGGCGGGCGAGGCGTTGCACAGATTGCCGCCCACGGTGGCGCGCCCCTTCACCTGGACCGAGCCGATCAGCCTGAGCGCGTCCGCCACGCCGGGCGAGGTGTGCGTGAACGCCTCATGCTCGAGCAGTTCCATGCAGCTCAGCGCCGCGCCGAAGCGAAGCCCGCCGTTCTCGGCGGCGATCGCGCGCAGCTCCGCAATGCGCTTGACGTCGAGCAGCAGCTGCGGATCGACGCGGCCACCGCGCACCTGGATCAGCAGGTCGGTGCCACCAGCGAGCACGCGCGCAGTGCCATTGGCGCCGGCGAGCAGCGCAACGGCGTCCTCCAGCGTCGCGGGCGCCCGATAAAGCATTTCGCTCATTTCGCTTCCTCAGACCGGTGTGCCGTCCATGGAGTACCCGCCATGGCAATCCCCCCACGGCATAACCGCCTGCGCGTGCCGGCGATGCCAGACGCGCCGCTACTCCTGTTTCGGGAGTCTGCCACACCAAGGCTCCAGTTCCGGCTTCAATGAAATCGCAGTCCGGAATTGTAAGCCATACGAGAAACCGGGATTCGCCGCACCCGGCTGATGGCTACCGCGACTTAGGGTCTGTAACAAAAGGATCTTTGTTACGGGTTCTTAGAGCATTTGGTCGAGGCGTTCGCCTGTTTGAGGTAAGCGATCAGGTCTGCGCGCTCTTTCCTATCGCCGATCCCGGCGTAGCCCATCGCCGTGCCTGGCATGGCTTTCAGCGGATTGGGGCTCAAACGCACGCGCATGGCAGCGCGAAAGGCGGGGGAAACTGTCCTGAGGCGCGAGCGCTGCGGAGCAGCGCGAATTCGGCGCCGAATGGCCGGCCCGGGTCGGCCGGATCCTCATCGACGAGGCGGACAAGCCCGCCTTGGTCCTCGTAACGGCCGCCGGTCCCGAACATTCCGTCCGCCAGGCTATTCCTGGCGCGCGTCGTTCGTCAGGGTTCCATGCGCGGCGCGTGCGCGATCGCGCTTGCCCAGGAACATAGGCAGGCTGCGGGCAAGCGCGTGCACCGGTCCGATGAAAGTGATCAGCCAAGCCAGCAGATCAGTCGCTGCTTCGCGTTGCGCGCACGCCGATGTAGCCCTTGATTGCCGCGATCACGAGCGGGACCGCGCCGAAGAGGATGAATACCAGATCGCCCGGGAGGCGCAGCCATTCGATCAATCGCGCGGTTGCAGCGCCCGTGTACGCCAGGCTGCGGGCGTGCCAATAGCCGTGCTGAACCACATCCCATACCTGCAGCACGCCACCGGGGAACAGGTTCATCGCGACCATCATCAATAGGCCGATGTTGGTGCCCCAGAAGCCGAGCTTGACGTATTTTTCCATGCCCGCCCAACGGATCTCGTCGCTTGTCTGGCGCAGCACGAACACCATCATCGCGAGGGCCAGCATGCCGAACACACCCATCAGCGCGGCGTGGCCATGGTTGGGGGTGAGAATGGTGCCGACTTCGTAGTAGCTCACGATCGGCAGGTTGATCAGGAAGCCGAACATGCCGGCACCGACGAAATTCCAGAAGCCCACCGACATCAGGAAATAGAACGCCCATTTGTGCGGAACGGCGATCGGCTTGCCGCATATATCGCACTGGCCGCGGGTAGTGTGCACGAAGTGCCAGGCATCCAGCGTGAGCAGCGTCAGCGGCACCACTTCCAGCACCGAGAACATCGCCGACATCGCCATGTTGAACTGGGTTTGGCCGGTGAAATACCAGTGGTGGCCGGTCCCGATCAGGCCGCCAAGGAAGTACAGGATGGCATCCAGGTAAATCACCCGCAAGGCGGTATTGCGACGCGTCAGGCCGAGTTGAAAGAACAGCAGCGCAACGACCGTGGTGGCGAAGAATTCGAAGTAGCCCTCCACCCACAGATGGATGATCCAGAAACGCCAGGTGTCGACGACGGTGAAATTGGTTTTGGCGCCGTAGAACAGCGCCGGCAGGTAGAACACCGGGATCGCCAGCGACGCGTACAGGAACATGCGTGCCAGCGGGCGCGCCTGCGGATCGGCCACTGCGCGCGGCCGCGCCAGCCACCACAGAAGCGCGAACCAGGCCAGCAAGCCGGCCACCAACAGATACTGCCAGAAGCGGCCGATCTCCAGGAATTCCCAGCCCTGGTTGCCGAACCAGAACCACCAGTCGCCGAGCAGGCCGCTCATGCCCAGCCATTCTCCAAGCAGGCTGGCACCTATGACCAGCGCGAACGCCGCGAACAGCAGGTGGACGGCGCTGGCGAGCCACCGCGGCTCGTCGGCGCGCAGCGAGCGTGCGAGGAACAAGGCGGCCGCCACGTACGCGGTGGCGATCCAGAAAATCGCGGTCTGCAAATGCCAGGTGCGCAGCAGATTGCTGGGGAAAATGTTTTCCAGCTGGAAGCCGTAGAAACTGCCGGGATCGGCGCGAAAGTGGGCGGTCCCGCTGCCGACCAGGGTTTGCACCAGGAACAACAGCGCCACGACCACGAAAAATTTCACCAGCGCGCGCTGCCCGGCGCTCGCCTGCCCCGGAATCATTTGCGGGTGGACGTGATGGCCGCGCCTGACCCAGCCCAGATTGTCGTATCTGCCGAACGCCAGCAGCACGGCGGCGACGCCGGCGAGAAATACGAGCAGGCTCAGGGCGCTCCACAGCAATGCGCCGGGAGTCGGCCGGTTGCCGACGTCGGGATCGTAGGGGAAGTTGTTGGTATAGGAGAAGTCCTCGCCCGGACGATTGGCGACCGATACCCACGCCGCCCAGGTGATGAACGCGGTGAGTTGATGCAACTCCGCGGGATCGGTGATCAGATCGGGCTTGAGGCCGCCATTGCCGACGGGATCGTGGAAGTAACGCGCCCAGTAATCGATCTGGCTGCGATAAGCCTCGGCTTGCGGCCCCGTCAAATGCAGCGTGTCGCTGGCTGCGTCGTAGCGGTTGGTCTTCAGCGTCACGGCGACTTCGCTGCGTATCGCCGCCATTTGGATCGGCGTCAGCGCCGCCAGCGGCTGGCCGTATTGCCGCTGCGCCAGCGCCGCCGCGGTGTCCTCACCCATGCGGTGCAATGCTTCAGCGGAATAGTCCGGCCCAAGGTAGGCGCCATGGCCCCAGATGGTGCCGTTGTCCATCAGACCGTAGCGCAGGAACAAGGCTTGGCCGTTGCTGATGTCCTCGCCGGTAAACAGGCTGGTGCCGCTCGCGTCGACGATACGCGCCGGAATCGGCGGCGCATTGCGATAGGCCAGCAAGGTGATGGCGATCAGGCCGGCAAGGCCGAGCACCATCACGATCATTACCGAGCGTACCCACCACGGCGACAGCGGCGATTCGTCCGCTGCGCTTCCGGTTTGTGCCGCATCGCTCATAGTGGTCTCTCCCGACAAGGATGGTCAGCGCCCGCATAAGGTGGGCGCGGGCAGGCTGAAAATCAAGGAACGAACAAGGCGTAAGCTAAAGACTGCCCGCGAACAATTTACGGCCGAATTTTGCCCTGAACCGACGATGCCGCCGCGAGCATCGCAAGCGCGAATCTTTCTGGATGTCATCGCCCGAACGCCACGGCCTCCAAGCTATTCCGAGCGCAGGTCCTGCACCGGTGTTCCAGGCGGGGCATCCGCGCGCCATCGCTTGTCCAGGAAAATGAACAGAGGGCGCGCGACCGCGCGCACCAGTCCGATGAAAGCGATCAGCCAGGCCAGCAGCGCTATGTAAACAAAATATCGGGGGATCACATAAAGAAACGGCAGATCCATCGCGTGGGCCAGCTGAAACGTGCAGGCCGTGTACATGCCCTGAGGGAAGACCGCTCCCCAGTACAAGGGGTCATACGCTACGGGAAATCGCTTGTAGACATGCCTCCACATGACCAGGACGACGAGCATGGGAATCCACCAGGTTCCTGTAGCCCAATAAAACACCGTAAAACCCTTCAGGAACGGAGCGAGCGACGCGAGGAAGGGCGCCTCGGGCGAGTTGATGATCAGCAAAGTGCCCGCCAGCGTGGAGACGGCCATGGCCCCCATGTTGATCCAGTAGGGTGGCGCCAGGTCATCCGGCGAAAACCTGAAGAAGGTGTAACGGTAGAAGATGAGCGAGATCATCCAGATATAGAGCATGCCGCCCCACAACCACATCGACAGGGCAAGGAAGTTAAGCTCGAGCTTGTAAGGTTGTTCCCAATGCGGGGCGATGAGGGCGCTCAAAACCGAGATCGACTGGGTCGCGACCACGGCGAGCAGCCAGGCGCCGCTGATGCCCTTCTCCAGGGAAGGTTTGTCCTCCTTGACCGTGAATGCCGCGAAAATCGTATAGGTGAGACCGACCCAGAGCGCCAGCGCCAGCAGCCAAAGGCAGATCGCGACCTGGTAGTTTTGCGTAATCAGGACGAACTGGCTGCCGAGTACGCTGGACCCGGCGACGAAGGTGAAGTAGCCCGGGCCGCGCTGATGGTCGATCATGTCGCCAAGAAATCGGCGCGGATACAAGGCGATCCGCAGCAGATTAAGCAGCCACAGCACCAGATAGGCGCCGATATTGAAGCAGAACAGAGCAAGCGCGATCCACGCCATTCCGAGCAAATGGGCAGCGATGGAAACGATGCCCGTCGCCATGACCATGCCGAAGTAGGCCGGCGACAGACTCTCAATCGCTTCGAGCACGCCACTCAGCCGGGACAAAGACCTCGGCCTGCGCAGTTCTTCGGCGCGCGCAGCATCATGCATGATCCATTCCTGTAAGCACCGCCATACGGCTTTCGACCTGTTGCGCTCCGGCATTCTCACCTGGCCGGTCACAATGTTGTCGCTTTATATCATAATATGATATGTTCGTCCGGGAGCGGCGCGGATGCGGCATCGTCGCTTATCCAACCGGCGCGTAGCGGCAATTGCCGGTGCCTGCGCGCGCGGGGCCGTTCCGCATGCAGCTCGGGGCGCACATCGGCTTCGCGCAGCGCAATAGTACAAATGCCTGAGGCTCACCGAAATGGGTCAATCCACCAAGACCATCGAACTGGAGGTCCTGCGCTACCGCCCAGAGCAGGACGGCAAGCCGTTCGTCCAGACCTACAAGCTGCCCTATGCGGACGACTGGTCGGTCCTGCAGGGGCTGCAGTACATCAAGGATGATCTCGACGGCACGCTCAGTTTTCGCTGGTCCTGCCGCATGGCGATTTGCGGCAGCTGCGGCATGATGATCGACGGCGTGCCCAAGCTTGCCTGCCGCACATTCCTGCGCAATTCCAGCGCCGGAAGGCTGCGCATCGGGCCCTTGGCACACTTCCCGGCCGAGCGCGACCTCGTGGTGGGGATCGAGGACTACGTAAAAAGGCTCGAAGGCATCAAGGCCTATCTCATCCCGAAGGAAGCACGCAGCCTCGAGCAGGGAGAATATCTGCAGACGCCGCAGCAGCTGGATCGCTACAACCAGTTCAGCGCCTGCATCAACTGCATGCTCTGCTACGCGGCCTGCCCGCAGTACGGGATGAATTCCCGATTCATCGGCTCCGGACACATGGCGCTCCTGCATCGCTACAACGCCGATTCGCGCGACGGCGGGCGCGACGAGCGCATGGGGAAAGTGAACGAGGCGGACGGTGTATGGGGCTGCACCGCTATCGGCTATTGCTCGGTCGTCTGTCCCAAACAGGTGGATCCGGCCAACGCGATCAATATGTACAAGATCGAGAGCACCAAGGACTATCTCCTCGAATTCATTGCGCCGCGCGGGGCCGTCAACACAATGCGAACAACTGCAAGTCCATCCAGGAGGACCAAATGAAACCTGCCGCGTCGTTTACGCGCATTTTCAGTTGCTGCGCCCTTGCCTTGCTCCTTGGCGCCTGCAGTCCGGGCAAGCCGCCGGAGGACCCCTACGACCAAAGCAAAATGGACCTGAAGCCGACACCGGCCAAGGTATCGGCGGAACGCCACCAGGGCGCATTCGCCGAAGGCAGTTCGCTCAGCATGGGTGCCGAACTCAAGCCGCTCGATCCCACGCCGGTGAAGACCGTGCGGCTGGACACCACGCACAAGATCATCGAAATCGCGCCCGGCGTGAAGTTCAGCGCATGGACCTTCGGCGATCAGGTGCCCGGGCCGACCATCCACGCGCGCGTGGGCGACAGGATTCGCTTCAGCATGACCAACCGCAGCGACGAATCGGTGCCAGGCATGCACCTGACTGCGGCGCCGATGATGCACTCGATGGACTTCCATGCGGCCATGGTCTCGCCGCAGGACAAATACCGCTCGGTCGCGCCGGGCCAGACCATGGAATTCGAGTTCACTCTGAACTACCCTGGGGTGTTCATGTACCACTGCGGCACGCCGATGATCCTCGAGCACATCGCCTCGGGCATGTACGGCGCCGTCGTGGTCGAGCCGCGCAACGGCTATCCGACCAAGGTCGACCGCGAATATGTCGTGATCCAGAGCGAGTTCTACGCCAAACCCGATCCGCAGAAGCGCAAGCTCGACGGCCAGCCGCTCTACGTGCTCGACAGCGAAAACCTGAAGAAGGCCGCGCCGAATTACACCGTGTTCAACGGCGTGCACAACGGCATGATCCGGAAACCGCTGCCGGCCAAACCCGGAGAGCGGGTGCGCCTGTACGTGCTTAACGTCGGTCCGAGCAAGACTTCCAGCTTCCACGTCGTCGGCACCATCTTCGACCGCGTCTGGATCGACGGCAATCCGGACAACCAGTTCCGCGGCATGCAGACGGTGTTGCTCGGGTCATCGAGCAGCGCGATCGTCGAATTCGTGATTCCGGAGGCAGGCCAGTACATCATGGTCGACCATCACTTCGCCAATGCCTCGCAGGGCGCCATCGGCCTCATCGACGCTGGCGGCCCGAAGGAAGAGCGAAACGAAATCGAACACCACAACATGGCGGCGAGCGCGGTGCCGGACGACCCGGATGCGGTGAAGGGCAAGCTCGATTTCGAAAGCAAATGCCTCGCCTGCCACTCGCTCGGGCAGGGGCGCAAGCTCGGTCCCGATCTGGCCGGGGTAACCAGGGAGCGCAGCGACGAATGGCTGACGCAATGGCTGAAGTCGCCCGAAACCATGCTCAAGACGGACGCCGACGCCAAGGCATTGCTGCAGCAGTTCGCCAACGTGCCGATGCCGAACCAGAACCTGGGCGATACGGAGATCCGCCAATACCTCAAGTACTTCCACTGGGCCGACGCGCAGCCGGCGAGTCCCGCCCCGGCAGCGGGTGCGCATTGAGCCAACGCGGCATTTGGTGCGCCGCCGCGCTGCTGCTTGCGCTGCAGGGGACGGTCGCGCTCGCCTGCGGTTACTGCATCGAAGACAAAATCGCGGCGGTCTACGACTACGCCATCGTGACCCGGGCGCTAGGCCAGAAACATCAGCTCGTCTTTTTTGCCATCGACGGCAGGCTCGCACCCGGCGCCGGCACACAACGCGCGATCGAAGCGCTGGTGGAAGCGGCCGGTGCGGCGGACAGGGGCAGCGCACGCGTGTCGGTGGAGGCGGCGGCGCTGTCGCTCGCGTTCGATCCGCGGCGCATGTCGTTCGCGGCAATGCAAAAGGCGCTGGAGCGCAAACTGGCCGCGAAAAAGCTGACGCTGCTGCCCCTGCGCGTCATGGATAAGGCTGCAACGCTGAAAACCGCGCGATAGGGCTGTCGCCTCCCCGGCGCCGCGTTCCCGGCCGGCAGGAATGGGCTGCAGCCTTTAAAATGCACTCATGTCGGATGCAAGCAGCGACGACGCCATCCTGATCCGCGGCGCGCGTCAGAACAATCTCAAGAACCTCAACCTCGAAATCCCGCTGAACCAGCTCGTCGTGGTCACCGGCGTTTCGGGTTCGGGCAAGAGTTCGCTCGTGTTCGACACGCTCTACGCCGAGGGCCAGCGGCGCTACGTCGAGACGTTCTCGCCCTACGCGCGCCAGTTTCTCGACCGCATGGACAAGCCGCAGGTGGACCGCATCGAGGGCATCCCGCCGGCGATCGCGATCGACCAGACCAACCCGGTGCGCACGTCTCGTTCGACGGTCGGCACCATGACCGAGCTCAACGATCACGTGAAGCTGCTGTTCGCGCGCGCGGCCGAACTGTTTTGCCGCGGCTGCGGCCAGAAAGTGGCGCGCGACACGCCGGAAACGATCTACGCCGCACTGGCAGCGCGCGCGCAGACCGCGGGCGACCCGCGTCTGGTGATCAGCTTCCCGGTGGCGGTGCCGAAGAATTTCAGCGAAGCCGAAGTGCAGCAGCTGCTCGAAAGCCAGGGCTATACCCGCATCCATGCGCGCCGCGACGGTCTGCTCGAGGTGGTGCAGGACCGGCTGCGCTTTTCATCGGCGGAAAAGACGCGCGTGATCGAAGCGCTCGAGGCCGCACTCAAGATCGGCCGGGGCAAGGTGAATGTGTATCTGGCCGAAATAGAAGGGAAAACCGGGGACAGACCACCTTTTTCTCCTCCTTTTTCTCCTGCGGAAAAAGGTGGTCTGTCCCCGGTTTGGCGCTACTCGTCGGACTTGCACTGCGCCGAGTGCGACATTCATTACGCCGATCCGACGCCCTCGCTGTTTTCGTTCAACTCGCCCATCGGCGCCTGCGACAGTTGCCGCGGCTTCGGCCGCGTCATCGGCATCGATTTCGGCCTGATCGTGCCGGACGAAGCCAAGACCCTGCGCGAAGGCGCGGTGCGGCCGTGGCAGACGGCGAGCTTCTCCGAATGCCAGGACGACCTGGTGAAGTACGCCAACAAACGCGGCATCCCGCTGGATACGCCCTTCCGCAAGCTCAGCGCGGCGCAGCGCAAATGGGTACTCGAAGGCGAGCCGGAATGGAAGAACTGGCGCGCATCCTGGCCCGGCACCTGGTACGGCGTGCGCAGGTTCTTCGACTGGCTCGAGAGCAAAGCCTACAAGATGCACATCCGCGTGCTGCTGTCGAAGTACCGGGCGTACACGCCCTGCCCCGCCTGCGAAGGTGCGCGGCTCAAACCCGACGCGCTGCTGTGGCGCCTGGGCACGACGCAGGATGCGGATAAGGTCTTCGACATCTATAAGCGCTTCAAGCCACTCGGCGTCAACTGGAGCGAAGGGCAGCTGGCGGCGCTGCCCGGTCTCACCGTGCACGACCTGATGCTGCTGCCGATCGAGCGCTGCCGCAGCTTCTTCGACGCGCTGCATCTGCCAGCCCCCTTGGACCAAGCCACCGATCTGCTGCTCACCGAGATCCGCTCGCGCCTGTCCTACCTGTGCCAGGTGGGCCTGGCCTATCTGACGCTGGACCGCCAGTCGCGCACGCTCTCCGGCGGCGAGGTGCAGCGCATCAACCTCACCACCGCGCTTGGCACTTCGCTCGTCAACACCCTGTTCGTGCTGGACGAACCTTCGATCGGGCTGCATCCGCGCGACATGGGCCGGGTGATCGCGGTGATGCACCGGCTGCGCGACGCCGGCAATTCGCTGGTGGTGGTCGAACACGATCCGCAGATCATGTTCGCCGCCGACCGCATTCTCGACATGGGCCCCGGCCCGGGCGAGCGCGGCGGCGAGGTGGTGTCCTTCGGCACGCCGGACGAACTCAGGGCGGGGCACTCGCTCACTGCGCAATATCTCTCCGGCAGGAAGCGCGCCGACGCGGGCATCGCACCGAGGCCGCCCGATGCGAACGCGCCGCGGCTGCAGCTGCTGGGCGCCGCCGAGCACAACCTGAAGAACATCGACGTGGCCATTCCGCTTGGTCATCTGGTCTGCGTCACCGGCGTATCCGGCTCGGGCAAATCGACGCTGGTGCAGGACGTGCTGCACGCTGCGCTGCTGAAAGCGATGGGCCGGCCCACCGAAACGCCGGGCGCGCACCGCGCACTCGAAGGGGCCGGGCTCGTCGCCGACGTGGTCATGGTGGACCAGTCCCCGATAGGCCGGACCACGCGCTCCAACCCGGCGAGCTACGTCGGCGCCTTCGACGCCATCCGCGCCCTGTTCGCGGCCGAGCCCGCGGCAAAAGAGCGCGGCTATAGCGCCGGCACCTTCAGCTTCAATGCCGGCAACGGGCGCTGCCCGACCTGCAGCGGCAACGGCTTCGAGCACGTCGAAATGCAGTTCCTGTCGGATGTGTACCTGCGCTGTCCCGACTGCAACGGCCGGCGCTTCCGCGACGAGGTGCTGGAAGTGACGCTCACCGGTCACGACGGCAAGCGCGCGCTGTCGGTCGCGGACGTTCTCGAACTGACGGTAGCCGAGGCGCTTGCCTTCTTTGCCGGGCACGCGCAAGTGCAAGTCGTGCTTTCACCTTTGGCCGACGTAGGCCTCGAATACCTCAAGCTCGGCCAGCCGGTGCCCACGCTTTCCGGCGGCGAAGCGCAGCGCTTGAAGCTCGCCGGGCATCTGGTCGAAGCCGGCAAGAGCACACCCGCCGCGGGTGGCCTCGCGCGCAAGGGAAAGCTGTTCCTGTTCGACGAACCGACCACCGGCCTGCACTTCGACGACATCGCGAAACTGCTCTTCGCCCTGCGCAAGCTGATTGCCGCCGGACACTCCGTGGTGGTGATCGAACACAATCTGGACATGATCCGCGCCTCGGACTGGATCATCGACCTCGGCCCCGAGGGCGGCGACGGCGGCGGCGCGATCGTGTGCAGCGGCACGCCGGAGGATGTGCGCGCGCATGCCAGCTCGCACACCGGGCGCGCCCTGCGCGAGTACGAAATTTCCCTTGCACCATCGAAAAACCGGGGACAGACCACCTTTTTACCCGATAGAAAAACGTGGTCTGTCCCCGGTTTTGCCGGTTTTGATTGCATCAGGATCCACAATGCGCGCGAGCACAATCTGCAAAACGTCGATGTCGAAATTCCGCGCAAGCAGTTCACCGTGATCACCGGCGTGTCCGGCAGCGGCAAGTCGACGCTCGCGTTCGACATCCTGTTCGCCGAAGGCCAGCGGCGCTACCTGGAGTCGCTCAACGCCTATGCGCGCCAGTTCGTGCAGCCGTCCTCGCGCCCGGACGTGGACGCGATCTTCGGCATCCCGCCCACGGTGGCGATCGAGCAGCGCACCAGCCGCGGCGGCAGGAAAAGCACGGTGGCGACGCTGACCGAGATCTACCACTTCCTGCGCCTGCTGTATGTCAAGCTCGGCACGCAATTCTGCCCCGACTGCAATGTGGCGATCGAGCCGCAGAGCTTCGACGCCATCGCCGCGCGCATTCTGCGCTGCTACAAGGGGCAGCGCATCGGCCTGCTCGCGCCGCTGGTCACCAGCCGCAAGGGCTATTACACCGATCTCGCCAAGTGGGCCAAGGGCAAGGGCTACGACTTCCTGCGCGTCGATGGCGAATTCCTGCCTACGGCCAAATGGCCGCGGCTGGATCGTTTTCGCGAGCACGACATCGAATTGCCGGTGGCCGACCTGCGCATCACGCCCGTGAACGAGGCTGCACTGCGCGCGGCGCTGACGCGCGCGCTCGACTTTGGCAAAGGCATCGTGCACGTGCTCGGCGGCCTCGATCGCCTCGCCGATGCCGCGCACAAGTCGAAGGCGGCGCGCGTCGATCTCGCCCTGCCGCAGGCGATCTTTTCGACCAAGCGCGCCTGCCCCTCGTGCGCACGCAGCTTTCCCGAACTCGACCCGCGCTTGTTCTCATTCAATTCCAAACACGGCTGGTGCGAGTCCTGTCTGGGCACAGGCGTCAGGATTTCCGGTTACCAGGAGCCCGATTACGGAAAAGACCGCGATGCGAGCCGCGAGCAGGAGGACCAACGCCTGGACGCCTTCCTCGACGAGCAGCAAGGCGACGAGCCCTGCCCCGCCTGCGCCGGCCGGCGCCTGAACCCGGAAGCGCTGGCGGTGCGCTACCGCGGCCGCTCGGTCGCCGAGCTGGTGGCGCTGCCGGTGGCGCAGCTGGGCCGATTCTTCGGCGAGCTCGAAACCAGCGGGCGCGAAGCCGAGATCGCGCGCGATCTGGTGGCGGAACTGAATTCGCGCCTGGCGTTCCTGGCCGAAGTCGGGCTCGGCTATCTCGCGCTCGAGCGCTCCGCACCCACACTCTCCGGCGGCGAAGCGCAGCGCATACGCCTCGCGGCGCAGCTCGGCTCCAACCTGCGCGGCGTGTGCTACATCCTCGACGAGCCCACCATCGGCCTGCATCCGCGCGATAACGACATATTGCTCAATACGCTGCAGAAGCTGCAGGCCAAGGGCAATACCCTGGTGGTGGTCGAGCACGACGAGGACACCATACGCCGCGCGGCGCATGTGCTCGACCTGGGCCCCGGCGCGGGCAGCCGCGGCGGGCGCGTGGTGGCGCAGGGCTCGGCTGCGGACCTGATGGCGAATCCGGATTCCGTCACCGGACATTTTCTCAAGCATCCGCTGCGGCATCCGCTGCATCCGCCGCGCGCGGTCAGCGCAAAGTCGCCGGCGCTGGAAATCCTCGGCGCCGATTTGCACAACCTGAAGATCAGGCAGCTGCGCCTGCCGCTGGCGCGCCTGGTCGTGGTCACCGGCGTGTCTGGCAGCGGCAAATCCACGCTCGCGCGCGAGGTGCTGCACGCCAACCTTGCGCGGCTGGTCGCGCAAAAGCGCATATCGCCGAAAAAGCGCACACAGGTGCCGCTGTCGGGCTGCCGCGAAATCCGCGGCGCCGAACACATCGGGCGCGTGCTCGAAGTCGATCAGACGCCGATCGGCAAGACGCCGCGCTCCTGCCCCGCCACTTACGTCGGCTTCTGGGACGCGATCCGCCGCCTGTTCGCGGACACGACCGAAGCGAGCATGCGCGGCTGGAGCCCGTCGCGCTTTTCCTTCAACGCCGGCGACGGACGCTGCCCCGCCTGCGAGGGCCAGGGGATGAAGCGCATAGAAATGAGCTTCCTCCCGGACGTCAAAGTGCTGTGCGAGGTGTGCCGCGGAATGCGTTTCAACCTGGAAACGCTGATGGTGCAGTTCAAGGGAAAGTCCATAGGCGAAGTCCTTGCGATGAACGTGGACGAGGCGGTGGAGTTCTTCTCCGCCCATCCCTCCACCCATCACGCGCTGCGCCTGCTGCAGGACGTGGGCCTGGGTTACCTGACGCTGGGGCAGCAGAGCCCGACGCTCTCCGGCGGCGAAGCGCAGCGCATCAAGCTCGTCACCGAACTGTCGAAAGTACGCATCGACGCCGAAGGCAATGCCGCCGCGCGCCCGGGCCGCGGCGGCGCGGAAGGCCACACGCTTTACGTGCTCGATGAGCCCACGGTCGGCCTGCACATGGCCGACGTGGAGAAACTGATCCGCGTGCTGCACCGCCTGGTCGACGCCGGCAACACGGTGGTGGTGATCGAGCACAACCTGGACATCATCGCCGACGCCGACTGGATCATCGATCTCGGCCCCGAGGGCGGCGACGCCGGCGGGCGCATTGCCGCCGAAGGCACGCCGTCGATGCTCGCGCGCTCACCGGCGCGCTCGCACACCGCGCGCGTGCTGGCCGAATTCCTCGCCGAGCGCAGCTCGGCCGGGTGCGCGGCCGAAGCGGCATGAATTCAGCCTATCGCACGCGCTTGCTGATCATGGGCGCGGCCGGACGCGACTTCCACAACTTCAACGTCGTCTACCGCGACGACCCCGCGTTCGAGGTGGTGGCGTTCACCGCAGCCCAGATCCCGGGCATTGCCGGGCGGCGCTATCCCGCCGCGCTCGCGGGCGCGCTCTATCCCGAGGGCATAGACATCGTGCCCGAAGCGGAACTCGAAGCGCTGATCCGCGCGCGCGAAATCGAGCAGGTGGTGTTCGCCTACAGCGACCTCGCCCATGCCGACGTCATGCACCTCGCCTCGCGCGCGCTCGCGGCCGGCGCCGATTTCACCCTGCTCGGGCCGCTGCGCACCATGATCAGCGCCGGCGTGCCGGTGATCGCGGTATCGGCGGTGCGCACCGGCTGCGGCAAGTCGCCGGTCAGCCGCTGGATCTCGCGCGAGCTGCGCGCGCGCGGGCTGCGCGCCGCCGTGGTGCGCCACCCCATGCCCTACGGCGATCTCGCGCGCCAGGGCGTGCAGCGCTTCGAGACCATGGCCGACCTCGGACGGGCCACGTGCACACTCGAAGAG
>JAANCK010466706.1_pt1 | contig 20353 bp, 22 predicted proteins | sample 7277841 | NCBI WGS metagenome assembly JAANCK01 (sample SAMN14222788, study PRJNA588281) | permafrost metagenome | isolation source: Arctic cryosol methane SIP | place: Canada:Nunavut | collected 2015-07 | reverse complement strand
TACCGGCGCGCGGTCCATGATGGGCGCGGCGGGCCGCTCGATCGGCAGGCGCGCGCCTGCGGCCAGCGCGCCCTTGCCGTCCAGCGGCCGGCCCAGGGGGTCGATGACGCGCCCGAGCAAGCCATCGCCCACGGCCACGTCCATGACCCGGCCGGTGCGCCGGACTTCATCTCCGGCCTGCAGATGCCAGTATTCGCCGAGCAGAACGACGCCGATCTCGTCCGCGTCCACATTGAACGCAATGCCGAGCACGTCGCCGGGAAATTCCACCAGTTCATCGAAACCCACGCCCGGGAGCCCGGACACCTTGGCGATGCCGGTGGCGATGCTGGTGATCGTGCCCACCTCGCGCGGCGTGAGCTGCGGCGTGAACGCTTCCCGCGCTTCGCGCATACCGGCGAACGCGCGATCGAAAGCGTGCCTGAAGCCCCCGGGTTCCATGCTCATCGGCCCTTTGCCTGCGGCTTGGTTTGTTCCGACGCAGGCCCGGCTTTGGCTTCAGGTTCGGACTCGGCTTTGACTTCGGGCTTGGGCTCGGCTTTCTCTTCAGGTTCAGGCTTCGGTTCAGCTTTGGCTTCAGGTGCCGGCTTGCTTTTGACAGGATTGGAAATCCCTTTCCGAATCTCACTCTCCGCCGTCTTCCAGTCCTGGGCTGCCAGCCCGTCCTTGCGGCCGTGCTCTTCGTAGAGCTCATAGGCTCGCTTGCCGATGCGCCTGCTCAGTTCGGATGGCTTTCTTGCCTGGGCCTGGGCCTGGTCTTTGTCCTTCTCCTGCATAAGCGCCTCGACGCCCTTTTGCAGCGATGCCAGATAGTCCGCGATGCTCCAACCCAGCTTTTGTCCATCGGTGGCGAGCTCGATTCCGCTGACCAGATCCGGCGCGGTCTCGAAGCGGATGTGGATATCCGCGGCGAAGGTTTCGTTGATCGCAGTTTGAATCAGCGTGCGCTGCTGCGGCGGCAGGTCGAACGCGCTGCGCACGAGCCCGGGGGAAGACGCCGACTTCAGGGCCGCGCCCAAGCCCGTTTTCGCCTTGGCGTCCATCCCGCGCAAGCGTCGGGTGAACACCTCAGCCATGCGCTCTTCCAGGCTCGTCGCGGCGAGATCGGCCAGCGCCTTGCGTGCAATGGCAAACACCTCCTCGCGCGCGCGCTGGCCGAGCGCTTCGCTCAAGTTCTGCTGTTCGCTTCTGAGTGCTTCCTCCCGCTTGGCGGCCAGGGCATCGGCCGCCTGCCGCGCTTCGTCCAGCAGGCGCTGACGCTCGGCTTTCGCTTCGTCCGTCGCCTTGCTCAATAGCGCGGCGCGCTGCTGCTCGAACGCCTCATTCTTGTGCTGGAACTCGTCGCGCTCCTTTTGCGCCTCCGCCTTTTTCGCATCCGCGTCCGCAAGCTCCTTGGCGATCCGCTGCTCGCGCGCGTCGATGGCGTCGAGTATGGGCCGGTAAAGGAAGCGCTTCAGCAGCCACACCAGGATGAGGAAGTTGACGACTTGCGCCAGAACGGTGAACCAGTCAATCAGCATGGCTTACTTTCCCGCGGCTTGGGCGATGACGTGGTTCCAGAACGGGTTGGCAAAAATGAGGATCATCGATACCACGAAGCAGTAGATCGCGATGGACTCGATCATTGCCAGACCCACGAACAGGGTGCGCGTGATGGTCGTCGCGGCGTCGGGCTGCTGCGCCAGCGAGCTCAATGCCGTGGCCACCGCACGCCCTTCGCCGAGCGCGGGTCCGATACTCCCCAGGGCAATCGTCAGACCGGCGGTGACGATAGAAGCGATTGCGATGAGCGTCATGCTATCCATGGTGCGTCCTTTCCTGGTTGGCGTTCTGTTTCATTTCTCTGGCGTGGGCCCGCGTTTTGCTTCGGGCCTGGGCTCGACTTTGCCCTCTGGCCCGGGCTCGGTTTTGGCTCCCGTCTCGGATTCTGCTTTCGCTTCCGGGCCGGTCTTGCGCGTGCGCGTGGCAGCGGCGATGTAGACCGTGGCCAGGATAAAGAAGATGTAAGCCTGCACCATGCCGGTGAGCAGTCCGAGCGCGCTCATGGCGATCGGGAAGACGAAGGGCGTGATGGTCAGCAGGATGGCGAGAATCATCGTTCCGCTCATCATGTTGCCGAACAGGCGCACCGCCAGCGCCAGGGTGCGCGAAAGTTCGCTGATGACGTTGAACGGCAGCATGATCACCGTCGGCTTCAGGTATTCCCGGAAATAGCCGCCGAGTCCGCGATCCTCGATGCCGTACAGCGGCACCGCCACGAACACGCAGATCGCCAGCGCCGCGGTGGTCGAGAGCGAACCGGTCGGCGGCTCGTAGCCGGGAACGATGGTGAACAGGCTCGCCATTGCGACGAACAGGAACAGGGTACCGAGAAAGCCCAGATATTTTGCGGGCGCGCGCAGGCCGACCTCGGCGATCTGCCCGTTGATCGCGGTGACCACGATTTCCAGCAGATTCTGCCAGCGCGAACGCTCCAGTCCCGTGGAAAGCTTGCGCGTCACCAGTTTTGAGCCGATTGCCAGCACCAGCATCAATCCCCAGGTGTACGCGATGGTCGCGTTCAATTTGAACATCCCGCTTTGCCAGAAGATGATGCCGTCGGGGCTAAGGTGCATGGCTGCTCTCCGCTGCCTGAGTGGCGGTGTTGTCGTCCAGCGGCCGCGTCAGCCGGATCACGGCGATTCGTGCCAGAACGAATCCGAGGAGACACAGCAGCAGCGGTTGCCAATGACCGCCCGCGACAAAGTAAAGGCCGGTGAGCGCAAGGCCCATGCGCAGCAGCAGGCTGCCGAGAAACCACAGCGCCACGCGTTTGGACGAGACCGCCCGGCGCACCGTCCACCAAAGGCCGCCGTAAAACATCGCGCCGAGCAAGACGCCCATTGCGAGGGCGAACGCCAGGCTCATGGGTTCATTCATCGCTATTCCTGTCCTGCTCGTGGATTTCGCGGTCTTCCTTTGCCACCCAATGCCAGGCGTTGAAGCAGCCCAGGGCCAAACCGAGGGCCAGCAGCGCGAGCGTCCAGGAGCGCCCACCCGGATAGCGCGCATCCAGCCACAGCCCAAGCGCCGCGCCCAGCAGCGTCGGCACCGCCACCGACCAGCCCACCATGCCCATCATGCCCAGGCCGGACCACACGGTCTGGGTGACATGGCGCTGCGCCTTGAGCTTGCGCGCCGCCTTCACCCCCACCTCATGGCTGAATTCGTTCGCGCCCGGCGCGGATTTCATTTCCGGCTCGTCATTCATGATGAAAGGCGGCGAAACGGCGGATGAAGCCGCTCTCCAGTTTGGCCATCACCGAGCGTACGCTTTTCTCCTGTTCGTCCAGATTGAGAAATTCCTTCTCCACCGCCTGGCGCAGCTTATCCAGGTCCGTTCCCCCGATCGCATTGCGCACGGAGACCAGCACGTCGGCGCCGGCCTTGACCAGCACGCCTTCATCAACGGCCATGCAAACCTCGCCTTCCGCCGCGGTTTCGAACACCAGTATTCCCGGCGCGAGCGCCGCCACGCAGTCCAGCCGCTGCGGCAGCAGCCCGAACGAGCCTGCGCGCGTCTGCGCCACCACGCGCAATACACCGGTCTTCTCGGCGTAGATTCTGAACGGCAGGAGAATCTTAAGATTCATGGGTTTCGGCGGCGCGGTGCGCCTCGGCTTGGGGTTTCTTCGCCGGCTCGTCGGTTTGCGCTTGCGTCTTGGCGTCGGCCTTGGCTTCGCTTATCGCCCCGATCATGTAGAGCGCACTCTCGGGGTAGTCCTTGAACTCGTCGCGCAAAATGCGCTCGCAGCCGTCCAGGGCATCTTTCAGGCCGACCAGCTTGCCCTTGAGGCCGGTGAACTGCTCGGTGGTGAAGAACGGCTGGGTGAGAAAGCGCTCCAGGCGGCGCGCGCGCCCGACCACCTTGCGGTCCTCGGGCGAGAGCTGCTCCAGGCCGAGCATGGCGATGATGTCCTTGAGCTCGGCGTACTGCGCCAGCGTGCGCCGGATTTCCTGGGCGAGGGCGTAGTGCCGCTCGCCGACGATGCCCGGCGTGGCCATCTTGGAGCTGGACTGCAGCGGATCGATCGCCGGATAGAGCCCTTCGCTCGCGCGCTTGCGCGACAGCACAATCGACGCGGACAGATGCGAGAAGGTGTGCACCGCCGCCGGATCGGTAAAATCGTCCGCCGGCACATACACCGCCTGGATCGAGGTGATCGCGCCGGTATCGGTGTTGGCGATGCGCTCCTCCAGGCCAGACAACTCGGTGCCCATGGTCGGCTGATAGCCCAGGCGCGAGGGCATCTGCCCCATCAGGCCCGACACTTCCATGCCGGCCTGGATGAAGCGGAAGATATTGTCGACGAGCAGCAGCACGTCGCGGTGCTCATCGTCGCGAAAATACTCGGCCATGGTGAGCGCCGCGTGGCCGACGCGAAAGCGCGCGCCCGGGGGTTCGTTCATCTGGCCGTAGATCATCACCATGTTCGGCAGCACGCCGGCTTCCTTCATTTCGCGATACAACTCTTCGCCTTCGCGGCAGCGCTCGCCGATGCCGCAGAAAATGCTCACGCCCTCGTGCTGCCCGACCATGTTGTGGATCATCTCGGTGAGCAGCACGGTCTTGCCCACGCCCGCCCCGCCGAACAAGCCAGCCTTGCCGCCGCGCTCCAGCGGCATCAGCACGTCAATGACCTTGATGCCGGTCTCGAACACCTCGGACTTGGTGGAGCGCCGCGCCAGTGAGGGTGGAGCCCGGTGCACGGAACGCCACTGGACGCCGGTGGGCGCCGCTTCACGGTCGATGGCCTTGCCGAATACGTCGAACATGCGCGAAAGAATGCCCTTGCCCACCAGCGCCTTCAGCGGCCCGCCCGAGTCCTCCACCGGCATGCCGCGCGCGAGTCCCTGCGTCGGCGTCAGCGCGATCCCGCGCACGTGCTGCGCGTCGAGCTGAGCCAGGACTTCGATCACGATCTCCCCGTCCTGCGCGCGCAGCAGGGAATAGATCGGCGGCAACTGCCCGTCGAAGCGTATGTCCACGACGCTGCCGCGCACCGCGGCGACCACGCCCAGGTTCGGCGCATCGGCCCTAGGTCCGGCTTCGGCCATCTCCTTCTTCTTCCTTATTCCGGTCAGGCAACACCGATTTCATTGTCGCCGCCTCGGCGCCTGACTACCGTGCGCTGGCGTACACAGCGGCGGCCGCATCGGCGTCCATGCCTGTCATTTCTCCGTGTCCGGCTCGAAGAACAGCCAGCGCACTTGCGGAAACGCCGCGCGCAAGGCGTGTTCGCAGCGGTTTATCGCGTCCACCAGGGCCGGCGCCGAAACCCGCTCGGTCATGCGCGCCTTGACCGCCACGACGACATCGGCGCCGTTTTGCAGCGTGATCAGGTTGAGCACCTCGGCAATCTCCTCGCGCGCCGTCAAGAAACGCGAAATCTCTTCCTGCAATGCAGGGTCGGCGCTCTGGCCGACCAGCAGCGCCTTGATTTCAATGCCGACGAACAGCGCAACGATCAGCAGCAGCACGCCGATCGCGAGGCTGCCCAGGGAGTCATAGAACGGATTACCCGTCAGCATCGCCATACCCACCGCGAGCAAGGCCAGGCCGAGGCCCAAGGTCGCGGCAATGTCCTCGCCGACCACCACCAGCAGCTCGCTGCGCCGCGTCTCGCGGAACCAGCGCCACAAGGACTGGGCGCCGCGCAGCGCATTGACCTGGGTCAGTGCCTTCCACAAGGACACCGACTCGGCGGCAAGGCTGACGGCCAGCACGGCGATCGCGATCCACGGATTCTCGACTGCCTGGCCACTGTCCAGCTTGTGTATGCCTTCGTAAATCGAAAACATGCCGCCCATGCTGAACAGTATCAGGGCGACGATGAACGACCAGAAATAGATCGCGCGTCCATGGCCCAGCGGATAGTCGGCATCGGGCGGCCGCGCCGAACGCTTGAGGCCGAGCAGCAACAGGCCCTGATTGCCGCAGTCCGCGGCCGAGTGCACCGCTTCGGCGGCCATTGCGGTGGACCCGGTTACCCACGCGGCAATGCCCTTGGCCAGCGCGATGAGCGCGTTGGCACCCAGCGCGAAAAATATTGTCGTGATGGAATCGTCGTGTCGGGCCATCGGCCTTCCTGTATGAAATTGCACTCCGGTCCCGCGCGCCGGGGCCGCGACGCCCGGATTTGACAGAGTGGGTTTATCGTTCATTCTTCTTCATCAAATCGGCGCCCTGCACCCGCTGGAATCTCTCCGCCCTCGTTTTCCCATCGCGCAATCGCGCGCGGATTCACGCTTGTGCTCTCGCCGGAGCCTGCATCGGACGTCGGGCCGGTTTTTTCGCCTGACGCGGCATTCCACAGGGCGATGACCGCCACCTCGGGGTGATGCGGGTCATGGCCGAGTATGCTCAGCGAGGCCGTGCCGAGCGCGAAATGCCGCGCCTCGATCAGCGGCAATCCGATCCAGCGTGCGGCGAGAGCGCAGCCGAACTGGCCATGCGAAAACAGCGCGACGTTTCCGTCGAGCGCGCGCAGGTGCGCGATCAGCCGGTCGGCGCGCGCGGCAACCTGCGCGGGCGTTTCCCCGTGCGGACAACCGTCCCGGAATATGCTCCAGTCGGCCCGCTGCTTGCGTATGTCCACGGAGCGCTGTCCTTCGTAATCCCCATAGTCCCATTCCGCCAGGTCCGCTTCTATGGCGGCCGCCGCAGCCAACCCTGCCAGCTCGCAGGTTCTTCGCGCGCGTTGTCGCGGACTGCTCAGTACATGGGCAAACCGGATTTCCCGCAGACGCGGTGCAAGTGCCCGCGCCTCGTCCTCGCCGCGCGCTGTCAGCGCAAGATCAGTGCGGCCGGTGTGCTGGCCGCTGAGCGACCACGCGGTTTCGCCGTGTCGAATCAGGTAGCAACGCGCTGGCGCCGGTATCGCTTTTTCCATGGTCCGGATTTCCCGCCGCTACGCTTCGTCCAGCCGCTTACGCGCCCCGGCGGCATCGGTGTAATCGAAGTAGCGCACCGCCGCCTGCGTAAACGGCTTGCACAACGTCGCCATGGCCTGCTGCCACTTCTTTTCCCCGACCATCGCGAGGCGTTCGATGTCGGCGAAATGTTTGACACCAAATTTGAGGTCTTCCCAGGCTGCACCGGCTTCCCAACCGTGAAGGCCGGTCATATCGAACAAGAGGCGCAACTTTCCGTGCTGGCGAACGAGGCGCTCGAACTCGGGCACGAAGTGCGCGTAGTCCTCCTTTAGCAGCTTTCCGCTGACGTGAATGACGAGAATCGGCCCGCCGCTTTTTTCATTGAGTTGAATGGGCATTTCCGGCTCCTTTCGTTCGTCTCAAGTCAAATTGTTTCCCATGTTGCTGCGCGCTTGCGCCGCCCGCATCCGGCAAGGCCAGGATCGCGCGCGCGTCAAACGGTTCGACCGAACTGCTACGGAACAGTTTCGCGCCCCTGCGGGGCGACGCAGCTCCCTCACTTGTTCGACCACTTGACTGTCCAGGCTCGGACCTGCATGTCGAATATCCATTGAAACCAGGCGCCTAATGCCGCGGGGTCGGTACGCCCGCGCACGAGGCAGCCCAGCGCGGACCGGAACGAAAGTGTGCCCGCCGGACCAATGAGCGCGCTTATCCGGCGCAAAAAAAGAAACCCCCGGAAATAAGCATTTCCGGGGGTTGGAATCCGCCAAACGACAAAGGAGGAGGAGGAGAAGCGCTTGGCGGCAGTGAAGCTAGAAATTCAATTATCCGCCGCCGCATGCGCTTGTTCTGTGCGTTGGCGCACGTGCGGAGCAGATTGTTGCGAAATGATCGTCCCAGTTCCGGCGCGCTATCCCAACTGCGCGCCGACCTCGACACCGAAACACAGGCCCGCCGCCGATATCGTTGTTTGCTTCTCCTGTGGCGCAGGTCGTCCACGCTCACTTCTTGTCGCCCTTTGCCGCGTCCTGTACGCTTTTGCCGGCCTGCTCCATTTGTTCTCCGGCCTTGTCCATCGCCTTGTCGACCGACTTGCCCGCCTTCTCGGCCGGGCCCTCTTTCTGCGGGCAGCCGCTCAGGCCCAGGATCAGGGCGCTCGTCATCGCTGCAATCATCATTTTGTCGCCGTGTTTCATTGTCCGTATCTCCTTTGCGCCAGCTGCGCGGCATCGACCTCGCTTGTGCGCACCGGATCTTGCATGCGCACGCCGCGCCTTTGTTATAAATAGCCGCAACAAAAACGATTCTGTTACGGGCGTACCCTGGGGAGCACGAGCGGAGGTCCCCAAGGGGACTTTCCCGTCAAGCGGGATCGAGATCTTCGGGGCGTCCAAGCTCGTTTTGTTACGGACTACAAGTACGCCGAAACGGCGGCTCGTTCTGTACGCTGGCGTACACAGCGCCGCCGCGCCATCACGCCCGCGGACACTGAGCGCGTCGCGCGTCAGCCGCAGATGTTGCGCGGTCAATGAGTTCCTGCGCGTTCATGTGCGCTTACCCGCCTTCCCATTGCGAATCTCCCGCTCCGCCTGCCCCCAGTCCTCGGCCGCCCGCCCGTCCTGCCGGCCGCGCTGCTCGTACAGTTCATAGGCGCGCGTGGCGATTTGCGCGCTCACATCGACCGGAGCGTTGGCAAGCGCCGCGGGCATGCGCCACCTGAGCAGCACGACTTTTACCACTTCGTTCACCACCAGGCAGGAGACCGCCGCATAGCCGAACAGCGCGAGCGCCTGCCACCAGGGCCATGGCGCGAGACCCGGAAGACCTGCGTACAGCACGGCGGTGCCGATGAGCGTTTCCGCCACGACCGCAGCCATGACCAGCTTGCTCGGCAGCGTGGTCCAGAACCAGCGGCGTTCGCGCGCGGACACGATGGAGAGCGCGGCAAAGTAGAGCAGCGTCAGGAAGCTGAAGGTGTAGAGCGCACTGTCGTTGCCGGCCAGGCCGAAACGCGACCAGCCGAACCACAAGGCGAGCAGCGCCTCTGCGACCATCAGTGTGCCCAACACTGCAGAGACGGTGACGAGGTGGCCGATATTCCAGGTCTCCGGTTGCTTGGACGGCCGAACGTTGTCGGTGGCGAGCGAGATCTTGGCGAAATCCGTGATGAACACCAACAGCAGCATGGCGAAGGCGGACATGGCGAACTTGCCGGTCGCGACGAACGCGATGGCGACGAAGCCGGTCTTCAGGATGGTCCGGCTGATCTTGTTGACGATGTAGGTCAGGATGCGCTGGTAGATCGTTCGCCCCTGTTCGACCAGCGCCACGATATTCGCCAGTCCGGCGTCGGTCAGGACCACACTCGCGGCGCCCTTGGCCACGTCGGTCGCGCTGCTGACGGCGATGCCGACTTCGGCCTGGCGCAGCGCGGGCGCGTCGTTGACGCCGTCGCCGGTCATGCCGGTCACATGCCCCGCGGCCTGCAAGTGCTTCACCACGGTATATTTGTCCTCCGGAAATACTTCGGCCAGACCATCGGCGCCGGCGAGCAGGTCGACCGAGTCGTTGCCGGCCGCGGCCCCCGCGGCCTTCAATTCGGCCATGCGCCGGATATTGGGCAAGCCCACGCCGCGCGCGATTTCGCTCGCGATCGCCAGCGCGTCGCCGGTGAGCATTTTCACCGACACGCCGAGGTCATGCAGTGCGGCTATGAGATGCTTGGCGTCCGCGCGCGGCGGGTCATACAGCGTGACCAATCCGAGCAAAACGAGAGCGCCGCTCCCGGGCCCGCGCGCCACCGCCAGCGTGCGATAGCCTTTGAGCGCCGATTCGGCCACCCGCGCTTCCAGCGCCTCGACCGCCGCAGGCTGGAACCCGCATGCTTCGGCGATCGTGCGCACCGCGCCTTTCATCACGCGCAGGCGTTGCCCGTTCTGTTCGAGCACGGCTTCGGTGCGCCGGTTTTTCGCGTCGAACGGCGCGAATGAAACCGGCGTGACGGCAGGCACACCGGCGAAAATGTTTCGGTCTTTCGCCGCCGCGAGAAACGCAAGGTCGATCGGATCCTGGTTGGCTGCCTGCGATGCGAGCGCGCCGGCGAGCAGCACCTCAGTCTCGGTCGCCTGCTCCAAAGGAATCACGCCGGTGACGGCGAGCTGGTTCATGGTGATGGTGCCGGTCTTGTCCACGCACAGCACGTCCATGGTCGCCGCATCCTCGGCAGCGCTCAGGCGCGTGACCAGCACGCCGCGCTTGGCCAGCTCCTTCGACCCTACGGCCATGGCGACGGTGAACATGACCGGGAGCGAGAGCGGTATCGCGCTCATGAACAGGATCAGCACCAGTGGGATCATCTCCAGCAGCGGCGTGGCGCGCATGAGCGACATGACGACCACCACGCCCAGCAGCACACCGACGACGACGAACAGCCAGCGGACGATCTTGGCCACCACCGCATCGATATGCAGTTTCGGCCGCGCCGTCTGCACCAGTTCGGTGGTGCGGCCGAAGTAGGTCTTCGCCCCCGTGAGTATGACTACGCCGTTGCCCTCGCCACGGCGCACGACGGATCCCGATGAAAGCACTTTGCCCGGGACGATGTCGACATCCTTGGACTCCCCGGTCAGGGCCGACTGGTCGACGCTCACCGTTCCGCTGAGCAGTTTCGCGTCTGCGGGAACGACGTCGCCGGCACGCACGCGGATTATGTCCCCGGGAACGAGGTCGCGCGCGGGCACCACCTGCCAGTTCGCATCGCGCAGCACGCGCGAGCTGATCTGCAGGCGCCGCCGCAGCGTCTCGACCACGCCGGCGGCGCGGCGCTCCTGCACGAAGCTCAGCACCGCGTTGACGACCAGCAGGGCGCTGACCACGGCGAGGTCCGAATACTTGTGCAGGAAGGCCGAGAGCAGCATGATCAGCTCGAGCATCCATGCCGACATGCCCCAGAATTTCCCGAGGAATATGCGCACCGGGTGTTCTTTTTGCACGGCCACCTCGTTGTAACCGTGCTCCTTGCGACGGGCTTCGACCTCGGACTGCGCTATCCCGGCGTCGGGCTTGACCTTGAGCGCCGCCAGCGTGTCCGGAATCGACGCAGCGGCGATATCGGGGGCCTTCGCGCCTGCCGCCTGCGCCGGCGCCGGCCCGGCTTCGGGTTTAGTGGGGGTCGCTGACATATCGAACGTCCTTTGCGTCGTCCGAGCGGCTTACGCAGGTTTGCTCGGCTGGGTCGCGCTCCAGCTCCAATTGCGGATTTCCGGCAGGTCCTGGCCGTGCTTGTCGATGTACCGCTTGTGCTCGATCAGTTTGTCCTTCAATCGCTGCTTCAAGGCGATGCCCTTGTCGCCGGTCTGCGGCAGGCGGTCGATGGTGTCCATCACCAGGTGGAAGCGGTCCAGATCGTTCAGCACCGTCATGTCGAAGGGCGTGGTGATGGTGCCCTCCTCCTTGTAGCCACGCACGTGGATGTTGTCGTGGTTCGTGCGGCGGTAGGTCAGCCGGTGGATCAGCCACGGGTAGGCGTGGAAAGCGAAGATGACCGGCTTGTCTTTGGTGAAAAGCGCGTCGAAGTCCGTGTCGCTCAGACCGTGCGGATGCTCGGATTGCGGCTGCAGTTTCATCAGGTCGACGACGTTGACTAGCCTTATTTTCAGCTCGGGCAGATGCTCGCGCAGGATGGAGACGGCGGCGAGCGTCTCCAGCGTGGGCACGTCGCCACAGCAGGCCATGACCACGTCCGGCCCCTTAGCCGGAACGTCGGCACCCTGGTCGTTACTGGCCCACTGCCAGATGCCGATGCCCGCCGCGCAATGCCTGAGCGCGGCATCCATGCTCAGCCATTGCGGTGCGGGATGCTTGCCCGCGATGACGACGTTGACGTAGTGGCGGCTGCGCAGGCAGTGATCCATCACCGACAAGAGGCAATTCGCGTCCGGCGGCAGATAGACGCGCACGACATCGGCCTTCTTGTTGACGACGTGGTCGATGAACCCGGGATCCTGATGGGTGAAGCCGTTGTGGTCCTGGCGCCAGACGTGCGAGGCGAGCAGGTAGTTGAGCGAGGCGATGTTGCGCCGCCACGGCAGCTGCGCCGTGACTTTGAGCCACTTGGCGTGCTGGTTGAACATGGAATCGATGATGTGGATGAACGCCTCGTAGCAGTTGAACAGTCCGTGCCGCCCGGTGAGAAGGTAGCCTTCGAGCCAGCCCTCGCACTGGTGTTCGCTCAGCATCGAGTCCAGCACGCCGCCTGCGGGCGCAAGAAATTCGTCATTGGTCGCGGTCGCGGCGTCCCATTGACGATTGGTCACTTCAAACAGGGCCCCGAGACCATTGGACAGCGTCTCGTCCGGGCCGAAGACGCGGAAATTGCGCTGCCCGGCATTCAACTTGGACACATCGCGCAGGAAAGGTCCGAGCACATGCGTGTCGCCGATGCCGCGTACGCCCGGCACGGGCACTTCGGCCGCGTAGCCGCGGAAATCCGGCATGCGCAGATCGCGCAGCAGCATGCCGCCATTGGCGTGGGGATTCGCGCCCATGCGTCGATTGCCCTTGGGCGCAAGTTCGGCCAGTTCCGGTTTCAGGCGGCCCTGCGCATCGAAAAGCTCCTGCGGCCGGTAGCTTCTGAGCCAGTGTTCCAGCAGCTTGAGATGTGCGGGGGGCACCGTGGGCGATACCGCGATCGGGACTTGATGCGCGCGAAACGTGCCCTCGATCTGCCGGCCGTCGACGAGCTTCGGGCCGGTCCAGCCCTTGGGTGACACGAGCACGATCATCGGCCAGCGCGGGCGCTCGAATTTTCCACTGGCGCGGGCCTCCTGCTGGATGGCCTTGATTTGCTTCACGGCAATGTCGAGTGTCGCCGCCATCGCCTGGTGCATCAATTCCGGCTCGTGCCCTTCGACAAAATGCGGCGTCCAGCCATAGCCGCGCAACAATTGTTCCAGTTCCTTACGGCTGATGCGCGCGAGCAGGGTCGGGTTGGAAATCTTGTAGCCGTTGAGATGCAGGATGGGCAGCACCGCGCCGTCGGTAACCGGATCGAGAAACTTGTTGGAATGCCAGGCCGTGGCCAGCGGCCCGGTTTCCGCCTCGCCGTCGCCGACGACGCAGGCAGCGATGAGATCGGGATTGTCGAACACCGCACCGAAGGAATGGCTGAGCGAATAGCCCAGCTCGCCGCCCTCGTGAATCGAGCCCGGGCACTCCGGCGAGGCGTGGCTGGGAATGCCGCCGGGAAAGGAAAACTGCTTGAACAGCTTCTGCAATCCGGCCTCGTCCCGGCTGATGTCGGGATAGATCTCGCTGTAGCTACCCTCCAGGTAGGTATTGCCGACCACGGCCGGGCCGCCATGCCCCGGACCGGAGACGTAAATCATGTCGAGCTCGTATTGTTTGATCACCCGGTTCAGGTGCACATAAATGAAATTCTGCCCGGGGGTCGTGCCCCAGTGCCCCAGCAGCATGTGCTTCACATCCGTGAGCGCCAGCGGTCGTTTCAGCAGCGGGTTGTCGAAAAGGTAGATCTGGCCGACCGACAGATAGTTGGCGGCGCGCCAGTACGCGTCCATCTTGTGCAGCAGTTCCGGTGCGAGCGTAATGCTCGTCATGTTCCAGGCGTCCCGTTAATCCGGCGCCTGCGGGCGTCGTCTGGCATTACGCTTTGAGGCTGGTACAGGCTTTCCGCAGCAGCGCCCGCACTTCACCGGCAATCTCGCTCACTTCCGCTTTGTCGACCAGTTTCAGCACTGCCTGCGGATCCATGAACGAAACCGTTATGCTTTTGTCGGCTTCTTCGCGCACCACTACATTGCACGGCAGCAGCAAGCCGATGTCGGGTTCGGCCTCGATTGCGCGGTGGGCGAGCCCCGGGTTGCATGCGCCGAGGATGCGATACGGCCGATGCTCGATGTTGAGTTTGGCTTTCATGGTGGCCTGAACGTCGATGTCGGTGAGCACGCCAAAGCCTTCCTTCTTCAGGGCTTCGGTGACTTTTGCGACGGCAGCGTCGAACGGCAACTTCAGATGGGTACTGAATCCGTACATGATTCGATTCCTTTCAGGTGTTCGAACTATCGATATGACATGCGAATATCACGATAGTTGTCCGCGGAATGAACGCGGCGCGGATTCACCGCGCCGGCCGCTCAGCCCCCGCATCAGGCCTTAGGTCTCCGCATGCCGTAGCCATTGCTGTAGGCGCCTTGCGGCTCGCACCGGGCAAAGACGTCCGCCGCGGTCCGGGCGTGATCGAGACAACAACGATTCACTTTTTCTTTTGCGCAACGATCCAGGCCACGAGGCCCGCGATCACGATGACGACCAGGGCCGGCAGCCATATTCCGCCGTATCCGCCGCCCATCCAGCCGCCGCCATAGCCGCCGCCCATCATGCCGGGGCCGTAGCCGCCTTGCGACTGGGCCAGTGCGCTTACTGCGACGATCGATCCGCCTATCATTGCGGCGGCACTCAGGATCTTTCGGAGAATCACACGTTTCATGGCCAGGCTCCTTGCGGGAATGAGTAAATGCGGGTTTCCGTTGCTACCGGTCACAGGATTCAGCGACGCAATCCGCTTGGCCTATAGGCAGTTGCTCTTTTATACAGGCCGGATTTTTCAGCGTCCGTACGCTGGCGCGCATACATGGCCGTCAGCAGCGCCACCATGTCCGCCAGCGCAAACGACCACCGGCATGCCGCCGTGCACCTTTGCACCGCCAGTCCCAGCACCGCAACAATTGCTCCGCCGGCGCCGAGGGTCACCATCGATCACAGGCCCAGCCTGGCGTCGCCTGCCTTTGTTCATGCGCCGCAAACCGCAAACATTGCAGCAGCGATGGCGGTTATTTCGGCAGGCTATCTCTGCAGGACCCAGTCTCTGGTGTCGTGATCATAAATCCACACCTGCGTCGGATGCGCCGTAACGCTGATCTCGAGTTTGATCGCCTGCCGCTTGTTGATGTAGGGAACCGCGAGGCGGCGGGCCTGTTCCAGCGAGCACGCCATAGTCGTGGACTTTTCATCTATGTAAAGCTTGCAGCCGGTAATCAAAGGCATGTCTGTGCTCCCGCTGGTTACTGCTCATGCCCACGCTTCGCCGTCGGCGTCGGCCTTAAATTGCTTCCGCCTGCCCTGCACGCGATTGCGCGTTTGTTCGTTCTCCGTGCCGGCATTCGGCTTTTTGAAACGTTGAGAGGCACTGGCCGTTGCAGCGCCTCGACTAGGTGCGGCGGGCGCTCCCGAAAACATAGTCCCAGAATGCACTGGTGACTCCGTAGCAGTCCGACTGCCCGATGGGGTGGTGATGCAGCGCATGCCAGCGCTTGCGCCGCCTCAGCCAGCCGCTGTCGGCGCGCCAATGGTGGGTGGCATGGTGGGCAATGGAGAAAGACAGGTAGCCGCCCATTACGCCGAGAGTCAGAGCGCACGCGCTCCACATATTTCCCAACGCCAGCGCCGGAAGAAACACCAGCGCGGCGATCAGCGTCGCGCTCAGTATCGTCGGTGTGCATATCAGTGCCATTGGCCGCTGATGGTGCTCCGCATGCCAGCGGCAGAATGGCCGCAAACGGTGCAGCACGAAACGGTGCAATGCATATTCGATGGCGGTCCAACCGACCAGTCCCGCCAATGCAAAAGCCGCGATCTCCAGCCGCCGCTCGCGCGGCCCGGCCAGCAGCAGAAAAGCCGCCAGTAACACCACTGCGGCGCCGTACAGCGCAAAGTCGAAGCGGTATGCGGCCCTGCTGTGATCCAGGGAGAAAAGACCCATGCATTTCCTTTGCCCGCCGGCTCGCTTGCGCCGGCCGGGCGGGCGTCTCAATTCAAGTCGAAATTAGGTGCGCCGCGCTGTCTGTGCGCCGGTGCGCCATGCTTCGAAGGTATCCCCTCGTGTTGAAATCAGCCCTTAGAGCGCTCCTAGAAAACCACATTCCGCGGGACGCCGAGGATGCCAATGAATTCGTCGCGCCGCACAGTGCCGACCAGCCACCCATCGCCATCCAGTACGGCCAGCGCCTCGCATTGACCATCGCGGGAGCGCCGCCGCCCATCGGCGACACCATCGCCGGCATCGGTGGCGGCCAAGCCAGCCCCTGCGATGTCCCCGGTAGTCAGGACGGCTGGATCGAGCTCCGTCGCAATGACACGGGTAACGATGTCCGTCGCAGTCAGGATGCCCACGGGCCGGAGCACGCCGCCGGCTTCAACCGTGACGAGAAGCTCGGTCGTACCCGCTTTTCGCATAAGCTTGCTCGCCTCGAGTACGCTCGCGTCGCGGTCGACGTGCGTCAATTTGTGATTGATGACTTCGCCGCCGGAAAGCATGGTTCGTTGAATCGTGATCATTGGATCTCCATTGCAGAATCAGCCGGCATATTTTCGTTGTGGTTGCGCATGACACGCCAACGAACCTGATCCACCCGGCCATAATCCTTGCCAGGCCTGCTCCATTGCATTGCGTGTTTCGTTCCGCGATCCGACGTGTGCCGGGTGATATCCAGCCCTGTCAGGATTCTGCGCTTCCGTTCAGGGAGGTCTGTACGCCAGCGCACGTTCGCAAGCCAAGAACCGCAAAGCAGACGATCCGGGTTAACCCTCGCCCGCTGCGCCGACTCCTCCGCATTGCTGCGCATCGCAGCGCGCATCTGCACACGAATTGCCGCCGCCTATGTACGGTAATGCACAGACCGGCGGAGGCCACAGAACGAAAATTCGGTTGTGCGTTCGACAGTGAGACAGAATAAGAGGAGTAATGCGCCATGAACCAAGCGTTAAAAAAACTATCGAGTTGCGACGACTTCGGCAGCCTGGAATTGGGGCTGCGCGCGCTTTGCTCCGGATTCGGACCGGTGTCCCGGATGGACGTCCTGCCCATGGTGGACGCCGGCAAACGCAAGGCCGTTTGCCTACTGCGGCTGAACTCGCCCGAACAGGAGCAGAACCTGATAACACAGCTCGGCGCAATTCGGTTCGGCGAAGATCTATGTGTCATCGTCGACCTGAGAATGTCCGACTGAGCGCGAGCGGCGCTGCTTTTGGGGCGTACTAGACCCGCATCGGACAAAGCATTGCGGTTGCGCGCCTGAATCCGGTCGCGGCGCCTTTGCGCTGGAATGCGCCAGCCAGCGCTTCCATGTCAGCAGGGTGCGGGGGTGTTATCGAGGGCCGATAGCGCGCGCGGCGGCAACGCGTTCGCGCGCGAACCGCGTCGAACGGGCCAGAGCCCCTTGGAGACTATCTCGGTCCGGGATGGCGGCTTGCGTGAAACCGCTGCAGGTCTGCCAGTACCGCGGAAATTGCCTGCTTGCGCACTGTCGCGGCATCGTGCGAGTCCGGGTCGGGTTGGTCCTCGCGCGTCTCCAGGTATTCCAGCTTGTCGAACACCCCCAGAGCCCGTTGCGAATCGTAGCCGGTCGCAAAAAAAATGGCCGCACCGATCCTGTCCGCCTCGCGTTCCTGCAGTCGCGCGGTGGGTCGATAGGCGGTGGCGTAGGCGTCCTTCGAAAGAAACTCGAGCAGCGCCGTGTACGCGGTGGGGACTTTTTCCTTCCCGAGATAATTCGCCATGAACGAGAGCTTCACCGAAGCGTGCCCCGCAAGGACGTGCGCCGCCTCGTGCGAGAGGATCAGGGCGAGTTCGTCGTCGTTGAGTTGCAGCGTGCGCAGGAAGGTCGCGTCCACGATTATGGTTTCCCCGGGGAAGGCCGCGGCGCCGTAGCCGAAGTCGTCGATCAATATGACCTTCCAGGAGTCCTTCGCGAAACGCGGATCGATGGCGGCCACCGCTGCGCCTACCGCGGCCATTACCACATCGGCGCGTGCGTTCAGGGTCCGGTCCCGGTCCAGTTTCTGGTCCTTGAGCGCCTTGCGCACATAGCCGGCGGCAAGTCCGCGCCATGCCGCCTGCGCCTCCGATTCCGGATAGGCGGCCGCGGTCTGCGGCCCGGCAGCGGGCGCAGCCTGGGCAAAACAGATACCGCCGAAAAGCAAAAGCACCACCGCGATGCACGTCTTCATGGCTCCCCCCATGTACCCGTAGGCATCCCGCGCTTCCCCGTGGAACGCCGCCGCCGCGCAGCGAGTATGTGGTTTCGGCCGCGAAAGCACAATAGTGCCGTGTCGTCTGTGTGCTGGCGTACATTTGGCGAGGAAACTTTGAAATATGTTCTGAAGCCATTTCAGAACTGAAATGGCCTCTTATCCAGGGGAGGGATTTCCTCGTTTTGAAATAAGCGCTTAGGACAGAATCTGGCCTTGCGCTCACGCGCAACCCAAGGGGCAAACTCCGGCTATCGAACAGCGATTGCCGCTCCTTGGTGCCCGCGCTCAAGCGGGGTTCGCGCTGCGCGGCGAATTCCAGTACCTGGGCGTGCGCCGCGAGGGCGTGACCGAAGGCGCCGGCAAGCTGCAGCGGGTGGGCCTGATCAATTACAGCCGCGGCAAGATCACCGTGTTCGACCGGCCCGCACTGGAACCGCGCGTATGCGAGTGCTACGCGCTGGTAAAAAACGAATTCGAACGCCTGCTGCTACACGGAACGCTGCGCGGCCGGCGGCAACGCCACTGGGCTCAAGGCAGAACTGAACCAAGCCGGGGAACCGGCTTGGTTCAATGCGGCACGGATTTTCGCCGCTGCCAAGCCGCTCCGGGCGGAAAGTCGCGCGCGGTTGCGCTTGACATGCTTACTTCGCCGGCTCAATCGTGCGCAGCTCGCGCAGCGTGCCTCCGCTCTCCACGCTGCCGCTTACAGTCCCCTCGCCGTGCATCCGGCGCACACAGTCTTCGCGGTCGCCCGGCGGCAGGGGCTCGCAGCGCCTGAGCCGGTTCTGTTCGTACGCGCTGTTGTCGTTCGCGAGGCGCCCGCGCTTGGCCTCCTCCAGTGCAGCGCCCGCTTCGCGCAGGCAGGCAGCGCGATCCTGGTAGGCTGGGCCGCTGCGGCAGGCGGCGACGTCCTGTTTGTAGCGCGCCTGCGCTTGCGCCGCGTTGCCGCCCGCAGCCGCGGCTGCACCCGCTGCGAGCAGTGCGCCGAGTGCGAACACCGACAAACCTGAAATGGAGATTCTCATCATAGGCTCAGGTGACCGACGCCGAACAGACCGATCAGTCCGACGGCGATCAGATAAATTGCGACGATATAGTTGAGCAGCCTGGGCACGATCAGGATAAGTATTCCGGCGATCAGCGATATCAGGGGAGCAAGGCCCAAGGTGATATTCATATAGCTGCCTTTTCTTCAGTTTGGCGGCCCGGCGGCATGCCGGGATTCGGTCAATCTGTTGTCACGCAATACGATATTTACGCCGTAAACGACGCGGGCTCAGTGCGGCCGCGCACATTGGAACGGCTATTTCTCGGTGACGGCAGGCAGTCGATGGCCGGCTCGGCGGCGTGCGCGCGCAGCGGCCTGGGCACGCGGCACATTGCCGGATTGCCGCCCAGTTGATCGACTTGGCACAACTGGCGCCGATTTCTCGCCGGACTGATCCGTCATGGAGCCAAACTCGTGTGCGTACACCCAAGTGAACTCGGCGCCGAGCAGGAACACCTGCGCGGAAAAATAGACCCATACCAACAGAACGACGAGCGAGCCGGCGGCGCCGAAACCGGATGCCACGCTGGTGGTACCCAGATATACGCCGATGAGGAACTTGCCGACCTCGAACAGGAGCGAAGTCACGGACGCGCCGACCCATACGTCGCGCCAGGCAATGCTGGCGCGCGGCATGAATTTGTAGATCATCGCGAACAGCAAGGTCGTAATGGCGAAGGAGATGCCGAAATTAAGCGCATGCAGATAGGCTTCGCGGCCTTCGAAGAAGCCGTAGCTCCATTTGCCGAATGCGGCAATCGCGGCGCTGACCGCGAGCGAGACCAGCAGCAGGAAGCCCAGCCCGAGCACCAGTCCGAATGAAAGCAGGCGCGAGCGCAGCAGACTCCATATGCCGTTCGCCGTCGCCGGCGCGGGAACGCGCCAGATTCGGTCAAGGGCGCTTTGCAATTCCCCGAACACCGTCGTTGCGCCGACTACCAGCATGACGCTGCTTATCAGGGTCGCAACAATGTCCTGCGCCGGCCCGTTGGCGCTTCTGAGCAGGCCCTGCACCGCGATTGCGCCCTCGTGCCCGATCAGACCCTGTATCTGCGCCACGATCTCTCCGCGCGCGGCTTCCTGGCCAAACACCAGCCCGGCGACCGCGATCGCAATGATCAGCAGCGGGGCAAGGGAGAACAGGGTGTAGTAGGCAAGCGCCGCGCCCATGCTCGGGGCGTAATCATTCAGCCACGCCTCTACCGATTTGCTCACCAGGTTCCAGACCGGCTTGAGGCGCATGCCGGCCGTGCCGGCCTTGCTGTTCTTTTTCATCGTTCCGTTGCGCCAATGCCGCCCACAGGACTGCCGCGCGCCGCGTTGCCCCGCGGCGTAGTT
>JAANCK010793780.1_pt1 | contig 20472 bp, 16 predicted proteins | sample 7277841 | NCBI WGS metagenome assembly JAANCK01 (sample SAMN14222788, study PRJNA588281) | permafrost metagenome | isolation source: Arctic cryosol methane SIP | place: Canada:Nunavut | collected 2015-07 | reverse complement strand
GGGAAGTGGCCGACGAAGAAAGGCTCGTTGATGGTCACGTTCTTGAGGGCCTTGATGCTCTTGCCCTTCTCGTACGCCAGCACCCGGTCGACCAGCAGGAACGGGTAGCGATGCGGCAGCTGCTTGAGAATCTCGTGGATGTCCATCATGAGTCGGTCTTCTTCTCCAGGGCCTTGATGCGCTCGCGCAGTTTATACAGCTGCTTGAGTGTCGCCGCGTTTTTCTCCCACGAGGCATTGTCGTCGATGGGAAAAATGCCGCTGTAGTGTCCGGGCTTGAGGATGGAACGGGTAACCAGGGAGGTGGCCGATATATGGACGTGATCGGCGATCGTCAGGTGGCCCAGGATGCCGGCGCGACCTCCGATGGTGCAGTAGGCGCCGATTGTGGCGCTGCCGGCCACCGCGGCACAACCCGCCATGGCCGTGTGCTTGCCGATACGGACGTTGTGCGCGATCTGGATCAGGTTGTCGAGCTTGACGCCGTCCTCGATGACGGTGTCGTTCAGCGCGCCGCGGTCGATGCAGGTGTTGGCGCCGATCTCCACATCGTCGCCGATGCGCACGGCGCCGAGCTGCTCGATCTTTTCCCAGCGGCCGTCGTCGGGTGCGAAACCGAAGCCGTCGGCGCCGATCACGACGCCGGGATGGACAATGCAGCGGTCCCCGAGCACACAGTTCTCGCCGATCGAGACACGGCCTTTGACGATGGTGCCTGCGCCAATCCGCGCGCCCCGTTCGACGACGCAGAGCGCGCCGATCCGTGCCGTCGGGTCGATCACCGCGTCGGGATCGATCACCGCGCTGGGATGAACCGCCGGCCCTGGATCGGCGCCCAGGCGCCCTTTCCATAACTGGGTTACCCGGGCGAAGTACAGGTAGGGCTGATCCGCAATGATGCAGTCGCCGCGCGCGAGGGCGGCATCGCGCGAGCCGGGCCCGACAATGACGCAGGCCGCCCGGGAGGCCGCGAGCTGTTGCTGGTATCGGGGATTGCTGAGGAAGCTCAGCTGTTTGTCGGTGGCCGTTTCCAGGGCCGCCAGGCCTTTGATCGCCCGACCGGGATCGCCGCACAGCTCACCGCCGAGCGCTTCAACGATCGAGCCTAGGCGAAGTTGCACACCTACTTGGAGTTGGCGCTAATGGCGTTGAGCGCCTTGATCACCTTGTCGGTGATGTCGTGCTTGGGATTGATGTAGACCGCTTCCTGCAGCACCACGTCGTATTTTTCGGCCTCGGCCACCTGTTTGACCACCTTGTTGGCGCGCTCGAGCACCTGCTGCAGTTCCTCGTTCTTGCGCGAATTCAGGTCTTCCTGGAATTCGCGGCGCTTGCGCTGGAAGTCGCGATCCTGGTCGACCAGCTGCTTCTGGCGCTGGGAACGCTGACTTTCGGACAGGGTGGGCGCTTCGCGTTCGAACTTGTCCGACGCGGCCTTGAGCGCATTGCCCAGGTCGTTGAGTTCCTTCTCGCGCTTGGAAAACTCCTGCTCCAGCTTGGCCTGGGCGGCTTTGGCCGTGTTGGCCTCGCGGAAGATGCGATCGGTATTGACGAAGCCAACCCGGAAATCGTCGGCATGTACCTGCGCGCCAAGGGCCAGCACACCGAACAGGATCATCAGGCATTGACGGGACAGGTACTTCATTAGAAGGTCGTTCCAATCTGGAATTGCAATTTCTGGATTCTATCGCCAGCGAACTTCCGCACCGGCACGGCCGCAGCCAGCCGCAACGGCCCGATCGGCGAGATCCAGGACAGACCGATACCGACCGACGCGCGCATCAGCGAGACGTCCAGCTTCTCATTTTCGCCCCAAACGTTGCCGGCGTCGACAAATCCGAACATCCGCAGCGAGCGGTCGTTCCCGGGTGCCGGGAACGGCGTGATGATTTCAGTGTTGAGGGTGATCTTCTTGGGACCGCCGATCACTGAGCCGGTTACGTCACGGGGACCCAGGGTGCCCTGGTCGAAGCCACGCACGGAGCCCAGGCCGCCGGAATAGAAGTTCTTGAAGACCGGATAGGGGTTCCCGCCCAGGCCCTTGCCCCAGCCGAGTTCGCCGTTGAACGCGAAGGTGAACTGTTTGTTGAGCGGCACGAACTGCTGGTACTGATAGTTGGCCCGGAAATACTTCGCGTCGGCCAGAACGCCCACTTCGCCGGCCGCCCGCTGATACCGGCCGGAAGTCGGGGCCAGCGCACTGTCGCGATTGTCGCGCGACCAGCCGATCGACAGCGGCAGGGCATTGCTGGTAAACCCGAACTGTTGGGCATAGGCCAGGTAGGCGGCGGGGATGTTGGTGCCCTCGACGATCTGGGTGCGCTCGGCACTGGCGCCGAAGTAGACGGTGTCCAGCTCGCTGAACGGAATGCCGAAGCGCACCCCGGCACCGCTGGTTTTCAGCTCGTAATTGCCGCCCTGATTTTCGTAGGGCTTGGATGAGCGATGGTAGAGATCGATCGTGCGCGAAACGCCGTCCGGGGTGAAGTAAGGGTTGACCGAATTCAAGACCAGGGTCTGGTTGTACTTGCTGGTGTTGACTTCCAGGCCGAGGTAGTTGCCGGACCCGAAGGCGTTTTCCTGCTTGATCGAGAACGACAGCGCGAGCTTTTCCGCGGTCGAAAACCCGGCACCCAATTGCAGGCTGCCGGTTGGCTTTTCGACCACCGTCAGGTTCAGGTCGACCTGGTCGGGCGCGCCGGGGACGTCGCTGGTCTCGATGTTGACTTCCTTGAAGTAACCCAGCCGGTCGATCCGGTCGCGCGACAGCTTGATCTTGTCGGCGTCGTACCAGGACGATTCGAACTGCCGGAATTCGCGCCGCACCACCTCGTCCCGGGTGCGGTTGTTGCCGGAGATGTTGACCCGCCGGACATAGGCGCGGCGCGACGGCTCGGCCGCCAGGGTGAACTCGACCCGGTTGTTGGCACGGTCGATCTCGGGTCGGGCCTCGACATTGGCGAACGCGTAGCCGAATTTACCGAAATAGTCGGTGAAGGCCTTGGTCGTCTCGGCAACCTCGTCCGCGTTGTAGGGCTGGCCCGGCCGGATCCTGACCAGCGACTTGAACTCGTCTTCCTTGCCCAGGTAATTGCCTTCGAGCCGCACGCCCGAAACGACGTAGCGCTCGCCCTCGGTCACGTTGACAGTGATTGTGATGTCCTGCTTGCTGGGCGAGATCGCCACCTGGGTCGAGTCGACGCGGAACTCGAGGAAGCCACGGCTGAGGTAATAGGATCGCAGCGTTTCCAGATCGGCATTGAGCTTGGTTCGCGCATAGCGGTCGGACTTGGTGTACCAGCTCAACCAGCCTCCCGTGTCCTGGTCGAAAAGCTTCTTGAGCGTCGACTCGCTGAAGGCCTTGTTGCCGACAATGTGGATTTCCTTGATCTTCGCGGGATCGCCCTCGGTCACGGTGAAGGTCAAGTTGACGCGATTGCGCTCGATCGGTGTGACGGTGGTCACGACCTCGACGGCATACAAGCTCTTGTTGATGTACTGGCGCTTGAGCTCCTGCTCGGCCCGGTCGGCCAGGCCCTGGTCGTAGGGACGGCCTTCGGCCAGCCCGATCTCACGCAAGGCCTTCTTCAGGGCTTCCTTGTCGAATTCGCGCGCGCCCACGAAATCCACGTCGGCGACGGTGGGCCGCTCCTCGACAATGACCACCAGCACGTCGCCACTGACCTCCAGGTGCACGTCCTTGAACAGGCCCAGGCCGAACAGCGCCCGAATCGCGGCCGATCCCTTCTCATCGCTGTACTGGTCGCCGATGCGAAACGGCAGCGATGCGAACACGGTGCCCGGCTCCACGCGCTGCAGGCCCTCGACCCGGATGTCGCGCACCGTGAAGGGGTCCACCGCCCAGGCATTGGCCACGAACGCGATTGCGACCACGGCTGTGACGGTACGCACGCGAAAGCGCTTGAATTGTTTTTTCATGAATCAAGGTTGGGCCGCGCCGCCCGAAGGCGCTGGCGGGCGCAGTCAAAAAATACTAACCAAAGAGACGGGTGACGTCGTTGAACAGCGCGATCGACATCATGACCAGCAGCACCGCAATGCCGCCCCGCTGCAGGCGATCCATCCAGGTGTCTGAGACACTCTTGCCCGTAACGGCCTCCCAAAGATAATACATCAGGTGTCCGCCGTCCAAGACCGGAAGTGGCAGCAGGTTCAGCACGCCCAGGCTCACGCTGATCAGGGCCAGAAACACCAGGTACTGCGTCAATCCCAGGCTGGCCGACTTGCCCGCGTAATCGGCGATCGTGAGCGGGCCGCTCAGGTTCTTGAGCGACGCTTCGCCGATCACCATGCGCCCCATCATGCGCAAGGTGAGCACCGAGACCTCCCAGGTGCGCTGCGCGCCCTTCGTCAGACCTTCAAGCGGCCCGTAGCGCACAGTGACGAATTCGGGCGCAGCGCCGACGTAGGCGCCGATACGGCCGATGGTCTTGTCGCCGTCCACCACGACATCGGGTTGCACGGCGATCGCCACCGTCTGGCCGCCGCGCTGGACCTGCCACTCCTGGCGCAGCCCCTGGCTTGCCCGCACGCTGGCGCGAATCAGTTCGCGCAATTGCTGCCCGTCGACGACCGGGGTCGGCCCGATGGCCAGCACCCGGTCGCCCAGGCGCAGCCCGGCGCGCTGCGCCGCGCCAGCGGCCATCACTTCACCGATCACCGGCGGGGTCCAGGGGCCGGTGATGCCAATCTTCCGGAACAACAGGGCGTCGGCATCACGCGACTCCAACCGGCTCAGCGCCAGCACCTTTTCGGTTGCGCCGCCGCGCCCGGGGAAAACCACCTGCAACCGGATGTCGCGCGCATCGAGCGCTCCGCGCGTCAGCAACCAGCGCAGTTCCTCGAACGAGCGCAGAGGCTGCATCGGCTCGCCCTCGAAGGCCGCGCTCTCGACCCGCTCACCGCCACGCAACCCCGCCTGCTCGGCGACCGAACCGGGCACCGGGCTGGCCAGGATGGGCTTGGGCTCCTGAACGCCATACCAGTTCACGGCGGCGTACAGGAACACCGCCAGCAACAGATTGGCCAGCGGCCCGGCTGCGACGATGGCCGCGCGCGATTTCAGGGGTTGGGTGTTGAACGCCAGGTGGCGCTCATCGGGCGGCACCGGTCCTTCCCGTTCGTCCAGCATCTTGACGTAGCCACCCAGGGGAAAGGCCCCAATCACGAACTCGGTCGACTGTCCCTTGCGTTGCCGTTTGGGCTGCCATCGGTAAAGGGTGCCACCGAATCCGATCGAAAAGCGCAGGACCTTCACGCCGCAGGCCACGGCAACCCGGTAATGGCCGTATTCGTGCACCGCGATCAACAGGCCCAGCGCGACCACAAATGCAACAAGGGTGAGCATGGTAGACAAGCGCCGTTGAGTTCAGGGCGCCAGCCGGGCAATCGCGCGGCGGGCGGCTTCCCGCGACCGAGCGTCCAGCTCCAGCAACCCGTCCAGCGATTGCGGATTGGACGCCTCGACCGCGGTCAAAGTTGCAACGTTGACATGATGGATCTGGTCGAAGCGGATTCGCCGGTCCAGGAAGGCCTCGACGGCCGCCTCGTTGGCCGCGTTCAGGATCGCGGTGGTTCCCGGTGGCGCGCGCAGGCTGTCCCAGGCCAGTTCCAGCCCGGGAAAGCGCTCCCGATGACGGCGGCTGTCCAGCGACTCAAAGCTCATGTCAGCCAGGTTCCGGAAGTCCAGCGGCTGGGCGCCCGAAGCCAGCCGGTCGGGCCAAGCCAGGCCGTAGGCGATCGGCACGCGCATGTCCGGTGTACCCAACTGTGCCACGACCGAGGCGTCGCGGTACTGAACCATGGAATGGATAACGCTCTGCGGATGGATCACCACCTCCAGCCGCTCGGGCGCCAGCCCGAACAGGAAGCGCGCCTCAATCACCTCCAGCGCCTTGTTCATCATGGTGGCCGAATCGACCGAGATCTTGCGTCCCATCACCCAGTTCGGGTGGGCGCAGGCCTCCTCCGGGGTGACGTTGCGCAGGGTCGAAGGCTCGCGTGTGCGAAACGGGCCGCCCGACGCGGTGAGGATGATTTTCTCGACACGGTCCTCCCAGGTGGCCGGATCTTCGGGGAGCGACTGGAAGATGGCCGAGTGCTCGCTGTCGATCGGCAGCAAGGTCGCGCCGCCCTGCCGCACCGCCGCCATGAACAGCGAACCGCCTACCACCAGGGCTTCCTTGTTGGCCAGCAGCAGGCGCTTGCCGGCGCGCGCGGCCGCCAGGCACGAAGCCAGCCCGGCGGCGCCCACGATCGCCGCCATCACCACATCCACCGACTCATGCGCTGCCACTTCCTCCAGGGCTTGCTGTCCCCACCTTACCTCGGTTGCCAAACCGCCGGCCTTGACCTTCCGGGCGAGCTCCCGGCCCGGGACCTCGGCCGCCATCACCGCAAGACGCGGACTGAACTGCGCGCACTGCTGCAGCATGAGGTCGACCTGGTTGGCGGCGCTGAGGGCGAACACCTCGAAGCGACCGGGGTGACGGGCGATCACATCCAGGGTATTGGCCCCGACCGAGCCGGTGGAGCCCAGGACCGTGATGCGCTGCCTCATCGGGCCGTGAGGCTGGCGAGCATCAGCGCCAGCGGCAGGGTGGGCAACAAGGCGTCAATGCGATCGAGCACGCCCCCATGGCCGGGCAGCAATTGGCTGGCATCCTTCACGCCGGCACTGCGCTTGACGAGCGACTCCACCAGGTCGCCCACCACGCTCATTGCTGCCAGGAAGGCCGCGCCGATCATCAGCAAGGCAATGCCGCGGCTGGCCAGCCGCGTATAGAGGCTGGCCACCGGGGCCTGCCAGGTCGCGTCCAGCGCAGCCCAGACCCCGGCGAGGACCAGGACGCCTGACATGCCGCCCCAGACTCCTTCCCAGCTCTTGCCCGGGCTGATCGTCGGCGCCAGCTTGCCCTTGGTGAATTTCAAGCCCAAGGTGCGGCCGGCAACATAGGCAAAGATGTCCGCCACCCAGACCAGCACCAGGACCGACAACAGGAAATTAGTCCCAATGACCCGGGCCTGGGCCACCGCGAGCCAGGCCAGCCAGAGCACCAGGATGCCGATGACCAGGCGGACCGGTTGCGCGATGCGGGGCCAGCCGGCCACCCCGATGCGCAGCAGCCAGGCGCCACCCAGGACCCAGAGTCCGCCGGCGATGGTCCACAGCAGAGGCATTGATCGGTCCAGCCAGCCGAGCCACCACGAGCCGGCGCACAGGCTGAGGCAGGCCAGCGCTTCGAGCAGGGCAGCGCCGGGTGCCAGGCCGTTGAGGCGGCCCCATTCCCAGCCTGCGGCGCCGATGAGGATGAGGGCGACCACCGCGAACGGCACCGGCGACGGCCAGAAAAGGGCCGGCAGCAGGATCGCCAACAGGACGATGGCCGTGATGATGCGTTGCTTGAGCATTCCAGGGCTGGCGCTCAGGCCGCCTTCCGCGCCCGGCCGAGCTGTTCCGGGGTCTTGCCGAATCGGCGCTCCCGTGTCGCGTAGTCGGCCAGCGCCTGGTCCAGTGCGGCTTCGTCGAATTCAGGCCAGAGTTTGTCGCTGAAATAGAGTTCGGCGTAGGCTGCTTGCCACAGCAGGAAATTCGACAGCCGGCGCTCGCCGCCGGTTCGGATCACCAGATCGGGATCGGGCACATGCGCGAGCCCCAGCGCCGACCCGAGGCTGGCTTCGGTGATCGGTTCACCCCGCTCTGCCAGCCGCGCGGCCGCCTGCGTGATGTCCCAGCGCCCGCCGTAGTTGAAGCAGATATTGAAGATCAGCCCGGTGTTCGCCGCGGTGGCGGCCTCGGCCTGGATCAGGCCGGCACGCACCTTCTCGGACAGCCCGGCGCGGTCGCCGATGAAATGCACGCGGACGCCCTCGGTCTTTAGCTGCGGCACTTCGCGGGCCAGCGCGAACACCAGCAATTCCATCAGGCCCGAGATTTCCTCGGCCGGACGGTTCCAGTTCTCCGACGAGAACGCGAATACCGTGAGCACCCCCACGCCGAGTTCCCCGCAACGGCGCACGCAGACGCGCAACGCGCTGACGCCCTTCTTGTGGCCGGCCGCGCGCGGCAGGTACCGCTGCGTCGCCCAGCGGCCGTTGCCGTCCATGACGATGGCGATGTGATGCGGAACGGTGCTCATCGATGACTGGCCGCTAGACGGCCATGATTTCCTGCTCTTTGCCAGCGACCATCTGATCGATCGCGGCGATGTGGCGGTCTGTCAGCTTCTGGATTTCGGCTTCGGAGCGCTTTTGCTCGTCCTCCGAGGCCAGCTTGTCCTTGACCAGCTTCTTCACGTGCTCGTTCGCGTCGCGGCGCAGGTTGCGCACCGCGACCTTGGCCGCCTCGCCCTCGTGGCGCACCAGCTTGGTCATTTCCTTGCGCCGCTCCTCGCTCATGGGCGGCATCGGCACGCGGATCAGGTCGCCCATCGAGGCCGGATTCAGTCCGAGGTCGCTTTCGCGGATGGCTTTCTCGATCTTGGCGCCCATGCCCTTTTCCCAGGGCTGGACACTGATGGTGCGCGCGTCGATCAACGACACATTGGCCACCTGGCTGATCGGCAGGATCGCGCCGTAGTAGTCGACGTGCACGGTGTCGAGCAGCGCCGGATTGGCACGGCCGGTGCGGATCTTGGTCAGATTGTGCTGGAAGGCCGCGATGGACTGGTCCATCTTGGCTTCCATCGCCTTCTTGATTTCGGCGGTCGTCGTGGTCATCGTCATGGATGGATCTCCCTAAGCGTAGACAAGGGTTCCTTCGTCCTCCCCCATCACCACTCGCTTGAGGGCGCCGTGCTTGAATATGGAGAAGACCTTGATCGGCAGCTTCTGATCGCGGCACAGGGCGAAGGCCGTGGCATCCATGATGCCCAGGTTCTGCGCCATGGCCTCGTCGAACGAAAGCTTGGTGTAGCGGGTGGCCGAAGGATATTTCTGCGGATCGGCCGAGTAGACGCCGTCGACCTTGGTGGCCTTGAGCACGACCTCGGCACCGATCTCGGCGCCGCGCAGCGCCGCTGCCGTGTCGGTGGTGAAAAACGGGTTGCCGGTGCCCGCCGCAAAGATCACGACCTTGCCTTCTTCGAGATACTGCAGGGCCTTGGGCCGGACATAGGGCTCGACCACCTGCTCGATGGCGATGGCCGACATCACGCGCGGAATCAGGCCCTGCTTGTTCATCGCGTCGGCCAGGGCCAGCGCGTTCATCACGGTGGCCAGCATGCCCATGTAATCGGCAGTGGCCCGGTCCATGCCGACCGAACCGCCGGCCACGCCGCGGAAGATGTTGCCGCCACCGATCACGATGGCCACCTGCACGCCCATATGCACGACCTCGGCGACCTCTTCCACCATTCTCACGATGGTCGCGCGGTTGATCCCGAAGGCGTCGTCGCCCATCAACGCTTCCCCAGACAGCTTCAGCAAGATGCGCTTGTGGGCTGGCTGGGCAACGGACATGAAAGGCTCCTTGAAAAACGGGTTGAGTGTACCGGCCTTGCTGCTCACGGGCACGTCGCTGCGGGCTTGCCGGTGCCCGGCAAGCCCGCAGCCCGGTCAATCCTCAGGCCCCAGCCTTGGCGGCCGCCACTTGAGCGGCCACTTCGGCCGCGAAGTCGTCCACCTTCTTCTGAAGGCCCTCGCCCACCACGTACAGGGTAAAGCCCAGCACCCGGGTGTTGGCTGCCTTGAGCATTTGCTCGACGGTCTGCTTGTCGTTCTTCACGAAGGCCTGGTTGAACAGCGACACTTCCTTCAGGTATTTCTGCACGCCGCCTTCCACCCTCTTGGCAACGATCTCGGGCGCCTGCACCGGTTTGCCCGCGGCTTCAGCGGCCCGGCGGTCTTCGTCGGCCTTGCCCATCGCGATCGTGCGTTCCTTCTCGATCAGTTCGGCGGGCACGTCTGCGCTGGTCAGGGCAACCGGTTTCATGGCCGCCACATGCATGGCCACGTCCTTCGCGGCGATCTCGTCACCCTGGTACTCGACCACCACCCCGATGCGGGTGCCGTGCAGGTAGGAGGCGAGCTTGTTCGCGCCGGCGATGCGCTTGAAGCGGCGGAAGCTCATGTTCTCGCCGATCTTGCCGACCAGGCCCCTGCGGACGTCTTCGAGCGTCGGGCCGAAGCCGTCCTGGCTGTAAGGCAGCCGACCCAGCGCTGCCACATCGGCGGGGTTGTTGCGAGCGATCAGCTCGGCCGCGGCCCGGGCCAGGGCCAGGAAGCTGTCGTTCTTGGTGACAAAATCGGTCTCGCAGTTGATCTCGAGCAACGCGCCGGTGCCGCCGTCGATGAAGGCGGAGACGACGCCCTCGGCGGTGATGCGGGCCGCTGCCTTGCCGGCCTTGTTGCCCAGCTTGATGCGCAGCAGCTCTTCGGCCTTGTCCATGTTGCCGTCGGCCTCGGTCAGGGCCTTCTTGCATTCCATCATCGGCGCGTCGGTCTTCGCGCGCAGTTCGCCGACCATGCTTGCGGTGATTGCAGCCATTTCTTAACCTTTGTCGTTCAGTTCAATGTTCGGTGTAAAAAAGGGGCTCGAAAGCCCCTTGCCTCGGTCCGGGACGGGACCGGATCTACGCGCCGGCGCCTTCGGCCACTTCGACGAATTCGTCGCTGCCCTCGGACACGGCCTTGACGACGTCGCTGGCGGCGGTGTTGCGCCCTTCCAGGATCGCGTCGGCGATGCCGCGTGCGTACAGCGTGACGGCTTTGGAGGAGTCGTCGTTACCCGGGATCACGTAATCGATGCCGATGGGCGAGTGGTTGGTGTCGACCACGCCAACCAGCGGGATGCCCAGCTTCTTGGCCTCGGACACGGCGATCTTGTGGAAGCCCACGTCGATCACGAAGATGGCGTCCGGCAGGCTGGCCATGTCCTGGATGCCGCCGATGTCCTTCTCGAGCTTCTCCATCTCGCGGGCGAACATCAGCTGCTCTTTCTTGGACATCGCCTCCAGGCCGCCCTCCTGCTGCGCCTTCATGTCCTTCAGCCGCTTGATCGAGGTCTTCACGGTCTTGAAGTTGGTCAGCATGCCGCCCAGCCAACGCTGGTCGACATAAGGCACGCCGGCGCGCTTGGCTTCGGCAGCGATGGTATCGCGCGCCTGGCGCTTGGTGCCCACCATCAGGATGGTGCCGCGGTTGGCCGCGAGCTGCTTCACGAACTTGGTCGCGTCCTGGAACATCGGAAGCGACTTTTCCAGGTTGATGATATGGATCTTGTTGCGATGGCCGAAGATGAACGGAGCCATCTTGGGATTCCAAAAGCGGGTCTGGTGTCCGAAATGGACGCCGGCTTCCAGCATTTCACGCATGGTGACGGACATAGGTTTTCCTGAAGGTTGGGTCTAAAATCCAGCCCGAAATTGCTGCTGCCGTGCAGGCAGCGACAACACCTTGGGGGGTTGGATTCGCGATTTTGTTTCGCTGACAGGAAGCGGCGCAGCATGCACTGCCCCCCAGCTAAACCCAAAAATTATAGCACGGACACCGCTCCAACCCATGCGCCAAGACCTCGTCGCCACCCGTGAAATGCTGCTGTCCGGCCAGCGAAGCGCCGACTACGAGATGGAGATTTCGCTCGGCATCGCCCAGTCGGTCGAATGCCAGAAGGCCTTTCTCAGGACCTGCTTCGACGAAGCCAGGAAACAGGCGGCGAGCCCGGCGGCGCGAACCGGACCCCTGGCCGGGCTGGCGGTATCGGTCAAGGATCTGTTCGATGTCGCCGGCCAGACCACGGCGGCGGGCTCCCGGGTGCTGGCCGACGCACCTCCTGCCGCGCAGGACTGCCCTGCCGTGGCCCGGCTGAAAGCCGCCGGCGGCGCCCTGCTGGGGCGCACCCACATGAGCGAATTCGCGTTCTCCGGCGTGGGCACCAACCCTCATTTTCCGGTCCCCGCCAACCCAGCGGACCCCGCCACCGCGCGCATTCCGGGCGGTTCGTCCTCGGGGGCGGCGGTCTCGGTGGCCACCGGGGCCGCGTTCATCGGTCTGGGTTCGGACACTGGCGGGTCGATCCGCATCCCCGCAGCCCTCTGCGGCATCGTCGGGTTCAAGAATACGGCGCGGCTGACGCCGCTCGAAGGGGTCCTGCCGCTGTCGACCACGCTGGACACGGTGTGCGCCATGACCCGTTCGGTCCGCGACGCGATCCTGGCGCACGAAATACTGTCCGCGCGCACGGTGTCGCGCAGCCAACTGCCCATCGCGCGTTACCGGCTGGCCGTGGCCCGCACCGACATGCTCGACGGCATGGACGCGACTGTGGCGAGCGCCTTCGAACGCAGCGTGAAGGCGCTGCGCGATGCCGGCGCGACCATCGTGGAGATTCCGCTCGCGCAGATCCGGGACCTGGGCAGCCTGCAGGCCAGCGGAGGCTTCGCCGCCGCCGAAAGCTACGCCTGGCATCGGGGGCTGCTCGAGCGCAGGGGCGACGGCTACGATCCCCGGGTGCGCTTCCGCATCGAGCGGGGCGCAGCGATGAAGGCCTATGAATACATTGAACTCATCCGCGCGCGGCGCGAGTGGATCATCGCAGTCCAGGCCGCCTTGCGCGATGTCGATGCCGTGCTGTCCCCCACCGTGCCCATCGTCGCGCCGGCGATCTCCCGGCTTGCGCCGGCCCTGGGCCTGGACCCGGCGCAGGATGCGGCGCGCGACGAGGAGTTCTTCCGCGTCAATGCCCTGCTGCTGCGCAACACCAGCGTGGTGAACATGCTCGACGGCTGCGCGATCTCCATTCCCTGCCACCAGGCCGGCGAGTTGCCGGCCGGCCTCATGATCTGGCACGGCGCGATGCACGACGACACGCTACTGAACATCGCGCTGCGAGCGCAGGAAGTTCTCGCTGCCCCATCCCGCGGCCCATGAGCGCGCGGTTCAGGTTCAACGAAAGCAAGCGATGAGAGTTGCCATCATCGGCGCTGGAATCATCGGCGTCACCACGGCCTTCGAGCTGGCCGTCGATGGCCACGAGGTCACCGTGTTCGAACGCCGGGCCGCGGTCGCGGAGGAAGCCAGCTTTGCCAATGCCGGCGTGGTGGCGCCGGGTTACGTCACGCCCTGGGCCGCGCCTGGCATGCCGGGCAAGGTGGCCGGGTTCCTGCTGCGCCAGCACGCGCCGGTACGCCTCACGCTGCCCTTGTCGCGCGAACACATCGCGTGGATGTGGCAGTGGTACCGCTCGTGCGACCCGGCCACCTATGCCGCCAACCGCGCCCGCATGCAGCGGCTCGCGTTCTACAGCCGGAACCGGCTCAACGAGATCACCGAGCACTACCAGTTCGAGTACGACCGCAGCCGTGGCTACATGGTGATGCTGCGCAGCGAGAAGGACCGCAAGCTGGTGCAACCCGGCCTGCAGGTATTGCGCGACGCCGGTGCTGTGTTCAAGGAGGTCGACACGGACGAGGCCCGCCGGATCGAACCGGCGATCAGTGCCGACATTTCTTTCGTCGGCGCCGTGCACCTTCCCGCGGACGAGGTGGGCAATTGCCGCCAGTTCGCGCTGCTGCTCAAGAACCAGGCCCAGAGCCGCGGCGTGGTTTTCGAATTCAATCAGGCGGTGGACCCCCTGAACGCGGCGGACCCCGCGCTGCTGACCGTCTGGACCCTGGGCAAGGCCGCTCCGGTGCGGCAGCGATTCGATGCCGTGATCGTTTGCGGCGGGGTCGAGTCGGCCCTCTTGCTGGCGCCCCTGGGCCTCAAGATTCCCCTGATCCCTGTCTACGGCTACTCGATCAGCGCGCCGCTGCGTGAGCCGCTCAATGCGCCGCGCAGCGCCGTGATGGACGAGCGCTACAAGGTGGCGATCGCCCGCCTGGGCAACCGGGTGCGGGTGGCGGGCAGCGCCGAAATCGGCGGAGTCCCCGGCAAGAAGCGCGACGCTTCGATCCAGACCCTGTACAAGGTGCTGCACGACTGGTTCCCCGGCGCGGCACAGCTTGCCAATACCGGCTCGGGCGTGCAGGAGTGGAAAGGGGCGCGGCCCATGATGCCGGACGGCCCGCCGCTGATCGGCGCGACCGGCATCCCCGGGGTGTGGGCCAACCTGGGCCACGGCTCCAGCGGCTGGGCCCTGTCCTGCGGCTGCGCCCGCGCCGTGGCGGATCTGATGGCCAATCGCAAGCCCGAGGTCGACATCGAAGGGCTCGGCGTGGAGCGGCTGGCGTCTTCGAAACTCTGAATCAATCGCTGAGCGATTTCAGGGTGTGTCCAGCCAGTTCGCACGGGGTGCAGAATCCGGCTATGGAACGCATCAGGCCCGGACGCAGTTGGCCGCTGTTCGACACGGCGGCCTCGCGGGCCATCGAGCAGGCCTGCGCCGCCAGCCTCCCGGCCCATACCCTGATGCAGCGTGCCGGACTGGCGGTGGCGCGGCTGGCCCTGGCCATCGCGCCGCATGCCCAGACCGTCTGGATCGCCTGTGGTCCGGGCAACAATGGGGGCGACGGCCTCGAGGCGGCATGCCATTTGCGCGCCTGGGGCAAGGACCCGGTGGTGTGTTGGTCGGGCCAGGAAGCCGGGTCGCCGGCCGACGCGCGGGCATCGCTTCATCGCGCGCAAGCGCTCAACGTCCGCTTTGTCGAGCAGGTTCCGCCGCAATGGGACCTGGCCATCGATGCCATGCTGGGCCTGGGCGCGGGGCGGCCGCTGGAAGGATTGCTGGCCGAATGGTCCACGGTGCTGGCGGCTGCCGGCGACCGACCGGTGCTGGCCGTCGACCTGCCTTCCGGACTGAACGCGGACACCGGCACCGGATCGGCCCTGCGCGCCACTCACACGCTCAGCCTGTTGACATTGAAGCCCGGACTCTTCACCGCGCTCGGTCGCGACGCGGCCGGGGAGATCTGGTTCGACGAGCTGGGCGGTGCCGGCTGGTTGCCAGAGCCCAGTGCGCGGCTGGCCGGCGCACCGCCCTCGCGCATCCGGCCGCACGCCTCGCACAAAGGGAGTTATGGCGATGTCGCCGTGATCGGCGGGGCTGCCGGAATGGGCGGCGCGACGCTGCTGGCCGCAACGGCCGCGCTGCACGCCGGCGCGGGCCGTGTCTTTGCCTGCCTGCTGGCCGGGCCTGCGCTGCCCTATGACCCCATTCAGCCGGGCCTGATGTTCAGGCCTTGGGAATCGCTGGAGCTGGGTCACATGGCTGTGGCTTGCGGTTGCGGCGGTGGCGATGCGATCCGCGCCGTGCTGCCGGTCGTGCTGTCGAAGGCCGGGTCCCTGGTGCTTGATGCCGACGCCCTCAACGCGATCGCCGGCGACACGCAACTGCAAACGCTGTTGCAGGCTCGCTCGCGCCGCGGCCGGGCCACGGTGATCACGCCCCATCCGCTGGAAGCGGCGCGCCTGCTGGGTTGTGCCGCGACGGCGGTGCAGGCCGATCGCCTGGCGGCCGGCAATGCGCTGGTCGAGCGTTTCGGTTGCGTAGTGGCGCTCAAGGGCTCCGGATCGGTGACCGCCGGACCCGGGCAGGTGGCGCTGATCAATCCCACCGGCAATGCCCGGCTGGCGACGGCCGGCACCGGCGACGTGCTGGCCGGCCTCATCGCGGCGTGGCTGGCGGCAGGCTCAACCGCCTTCGATGCCGCGGCGCAAGCGGTCTACGCCCATGGCATGGCAGCGGACCGCTGGCCACCGGGCCAGGCGCTCACCGCTTTTGATCTGGCTCGTGCGGCCGGATCGGCCGAAGGCCCAGATCCGGGCTGAAGTCCCTCATCCGCGCCCGACGAAGGGCATCCTGGTCGCCATGACGGTGTGGAACAGGACGTTGGCCTCCAGCGGCAGGTTGGCCATGTACAGCACAGACTGTCCGACGATGTGCACATCCATCAGCGGCTCGGGCTTGATCTCACCGTTGGCCTGCGGCACGCCCTTGGCCATCCGGTTCGCCATGTCGGTTCCCGCGTTGCCGATATCGATCTGGCCAACGGCGATGTTGTACTTGCGGCCATCGAGCGCCGCCGACTTGGTGAGCCCCGACACCGCATGCTTGGTCGCGGTGTAGGCGATCGAGAACGGGCGCGGCGCGTGGGCCGAGATGGAGCCGTTGTTGATGATGCGGCCGCCCATCGGCGACTGGGACTTCATGGCCTTGAACGCCTGCTGGATGCAATAGAACATGCCGTTCAGGTTGGTATCGACCACCTGCTTCCATTTTTCCAGCGGCAACTCCTCGATCGGCACGGCGGGGGCGCCGATCCCCGCGTTGTTGAACAACAGGTCGACGCGGCCCCAGGCCTGCAGCGTGGCGGCGAACAGCGCCGCCACCGATGCCGGGTCGGTCACGTCGGTGGGAACGCCCAGAATGCGGTCGCCGGCGCCGGATTCGGCGACCGCCTGCTCCAGCGCCTCGCGGCGCCGTCCCGCGATCGCGACCCGCCAGCCGTCGCCCAGCAGCGCCAGGGCCGCCGCCTTGCCGATGCCGGCATTGCCGCCGGTGACAATCGCCACTTTGCCGGTCGTTCCGTTGGTTGCCATTCCTTGCTCCTTGGGTTGCTGTGATGGCGCCGCTGCCACCCGGTTGCAGCCGGCATCACCGGCCGCGGGCGGGGCTAACGGCGGCTCTTGCGGTTCTTGCTCTTGCCCGCAACCTTCTTGACCGCGGCCTTCAAGCCATGGATCGTCCCTGTCGGCTCGGCCGCGCTGCGCTTGGCGGCGCGCTTGGTCGATGACTTGGCTGGCACACCGGCAGCGCCCCGGCCGCCGGCAACCACTCCCTTGTCCTTCAGGGCCCGCGTGACCAGTTCCTCGCCCTCGCGGACCAGGCGGAAGTCGATCTTGCGGCCGTCCAGGTCGACCCGGCTGACCTGCACCCGCAGCCGCGAGCCGATCGCATACCGGATGCCGGTGCGCTCGCCGCGCAGCTCCTGCCGGGCCTCGTCGAACTTGAAGTACTCGCCCCCCAGCTCGGTGATGTGGACCAGCCCTTCGACGTACATCTCGTCGAGCGTGACGAAGATGCCGAAGGTGGTTGCGGCCGTGACGACGCCGCCGTATTCCTCGCCCAGGTGCTCGCGCATGTACTTGCACTTGAGCCAGGCCTCGACGTCGCGGCTGGCCTCGTCGGCCCGCCGTTCGTTGGCGCTGCAATGCAGCCCCGCGGCCTCCCACGCCTGGACTTCGCGGCTCGGCAGCGGCGCCGGCTTCTTCATCTTGTGGCTGGGGGCTTTGACCCGGCTGGCCAGCCTGCGCGCCAGTTTCTCGTGCGCCTCGCCGGGCGTCGGCAGCACCGGCAGCTCGTAGCGCTCGTTGGCCAGGATCGCCTTGATCACCCGGTGCACCAGCAAGTCCGGATAGCGCCGGATCGGGCTGGTGAAATGGGTGTAGGCGTCATAGGCCAGGCCGAAGTGGCCGGCGTTGATCGGCGAGTAGATGGCCTGCGACATCGATCGCAGCAGCATGTTGTGGATCTGCGCGGCATCGGGCCGCTCCTTGGTGGCCTCGGCAATGCGCTGGAACTCCGCGGGCAGCGGGTCTTCGGTGATGGTCAGCGGCACGCCGATGGCCTTGAGGTAGTTGCGCAGCAGGTCCTTTTTCTCGGGCGTCGGACCTTCGTGCACCCGGAACAGGCCCGGATGCTTGCTCTGCTGGATGTAATCGGCGCTGCACACGTTGGCCGCCAGCATGGCTTCCTCGATCAGGCGATGGGCGTCGTTGCGAACGCGCGGAACGATCCGCTCGATGCGGCCGCTGTCGTCGCAGATGATCTGGGTTTCGACGGTCTCGAAGTCGACGGCGCCGCGCTGGTTACGCGACTCCAGCAGGGCACGGTAGACGTCGTGCAGGTTCAGCAGGTCGCCCACCCGGTCCTTGCGCCGCACGGCCTCGGCCCCGCGGGTGTTGGCGAGGATGGCGGCCACCTCGGTGTAGGTGAATCGCGCGTGGCTCCACATCACGCCGGGAAAGAACTGATATGCGTAGATCTCGCCGGTGGCGGTGACCAGCATGTCGCAGACCATGCACAGGCGCTCGACCTCGGGGTTGAGCGAGCACAGGCCGTTGGACAGCTTTTCCGGCAGCATCGGGATCACCCGCCGCGGGAAATACACGCTGGTGGCGCGGTCATAGGCGTCGATGTCGATGGCGCTGCCGGTCTCCACATAGTGGCTCACGTCGGCGATCGCCACCAGCAGGCGCCAGCCTTTGCCGCGCCCCACCTTCGCCGGCTCGCAGTACACCGCGTCGTCGAAGTCGCGTGCGTCCTCGCCGTCGATGGTCACCAGCGCGATGTCGGTGAGGTCGACCCGGTGCCTCTTGTCCTGCGGCCGGACCTTGTCGGGAAGCGCGCGGGCCAGGCCGATGCACGCGTCGGAAAATTCGTGCGGCACGCCGTACTTGCGCACCGCGATCTCGATCTCCATGCCGGGGTCGTCGATTTCGCCGAGCACCTCCTTGACCCGTCCGACCGGTTGCCCGTACAGGCTCGGCGGCTCGGTCAGTTCGACTACAACCACCTGTCCTGCTTTGGCGAGGCCGGTGGCGCCCTTGGGAATCAACACGTCCTGGCCGTACCGCTTGTCTTCCGGCGCCACCAGCCACACGCCGCTCTCGTGCAGCAGCCGGCCGATGATGGGTTGCGGCGGTCGCTCGATGATCTCCACCACGCGCCCTTCGGCCCGGCCCTTGCGGTCGTGCCGCACGATGCGGGCCTTGACGCGGTCCTTGTGCAAAACCGCGCGCATTTCGTTCGGCGGCAGGTAGATGTCGCCCTCGCCGTCGTCGCGCACCACGTAGCCGTGGCCGTCGCGATGTCCCTGGATCACGCCTTCGATTTCGTCGAGCAGTCCGGTACTGATATGTCCGATATTTTTGATATAGAATCCTTTTCTTTCCTGAGATGCCCAGGTGGCGGAATTGGTAGACGCACTAGTTTCAGGTACTAGCGAGTAACATCGTGGGGGTTCGAGTCCCTTCCTGGGCACCATGAATCATAAAGCCGGCCTCGCCGGCTTTGTTGTTTGTGCCGTCCGGGAAGGACAGTCCCTGCGGACGTTCCCGGTCAGGCCCTTGCCGACGTGCTTCAGATCGGCACCGCGACGAGATCGTGGCCGTCGGTCCCGACGATCCTGGCCCGAGTGAACTCGCCCACGGCGAGGCGCTTGCTCAGCTTCTCGGGCGGCAGCAGTTTCACGGTTCCGTCGATCTCTGGCGCATCGGCGTAGCTGCGACCCACGCCACCCTTGCGACCGAGCGCCGGTGCCGAATCCACCAGCACCTGCATGACGGCGCCGATGCGTTCGCGCAGCTTGTCCGACGACACGGCCTCGGCCACAGCCATGAATCGCGCGCGGCGTTCCTCACGCAGCGCTTGCGGCAGCATCCCCGGAATGTCATTGGCGGCCGCGCCCTCCACCGGGCTGTAGGCAAAGCAGCCAGCCCGGTCGATGCGCGCCTCGCGCATGAAATGGAGCAGGTGCTCGAACTCTTCCTCGGTTTCCCCGGGGAAGCCCGCGATGAAAGTGCTGCGGATCACGATCTCGGGACAGGCTTCGCGCCAGCGCTGGATTCGCTCCAGGTTCTTCTCGCCGCTGGCGGGCCGCTTCATCCGGTGCAGCACGTCCTGATGGCTGTGCTGGAACGGCACGTCCAGGTAAGGCAGTACCTTGCCGGAGGCCATCAGCGGTATCGCTTCGTCCACAGATGGGTACGGATACACGTAATGCAAGCGCACCCATGCGCCGAAAGGCTCGGCCAGCTCGCCCAGGGCCTGCACCAGCTCGAGCATTCGGGTCTTGATCGGCTTGCCATCGAAAAAGCCGGTACGGTACTTCACGTCCACACCGTAGGCCGAGGTGTCCTGGCTCACCACCAGCAGTTCCTTGACGCCGCCCTCGAACAGCGCCCTCGCCTCCTTCAGTACGTCGCCGACGGGCCGGCTGACCAGGTCGCCGCGCATCGACGGGATGATGCAAAAGGTGCAGCGGTGGTTGCAGCCTTCGCTGATCTTCAGGTAGGCATAGTGCCGCGGCGTGAGCTTGATGCCGGCGGCCGGAACCAGGTCCACGAAGGGGTCGTGCGGCTTGGGCAGGTTGGCATGAACCGCGTCCATCACCTCCTGGGTGGCGTGCGGACCGGTCACGGCCAATACCGAAGGGTGCATCTGCCGCACCAGGTTGCCGCCTCCGCTACCGGCCTTGGCGCCCAGGCAACCGGTGACGATGACCTTGCCGTTCGCGGCCAGCGCTTCGCCGATCGTGTCCAGGCTCTCGCGCACCGCGTCGTCGATGAAGCCGCAGGTGTTGACGATGACCAGGTCCGCGCCCTGGAAGGTCTTGGAGGTCTGGTAACCCTCGGCGCTCAGTTGCGTGAGGATCAGTTCGGAGTCGGTGAGGGCCTTGGGACAGCCCAGGCTGACGAATCCGACCTTGGGTACCCCGGCTTGCGGGGAAATTACTTCGCTCATTGGCCCGATTGTCCCAGAGCCGGCAAACCCGCGCAGTGGCACCGGATTGCG
>JAANCK010953932.1_pt1 | contig 20545 bp, 22 predicted proteins | sample 7277841 | NCBI WGS metagenome assembly JAANCK01 (sample SAMN14222788, study PRJNA588281) | permafrost metagenome | isolation source: Arctic cryosol methane SIP | place: Canada:Nunavut | collected 2015-07 | reverse complement strand
GGCAAGAACCTGCGCACGACCCAAGGCCCGGGCGAGCCGGTGCGGGTGTACGAGGCGCCCACCGACCTCGCCGAGGCGCAATGGATGGTCGAGGAGATGCGCCATCTGGTGCGCGGCGATGGACCCGTGAGCGGGTTCGAGCGCAAGGAGATCGCGGTGCTCTATCGCAGCAACGCGCAGAGCCGGGTGATCGAGACGGCGCTCTTCAACGCCGCGGTGCCGTACCGGGTTTACGGCGGGCTGCGCTTTTTCGAGCGGGCCGAGATCAAGAACGCGCTGGCCTACCTGCGGGTGCTGGAGAACCCGCACGACGACACCAGCTTCCTGCGCATCGTCAACTTTCCGCCGCGCGGCATCGGCGCGCGCAGCATCGAGCAGTTGCAGGACGCGGCGCTCGCGGCCGGTTGCTCACTGCACGACGCCGTGCGCGCCACCACCGGCAAGGCCGGCGTCAACCTGACGGCCTTTGTCGCGAAGATCGACGGTTTGCGCGAGCGGACGCTCGACCTCTCCCTGCGCGAGATCATCGACCTGATGCTGCAGGAGTCGGGCCTCGTCGCGCATTACAAGAGCGAGCGCGAAGGCGGCGACCGGATCGAGAATCTGGAAGAACTGGTGAACGCCGCCGAAAGCTTCGTCACCCAGGAAGGATTCGGACGCGACGCGGTGGCGCTGCCGGTGGACGAACTGGGCCCCGGCACGTTGCGCCAGTCGCCCGCCAGCCAGGGCCTGGACCCCAGCCTGCCGGAAGTGAACGAGCCCGCGCCCGACTACGTTCCGCCCGACAGCGAAACCGGGGAGACGCTGTCGCCCCTGGCCGCTTTCCTGACCCACGCCGCGCTGGAGTCCGGCGACAACCAGGCCCAGGCCGGCCAGGACGCGATCCAGCTGATGACGGTGCACTCGGCCAAGGGACTGGAGTTCGACTGCGTCTTCATCAGCGGCCTGGAAGAGGGGCTGTTTCCGCACGAGAACTCGATGTCCGACCACGAGGGGCTGGAGGAAGAGCGCCGGCTGATGTACGTGGCGATCACGCGGGCGCGCCAGCGCCTGTACCTGAGCCACGCCCAGACCCGGTTGCTGCACGGCCAGACCCGCTACAACGTCCGCAGCCGCTTCTTCGACGAGCTGCCCGAGGGCGCGCTCAAGTGGCTGACCGCCAAGAACCAGAACTTCGGCGGCTCGGCCTTCGGCTTCGGCGCCGGCTATCCGACTTCTCGCGGCGCCAACGCCGGCGGCTTCAACAAGGACGTATTCGCCAACCCGGCGGTGCCGCAGCAGAAGCAGCCGCCGTCGCACGGCCTGCACGCGAACATGAAGGTGTTCCACAACAAGTTCGGAGAGGGCACGGTGCTGACGATCGAGGGGCAGGGCGACGATGCGCGGGCCCAGATCAACTTTCCGCGGCACGGCATCAAGTGGCTGGCCCTGAGCGTGGCCAAGCTGACGCCGGTTACCTGAAGGAACACACGGCGGCGCCGGGTTGCGGCAGGATCGACTGTCCATACCAGGAGGCATACCGATGAAGTACCAGGGCAGCTGCCATTGCGGGAAGGTCGCGTTCGAAGTCGAAGGCGAGATCAAGAGCGCGCTCGCCTGCAATTGCTCCATATGTTCCCGAAAAGGTTCGCTGCTGTGGTTCGTGCCCCGGGACAAGTTCACCTTGTTGACCCCGGAAGACGCGGCCGGCACCTACACCTTCAACAAGCACGTGATCAAGCACCGTTTTTGCGCGGTCTGCGGCATCCATCCTTATGCCGAAGCCGTCGATCCGAAAGGGGTGCCGACGGCAGCGGTCAACGTCCGATGCCTCGATGGACTCGACCTGGCGTCCGTTCCGGTGCAGCAGTTCGACGGCCGCTCGCGCTGAGCGGCTGGCGTAAAGCGCACAACGTTGCGCTTCCTCAGTCTGGCTTCGCGGGCGGGACTCTAGAATTCGCCGAACAAAGGTGAATGCCCTGTCCGACTCCCCAGCTGGAACTCCCGCCAAGCGCGTCATCAACGCCAAGGCCGACCGCCACTTCGTCACCGCGCTGGCGCGCGGACTCGACGTGCTGAGCGCTTTCCGCTCACGCGACCGGATGCTGGGCAACCAGGAGCTCGCCCGTCGTTGCGGGCTGCCCAAGTCGACCATTTCCCGGCTGACCTACACGCTGACCAAGCAGGGTTACCTGGAGCACGCCGACGACGGCAGCGGCAACAGCGGCTACCGCCTGGGCAGCGCGGTGCTGGCCCTGGGCAGCGCGATGCTGGCGCGGATGGACATGCGCCAGGTCGCGCGCCCGTTGATGCAGGAGCTGGCCGACCATTCGCAGGCCATGGTCTCGCTGGGCATGCGCGACCGGCTCAGCATGATCTATGTCGAGAACTGCCGCAGCGAATCGGCGCTGACGCTGAGCCTCGACGTGGGCTCGCGCATCCCGCTGGCGACCACCGCGATGGGACGCGCGTACCTGGCGTTGTGCAGCGAGTCCCAGCGCACCGCGCTGATGGAGCGCATCCGTGAAATCGACGAAGGCGAGTGGCCGCGCATCCGCCAGGGAATCGAGCGGGCCCTGGCCGAGTACCGCGACCTGGGCTGCTGCACCTCGTTCGGCGAATGGCAGAAGGACGTGAATGCCATTGCCATTGCGTTTCATCCGCCTGGGGGACGTTCGGTGATGGCGATCAATTGCGGCGGGCCCAGCTTCAGCCTGTCGCGCGAGTTCCTGCTCGAAGAGGTTCGACCTCAGTTGCTGGCGCTCGCGCAGCGGCTGGAAGGCCTGAGCGCGGCAGCCTAGCGCTCCGCCTTGCAAGGCCTACCCTAGCGCAGCAGCGGGTGCACCTGGTCGGGCTCCATGTAGCCGCTGCCGTTGTGATCGCCCTTTTTGCCGGCGATCTGCCAGGCGGTGCGTTCGCCGATCAGCCCGGCCAGGTTTTCCATTTCCTCGTCGGTGTGATTGATGGCCCTGGCCGGCGTCAGAAAGCGACCGTTTTTGGGCTCCACCTCGCCCCAGAACGACTGGTGATAACTCGACTGCGACAGCATCCGCTCGCCGCCGCCCGCTGCCACTTCCACCGTGCCGTAGCAGTTGCAGAAATAGCTGCGGTCGCCCTGGTCGGGAAACACTTCGGCATAGACCCCGGTGCCACGGATGCCGGCGGTGAGGGTCGGCGTCACGACCTGCCGGCTGGTGCCTCGGCCCCATGCGCTGGCCACGGCGCCGGTGATCAGGCGCAGGACGCTCACGGCGTTGAGCGAGCTGCCGCGTTCGACCGTCAGCCGGGAGCGTTGGCGCACCAGGAACGCCGAATTGCCGATCACGAAAAGCAGGTGCGCCCCCGGCGCCGTTTCCAGGTAGTCGCCGGTCTGGATGGTCTGCTGCGGATTGAGCCGTTGTCCGTTGAGCAGCGCGTCTCCGGTGAGATCGATGATGTTGCTGCGCTGCTGCGCCTGTGCGGCGGAGAACCCGCCCATCGCGCTCCACGCAGCGGCCGCGGCCAGGAAGCCGCGGCGCCGGAACCAGAGGACTTCGTTCTCGTCGCGGCCTTGCAGGGTGTGCTGGGTCATGGAGACTCCTCGGGTTCGGGTGGGGATTGCGGCTCGGGCGTCGCGACGAAGCTGTCGCGGAAGGTGAAATAGATCGAGGTGGAGAACATCGCGGCCATGAGCAGGGCGACCGGCATCATCATGGCCCGCGCCATCGACTGACCACCGATCAACCCGCCCAGCAGCGCGAACAACCCGCCCACGGTCAGGAAGACGCCGATCCAACCCAGGCCATAGACCGCGAACGCACCGAAGTTCTTCATGCAGGCGACCATGCTGAAGAACAGGCTCTTGACCGGCGTGACGCCATGCCAGTGCACCAGCGCCGGCGCATGCCAGAACATCAGGAACAAGGGGGTGTGCAGCGCCAGCGCGAGCAACCCGGTGAAATCCAGTTCGCCCTCGGCCGCTGGCTGATCGCCCGCGAGCAGCATGGCGAGCTGGGTCGCGAGCAGCGAGCCGGCGGTATAGATCGCACCGAGCAACAGCATCGCGCGCGCGCGCTGGCGGCCGACCCGAAAGGCGCTGAGCAGCACCGAGGGCATGGGGAAGCGGCCCTTGGTGGCCTCCTCGGTCGCGGCCATCAGGCCCAGAGTGGCGGCCGGCACCAGCAGGCCTCCGATGATCACCCCTATGTAGGGCACCTGGGCCACCGCAATCACCGCCGTCATGTACAGGAAGAACAGCCCGGCCAGCGCCAGGGGCTGCTTGATGAAGGACCGGATCCCCAGCTTGACCCAAAGGAGGCCGGTGCGGGCGGGGACGATGTTGAGTTTCATTGAGAAAGTGATTGGGGGTTTCGTCTGCATTAGAGCCCGCCCTTGCAGCGGGGACGCGTGACCAATTTAACGCAAGCGCGGGGTCATGCCGCGTCAAAGGGCCAATCGCACTAGAAAACCGGCGGGCAGGCGACTCGCTCGCGCAATACCCGCTCGAAGTGGCCTGGGTCGTGCGCCTGCAGCAGCGCCGCCTCGCGCGGCAGGTGAAGATCCCACAGCCGCGACACCCAGAAGCGCAGCGCGCCGGCGCGCAGCAGCGCCGGGAGCAGTCGGCGCTCGGCGGCGCCCAGCGGACGCACGCCGGAGTAGGACCGCAGGAAGGCGTCCGCGCGCTCCGCATGATGGGCACCGCTGGCAAGGTCCACGCACCAGTCGTTCAGGCACACGGCGATATCGAACAGCCAGCTGTCGACGCCCGCGAAATAGAAGTCGAAAAAACCGGTGAGCCGGCCCTGTTCGAACAGCACGTTGTCGCGAAACAGGTCGGCGTGAATCGGGCCGCGGGGCAGAGCCGCATAAGCGGGGCTGGCCGCAACGTGGTTCTGGAAAGCCAGTTCGCTCACGAGCAATGCAGCCTGCGCCTCGCTCACGTAAGGCAGGACCACCGGCACGGTTTCGTTCCACCAGGCCAGGCCCCGCAGATTGGGCTGGTGGCGCGGGTAGTCGCGCCCGGCCAGGTGCATGCGCGCCAGCATTTCGCCCACGCCGGCGCAGTGCGCGCGCGTCGGTGCCAGTTCGCTGCGGCCCGGCAACTTGTCGACGACCGTCGCCGGCTTGCCGCAGACCCGGTACTGCAATTGTCCGTCGGGGTTGGCCGCCGTGGCACTGCCGGGCAGCGCATGCGGCTCGGGCACCGGAATGCCGTGCTGTGCCAGGTGCTTCATCAGGTGCAGGTAGAACGGCAATTGCTCCCACGACAGGCGCTCGAACAGCGTCAGCACATAGTCGTGCGAGCGGCCCTCGCGCTCGCCGGTGACGAAATAATTGGTGTTCTCGATGCCGCCCGGAATGCCGCGCAGCTCGCGCAACTCGCCCAGGTCGAGCATGCGCAGCAGCTCGCCGGCCTCGCTCTCCGAGACTTCGGTGAAGACCGCCATTCAAACCTCAGGGAAGAAGACACGCCCGCTGCTGGCGGGGCAAGGCTGCCTGGCAGCCGCAATCGGGGAGGCCGGCATTCGCTAGAACTTGTGGACGTTCCAGAGGCTCTTGCCAGGGGCGTTGTTCGAGCCGTCGCGGTTGTCGGAAGGCCGGGTGCGGCTCAGGTCGTTGGGCTGCACTTCGTACTCGGGCATCTTGCTTTTTGGCTGCACGGTGATGCTCTGGGTCTGGCCGCCGTAGCGGACCTCGTCGATCACATTGGCCGAGTCTTCCAGGTGGATCAGCTCGACCTTCTGGTTGCGGCGTCCTTCGGCCCGATCGGCCTTCTCCTGCTCCTGCGCGGTCAACGGTGGCGCCGCATCAGGGGCCAACGGTACCGTGGGCGGGGCCTGCGCGAACGCAGCCGTGCCGGCCAGCAACGAGAGAATGAACAGGAGCCGCAAGCGCATGATTCAATTGTAATCCGCGATCCGCAAAATACGAATCCACAGGGGCCCGGGACCGGTCCCGCAGGGGCCATTGTTGCTGTCAGGCACGGTCTGCGGGGCAGGCACAATGCCGTCCATGACCGAGCCGACTCCCCAGGAACCCCGCGAAACCGAGCCGGCCAAGGTGCTCCTGCTGGTCGACGGATCCAGTTACCTGTATCGCGCCTTCCACGCCATGCCCGACCTGCGGGCCGTGCCGGGTGATCCCGCCAGTCCGGCCACCGGCGCCATCCGCGGCATGATCAACATGCTGCAAAAACTGCGCAAGGACGTGCGGGCCGACTACGTGGCCTGCGTGTTCGACGCCCCGGGCAAGACCTTTCGCGACGACCTGTATCCCGAGTACAAGGCCACCCGCTCGCCGATGCCGCCCGATCTGCGCTCGCAGATCGACGCCATCCACGAGGTGGTGCGGCTGCTGGGCTGGAAAGTGCTGCACGTGCCCGGGGTCGAGGCCGACGACGTGATCGGCACGCTGTCGTGCATGGCGACCGAGCGCGGTATCCACACCGTGATCTCCAGCGGCGACAAGGACTTGAGCCAGCTGGTCAACGAAAACGTCATGGTGATCGACACCATGAACGATCGCAAGCGCGACGTCGCCGGGGTCGAGGCCGAGTTCGGCGTGCCGCCGCGCCTCATGGTCGACTACCAGACGCTGGTCGGCGACTCCGTTGACAACGTGCCCGGCGTCGACAAGGTCGGCCCCAAGACGGCGGTGAAACTGTTGCAGGAATACGGCTCGCTGGACGACCTGGTGGCGCGCGCTCACGAAGTGAAGGGCGCCGTTGGCGACAACCTGCGCAAGGCCCTGGACTGGCTGCCCAAGGGGCGCGCGCTGCTGACGATTCGCAAGGACTGCGACCTGAAGGATCACATTGCGGGCCTGCCCGAGCTCGAAGACATCGCCGTCACCGACGGCCAGGACACCGAAGCGCTCAAGGCTCTCTACGAGCGCTATGGTTTCAAGGGGCTGGTCAAGCAGCTAGAGAGCCACGATGTTCCGCCCGAGCTGATCGAGGAGAACAGGAGCCGCAAGCAGGTCGGGCCCGGCCCGGGCCTGTTCGAGGAACCCGACCTGTCAGGGCTGTCGCAGGCGACCAACCTGCATTACGACACCATCTTCACCTGGACGCAGTTGGACGAGTGGCTGGCGCGCATCGAGGCGGCCGAGCTGGTTGCCGTGGACACCGAGACCAGTTCGCTCGACGAAATGCTGGCGCAGATCATCGGCGTGTCGTTCAGCGTCAAGCCCGGCGAAGCGGCCTACATTCCGCTGGCCCACAGTTACGGCGACGCGCCCGAGCAGCTGCCGCGCGATCAGGTGCTGGCGCGGCTGAAGCCGTGGCTGGAAAACCCGGCCAGGCTCAAGCTCGGCCAGCACGTCAAGTACGACCGCCACGTCTTTGCCAACCACGGGATCGAAGTGCAGGGCTACGCCCACGACACCATGCTGGAAAGTTATGTGCTGGAAGTGCACAAGCCGCACGGTCTGGCCAGCCTGGCCGAGCGCCATCTGGGTCGCAGCGGCATCGACTACGAGACCATTACCGGCAAGGGCGCGCACCAGATCCCGTTCGCCCAGGTTTCCGTCGAAGAAGCGGCCGAATATTCCTGCGAGGATTCGGACCAGACGCTGGACGTGCACCTGGCGCTGTGGCCCAAATTGCAGGCCGACAGCCAATTGCGCTTCATCTACGAGCTGGAGATGCGCAGCAGCGAGGCGCTGTACCGCGTCGAGCGCAATGGCGTGCTGATCGACGGGCCGATCCTGGCAAGACAGAGCGCCGAGCTGGGCCAGCGGATCATGCAGTTGGAGAAGGAGGCGCACGAGCTCGCGGGCCAGCCCTTCAACCTGGGTTCGCCCAAGCAGATCGGCGAGATCCTGTTCACCAAGCTGGGCCTGCCGGTGGTCAAGAAGACGCCCAGCGGTATCGCCAGCACCGACGAAGAGGTGCTGGAGAAACTGGCGGAGGACTATCCGCTGCCGGCCAAATTGCTGGAGCATCGAGGCCTCTCCAAGCTCAAGGGCACCTACACCGACAAGCTGGCGCAGATGGCGAATCCGCGCACGGGACGCGTCCACACGCACTACGCCCAGGCGGTGGCGGTGACCGGGCGGCTTTCCAGCAACGATCCCAATCTGCAGAACATCCCGGTCAAGACCGTGGAAGGGCGGCGGGTGCGTGAAGCCTTCATCGCGCCGCCGGGCCATTTCATCGCCAGTGCCGACTACAGCCAGATCGAGCTGCGCATCATGGCGCACCTGAGCGAAGACGAAGCCTTGCTGCGCGCCTTCCGCGAAGGCATGGACGTGCACCGCGCGACGGCCTCCGAAGTGTTCGGGGTGGCGCCGGACCAAGTCAGCAGCGAGCAGCGCCGCTACGCCAAGGTCATCAATTTCGGCCTCATCTACGGCATGAGCGCGTTCGGCCTGGCGCGCAACCTGGGCATCGACGGCGCGGCGGCGAAGAACTACATCCAGCGCTATTTTGAGCGCTATCCCGGGGTGAAGCAGTACATGGACGAGACGCGCCTGTCAGCCAAGAGCAAGGGCTATGTCGAGACCGTGTTCGGCCGGCGTCTGTACCTGCCCGAGATCAATTCGCCCAACGGGCCGCGCCGCGGCGGGGCCGAGCGTGCGGCCATCAACGCGCCGATGCAGGGAACAGCGGCCGACCTGATCAAGCTGAGCATGGTCAAGGTGCAGGACGTGCTGGACGAGCAGAAGCGCCACACCAGGATGATCATGCAGGTGCACGACGAACTGGTGTTCGAAGTTCCGCAGGACGAGGTCGAGTGGGTGCGCAGCGAGATTCCGCGCCTGATGGCCGGTGTCGCCGAACTGCGCGCGCCGCTGCTCGCCGAGATCGGCATCGGCGAGAACTGGGAGAAGGCGCATTAGCCGCAGCGCAGGCGCCGGATGCGGCCAGTCTCGTCGACCTCGATATTCAGTCGCAGCGGGTCGAGTTCCATCGTCACGTTGGCGCCTGGCTTGATCACCCGGCTGCGCATCGCCCCGGCGCCGACGATCGCCTGGTCGATGATCTGCTCGTCCACCATCTTGCCGAGCACCGCTTCGGCGCCGACCGCGCGACACTGGGCTTGCTGGATGTTGCCCGAATTACTCGCACAGGCCGCGATGGAAAGCAGGACGGCTGTCGTGAACGTGAGTCGAAGGATCATCGCAAGCCTCGGCAAGAAGAAGGACTCGACGACCGTAGCTCAATCGCGGCCTGCGCCGTGTAGGCAAAGGCCCAGATCTTCCTGGGTTGGCGCTTCACAGGTAGCTGAGCGGGTCGACGCGCCACGCGCTTGCTGACCAAGGCGTACAGCAATGCGGCAATGCCGCCGGTCACGAACGCGAACAGCACGTAGCCCGGCAGCAGGATCACGAAGCCGACCGCTGCGCCGCCCAGCGCCCCGAGGAAGCCGTCGATTGGATGGGCTCGCGCGGCTATTTGCGCTCGGACCAGAGCTGACCGCCGGTGGCCCAGTCGCCGCGCTTGATGTCGTACAGCAGGATGTCCACCGCCTCGGGCTTGGTGCCCAGGGTCTCCACCACCGCGCGCGTCAGGGCGCTGACCAGGTTCTTCTTCTGTTCGGGCGTGCGCCCCTCCATCAGTTCGACGCGGATCGTGGGCATGTTGCGCTCCTGGCTGTGAAAGCGCGATTCTGACAGCGCCGCCGCCGCCGGGGGATGCCCGCCCCGATTGATAAGATCAGCCCACAGCCGGCCCTTGCCGGCCAACAAGAAGGAAAGGACGACGCGCCCGCGCACGATCCTTCAACCATGACCTTGATTGCAATCCTGCTCGCGACCCTGGCCGCCGGAATCGGCAGCGTCTGGCTGGCCGCGGGCCTGATGCGCATCGGATTCCTGGCGTCGGCGGATGGCGAGGCGTCGCGCCGGGTGGGACCGCAGCATCTTCTCAGTCTGGCCGCGGGCGCCCTGCTGGCCACAGCGTTCATGCACCTGCTGCCCGAGGCGTTCGAAGGGAGGGCCGGGCCCCAGGCGCTGTTCACGACCCTGCTGGTCGGGCTGGTGTTCTTCTTTCTCCTGGACAAGGCGGAGTTGTGGCATCACGGGCATGAGCACCATCACGGCGAAGCGGCCCATGACCGCCACGATGCGCACGATGACGGCCACGCCGGGCACGAGCACGGGGCACCTGATCACGACCAGCGCGAAGCGACGCCGCTGCGCTCCGGTGGCTGGGCGGTCCTGACCGGCGACAGCGTGCATTGCTTTGGCGACGGCATCCTCATCGCGTCGGCATTCGTGGCCGACCTGCGACTCGGGCTGGTCGCTTCGCTCGCGGTGCTGGCCCACGAAGTCCCGCATCACATCGGCGACCTGGCGGTGATGCGGATGACCAGCATCAACCGGCGCGCCGCATTGGTCAAGGTCTCGCTGGCCGGCGCTGTCACCGCGCTGGGCGGCGTGACCGGCTGGTGGCTGGTGGATCGGCTGCACGAGTACCTGCCGTATTTCCTGGTCGTGGCCAGCAGCAGTTTCATCTACGTGGCCCTGGCCGATCTGATCCCGCAACTGCAAAGGCGGCTGTCTGCGGTGCAAACCGGCGTGCAGATCTTCTGGCTGCTGGCTGGCATCGCGCTGGTGACGGTGGTCAGCAGCCTGGCACACGTGCACTGAGGCAGAAGCGTCGGAGCGGCCGAGGCGTCCCAGCCGGGCACCGCGCCATGGGCAATCGCGGCGCGACCGGGTCCGACGTCGGGACGGCGACGCCAAGCGTGCCGCCACTGGCACCAACAGCGGGAACAAGGCGGGCAGCTGACGCCTCCGGCGTAGCTGCCGTCCTACACGGCCAGCAGGCACCCTCCGACACGGCGCGGGCGGCGGGTTGCGCACCATCAATTCTTGCCTCTGCATTGGCGGAGGCGGGCTGAGGGGGCCGCGATGAAGTGCGCCGGTGTTTGCCTTGTGGCGATGTCCGCGGCGTTGGCCTGGGCGATAGCCGCGCGTGCCGAGTCGGCCGCCGACTACGGCAACCCTCCGGCGGCGGCGGTGGCGCCCCCTGGCAGCCCCGACCTTCCAACCAAGCCCCAGGCGCGCGCGCGCGTGCCCCTGTTTGCGGCGGCATCGGCCGCCAGTTCCCGCCCGATGGCGCCGCAACAGCGCGAGGAGTGGCGTTTCCTGAAGGACGCGGCGGCGGCCAGCCGCTTCCAGGCCGATGCGGCTCGCATGGCATTGGCCCGGTCCAACGCGCCGGTCGTCCGCTCGCTCGCCGCCACCCTGCTGGATCAGCAGGCTGCCAACGGCGGCGAGTTGGTACGCCTGCTGCATCAACGCGGCATGGCGCCGCCGATGCTGGCCAACAGCCAGCGCAAGGTCCTCAATCGGCTAACGCGGCTGCAAGGGCCGCGGTTCGACCGCGAATTCCTGGCGCAGGTGGCATTGAAGTCGCAGCAGGGCGAGGTGCTGGAGTACGAGAAGGCCGCCGCAACGATCGCCGACCCCGACCTGAAGGCCTGGATCGAGCAAGCCCTGCCTTCGCTGCGATACCGTTTGGCGACGGCCGAACGCATGGCCCAACCGAACCTGCGATCGGCGCGCCGCTTGGCCGCCGCTTCGCGCCATCAGCCGCCGGGCGCGCCGCGGCCGGTGGCCACCCGTCCTAGCGAGTGGAATAGCCGGTAGCGCGCCAGCGGCCGTCGGGTTCCAGCACCGTCGTCACCACCTCTTCGACCTTCTTGTTGGCAAACTGGGTTTCGAAGATCACCGTGACGTATTCGCCGGGGGGCCGGCCCGCCAGCGCGGTCTTGTAGACCGCTTCGACCGGATTGCGCTCGACCACATTGCCGAAGGGTTCGCGCGCCTTGGGGACGCCGTCGATCCAGGCGGGCAGCGGCACCGATGAGCGGAACATGCTGCTGGCCGTTTCCCACGCCCGGCCCCAATCGCCACGGTCCAGCAGGATCAGCCAGCCGCCGGCCGCCAGCTTGGCCGCCGATTCCTTCTCGGCGTTTGGGTCGGGAGCGACGGCTCCAGGCGTGGCTTGCGCCGCCGCCGCCGCCGCGGGTGCCGCAGGGGCAGGGGCCTGGGCCGCGGACGGCGACGGCTGCATGCTGCGCGGCAGCTTCAATTGCGCGCCTGCGGCTGCCGTGAACAGCGCGGCCGCCAGGAGCAGCGGCCGGCAAATGGATGACTTCATGGAAACTTTCGAAAGCAACAGGATTGCGACGAGTCTAGTCGCCCGGAGTTCCCGGCCGGTCATCGCCGGAAATCTGCCCCAGCAGTTGGCGCAGCATGCGGGCGCCGACCTGGCCCTGGTCTTCGTAGTTGGTGTTGAACAGCACGTGCATGTGCCGGGCGAGCCCGGCGACGTGCCGTATCTCGGGAACCATGGCCGCCAGCTCTTCGCCGCAGTACCGGTAGTCGAAGCGGCTGGATGCGGCCGCGGCCTTGGTGTTCCAGGCCTCCCGGTTGCGGCCGTGCAGCCGTAGCAGCGCCAACTTCGGATGGGTCACTTCCCAGACGCAGGGCACGCAGTTGGCAAAGCCCTGCGGACTGTCCACGATCGTGTGCACCACGCCCAGCTCACGCTCGAAGGCCAGGGTCTTTTCGAGGTTGTCGCCGTCGAACCAGCTCTTGTTGCGAAATTCCGCCGCGAGCAGGTGACCCGGCATTCGCTCCACGCAATGCCGGACATGCGCCATGCCGTGCCGGTTGCGCAACAGCCACGGCGCGAACTGGAAGTGAACCGCGCCGAGCTTGCCCGCCTGTCGCAACGGCGCCAGCGCCTCGACGTAGCGCTTCCAAAGTTCATCGCGGATCTCGCCTGGCATGTCCTGGTAGTACAGCATCCGCGGTGCATTGGGGCCCAGCGCCAGTTGCAGGTCCTTGTGCAGCACCGCCGGCGAGGTCTGGTGGCCGGTGAACAGGCGAAACGCTTTCACGTTGAACATGAAGCCCCTCTGGCGTGCGCTCGGCCCACAACTGCGCGTTGGCGGGTGTGGGCATGCCGTAGTAGCTCGAATCGACCTCTATCAGCGGAAACCGGGTCGCGTAGTAGCGCAGCCGCGCCTCGGCGCTGCGCACTTCCGGCGGGTAGAAGCGGCCGCAGGCGATGAGCGTCTTGTCGGTCCAGGAGGCAGTGCCGACCCGAATGTTGTCCACTGGATTAATATACAGTGAGCGGGGCGCCGTTGTGAGCGTTCCCTTGCAACAGGATTTTCGCCCAGCGAGCCTTTCTTGAACGACCTCAATCCCCAGCAATTGGCGGCCGTGCAGCACGGCACCGGCGACCAGGTGCACGACAAGCGCCCACTGCTGGTGATCGCCGGCGCGGGCTCGGGCAAGACCAGCACGCTGGCGCATCGCGTCGCCAACCTGATCCGCCACGGCGCCGATCCGCAACGCATGATGCTGCTGACGTTCAGCCGGCGCGCGGCGCAGGAGATGGAGCGGCGCGTCGCCGGCGTGCTGCAGCAGGCGCTGGGTTTGCCGGCGACGCAAAGCCTGCCCGGCCTGCCGTGGAGCGGTACGTTCCACAGCATCGGCGCCCGGCTGTTGCGCGAATATGCGGGGCGCATCGGCCTCGAAGAAAGCTTCACCATCCACGACCGCGGCGATGCCGAGGACCTGATGGGCATGGTGCGGCATGACATCGGCTTTGCCGAGACGAAGAACCGCTTCCCGCTCAAGGGCACCTGCCTGGGCATTTATTCGCGGGTGCTCAACACTCGCGAGCCGCTGGACCGGGTGCTGCAGGACATCTACCCGTGGTGCAGCCAGTGGGAGAGCGAACTGAAGAAGTTGTTCGGCGCCTACGCCGAGGCCAAGCAGCAGCAGAACGTGCTGGACTACGACGACCTGCTGCTGTTCTGGGCCGAGCTGATGGGCGAGCCGCAATTGGCGCAGGAGGTCGGCGAGCGCTTCGATCACCTGCTGGTGGACGAATACCAGGACACCAACCGCCTGCAATCCCAAATCATCCTGGCGCTGAAGCCGACGGGAGAGGGCGTCACGGTGGTCGGCGACGACGCACAGAGCATTTATTCGTTCCGCGGGGCCACGGTTCGCAACATCCTGGAATTTCCGCACCAGTTCACGCAGCCTGCGCGCATCGTCACGCTGGATCGCAACTACCGCAGCACGCAGGCCATCCTGGAAGCCAGCAACGCGGTGATCGCGCTGGCGCGCGAGCGGCACGCGAAGAACCTGTGGACCGACAAGGCTTCGAGTCAGCGCGCGCAGTTGCTGCTGGTGCCTGACGAAGCCGGGCAGGCGCGCTGGGTGGCCGACCAGGTGCTGCGCCAGCGCGAAGCCGGCGGCACCCTGAAGAGCCAGGCGGTGCTGTTTCGCACCAGCACCCACAGCGCCGCGCTCGAGCTCGAGCTGGCCCGGCGCAACATTCCCTTCGTCAAGTTCGGCGGCCTCAAGTTCCTCGAGGCGGCGCACGTGAAGGACCTGCTCGCGATCCTGCGCTTTGCCCAGAATCCGCGCGGTCGCCTGGCGGGTTTTCGCGTGACCCTGCTGATTCCCGGCGTCGGGCAGGCCACGGCGAGCCGGCTGCTGGACGCGATGGCGGAGGCGGCGGAGCCGACGCACACGCTGCAACGGTTCGACCCGCCCGCGCAGGCGGGCGAGGACTGGGCGCGTTTCGTCGACCTCTACACGCGGTTGCGCGATCCGGGTGTCGCCTGGCCCGCCGACCTGGAACTGGCGAAGGCCTGGTACCTGCCGCATCTCGAGCGCATTCATGACGACGCACAGGTTCGAAAACTCGATGTGGAGCAACTGGTGCGGCTGGCTGCGGGCTATGCCAGCCGCGAGCGCTTCCTCACCGAACTGACGCTGGATCCGCCGCAAGCAACCAGCGACCAATCGGGCCCGCCGCACCGCGACGAGGACTACCTCATCCTGTCGACCATCCACAGCGCCAAGGGGCAGGAGTGGAAGTCTGTGCATGTGCTCAACGTGGTCGATGGCTGCATTCCCAGCGACATGGCCACCGGCACCACCGAAGAGCTGGAAGAGGAGCGCCGCCTGCTGTATGTGGCGATGACGCGCGCCAAGGAGCACCTGCACCTGATCGTGCCGCACCGCTTCTATGTGACTCAGCAAGCCGGTGGCGGCGATCGCCATGTCTACGCCGGGCGCAGCCGGTTCATCACCGAGGCCATGGCCCAGCAGTTCGAGTGTGTAACCTGGCCCGAGGCCGGCCGTGCCGACGCTGTCGCGGCGCAACCGCAGGCGCCTGTGATACAGGTCCGGTCGCGCGCCCGCGCGGCCTGGCGTTAACTGAAGAGTCCTACGCCACGCAGGGTGTCCCGCCGACAGTCGGCCGGCCGCCGCGCCCTATAGTCAGGACCTTCCCAACGGAGAGCGCCATGACCCCAGCCAGTTGGCAACGCAGCGCCGCGCGCATCGTCGGCCCGAGCCGGTCGGCCTGGATCCCATTCGTCCTCGGGGTCGCGCTGCTGGTTGCAGGGTGCGCATCGCTGCGCCCAACGGAGCCGGCCCCGCAGCCCGCCGTCGTCTTCGTGGCCCCGCGCCTCTCCAATGCCGAACAGGACTTCATGGCGCGCGCGGCCGCCCGCAGCCTGTACGAGATCGAGGTATCTCGACTGGCGGCGGAACGGGCGGTCTCGCCCCGCGTGCGTTCCTACGCCCGGGCGATCGCGCAGCGCGATGCGCAGGCGGTCGACGAACTGACCGCGCTCATGCGTTCCAGGGGCCTGCAACCGCCGACTGGCCTGGCGGCGGACAAGGCCACCAAGCTGCATCGGCTGGCCGCCTTGAAACCCAGTGCCGAATTCGATCGCGGCTACGTGCGGGTGGTCGGGGTCGAGGACCACACGGCCAACATCGCCTTGTTCGAGAAGGCGCGGCGCGAAGCGCAGGACCGCGACCTGCGGGCCTGGATCGACAAGACCCTTCCCCTGCTGCGCAACGACCTGGGGGCGGCACAAAGCCTGAGTGGCCGCCTGGCCGGTTGAATGCGCCGAGGTCCGCCTCACGCCGCATGAGCGCAGTCCTACACCCACGCGGGTCACCGGGCTTCGTGGCAAAAGGGCCTGGCCGGTGCAAGCCAGGCCTTTTTCCTGCCGGCCCGTTCGTGTGCAGGCTGCAGCTTCGGGCACATGGTCCCGCAGGGCACAATGCCGTAGATGCAACACCCATCCGCGACGAAGCCGGACGAGGCGCTCGATTCGCTGACGCAGGCCCTGCGGCGCTTTGCCGCCGAGCGCGACTGGAGCCAGTTCCACTCGCCCAAGAACCTGGCGTGCGCGCTCAGCGTCGAGGCCGCGGAATTGCTCGAGCATTTCCAGTGGCTCACGGAGCAGCAAAGTGAGCAACTGCCGCCGGAAAAGCGCGCGGCCGTGGCTCAGGAGCTGGCGGATGTGCTGCTGTACCTGCTGCAGCTGGCCGACCGGCTGCAGATCGATCTGGTCGGCGCGGCGCGGCAGAAGCTCGAATTGAACGCGGCCCGATATCCGGCCGCGCAGTCGCGGGGCAGCAGCAAGAAGTACAGCGAGCTCTAGCCGATCCATGCAGGTTTCAGGCGCTCCCAACTTCCGCCACATCGGCGGCTACACCGGCCATGCCGGCCGCCGCGTCGTCGCGCGAAGAATTTTTCGCTCCGATCATCTCGGCGCGTTGACGGCCGAAGACGAATCGCGGATCCGCGCGCTGGGCCTGCGCCGGGTGCTGGACCTTCGCGGTGTTGCCGAACGCGAGGCGGCGCCCTGCGCCCTGGCGTCGCTCACCGTGCATTCGCTGCCGATCGAACCGACCATCGTCCAGGTGCTCAGCGAACTCATCGCGGCTGGCCACCAGCTCACGCCGAACGAAGTCGTGGCCCACATGCAGCACACCTATCGCAGGTTCGTGCGCAACAGCACGCATCGCTTCGCCGAACTCTTCGCGCACCTGCTGGCGTCGAATGAGCCCACGGTGTTCCACTGCACCGCGGGCAAAGACCGCACCGGGCTTGCTGCGGCACTGATCCTGCGCAGCCTGGGCGTGTCCGAAGACGACGTGCTGCGCGACTACCTGCTGACCAACGAGCGGCTCAAGCCGCTCGAGGCGTCGCGGCATGGGCTGGACCCGTCGGTCCTGACGGTGCTGTCGCGCGTGCAACCGGAATTCCTGCAGGCGGCGTTCGAGGTGATAGTGCTCGATCACGGCGGGTTCGACACATACTTGCGGGACGGGCTGCGCGTGGGCAGCCGCGAGCGCGATCGGCTGCGCGAACTGTACCTGGAGCCGGCGTGATGCCGATACGGGGTCACGCCGTGCCCGTGGCGTTTTCCGCGCCGTTCTCCGGTTCGTCGTCGCGGTGATTTTCACCCTCGCGACGCTTTTTCAGCATCGCGGCCAGTGCCGATCCGGAGCCTACGCCGCTGTTGGTGTTCTGCTGCTGTGTTTGCTGCTCCTGGGCGCGGCCGGCGTCGGTTCGGGGGTTGCAGCTGTCGCTCATTGCGCGTGCCCTCCGGAAGTGCCTTCGGGATCGCTCAGCATCTGGCGTTCCTGCTTCTGGGACTTGAACCGCGCCAGCGCGCTCGCGGCGCCACGGCCGCAATGGGCGTCATGCACGCCCTCCTGCCCCTGCGAGTGAGGCGACTCGTGCGAGCCGTGGTCTTCCTTGGTGTCGTTCGATCCGTTCATTTGCATTTCTCCAGAATGCCATTGGCCGCGCGTGCCGCCTGGAACGGAATTTAGGAAAAGCCGGGCGCCGCGCGAGCGCGACTGGGACTGAGGAGCGCGTAGGAAAGTCTTGATATTCCGTGTCGCCCGGAGCCCTTCGGCGGGTCAGCCCTGGGCCGAACCCACGTCGATCACGGTGCGCCCGCGGGCCTTGCCGTTGGCGACCGCCTCGATCGCCTGCGGCAGTTGCTCGAACGGGACCACATGGGAGATCCGGGACAGGTGGCGTGGCCGCAAGTCGCTGCCCAGGCGCTTCCAGATGCGATCGCGCAGCTCCGGCTCGTTGTCCGAATTCACCCCGATCAGGCGCACGCCGCGCAGGATGAAGGGCATGACGTTGCCGTTGAAGTCCAGGCCCGCGGCATTGCCGATGCTGGCGATGACGCCCTCGCGCTGCATGCTGCGCGTCAGGGCGGCGAGCGGCGCGCCGCCCAGCGAGTCAACGGCGCCTTGCCACAGCGCCGGCTCCAGCGGCTTGGTGCCCGCGGGCAGGTCGGCGCTGGCGATCACTTCGCTGGCGCCGAGCGATCGCAGGTACTCGGCCTCGGCCGGCTTGCCCGTGACGGCAACCACCTGGTAACCGCGCTGGGCCAGCAGGTCGATGCTGACGCTGGCCACGCCGCCGGTCGCGCCGTTGACCAGCACCTTTCCCTTGGCGGGCCCCAGGCCATTGAGTTCCATCAGGTCGATGCCCAGCGCCGCGGTGTAGCCGGCCACGCCCAGCGTGATGGCTTCCAGCGCGCTCATCCCGGGCGGCAGGCGGTTCACCCAGGCCGCCGGCGCCCGGGCGCGGCCCGCGTAGCCGCCGTGATGCGACACGCCGAAGCCGTGGCTGTGCACGATGACGCTGTCGCCTGGCTTGAAATGGGGCGCTCGCGACGACTCCACGACGCCGCTGGCATCGATACCGCCCACGCAGGGAAAGCGCCGGATGATCTTGCCTCGGCCGGTGGCGGCCAGTGCGTCCTTGAAATTGACGCTCGCGTACTGGACCCGCACCGTTACTTCGCCCGGGTCGAGCTGGTCGTCGGCCATGGTGATGAAGGCCGCGGTGACGCCGGCGGGCGTGCTGGAAACCAGGTAGGCGGGGAATCTCGTGGGGGTGTCCATGGCGGCTCCTCGGGTCGGTTCATGCGTATTGTGGCGTCCCCCGGATGGGCTGGCGTCGCCAGGCAGGCCCACCACGTCGCCCGCGGCGTGCGTTTGGAGCGGTTGCGCCTGTAGGCCCGTCGGTGGGGCTCCACCAACTTCGACGTGCGTTCGTTTCAATTGAACGACGAAGCCAACCTCAATGTCTACGGGCTTTCGCGCAGCGGCAGACCCGGGTATTCGAGGCCGACCTGAAGAAGTCGCGCCGCATCACCTACCAGGACTGGCAGGCCCGGCCACTCATGGACAAGGTCCAGGAGCATTTCTTCGCCCTGTTCGGCGCGCTTCTCTAGCGCTCCGGTTGCGGGCGCGGGACCTGCGCGGCCCGCGGAGCGGTTCCTACGTTTTTCGCCGACCGGCGCCTACAGCGATGAGCCAGGCCCCCGGCCATGCTGTCATCAAGCCCCGCCAGCCACCCCGCTGCAGCAGGCAGCAAAGGAACGAGCAATGGCCACACAGGAACAATGCCGCGACGGCATTCCGCGCAAGGACGGCGACCGTCCCGGCCCCGACGTGGAACGCGATCGCGGCGACAGCGCTTCGGACAGCAGGAAGCAGTGATCGTGAAAAGGGGGAACAGCATGCTCTACGCCTTGTTCTCCCTGGGACTCGTCGCCGCGGCAGGCGCCGCTTATACGGCGGCCATCGGCTGGCTGTGGTTCCGGCAGGAGCGGCTGCTGTTCGAGCCGACGCCGCTGGCGCCCGACCTGCCCCTCGTGGCTGAGGCCGATGTTCACGAACGCTGGATCGAGGTCCCCGGTGCGCGACTGTCGACCGCCCATCTGCGCTTGCCGCAGCCGCGCGGCGTGGTGTTCTTCCTGCACGGCAACTCGGGCAACCTGCGCGATTGCCTGGCCGATCTCGATGCTTTCCGCCAGGCCAATTTCGACGTGGTGATGTTGGACTACCGCGGCTTTGGCAAGAGCAGCGGCTGCATCGCCAGCGAGGAGCAGTTGCGCGCGGACGTGCGCGCGGTGTGGGCGGCTTTTGCGCCAATGTATCAGGGCAAGCGGGTGGTGATCTCCGGTCAGTCGCTGGGAACAGCCCTGGCGGCCGGACTGGCCGCCGAGCTTTGCGCGGCGGGGCAGGGGCCGGACCTGACGCTGCTGGTTTCACCGTACAGCAGCATGCGCGCGCTAGGCGAGGAGCTCTATCCATGGGTACCGCGCCAGGTCCTGCGCTATCCGCTGCACACCGCCGAACACGCGGCGCGCCTGAGCGGCCCGCTGATGCTGATCCATGGCGACAAGGATGAACTCATCGGCATCCACCACAGCCATGCCTTGCGCACGGCCGCGCCCGCCGCGCAGCTGCTCTGCGTCGAAGGCGCCGGCCACAGCGACCTGCACAAGTTCCCGAGCTTTCGCGCGGCCCTGCATGGCGCGCTCGGCTGCCTGTAGCGGCCGGCCCTGGGCCGGTTCTTTCTCGGCCGCTTCGGAAGTCGCGGCATTTGCCCACACGCGCGGGCCCAGCCCAACCCCAACAATAGCGGGCATGGATTTTCCCATCTGGTCCCTTCTGATCGGCCTGCTGCTCATCCTGCTGGCTCTCAGCAGCACGGTGCTAGCGCGGTTACCGTTGTCCACGGCCATGCTTTACCTGCTGGTGGGCCTGGCCGTCAGTCCGCTGGGTCTGGGCTTGATGGCAGTCGACCCGCGTGCGCACACGGTGTTGCTGGAGCACCTCACCGAGGCCATCGTGGTGGTCTCGCTGTTTTCGGCCGGACTCAAGCTCAGTCCCGGCCTGAACGACCGCCGCTGGTTGCTGCCGCTGCGCCTGGCCCTCACTTCCATGGTGATCACGGTGGCGGTCATCGCCGCCGTTG
>JAANCK010288794.1_pt1 | contig 20555 bp, 16 predicted proteins | sample 7277841 | NCBI WGS metagenome assembly JAANCK01 (sample SAMN14222788, study PRJNA588281) | permafrost metagenome | isolation source: Arctic cryosol methane SIP | place: Canada:Nunavut | collected 2015-07 | reverse complement strand
GCCGCTGGTGCCCGGCATCACGGTCGAGATTCTTCCCGAAATCGACTCCAGCAACACCGAGCTGATGCGGCGAGCGCGCGCCGGCCGCATGGAACCGGTGCTGTTGGTGGCCGAACGCCAGAGCGCCGGCCGCGGCCGGCTCGGCCGGGGCTGGGCCAGCGCGCCGGGCGAGTCGCTGACTTTCTCGCTGGGGCTGCCACTGGCTCCGGGCGACTGGTCGGGGCTGTCGCTGGCCGTGGGGGTCAGCCTGGCCGAATCCCTGGATCCGCGGATTCGGCTGAAGTGGCCGAACGACCTGTGGCTGGACGACCGGAAACTGGCCGGAATCCTGATCGAGACGGCCGGCACCGGGCCCGGTTTGCGCTACGCCGTTATCGGGGTCGGGATCAACCTGGCCGTGCCCGCGGCCGCCGGGCTCACCACCCCGCCGGCGGGGTTGCGTGAACTGCTGCCCGACTGCCAGGCCGGCGCCACGCTGTTGCGCGTGGCCGCGCCGCTGGTGCAGGCGATCCGGGTCTTCGAGCGGCAGGGCTTTGGCGCCTTCAAGGCCCGGTTCGATGCCCGCGACGCTTTGCGCGACCGCACGATCGTGCTCAGCGACGGGACGTCCGGTGTCGGCCGCGGCACCACGGACCAGGGCGCGCTGCGGGTGCAGACGGCCGAGGGCATCAAGACCGTCAACAGTTCCGAGGTCAGCGTGCGGACCGGAGCTTGAGAGCCAACATGCTGCGACTCACCGTGCTGCTGCTCGTCCTGGCCAATGCCGGGTACTTTGCCTGGGCCCACGGCTCGCTGCGGGCCTGGGGTCTCGGGCCGGCCCAGCAATCGGAGCCCCAGCGGCTGGAGCAACAGATCCGACCCCAGTCAATCCGCATCCTGCGTCCTGACGAGGCCCGACGCCTCGAGCCCGCGCCGACCGGCCTGGCCCAGGCGGCCGAATGCCTGCAGGCGGGCCCTTTGGATGACACGCAGGTGGCGGGGCTCAGACCGCTGCTGGAGACCTGGCCCGCCGGCTCCTGGAGCCTGGAGCCGGTGGTCGAGCCCGGGCGCTGGATCATCTACATGGGCAAGTACGCGACGGTGGAGAACACCGCGCGCAAGAAGGCGGAGCTGCGCCAGCTCGGCGTTTCGTTCGAGGCGCTCACGGACCCCTCGCTGGAGCCGGGCCTGTCGCTGGGCGGATTCACCAGCCAGGCCGAAGCCAGCCAGCAACTCGAAGCGTTCCTGCAGCGTGGCGTGCGCAGCGCCAAGGTGATGCAGGAGCGCTCCGAACTGCGCGGCCGGCTGCTCAAATTCTCGGTTGTCGACGATGGCCTGCGCCCGCGCCTGGGAGAGTTGGCGCCGGTCCTGAACGCCCAGACCCTGCGGCCCTGCCGCTGATCGGAAAGGAAAACCCGTGCCACTCCAGCTCTATTTCGCACCCGGCGCCTGTTCGTTCGTTCCGCACGCGCTGCTGGAAACCACCGGCGCGCCGTTCGAGCCGATGCTGGTCAAGCTGCACAAGGGCGAGAACTACAGCGCGGACTACAAGGCGATCAATCCCCGGTCGCAGGTGCCAGTGCTGGTGGACAATGGCGAGGCGATCACGCAGATCCTCGCGATCGTGACCTGGCTGGACCAGCGCTTTCCTGATTGCAACTTTCTTCCGCGCGAGCCGCTGGCACGGGTGCGCGTGTTCGAGACGCTGGCCTGGATGAACAACACCGTGCATCCGACCTTCACCCACGTCTTCATGCCGCAGAAGTTCGCGGCCAGTCCCGAGGCCCAGGCCGAGATCAAGGTTTTCAACGCCGTCGCGTACAAGGGAATGTTGGGCGAGCTCGAGGCGATGGCGAGCCTGGCAGCGGCCCAGGGCCGCAAATACCTGGGGGGCGACCAGTTCGGGCCGCTCGACGCGTACGCGCTGACCCTGCTGCGCTGGGGCGGCTTCGCGGGCCACGATCCGCAGGGCTTCCCGGCCCTGTGGTCGCTCGTGCAACGGGTCGCGGCGCTGCCGGCGGTGGCGCGCGTGATCGAGCGCGAGCGCCTTCAGCTGAACGTCTACAAGACGGCCTGAGTCGGCTCGGTGGCGGCCGCAGCGGGCCGTGCGGTGCCGCTCACGACGAATCGGACCCTGACGCAGGTGCCGGGCGGCACCTGCCCCGGGTGCGCATCCTCCAAGGTGACCTCGGCGTTGTGCTGACGCGCGATCTCCAGCACGATCGGCAGACCCAGGCCCGAGCCGTCGACGTTGGTTCCCAGCGTCCGGTAGAACGGCTGGAACACCAGTTCGCGTTCAGCCGCCGGGATGCCGGGGCCGGAGTCTTCCACCTGCAGCAGCAACACTTGGCCGAACGGATCGGCGTGCACCCGCGCCGTGATCACCCCCGGATGCTCGGTGCTGGAAGGCGTGTAGTTGATCGCGTTGTCCAGCAGGTTGCGGATCATTTCCTTGAGCAGCGTCGGATTGCCCTCGAACCGCACACCCGGCGCGCCCGGCTGCGCGCCGTCGTAGCCCAGGTCGATGTGCTTGTCCATGCTGCGCGGCACCGAGTCCTGCACCACCTCCATCGTCAACTTTGCCAGGTCGCAGGGCTGGTGGGCCAACACCTGGCCGCTGCCCTCGGCCCGCGCCAAGGCCAGCAGCTGGTTCACGGTGTGGGTCGCGCGAATGCTGGAGCGGCCAATCTGCTTGAGTGATTGCTTCAGCTCCTCGGCATTGAAGCCTTCGCGCTGGGCCAGGTCGGCTTGCATGCGCAGACCGGCCAGCGGCGTCTTCAACTGGTGCGCTGCGTCGGCCAGGAAGCGCTTTTGCGTCGCAATCGAATCCTTCAGCCGCGTCAGCAGGTCGTTGATCGAGGACACCAGCGGCGCGACCTCGAGCGGCACGGTCTTGTCCTCCAGCGGGCTCAGGTCGTCGGGCTTGCGGGCCCGAATCCGCTCCTCCAGCTGCGACAGCGGCTTGATGCCGCGCACCAGCGCCAGCCACACCAGCAGCACCGCGAGCGGCAAGATCACGAACTGCGGCAGCATCACGCCCTTGATGATTTCGGTGGCCAGCACCGAGCGCTTCTCGCGCGTCTCCGCCACCTGCACCAGTGCCGGCTGCGCACCGGGCAGGTCGAGCTTGACCCAGGTGTACGCCACCCGCACATCCTGACCGTGGATCTCGTCGTCGCGCAACAGCACCTCGCCGGATTGCGGGCGTTCCTCCTCGCGTGGCGGAGGCAGGTCGCGCTCGCCGCTGAGGAGTTCTGCGCGGGCGCCCAGCACCTGGTAGTAGACCTGGTCGGAGTCGTCCGCGCGCAGCAGCTCGCGCGCCGGCTGGGGCAGGTTGAAGACCACCCGCTGTTGCTGCACGGTCACCAGCTGCGCCAGCGTCTGCACGTTGTACTCGAGCGCCCGGTCGAACGGCTTGCCGGCGATGCTCTGCGCCACCACCCAGGTCAGCGCCAGGCTGACCGGCCACAGCAGCAGCAGCGGAGTGAGCATCCAATCGAGGATCTCGCCGAACAGGGAACGCTGCTCGCGCTGGAAGATCTTCAAGGCAAGGTCCCCGGGCGGCGCATCGCAGCCATGCCGTCAGGCCTTGATCTTCTCGAGGCAGTAGCCCAGGCCGCGAACGGTGGCGATGCGGATCGGGCCCTTCTCGATCTTCTTGCGCAGCCGATGGATGTAGACCTCGATCGCATTGGTGCTGACCTCCTCGCCCCACTCGCACAACCGCTCGACCAACTGATCCTTGCTCACCAGCCGCCCGGCGCGCTGCAACAGCACTTCGAGCAGCCCCAGCTCGCGGGCCGACAGCTCGACCATCTTGCCGTCGATGGTGGCCACCCGCCCGGCCTGGTCGTACACCAGCGGCCCGTGCTTGATGGTGCTGCTGGTGCCGCCCATGCCGCGCCGCGTCAGCGCCCGCACCCGGGCCTCGAGTTCCTGCAGGCTGAACGGCTTGGCCATGTAGTCGTCGGCGCCCAGGTCGAGCCCCTTGACCCGCTCCTCCACCGCATCGGCGGCCATGAGAATCAGCACCGGCAGGGCCGAGCCGCGGCTACGCAGTTTGCGCAGCACTTCCAGCCCGTGCATCCGGGGCAAGCCCAGGTCGAGGATCAACAAGTCGAATTCGGTGTTGGTGAGCAGGGCGGCATCGGCCTCGCTGCCGCTGGCCACGTGGTCCACCGCAGCGCCCGAGGCGCGCAGGGTGCGCAGCAAACCATCGGCCAGCACCTGGTCGTCTTCCGCGATCAAAATCCGCATTGACTGTCTCCTGATCTCCGGCTCACTGCCCGGTCGCCTGCGCTGAAATTCTGGGGCGGCAGTCCGGCTCATGCGCCGGAGCCAGCATAAGCCTCCAGGCCGATCATGACCACGGTGGCGACCTCCGGGCCCACCTCGGCGCGAAACTCGGCTTCGGTCTGGGCCACGGCTTCGCGGAAGGCCTGCAACCAGGCCAGCCCCGACGGCGTGAAGCGGATGCGCCGGGCGCGCCCATCCTGCTCGTCGGGCGCGCGCGCTACCAGGCCCCAGGCTTCGCACTGGTCCACCAGGTCGCCCATCGCCTGCTTGCTCATGCCGGCCTGCTGCGCCAGCTCGGTGAGGCGCGAACCCTCCAGGGCCAAGTGGCGTGTGATGTGGATATGGGCGGCGCTCACCTGCGATCGCGCGGCCAGGTTCGACAGCGCCAGCGGCACCTCGATGTTGTTGGCCATCAGGCTGAGCACACGCTCGTCGAAGCGGCGCATGGCATGGCCCAGCAGCCGGCCCAGGTGGGTGAGCCGCCAGCCGGCGTCAATGTCAGTGCCCGGGATGGGAGAAACCATTCGTCCAATGGTAAGGTAGACTGACAAAAAATCCGGTTTACTTTTTCCAACGTCAACCGTTAAAGTACTGGTCAAGCATCCAGCCTGTTTGAAAAGACACTGGATAAGGCAAGTTAAACCGTTGATATTCAAGGAGATTTCGCGATGGATGCTCAAGTCAAAGGAACCCGGATCGCTGCGGACAGCGACAAATCCAAGGCCTTGCAGGTCGCCTTGGCCCAGATCGAGAAGCAGTTCGGCAAGGGCACGATCATGCGGCTGGGCGAGGGCGAGAAGCTCGAGGACGTCCAGGTGGTCTCCACCGGCTCCCTGGGGTTGGACATCGCGCTGGGCGTCGGCGGCCTGCCGCGCGGACGGGTCATCGAGATCTACGGCCCGGAATCGTCCGGCAAAACCACCCTGACGCTGCAGGTCATCGCCGAGATGCAGCGCCAGGCCGGCACCTGCGCCTTCGTCGACGCCGAGCACGCGCTGGACGTCCAGTACGCCCAAAAGCTCGGCGTGAACCTGTCCGACCTGCTGATCAGCCAGCCCGATACCGGCGAGCAGGCCCTGGAGATCGTCGATAGCCTGGTGCGCTCGGGCGCGGTGGACCTGATCGTGATCGACTCGGTCGCCGCGCTCACGCCCAAGGCCGAAATCGAGGGCGAGATGGGCGACTCGCTGCCCGGCCTGCAGGCCCGCCTGATGAGCCAGGCCCTGCGCAAGCTGACGGCATCGATCAAGAAGACCAACTGCATGGTCATCTTCATCAACCAGATCCGCATGAAGATCGGCGTGATGTTCGGCAGCCCGGAGACCACCACCGGCGGCAACGCGCTGAAGTTCTACGCCTCGGTGCGCCTGGACATCCGCCGCACCGGCACCATCAAGAAGGGCGAGGAGGCGATCGGCAACGAGACCAAGGTCAAGGTCGTGAAGAACAAGGTCGCCTCGCCGTTCAAGACGGCGGAGTTCGACATCCTGTTCGGCGAGGGCATCAGCCGCGAGGGCGAGATCATCGACATGGGCGTCAACGCCCACATCCTCGAGAAGTCCGGCGCCTGGTATGCCTACAACGGCGAGAAGATCGGCCAGGGCCGCGACAACTCGCGCGAGTTCCTGCGCGAGAACCCCGAGCTGGCGCACGAGATCGAGAACAAGGTGCGCGAGTCCCTGGGCATTCCCCTGCTGCCGGCCGACGTCGAAGCCAAGCCCGAGGCGCCTGCCGCGAAATCGAAATAACGGCCATGGCACTGGGCCAGCTCTCGCTCAAGGGCCGGGCGCTGCGCCTCCTGAGCTCCCGGGAACATTCCCGTGCCGAGCTCGAACGCAAGCTGGCGCAGCACGAGGAAGAGCCGGGCCAATTGCGCCGCGTACTCGATGAACTGCAGGCCAAGGATTTCATCAACGAGCAGCGGGTGGTGGAGTCCGTGCTGCACCGGCGGGCGCCGCGCCTGGGCGCCGCCCGCGTTCGCCAGGAGTTGCAAGCCAAGGGGCTGGCGCCCGACGCCATTGCCGAAGCCGTCGCAGGGCTTCAGTCGACGGAGCTGCAGCGGGCGCGCGAAGTGTGGCGAAGGAAGTTCGATGCCATGCCAACGGATGCGGCGCAACGCGCGAAGCAGGCGCGGTTTCTGGCTGCGCGCGGATTCGGCGGTGAGGTGATTCGGCGGGTATTGAATACGTCGGAGGACGATTGATTGAATCCCCGCAGGGGAACCAGGCCGCACGAAACAGCGTGCAGAGCGGCCTCACCATGCAGGAGGCGCGGCTTGGCCGCGCTTCCTGCGTCCGATCAGGCCACTTTGAAAATGCATCAGCGTTTTCAAAGTGAAAGCATCAGTTTGAGGTTCTGCACCGCAGCGCCGCTGGCACCCTTGCCCAGGTTGTCCAGCCGAGCGACCAGCACCGCTTGCCGGTAGTCTTCGCTGGCAAAGACCCGCAGCTCCATCTTGTCGGTGCCGTTGAGGGCCAGCGCATCGATCCGGCCGTTGTCGGTGGGCGGCTGCACGCTGACCCACTCGCTGCCGGCGTAGTGGCGGGCCAGCGCAGCGTGCAGGTCGGCGCCTTTCGGCCGGCCCGGCAACAGGTCCAGGTGCAGTGGCAACTGCACCAGCATGCCCTGCTTGAAATTGCCCACGGCCGGAATGAAGATCGGCCGGCGCGTCAGGCCGCTGTACTTGACGATCTCCGGAAGGTGCTTGTGCTTCAGGCCCAGGCCGTAGATCTCGAACGCCGGGGCTTGGCCTTTTTCATGGGCCTCGATCATGCTGCGGCCGCCCCCGGAGTAGCCGCTGACCGCCGGCAGCGCCACCGGAAAGTCGCGCGGCAGCAGGCCGGCATCGACCAGCGGACGCAACACCGCAATGGCGCCGGTCGCATAGCAACCGGGGTTGGTCACGCGGCGGGCCCCGGCGATGGCCTCGCGCTGGCCGGCCGCCAGCTCGGCAAAGCCGAACACCCAGCCTTCGGAGGTGCGGTGCGCCGTTGAAGCGTCGATGACGCGGGGGCCACGGCCCTTGGTTCGTTCGATGTCGTCGATGACCGCCACCGATTCCCGTGCGGCGTCGTCGTGCAGGCACAGGATCACCAGATCCACGCCCGCCATCAATTCGCGCTTGGCCGCAGGGTCCTTGCGCAGCTCCGCGGCAATGCTCACCAGCTCGATGCCGGGCATCTTCTGGAGTCGATCGCGAATCTCCAGGCCGGTGGTTCCGGCCTCGCCGTCGATGAAGACCTTGGGCATCTTGTTTCCTATCAAGCTCATGTTCAACTGTAAGCCAGATCGCGTTTTTGGTGCGTTGCAGCATGCTACAGTTGACAGCGACTTTTTTACAGCCGGCGCGATTCCGTCCGTCGCCCGGTCTTTGGGCACAATCCCGTTCCTCGAGAGATACCTCCATGAAGATTCACGAGTACCAAGGCAAGGAAATCTTGCGCAATTTCGGCGTGCCCGTTCCGCGCGGCATTCCGGCGTTCACCGTCCAGGAGGCCGTGGAAGCGGCCCAGAAACTGGGCGGGCCGGTCTGGGTTGTGAAGGCCCAGATCCACGCGGGCGGCCGCGGCAAGGGCGGCGGCGTCAAGCTCGCCCGCTCGGTCGATGAGGTCAAGACCCTGGCCGGCCAGATCCTGGGCATGCAGCTGGTCACGCACCAGACCGGGCCCGGCGGCCAGAAGGTGCGGCGGCTGCTCATCGAAGATGGCGCCGACATCAAGAAGGAATACTACGTTTCAGCGGTGACCGACCGCGCTTCGCAGAAAGTCGCGCTGATGGCCTCCAGCGAAGGCGGCATGAACATCGAGGAAGTGGCCCACGCCACACCCGAGAAGATCATCAAGGTCTTCGTCGATCCGCTGGTTGGCCTGACGCAGGCGCAGGCCACTGAGCTGGCCAACGGCATCGGCGTGCCGGCCGGCTCCACGGGCCAGGCCGTGGACGTGTTCCAGAAGCTCTACAAGGTCTACATGGACAGCGACGCCAGCCTGGTCGAGATCAACCCGCTGATCCTCGAAGGCAACGGCAAGATCAAGGCGCTGGACGCGAAGTTCAACTTCGACTCGAATGCACTCTTCCGCCATCCCGAGATCGTCGCCTTGCGCGATCTTGACGAGGAAGATCCGGCCGAGATCGAGGCCAGCAAGTTCGACCTGGCCTACATCAGCCTGGACGGCAACATCGGCTGCCTGGTCAATGGCGCCGGCCTGGCGATGGCGACGATGGACACCATCAAGCTGTTCGGCGCCGAGCCGGCCAACTTCCTCGACGTGGGCGGCGGCGCCACCCCGGAGAAGGTGACAGAAGCCTTCAAGATCATGCTCAAGAACAAGAAGGTCAAGGCCATCCTGGTCAACATCTTCGGCGGCATCATGAAGTGCGACACCATCGCCACCGGTATCGTGGCGGCCTGCCGCGCGGTGAACCTCAGCGTGCCGCTGGTGGTTCGGATGAAGGGCACCAACGAGGAACTGGGCAAGAAGCTGTTGAAGGATTCGGGATTGCCCATCATCAGTGCCGACACCATGGCCGACGCGGCGCAAAAAGTCGTCGCCGCGGTCGCCTAGTTCAAATTCGCGGAAAGGGCGCGCCGCTGCGCCAGTCCCCAACCGATCAGGATCACTTCATGTCCATCTACATCAACAAAGACACCAAGGTCATCACCCAGGGCATCACCGGCAAGACCGGCCAGTTCCACACCGAGAAGTGCCAGGAATATGCCAACGGAAAGAACTGCTTCGTCGCCGGCGTGAATCCGAAGAAGGCCGGCGAGAAGATCTTCAACATCCCGATCTATGCGTCGGTAAAGGAAGCCAGCCAGAAGACCGGCGCGATGGTCTCGGTCATCTACGTGCCGCCTGCCGGTGCCGCGGCTGCGATATGGGAAGCCGTCGAGGCGGACCTCGACCTGGCCATCTGCATCACCGAGGGCATTCCGGTGCGCGACATGCTCGAAGTGCGCAACAAGATGAAGGCCAAGGAAGCCGGCGGCGGCAAGAAGACACTGCTGCTCGGTCCGAACTGCCCCGGGATCATCACGCCCGAAGAGATCAAGATCGGCATCATGCCCGGCCACATCCACAGGAAGGGCCGCATCGGGGTGGTGAGCCGCTCGGGGACCCTGACCTACGAAGCCGTGGCCCAGCTCACCGAGATCGGCCTGGGCCAGTCCACGGCCGTGGGCATCGGCGGTGACCCGATCAACGGCCTGAAACACATCGACATCATGAAAGCCTTCAACGACGACCCGGACACCGACGCGGTGATCATGATCGGCGAGATCGGCGGGTCCGATGAGGCGGAAGCGGCCTACTGGTGTCGCGACCACATGAAGAAGCCGATTGTGGGCTTCATCGCCGGCGTGACGGCACCGGCGGGCAAGCGCATGGGGCATGCGGGCGCGCTGATTTCCGGCGGCGCCGACACGGCCGACGCCAAGCTTGCGATCATGGAAGAGTGCGGCTTCAAGGTGACCCGCAATCCGTCCGAGATGGCCAAGCTGCTGAAGGCGATGCTGTAAGCACTATTACGAACGCGGCGGGGGCAGCGGCGGCTTAGACTGAAGCTCCAAGAAAAAGGAAAGCGCTCGAATACCGCGGGTTTTGGGCGCTTTCTGCTTTCACAACGACGGAGTACCGGCATGGAGATGCTTCAGAGTGCGGTTTTCTGGATCGGTCTGCTGAAGATCATCTGGATCAACATCATCCTTTCGGGGGACAACGCGGTGGTGATCGCGCTCGCGGCGCGTTCCCTGCCGCCGCACCAGCAAAACAAAGCCGTCATCTTCGGCTCCGGCGCGGCCGTGGTGCTGCGGATCGCGCTCACCGTGGTGGCCGCCAAGCTGCTGGCGCTGCCTTACCTGCAGGTCATCGGCGGGCTGCTGCTGCTGTGGATCGGCGTGCAGCTGCTCGGCGACGAAGATGAGGGCGAAGGCGAAGCCAAGGAATACGGGTCCCTGGCAGCGGCGATCCGCACGATTCTCATTGCCGACCTTGTCATGAGCCTGGACAACGTGATTGCCGTGGCCGCCGCCGCCAAGGGCAGCATGACGCTGCTGATCCTGGGCCTGGCCATCAGCATCCCGCTGGTGATCTTCGGTAGCACGCTGATGATCAAGCTGATGGAGCGTTTCCCCATCATCGTGGTGCTGGGCGCCGCACTGATCGGCTGGGTCGGCGGTGAAACCATCATCAGCGACACGGCGCTGCATGGCATGCTGGCCGCCGATCCCTGGTTGCACTACGCCGGTGCCGCCTTTGGAGCTGCGTTCGTGGTCGTGGTGGGCAAGGTGTTGCAAGCGCGAGCCCGAACCAGCCCCGCCTGACGGAAGCGCTTGTGCGGCTGCGTCGTGCCGGCCGTCGCGTGCGTATTTGCAACGAAATGTAGTTTGAGGGTGACAAAGTTGCTTGTCCGGCGAATGAGCGTCTGTTAACGTCCAGCTGATCCTGCACTCTTTCAACGTAGCGGGTGCGTGGCCATGCCACGGAGGCGCCTTGGTATTGAACAGTCGTCTGGACGGGGGCGGGCAGTGAGCACTTCATCATCGAAAAAGCGTGGCCCGTTCTGGCGCACGGACTGGTTGGTGGCGATCATCGTCACGGTGGCGGTCCTGGTGCTGCATCAGGTGACGGACGCCGTCGGCACCGTCGAGCGCCGCTTTTACGATTTCGCCAGCACCAGCAGCGGCCGTCAGCCCTCCGATCGCATCGCCGTTATTGCGATCGATGACCAGAGCATCGCCAACATCGGCCGGTGGCCCTGGACCCGCGATGTGCACGCCCAGCTGATTGACCAGCTGGCCGCGGCGAAGGCCAAGACCATTGTCTACACCACCTTCTTCTTCGAACCCCAGACCGATCGCGGACTGGTGTTCATCCGCAAGCTCAAGGACGCACTGGGATCCCAGGCTGATGGTCTCGGGGCTGCGGCCGATCCGCTGCGCCAGGTGATTGCCGAGGCCGAACAGACCCTGGATGCCGACGCCAAGCTGGCCGCCAGCATCAAGAAAGCCGGCAACGTGCTGCTGCCCGCGGTCTACGTGCTGGGCGAGCCGCAGGGCAAGCCGGACCGGCCGCTGCCCGCCTATGTGGCCCGTGACGCAATCGATGAAAGCAGTGGATTCTCCATGGCGGCCGTCAGCGGACAGTTTCCGATCGAAGTGCTCGGGAGCGCCGCCGCCGGCATCGGCCATCTGAATCAACACTATGACCAGGACGGATCGGTGCGCGACGATCCCCTGCTGGTCAACTATTACGGCAAGGCGGTCCCCTCGATGGCCTTGCTGGCGGCGGCAAGCAGCCTGAACCTCGGCCCCGGCGACATCCGGATCAATGTCGGTGACTCGGTCCAGATCGGCAAGCTGCGGATCAAGACGGACGAAGAGGCCCGGATGCGCCCGCAGTTCTACAAGAGCAAGGACGGCAGGTCGGCGTTTGCGGAGGACTCCTTCTACGATGTGCTGAGCGGCAAGATACCGGCGACCAAGTACCGCGACAAGATCGTGCTGGTTGGCGCCACGGCGGCCGGCGTCGGCACCATGTTCGCCGCGCCGGGGTACTCCGGGCTCTCGCCCGCCGGGATCATGGCGCACATCACCTCGAGCATCCTCAGCGAACATTTCATCGTCCAGCCTTCCTGGGGCATCTGGGCCGAACTGGGCGCGTTCCTGCTGGTGGTGGCCTACCTGATGCAGTTGCTGCCCCGGCTGTCCGCCGGCATGGGGGCAGGTGCGACCGCGGGCCTGCTGTTGCTGCTGGCCGGCGGCGAGTTCGCGCTGTTGTCCGGGGCCTCGCTTTGGTTGAAGTTCATGCTGCCGGTGACGCTGCTGCTGATCGGCCATCTGGCGCTGACCACCCGGCGCTACCTGGTGACCGAGGCCGGCAAGCTCAAGTCGGACGATGAATCGGCCGAGACCAATCGCATGATGGGGCTGGCCTTGCAGGGCCAGGGTCAGCTCGACATGGCGTTCGATCGCTTCCGTCGCGTGTCGATGAGCGACTCGGTGATGGAGAACCTGTACAACCTGGCATTGGACTTCGAGCGCAAGCGCCAGTTCAACAAGGCGCAGGCGGTGTACGAGCACATGGCCGCGTGGAACAAGGACTTCAAGGATCTGAAGGCCAAGCTCAATCGCGCCAAGAACCTGTCGGAAACGGTGATCCTGGGCGGCGGCGGGTCGCACCCCGGGGGCACCATGCTTCTGGACGGCGGCGCCGTGGAGAAACCGATGCTGGGGCGCTACCAGATCGAAAAAGAACTCGGCAAAGGCGCCATGGGCGTGGTCTACCTTGGCAAGGATCCCAAGATCGGGCGCGTGGTCGCCATCAAGACCATGGCCTTGAGCCAGGAATTCGAGGGCGAAGAGCTGACCGACGCGCGTGAGCGGTTTTTCCGTGAGGCGGAGACCGCCGGCCGGCTTCAGCATCAGCACATCGTGACGATTTTCGACGCGGGTGAGGAGCATGACCTGGCCTACATCGCCATGGAGTTCCTCAAGGGCAAGGACCTGGTGGATTTCTGCAAGCCGGGGCATCTGCTGCCGGTGCCCAAGGTGATCGCGATCATCACGCGCGTGGCCGAGGCGCTGGCCTATGCCCACCGCCAGAACGTGGTGCACCGCGACATCAAGCCGGCCAACATCATGTATGAGCCCGAGAGCGACACCGTCAAGGTGACCGACTTCGGCATCGCCCGGATCACCGATTCGAGCAAGACCAAGACCGGGCTGGTGCTGGGGACGCCCAGCTTCATGTCGCCCGAGCAGATCGCCGGCAAGAAGGTGGACGGCCGGTCCGACCTTTATTCGCTGGGGGTGATGCTGTTCCAGATGCTGACCGGGGTGCTGCCGTTCCGCGGCGACTCGATGGCCGAGCTGATGTACAAGATCGCCAGCGAAGAAGCGCCCGACGTGCGCATCCTGCGACCGGAGATCAACGAGCGGCTGGCCAATGTGGTGGCGCTCTCCCTGAGCAAACGACCCGAAAGCCGCTACCAGGACGGCGAGCGGTTCGCTGCCGACCTTCGCTTGTCGCTGGGCGAGTCCGCCGCGCCCTCCCATCGTCCGGCCGCCCCGCCCGGCTATGATGCGACCCAGGCGGCGCCGGCGCGCTCCAGCGATGTCGTCTTCGCCCAGACCAATGTGATGACCAAGCCGGCCAGACCCGGCGGACCCCCCACCGGGGACGCCCAGACCGATCCGGAGGCTCGGCCCGGCAAGTTATGAATTACGAGTTTTGCACCAGTACCGATCCGGGTCTCGCCCGCGAGAACAACGAGGACTCCGTCGCCATCGACGAGCCGACCCGGCTTGGCATCCTTGCCGATGGCATGGGCGGATACAACGCCGGCGAGATTGCCAGCGGCATGGCGACCACCTTCATCAAGTCGGAGCTGGGACGATGGCTGGCGCAGGCCGGACGCCACGCCAATGCGCGCGAGGTGCGCCGGGCCATGGAAATCTGCGTGGACAACGCCAACCGCTCGATCTTCAACGCCGCCAATTCGAATCCCCAGTACAGCGGCATGGGGACCACCCTGGTCCTGGGCGTGTTCCAGGATGGGCGCCTGATGCTCGGGCACATCGGCGATTCGCGCTGCTACCGCCTGCGCGGCGTCGAACTCACCCAGATCACCAAGGACCACTCGCTCCTGCAGGAGCAGATGGACGCCGGCCTGATCACACCCGAACAGGCCGCCACCTCGAGCAACAAGAACCTGGTCACGCGCGCGCTGGGCGTCGAGGATGCCGTGTTGCTGGAAGTCAACGAGCACAAGGTCGAACCCGGCGACCTGTTTTTGATGTGTTCGGACGGATTGTCCGACATGGTGGATGATGAAGGGATAGGCAAAATAATGGGAAACGAGGGGCCGCTGGAGCAAAAGGCCGCGCAGCTGATCGACGCTGCCAACGCCAACGGCGGCCGCGACAATATCTCGATCCTGATGGCGCAAGCCATCGAAGGATCGAAAAAACGCGGCCTGATGCACAGATTGCTGGGAAAATAGTCCGTTGGTACTGGTGATGCACAAAATGAGTCAAACAGACAGGAGCGGACCATGCCGAAAATGATCGTTTCGATCGACGGTGTCGTCATCAAGGAAGTGCAGTTAAGCAAGGACCGCACGACCCTGGGCCGCAGGCCCTATAACGACATCGTGATCGACAACCTCGCCGTCAGCGGCGAGCATGCTGTGCTCCTGATGACGGGCAACGAGGTCTACCTGGAGGACCTCAATAGCACCAACGGAACCTACGTCAATGGCAAGGCCGTCAAGAAGCAGCTGTTGCAGAATTCCGACACCGTTGAGATCGGCAAGTACAAGATCAAGTACATCAACGAGGCGCCCGGCGCGGGCTTCGAAAAGACCATGATCTTCAAGCCGGGCGCGGTCGGGATGCCGACACCGGGCGCGGCGTCCCAGCCGGGCGTGGCCGCTGGGCCGGCCCGTGCGCCGGATGCGGTGGCGCTTCACGCCAGCATCAAGGTGCTGTCCGGGGCGGCAGCCGGGCGTGAGGTGCCGCTGGTCAAGGTGGTGACCACCATCGGCAAGCCGGGGGTTGCGGTGGCCGCAATCACGCGCCGGCCCCACGGTTTCGTGGTCGCCCATGTCGATGGCGGCAACAAGCCCACTCTCAATGGCGCTGCGATCGGCGCCGAGCCTGTCTCGCTGAAGAACGGGGACCTGCTGGAACTGGCCGGAACCCAGATGCAATTCGTCCAGCCCTGATGGACGCCGGCGGGGGTCTCGCCGGCAAGGCCCAGGCTGCATGAGCCTGCTGTCCAGACACTGGTCGCGCATCGCGGTCACCCTGATTCCGCTAGCGTTGGCGCTGCCGCACACTCTGGGCCTCATGCCCATCGGGGTCCTGCAGCGCCTCGACAACATCATCTACGACGCCCGGCTGCGTTGGACCATGCCCAGGACGTTGGACGAGCGGATCGTCATCATCGACATCGACGAGAAGAGCCTGGCCGAGGTCGGGCGTTGGCCGTGGGGGAGGAATCGCCTTGCTGAACTGGTCGACGAGCTGTTCGAACGCCAGAAGGTCGCCCTGGCCGGTTTCGACGTGGTCTTCGCCGAGCCCGACGAAAGCTCGGGCCTCAAGCAGCTGCGTCGGCTGGCCCAGGCGGAGCTGAAGGACCAAGCCGGCTTCACGGACCGGCTCAACCAGCTGCAGGCCACGCTGGACTACGACTCGGTGTTCGCCCGATCGCTGCGGCAGCGGCCCGTGGTGCTGGGCTATTACTTCACCAGCGACCGCGACGGCCGCACCTCCGGCCTGCTGCCCGAGCCGGTCATGCAGAAGGACAGCCTGCGCGGTCGGCCGGTCAAGGTCACCAGCTGGAATGGCTATGGCGCCAATATCGAACAGTTGGCAAGGGCCGCGCCGATAAGCGGCTTCTTCAATCCGATCGTGGATGGCGACGGCGTGCTCCGGTCCGTTCCTTTGCTCGCGGAATACGGCGACCGGTATTACGAGTCGCTGACGCTGGCCATGTTCCGAATGCTGGTTGGCATGCCGACGGTGGAGCCCGCCTTTCCGCAGGAGCGGTTCATTTCGCGCAACTACCAGGGCCTCGAGGCGATTCGCCTGCGGCTCGGGCAGAAGACTCTGACTGTGCCGGTCGCCGAAGGTGTGACCACGCTGGTGCCCTTTCGCGGGCCGGGCGGGGTTGGCGGCGGCTCCTTCAAGTTCATCTCGGCGGCGGACGTCCTGGCCGGACGGCTCGCGCCCGGCCAGCTTCGAGGCAAGATCGTGCTGGTCGGCACCACGGCGCCCGGCTTGCTGGACCTCCGGGTGACGCCGGTGGGGCAGGCCTACGCCGGCGTCGAAACTCATGCCAACCTGCTTTCCGGTCTGCTCGACGATCGCCTGGCTGTCAAACCCGACTACGCGCTGGGTTACGACGTCGCCGTCCTGGTGCTCGCCGGTCTCGTGCTGGCGTTTGCGCTGCCACTGCTCTCTGCTTCCCGCGCCGTGATGGTCAGCCTGACCGTGATCGCCGTCGTGGCGGGCCTCAATTCCTGGCTTTACCTCGGGGCCGGCCTGGTCCTGCCGGTGGCCGCGGCCCTGGTCATGACGTTGACGGCCTTTGCCTTGAACATGAGTTATGGCTACTTCGTCGAGAGCCGGGGCAAGCGGGAGCTGGCCAACCTGTTCGGCACCTACGTGCCGCCCGAACTGGTCGACGAGATGGTCAAGGATCCGGACAGCTACAGCATGACCGCCCGCAGCAAGGAACTCACGGTGATGTTCTGCGACATGCGCGGGTTCACCACCATGTCCGAGAAGATGGAGCCGATCGAGCTTCAGGCTCTCCTGAACAGCGTCTTCAATCGCCTGACCGACCTGATCCGCTCCAACCTGGGAACCATCGACAAGTACATGGGCGACTGCGTCATGGCCTTCTGGGGAGCCCCGGTCGACCTGGCCAATCACGCGCATCTGGCGGTGAAGACGGCAATGGAGATGGCAGGCGCGGTGCGCAAGCTCAACGAGGAGCACCGCTCGCGTGGCGCACTCGAAATTGGCATCGGCATCGGCCTCAATACCGGCACCATGTGCGTGGGCGACATGGGCTCGGAAGTGCGGCGCAGCTATACGGTGATCGGGGACGCGGTCAACCTGGGTTCCCGTCTGGAAGGCCTGTCGAAGGTCTACGGGGTGGACATCGTGGCCAGCGCGACCACCCGCAAAGTGGCGCCTGAGTTCGCCTGGCAGGAGCTGGACCGGGTCCGGGTAAAGGGCCGCAAGGAGAGCGTGGCCATCTTCTGGCCGGTCGCGCCGGCCGACCGGCTGGAGCCGGCCACATTGAACGAGCTGAAGATATGGGCCGGCTTTCTGAAGGCGTACCGCGGCCAGGACTGGGAGCAGTGCGACGTGCTGATGCTGAATCTGCAGCGCCTGAATCCGAAGAAATACCTTTACGAACTGTATTCCGAGCGTGTAGCCTCCCTGAGGTTGCTGCCCCTGGATCCCGGCTGGGACGGTGCGACCAACTTCGAAACCAAGTGAAGGTATTCATGGCGCCTCCACGCTCACGTTCGTTCGCTGTCCCCCGGGACGCTTGTGCGCCCTCGAGCCGGCTCGGCGGGGGCTGACATGAAGGTGCGCGTGTTGGGCTGTTCCGGCGCGATCGCCAAGGACTGTCGAACCACGTCATTCCTCATCGACGAGGATGTGCTGGTCGACGCGGGCACGGGCGTGGGCGACCTCGACCTCGAAGAGATGAGGCGGATCGACCACGTCCTGCTGACCCATTCCCACCTGGATCACATTGCCTCGCTGCCCCTGATGGTCGACGCCATTGCATCTCAGCTGACCCGTCCGGTGCAGGTCCATGCCCTGGCGGGGACTATCGCCGCGTTGCGCGCCCACGTTTTCAACAATGTGATCTGGCCGGACTTCACCCGGATCCCGAGCCCGGCCGCGCCCTTCATAGCATTCAATGAAATCAAGGTCGGACAAATCCTGCACCTGGGCGGCAAGCACATCGAGGTGCTGCCCGCAGTGCATACGGTGCCGGCGGTGGGCTACGCCGTCGCTTCGGGCAAAGGCTGCTGGGTCTTCACCGGCGATACCGAGCGCAATCCGGCCTTCTGGGCCCGCGTCAACCAGATGAATGTGGCCGCGCTGGTGATCGAGACGGCCTTCAGCAACCGCGAGAAGGACCTGGCCCAGCGCAGCCTGCACCTGTCGCCGCACGTGCTCGCCGACGAGCTCGATTGCATCGACAAGGGCAAGACCTTCCCTATCTACATCATGCACACCAAGCCGGCGGAGACCGGGCTGATCATGAATGAGATCCAGAAGTTCGATCAGACGCAACCGTTCGGTCCGAACGTCGTCCACGACATCCGGTGGCTGCGCGTGGGCCAGGAGTTCGATCTATGAGCGCCGTCCTCAAGCCCGAGCGCGACTCGGAGCAGGCTTTCTTCGACTCGCAGATGCTGCCGCCCGAAAAGCGCGGCGTGTCGTTCGAGGCCCTGTTCTACCGGCAGCTGCAGCAGGTCACCACACGCATCCATGAGACCGAGAACATCGAGCAGATCATGCTGGAAGCCAGCCAGGACATCTGCCGGCTGCTCAATGCCGAACGCCTGACGCTGTACGCGGTCAACGAGGACGGCAGTGCCATCGTGTCCAAGGTCAAGACCGGCCTGAACACCAGCCGCGACCTGAAGCTGCCGATCAGCGGTCAAAGCATCGCAGGCTATGCAGCGTTCAGCCGCCAGATGCTGAACATCAGCGACGTCTACGACGATGCGGCGCTGAAGGCGATCAATCCGTCCCTGAGCTTCCTGAAGGAAGTAGACAAGCGTTCAGGCTATCGAACCAAGCAGATGCTGGTGCTCCCCATCCGCGACGGCAAGACCTTGCACGGCGTGCTGCAGGTCATCAACAACAAGAGCGACCAGCCCTTCGGTGAGCTGGAGGTCGAGGGCGCGACGCAGTTGTGCAAGACGCTGGCGACCGCAATTCGCCAGCGCGTGCAGAAGGCCGACGACGGCCAGCGCCGACGCGCGACCAAGTACGACGGCCTGGTAGCTGACGGCGTGCTCACCGAAGCCGAGTTGCGCGAGTGCATCCAGAAGGCGCGCGACGAGGCCCAGCCGGTCGAGCACACGCTGATGGCCAGCTTCCGGATCCGCCCCGCCCAGATCGGCCAGTCGCTGGCCAAGTTCTTCGGTGTGCCCTACGAGCCTTTCAACGCCGGCCGGATTCGCTCCGAAGGCCTGCACGGGCCGCTCAAACGCGATTTTGTCCTGGAGCAGGGCTGGCTGCCGCTTGAAGAGTCCGCGGACGGTTTGGTGATCATGTGTCTCGATCCCGAAGCCGTGCGCGGCTCGCGGATGGTGCCCCAGGTCTTCCCGCGGTTTTCCAAGTTCGCGTACCGCGTCACCACGCAGACCGAATTCGAGGAAACGCTGGCCCAGCTCTATGGCGGACAGGAAACCGGCGCATCGATCGACGAACTGCTGGCCGACCTGAGCTCTCCGCTGGAGGACGACAACAGCGACGAGTCTTCGCTCGAGTCCGCCGCCGCCGACAACGAGCTGGTCAAGTTCGTCAACAAGGTGATCGTCGACGCCTTCCAGCAGAAGGCGTCGGACATCCACATCGAGCCCATGCCGGGCAAGGCCAAGACCGGCATCCGTTTCCGCATCGACGGCAGTCTGCTGCCGTACATCGAGGTCCCGTCGCATTTCCGTGAGGCACTGATCACCCGGCTGAAGATCATGTGCGACCTGGACATCTCCGAAAAGCGCAAGCCGCAGGACGGCAAGATCAAGTTCAAGAAGTTCGGTCCCCTGGACATCGAACTGCGGGTGGCGACCATTCCCTCGTCCGGCGGGGTGGAAGACGTGGTGATGCGCATCCTGGCGGCGGGCGAGCCGATTCCGCTGGAAAAGCTGGGGTTGTCGCCGCACAACCGGGAGCGGCTGGAAAAGACCGTCAGCAAACCCTATGGCCTGTTCTATGTTTGCGGCCCCACCGGCTCGGGCAAGACCACCACGCTGCATTCGATCCTCAAATTCCTCAATACCGCAGACACGAAGATCTGGACCGCCGAAGACCCGGTTGAAATCACCCAGAAGGGCCTGCGCCAGGTCCAGATCAACAAGAAGGCCGGCATCGACTTCGCTTTGGTGATGCGTGCCTTCCTGCGGGCCGACCCCGACATCATCATGGTCGGCGAATCCCGCGACAAAGAGACCGTGGCGATGGGGGTGGAGGCGTCGTTGACCGGGCACCTGGTCTTTTCCACCTTGCATACCAACTCGGCGCCCGAGTCCATCGTGCGCTTGCTGGACATGGGCATGGACCCGTTCAACTTCGCCGATGCCCTGCTGGGCATCCTGGCGCAGCGCCTGGCCAAAAAACTGTGCGACTGCAAGCAGCAATACCTGCCCGACTCCGACGAGATCAAGCTGTTCCTGGCGGAATATGCGGAGGAATTGCGTCACTCGTCGGCCTGGAAGGCGGACTACGCGGGCGAAGCCAAGAAGCTCTATGACGGCTGGGTCAAACTTTATGGCCAGGACGGGCGGCTGAAGTTCTACAAGGCGGCGGGCTGCGACAAGTGCAACAAGACCGGCTACAAGGGGCGGCTCGGGCTGCACGAACTGCTGGTGGCCGATGACCACCTCAAGCGCTTGATCCAGGAGCGCGCGCGGGTGGGTGAACTGTTTTCAGTCGCCGTGGAAACCGGGATGCGCACGCTCAAGATGGACGGCATGGAAAAGATCATGCTGGGGTTGACCGACCTGAAGCAGGT
>JAANCK010421535.1_pt1 | contig 20584 bp, 20 predicted proteins | sample 7277841 | NCBI WGS metagenome assembly JAANCK01 (sample SAMN14222788, study PRJNA588281) | permafrost metagenome | isolation source: Arctic cryosol methane SIP | place: Canada:Nunavut | collected 2015-07 | reverse complement strand
GTCTGCGCCAACTGCAATCTGCGCGAACTGTGCCTGCCCTGCTGCGGCCTCAACCGCTCGGAGCGGGAGGTGGCCGAGCGCCTGCCCTACGGACGCGCGCGCGTGCGGCGCGGCGCCAGCCTGTACCGCAGCGGCGATCGCTTCAGCGCGCTGTACGCGGTGCGCAACGGCTTTTTCAAATCGCTGGCGCCGATGGAGAACGGGCGCGAGCAGGTGACCGGATTCGCCATGGCGGGCGAGGTGCTGGGCCTGGACGGCATCGCGCCGGAGCGGCACAGCTGCAACGCCGTCGCGCTCGAGGACAGCGAAGTCTGCTCCATTCCCTTCGCCGGCCTGCAGATGCTGGCGCAGGAGATTCCCAGTTTGCAGGGCCATTTCTACAAGATGATGAGCCGCGAAATCGTGCGCGAGCACGGCTTGATGCTGCAGCTCGGCAGCATGAACGCCGAGGAGCGCCTGTCGATGTTCCTGCTCAATCTGTCGCAGCGCTTCGCCGCGCGCGGCTACTCCGCTTCCGAATTCAACCTGCGCATGACGCGCGAGGAAATCGGCAGCTATCTCGGCCTGAAGCTGGAGACCGTCAGCCGCACCTTCTCGCGCTTTCAGGAGCAGGGGCTGATCGCCGTGCAGCAGAAATTCGTGCGCATCATCAACAGCGCCGGCCTCAAGGGCGTGATGGGGCGCGGGCTGGACTGATAGCCCGCGGCGCGGCGCCTTGCCGCGATCGCCTCAGGGCTGCTTCTGCGGCTGCGCGCGCAGCGCCGGGCGCAGCGCAAGCGTCAGCGGCAGCACCAGCAGCACCACCGCCGCGATGACACCGAAGGTGCGCGGCACGCCGATGGCATCGCCGAGCAGGCCGTAGAGTGCGGGCGACACGGCGCCGGCGCCTATGGTGAGGGTGTAGAACACGCCGAAGGCGCGCGCACGCCGCGCCGACGGCACGAGTTCGGCCACCGTGCCGTAGAGCACCGAGGAGGTGCCGTTGAGCGCGATGCCGATCGCCGGCAGCAGCAGCATCGCAGCCTCGAGCGACAAGGGCAGCAGCGCGACGATGCCGGCGGCGGTGCCGAGCTCGGTGAGGATGGTGGTGCGCAGCACGCCGGCGCGCGCCGCGATCAGGCCGCAGACGAATTTGCCGGCCGCCCCGCCGGCGAACGTCAGGCTGAGTGCGAAGCCGACCTGGGTGACCGAGGCCCCTTTGGCGATCAATACGAACGGCAGCAGCGTGAGAAAGCCCATGCGCGTGGCGCTGTCGATGACGCCGATCGCGGAGAGCGCGACGAAGCCCGGGTTCGCCAGCGATGCGCGGGCGGCCCCCGCGCTTGCCGGCGCAGCTGGCGCATCGGCGGCCGCCGCCGGCGGCAGCGCGCGCGGCAGGGCAAACCAGATCGCCAGCGCCGCGGCCAGGCCCAGCGTGCCCATCAGCGGCGTCACCGCATGCCAGTCGAACAGCGCGAGCAGCGCGGCGCACAGGGCGGGCAGCAGCACCTTGCCGATATCGCCGGAGAAGTTGTAGGTGCCGAGCGCGGTGCGCTGCTGTGCGCCTTCGAACGCGCGCGAAGTCAGCGCCGAGCCCAGGGGATGCTGCACGCTGGCGCCGGCGCCGCCCAGCATCAGGCATAGCGCGAGGCCGGGAAATCCCGCGGTCCAGCCGGAGATGATGAAGGCAAGCGCAGCGATCAGCGTGCCCAGGGCGAGCAGCACGCGTTCTCCGACGCGCTCGGCAAGCAGGCTTGCCGGCAGCTGCAGCGCCGCCATGGAACCCGAGTACAGGGTCTTGAGCATGCCCACCTGCGCGAACGACAGCCCGAACGCGGCCTGCCATACCGGGAACAGCACGTACAGCATGTCGGAGAAGCCGTCGTGCAGCACATGCGCACCGCAACAGGCGGCGAGCGTGCGCCGGCTGCGCGCAGGCGCGGGCGCAGTCGGGGCGGTGAGCGCGTCAGTGCTCATGCAGCGGTTCCGCTACGGCGGCGCTTGCCGCGGGAAAAAGGCCAGGCTGCAGGCGCTTCGGTCGGCGCTGTCATGCGCGCCCGGCCGCCCGATACGCGAGCTGCCTGAACTCGAATGAGTAAGGGTGCCAGAACGCCATCTGCCGTTGCGTCATGAGCAGGCCGGCGAGATTCGCGCGCGGCGAAATCCACCAGTGCGTGCCGGCGATGCCGCCCCACTGAAATTCGCCGGCTGCGCCTGCCGGTTCGAGCGACGAGGGCGCGAGCGTGAGCGCGCCGCCCAGGCCGAAGGTCTTGCCCGCGATTTCGCCCAGGCGCGGAAACTGGATGTACTGACCCGCAGGCAGCTGATTACTCATCATCAGCGCGATGGTCTCGGGCTTGAGCAGGGTGGGGCCGCCGGGCAGCAGGCTGCGCAGCAGCGCGATCATGTCCGGCAGCGTGGTGACCAGCCCGCCGCCGCCCGACAGGCGCGGCACCGGGCGCAGATAGGCCTGCGGCCAGGGCGCGTCGTCGGCGCGCGTGAGCCCGGGCTGCATCGGATTTTCGATGTCGGCGCCGGCATAGTAGGCGGTGAAGCGTTCGCGCTGGTCTTCGGGCACGACGAAGCCGGTATCGGTCATGCCCAGCGGGCCGAGGATGTGCGCCTGGATGTAGGCGTCGAAGCGCTCGCCGCTGAGCACTTCGACCAGGCGCGAGAGCACGTCGGTGGCCACGGAATATTCCCAGCCCGTGCCCGGATGGTAGGCGAGCGGCAGCCCGGCGAGCACGTCCATCATCTGCGCCAGCGTGGTGCCAGGATGCAGCACCTTCCTCTCGTTGTAGGCCTGGAACAGCAGCGTACCCGGATCGAGCAGACCGTAGGCGAGCCCCGCGCTGTGGCTCATCAGCTGGCGGATGGTGATGGGCGAGCGCGCCGCTTCGGTAGCGTCGATGCTTTTCGCGCCGGGCTTGAGCACGCGGCGATTGCCGAGCTGCGCAATGTAGCGCTCGATCGGATCGTCGAGCCCGAAGCGGCCCTGCTCGTACAGCTGCAGCGCGGCGCAGGTGGTGACGAGCTTGGTATTGGAGAAGGCGCGGAAAATATGGTCGCTGCGCAGTTCGATGCCGCGCTCCTTGTCGGCCCAGCCGGTGCAATGCTGCTCGATCAGATCGCGCCCGGCGAGCAGCGCATGGGACACGCCGGGCAGGATGTCGGCATCGACGTAGCGGCGCATGGCGGCGCGCAGTGCGCCGAAGTCGTAGTGCGTGGACGTCTTCACCGGATTTTGCATCGCTGGGCTTCTCCTGTCGCTGCGCGCCCGGGCCGCGCCGGGGAAAGCCGCAATATACCGGAGCGCCAGGCGCGGCGCCGTCCTGCGGCTTTTGGCCGTGCGCGCGCTCGTGTATGCTGCGCGCCTAGGGAGGGGCGCTGCGCGCCTAGGGAGGGGCTGCATGAAACTGGAACACGTGGATGTGCTGGTCGTCGGCGCAGGCATTTCCGGCATCGGCGCGGGCTACCACCTGCAGACCAAGTGTCCCGGGCGCAGCTACGCCATCCTCGAAGCGCGCGACAGCATCGGCGGCACCTGGGACCTGTTCCGCTATCCGGGCATACGCTCGGATTCGGACATGTACACCCTGGGTTATGCGTTTCGCCCCTGGACCGGGGAGAAATCGATCGCCGACGGGCCCTCGATCCTGGCCTACCTGCACGAGACCGCGCGCGTCTACGGCATCGAGCGCAAGATCCGCTTCGGCTGGAAGCTCAAGCGTGCCGCGTGGTCCTCCGCAAGCTCGACCTGGACGGTGGAGGCCGAGCACGCGGCTTCGGGCGATACCCTGCGCATGGGCTGCAATTTCCTGTTCATGTGCACCGGCTATTACAACTACGCCGAAGGCTACACGCCGCAGTTCGAGGGCATCGAGCGCTACGCCGGGCGCGTGGTGCATCCGCAGCAATGGAGCGCCGACATCGATTACGCCGGCAAGCGCGTGGTGGTGATCGGCAGCGGCGCCACCGCGGTGACGCTGGTGCCGGAGCTGGCCAAGCGCGCGGCGCAGGTGACCATGCTGCAGCGCTCGCCCACCTACGTGGTCGCGCGCCCGGCGGCGGACCCGGTCGCGGCGAAGCTGCGCCGCTGGTTGCCGGCGCGGCTCGCGCACGGCGCGACGCGCTGGAAGAACGTGCTCATGGGCATGTATTTCTTCAACCTGTGCCGGCGCAAGCCGGCGCGCGCGAAAGCGCTGATCCTCGGCGGCGTGAAGATGGCGCTGGGGCCGGACTACGACATCGCCACGCATTTCACGCCGAAATACAATCCCTGGGAGCAGCGCCTGTGCCTGGTGCCCGACGGCGACCTGTTCAAGGCGATCCGCGCACAGCGCGTGTCCGTGGTCACCGACCAGATCGAGCGCTTCACCGAAAGCGGCATCAAGCTGCGCTCCGGCGCCGAGCTGCCGGCCGATCTGGTGGTCACCGCGACCGGGCTCAAGCTGCAGGTGCTCGCGGACGTCGAACTCAGGCTCGACGGGGCGCGCGTCGATCCGGCCAGGACCTTCACCTATAAGGGCATGATGTACAGCGGCGTGCCCAATTTCGCCTCGTCCTTCGGCTACACCAACGCCTCCTGGACGCTGAAGTCCGACCTCACCTGCGCCTATGTCTGCCGCCTGCTCAATCACATGGCGAAAACCGGCACGCGCGTGTGCGTGCCGCGCCTGCGCGATGCGCACATGGAAGCCGAGGACTGGGTCGATTTTTCCTCCGGCTACTTCCAGCGCGCGCAGGCGATCCTGCCCAGGCAGGGCAGGAAGAAACCGTGGAAGCTGCACCAGAACTATCTGCGCGACATTTTCGCCATGCGCTACGCGCCGCTCGAAGACGAGGCGATGGAGTTTTCGCGCTAGGCGGCGCCGCGCGCGCCGTCAAAGCGCAGCGCCGGCCCTGCGCATCAACCCGGGTCGGGCACGAAGCCGCCGTTCGGGAACGGCTGCGGCAGGCGCGGTTGGCGCGGGATCACGCCCATCGCGACCAGGTTTTGGCGGCTGTCGTAATAGATCGTGATCACTTCGCTCGGCGCGCTGCTCGCGCGCTGGAATTCGGTGCTGTAGGTGGGCGCATGGAGGCGCTCGCCGTGGCCGGTGCCGAGTTTGTCCTCGCTCATGCTTTTTCGCTGCGCCGACATATCGGCTGATGCGGCTGGCGCCGGCGGCGCGCCTGCGGCTTCGTTGGCGGAGAGCCGGCCGGCGGCCTCCGAGCGCGCTTGCGGCTGCGCATCGAGCAGCGCGCGCGGCGGCTCCGGGTATTCCTTGTATACCGCCACGCCGATCACGCCGACATTGTCCGGGCGCCCGGTGCGCGCAGCATAGGCGTCGGGCAGCGCGGTGAAATAGAACGCTGCGACATCGCTCATGCTCTTGCGCCAGCCGGCGATTTCGGCGCGGCTCCACGCGGCGAGCACGTAGCCGCTCTGGCTGGCCGCGGCGGTCTGCCCGGTAATTGCGTTGACACCGTCCACGGCGAGCACGGTGAGAACGCGCGCGCCGCTGCGATTGCGCAGCTCGACCGAATAGCGCTCGCCCGCCTTGCCTTCGACGTACAGCCGCCCGCCATGGCGGTACAGCGGCAGGCGCTCGCCGGTAGTGCGGTTGATAACGGCCACGTCGGCGAGCGAGCCGGCGCCGGCGACGGAAGCGCAGCCGGTGAGCAGGCTGGCGGCAAGCAGGGACAGCAGTTTGCGCATGATGATCTCCAGGTGGTTGAGGCAATGCTGCCCTCATAAACGCCGGGGATGCGCAAACGGGGTTAAGCGCTCATTGGTCCAGGTCCGGCGGAATCGCGTAGCCCGGATAGGCGCGGCGAAACTGCGCCAGCTGTTCCGCCGCTTCTGCGTCGCGGCCTTGCTGGCGCAGGCGGCGTATGTCCTCCAGCCAGGCTGCGGCGCTGCGCGGCGCTGCACCCTGGCGCATGGGCGCGAGCTTGCCTGCAGCGGCCGCCGGCGCGCCGGCTTCCATGCGTCCGCTAGCGGCGTCGCGCGCGGCATTGGCGCTGCTCGCGTTCTGCGGCGCTGCTGCCCCCGCTGCCGCCGGCGCCGGCTCGGCAGATAGCGTGCCGCGCTCGGCCGGAAACGCTTCGGCCGTGGCTTTCGCCGCTGCGCCAGGCTGCGACCGTTGCGCCGGCAGCGCCGGCGCCGGCGCAGCGGCGGCGGGAGCCTCTTTCTTTGCCGGCACGGCGGGCGCGGCGCGGTCGGCGGCCCTGGTGTTCGCGCTCCCGGCGCTGTCCGCGGCCGGTGCGTTTTGCGGCTGCGGCGCGCTTTGATTCATGCGCTCCACTGCCTCGGGTATGACTTGCTCGCGCTGGACCAGCAATGCGATGGACACGCCGAGCACGAGCGTGGCGAGCGCGCTTGCCGGCGCCATCCAGCGCACCCAGGCGGAGCGTTTGCGCGGCGCCGGCCGCGCGGCCTGCGCGCGCGCGGCGGCGAGGATGGCCGCATCGAGCGCGGGCGGCGGGACTTCGTTCGCGGCCTCGCGGTAGAGCCGGGAAATTTTCGGATCGATCTCGTTCACCGCCAGGACTCCAGTTTTTCGCGCAGCTTGGCCGTCGCGTAGCGCAGCCGGCTCTTGATGGTTTCGCGGCCGACGCCGGCTGCGGCCGCGATTTCTTCCAGCGTCATCCCGCCTTCCTCCGCCAGCAGGAAGGCTTCGCGCTGCAGTTCCGGCAGCTCGCTCAAGGCGGCGAGCAGCGCTGCGCGCAATTCGCCGCGCTCGAACTGCCGGTCGGGGGCTGCGCCGTCCGGCGCCGGCGGATCGAGTGTGTGCGCAGCGTCGTCTTCGTCCCCGCCTTCGCCGGCAGGCAGCGCATCGACCGGCTCGCGCCCCATTTTGCGCCAATGGTCGACCAGGCGGTTGTGCGCGATGCGAAACAGCCAGGTGGCGAATTTCGCCCTCGCTTCGTAGCCCGCGGCGGCGCCGATCACGCGCATGAATACGTCCTGAAACAGCTCGTCGGCCTGGCCCGAATGCCTGCACTGGCGCAGGAAGTAGCGGTACAGCGGCCCGCGCCAGCGCGCGTAGAGCGCTTCGAACGCAGCCGCTTCGCCGCCGCGATAGGCGAGCATCAGGGCTTCGTCGGTGCGCAGCTCGCTTTCCAGGTTAACGTTCGGCGCGTCCATTGGGGGTTAGCGTTTATTTCAAAATGAGGGGATACCTCCCCCCATACTCCCCTAAATCGGGCGTTGCAAAATTCATTTTGCAACGGGTTCTTGGTGGAATTCAGGCACGCGATCGATGTCGCTCATTTCGGGGCTCGGGCCGCGCATTCGACCCGTCGTTTGCGCCAGTGCGGGAGCGCGACAACGATACCCCAAAAGCATGACAGCCGTGCTCGCGATCGCTGCCGCTGCGCCGCAGCGCGCTGGACACAAGGCGCCGCGGACCCGGAATTTCGCGTCCATTGCGAATTAAGTCACACAGGCGCCTTGTTCTTGAAATACATACTTACAAAACAGGGCTTCCGCAGGCCTGCGGAGATATAGACTTTGCCGCGTATCCTTCGGCAAGCGTCGGCGCGCAAACTTTAGGACCCGTAACAAAAGGCATTTTGTTACGGGCCGAACTAGGGGAGCACGAGGGGAGATATCCCCTCGTCTCGTTGAAGACTCTGAGCGAGGCAAGCATGGGCAAGATTGCAGGTAAATCGAAGAGCAGCCTGACTCAACACGCGTTCGCGCAATTCGATTCGCCGCCGGTGGAGCGGCGCCAAACGCTGTCGCGTTCCGATGCGGGCCGGGACTTCCCCGGCTCGCCCGCCAGCCGGAGCGAATTTGCGCCTTTGCTGCGCGCGGCGCGCGATCACGGCATGTTCAGCATGCTTAGCGAGGCGGATGCCGAGATATTGTTTTCGTACTGCCAATTCGGATTCGCGGAGTCCGGGATCCAGCTGTTCAGCGTGGGCGACCTGGCTGAATACATGTTGTTCATCATCGAAGGCCGCGCTAATGTCGATTGCAGCTGTTCGGACAATGAGGTGCTGCGGGTCGGCACCGTCGGCACCGGCGCGATCATCGGCGAGTCGGCGATTACCTCGATCAGCCAGCGCAATGCCTCGGTCGTCACCGCCTCGCGCTGCGCGCTCGGTTTCCTGCATTACGGGGATTTCAACCGCCTGAGAATTGCGCATCCGGAAACCGCGTTGCGCTTTCTGATCATGCTGTTCAGCCAGATGAACGCGCGCATGCGCGCGATGGTGAAGCAGTTGACCGAGGCCAACCAGGTGCGCATCGCGGCCGAAACCTCGCTCGACCTGCTTTCCAAGGTTCTGTTCGATCGGCGCGTCGGCGCGCCTGGCCAGGCAGCCGATGCAAGCCCTCAGCTCGACCGGCGCCGCAAGAGTCTGCGGACGGTTCGCGAGGCTTAGCCGGCGCGCCGCTCAGGCGGCGCGAGCCAGTTGCCGCAGTCCATCCAGAGCCTGCGGCATGACCGGATTGTCGAGCTGCTTCGGGTACACCATGTAGGCGGACAGCGGATAGCGCGGCGCGTCGGCCACCGCATGCAGGCGGCCGGCAGCGATCAGGGGCTCGGCCATGCGCGCGGGCAGGTAACAGGCGCCGCCGTTGCTGAGCATGAACTGTATGCCCAGCCAACCGATGCTGACTACCTGCGGCGGCGGTTCCAGGTCCGGATAGCTCAGGGTGTGCTGGATGTCGAAGGCCGGGCCCCACTCCACGTAGATGTAATCGTCGCCCGGATGGGTATCGGCGGGCCGGCTGCTCACCAGCATCAGGGTCTCGTCGAACAGATGCTCCACCACCAGGCCCGGGCTGTGCGTCGGGCTGTACATCAAGCCGATGTCGAGCGTGCCCTCGATCAGGCGGCGCATCAGGTCTTCCTCGAATCCGATTTCTGCGCGTATGGCCACGTTGGTTTCCTGCCGGCGCATCCACTGCACCCACGCGGGCAGCAGGCCCTCCCACAGCGCAATGCGCCCGCCGATGCGCAGGGCGGAATGATAGCGGCTGGGCAAGCCCACATGATGGCGCGCCTGCTCCGCCGTCAGCACCAGGCGTTTGGCATATTCGGCGAAGCGCCGTCCGCCCATGGTAAGCGTGGCGCCGGCGCGATTGCGCACGAACAGGCGTGCGCCCAGTTCCTCCTCCAGGCGCTGAATGCGCGCGCTCACCGTCGACTGCGTCAGGTGCAGGCGCCCCGCGGCCTCGATAAAGCTGCCGCCGTCGGCGATGGCGAGGAAAGTGCGCGCTTGGTCGATGTCCATGCCCAGGCTTTTAAATCGAATATTTCGATATTATCCACAAAATAATATCGTTTGACCGCCGTTTATCGCTACCGATAGTCTAGGCGGGCGAAATTCGACGTGAAGGGAGAGGAGCATGGGCAGGGAAATTCCGGCAGAACGCGATTTGGAGGGTTATCTCGTCGACCCGGAGGCTTGGGACGACGAGATCGCGCGCCAATTGGCGGCAGAAGAGCGCCTGGAACTCACCGAAGGCTATTGGCCGATCCTGCATTTCATGCGCGACTATTGGCGCGAGCATCAGGTGATGCCCGACGTGCGCCATGTGGTGGGCTTCCTTAGCAGCCATCGGGGCATGGACAAGAAAGTGGCCAAGGACCAGCTGTTCGAATTGTTTCCCTACGGTTACGTGCAGCAGGCGTGCAAGATCGCCGGCATGATCAAGCCGCGCGCCTGGAGTACCGGCTGAGGCAGCGAGCGCCGGCTATTTGCCGACGCTGCGATCGGCGCTGACGTAGCGCGGCCAGGTTCACCCCAGCAGCGGCAGCGCTGCAGCGCCCGCCCAAATCCCGCCGCAAACGGGGCAGCGATAGTCCATCTGAAATCCTTGGTGAAATAAAATCCGGAAATTCGCTGGCGGCTAGAACACGCCCAGCGCGAGGCCGGCCGCCAGCGCCGCGCCGATCTCGCGGCAGGCCTGCAGCTCCAGCGGGCCGATCTGCTTCGGCCGCAGGATGTCTTCCGGCGCTTGCGCATGGGTACAGACGATCAGCGTTGCGGCGACCTGCTTCAGGCGCCAGCCGGTGGCGATGCGTTCGAGCTGGCGCGCGGCGTTCTGCCCGTCGCTGCCGGCGCAGACCAGCGCGGCATAGGGGCGGCCGTTGAGCCGTTCGAGCACGGCGTAGTAATTGCGGTCGAAGAAATCCTTCATCAGCCCGGACATCGCCGCGAGGTTTTCCGGCGTCGCGAAAATGTAGCCGTCGGCGGCGAGCAGGTCGCTCGCGTCGGCCTCGGGCGCGTGCAGCAGCTCCAGCTTCAGCGCGGATTCGGCCGCCGCGCCCGCGGCCGCGGCGCGCGCCATCTGCAGCGTGCCGCCGGTCATCGTGTGATACACGATCAGCAGCGTCTTCATTGCGCGCGAACGCTAGGCCTCCGCCGCGATCTTGCGCAGCGCCTGCTCGAATACCTGCACCGGTTGCCCGCCATGAATCAGGTGGCGCCCGTTGAGGATCACCGCGGGCACCGCGTTGATGCCCTGGTCGAGGTAGAAGCGCTGCTGCGTGCGCACCTCCGCAGCGAACTCGTCCGAGGACAGGATTGCCTTTGCGCGCGCCGTGTCCAGGCCCGCTTCGCCGGCGAGCCGGACCAGCACATCGTGTGCGCCCGGATTCTCGCCGTCGGTGAAATAGGCCTTGAACAGCGCGTGCTTGAGCGCGAGCTGGCGCCCTTCGAGTTCGGCCCAGTGCAGCAGCCTGTGCGCGTCGAAGGTGTTGTAAATGCGGCTGCGCCTGGCCAGCGCGAAGCTGAACCCGACTTCCTCGCCGCGCGCGCGGATCATCGCGCGCGTCTGCTCCGATTGCTCCGGCGTGGCGCCGTATTTCTCGGCCAAGTGCTCGTCGATGTCCTGGCCCGCGCCGGGCATGTGCGGATTGAGCTCGAACGGCTGGAAATGGATCTCGGTCGGTACTTCGTCGCCCAGGCGCGCGATCGCCTGCTCCAGCGCCTTGAGCCCGATCGCGCACCAGGGGCAGGAGACGTCGGAGACGAAATCGATTTTAATCGGCGTACTCATGCGCAGTGCTGCCTCACGCCGCTTTCACCGCGCGCAGCTGATAGCCGATGCGCGGGAAGTGCACGTGCACGGTGCCGGCGCGCGGGTCGCTGCGGCGCAGGCTGTAGCGCGTGCGCGTGGCGGCGACGAGCTCGCCCTCGGTCGCTTCGAGGCCGAAGCTTTCGGCGGTGATGGTGACCTTGCTGCCGAGCGCAATGCCGTGGTCGTCCTGGAATTTTTTCTGGTCGAGCGCGGCCGGGGTTGATTTCGCCGCCAGCGCGATCGCATCGGCCGAACCGAGCTCGCTCGCGCTGCCGTGGCCGAAGGCGGCCATGCGGCCCATCCAGGCGGCGAGGCTGGGCGTGGCGTCGAAAATGCCCGCGAGCGGCGCGATGCGCTTGGTGAACCAGAGCGCGTGGTAGCAGGAGAAATCGGCCACGCTGGGCTGCCCGCCAAGGACGAAGGGCTGCTCGTCCACCATGCTCGCGATGCGGCGCAGACAGGACCTGTAGGCCGAGGTCGCATCCGACGGATGCATGCGCGGGCCGCCGGCGCGCATCTTGGCGCGGTCCTCGGCGAAGGCCTTGGCCTCTTCGGGTGTCTGGTCCTTGAACATATAGGCCGCGCCCGCCGGGCTGAAGCTGTAGCCCATCGCCGCCCAGAACAGCGTCGAGTCGGCCCACTGCGCAACGATGCGCACCGCGCCGGTGCTCCCCTGCGGATAGAGGCTGGGCGCGCCCTGGCGATGCTCGAGCACGTCGCAGATGAGCGCGGTGTCGCAGTAGATGTCGGCGCCGATCTGCAGCAGCGGAGTGCGCCGGTAGCCGCCGGTGAGCGCGACCACGTCGGGCTTGGGCATGATGCGCGGAATGATCACCGACTTCCATGCGAGCTTCTTGTAGCCCAGCACGGTGCGGATTTTTTCGGCAAACGGGGACGTCGGGTAATGGTGCAGGATCAGCTCAGACATGCGGGTTCCTTTCATCCGGTGCGCAACGGGGCCCCCGGCGCGGGGACGGGGACCTGAACTCTAACATTAGTCGGCGCGCGCAAGCGGCGGCGCCCTCACCGGGCTCAATAACCCGCCTTGTGCGGAATCACGCCGCGCACGCCGCCGCGCGGGTTGGGCACATCGCCCTGGTAGCGCGGAATCACGTGGATGTGCGCATGCCACACTGACTGCCCCGCGGCCGCGCCGCAGTTGGCGCCGACGTTGAAGCCGTCGGGCGCGAAGCGCGCGCGCAGCAGTTGCTGCAGCGGCAGCACCAGGCGAAAGCAGTCGGCATATTCCTCGTCCTCCAGCTCGAAAATGGTGAGCGCATGGCGCTTGGGCACTACCAGCGCGTGCCCGCGCGACACCGGGTAGGAGTCGAAGAACGCAAGCGCGTGCGCGTTCTCGGCGAGGATCTCGCGTTTGGGTTTGCAGAATATGCACTCGGTCTGGTTCATGGCGACGGGCCTGCTCAAGTCTCAACCGGCGGCGATTCTACTCTGGTACCGTTCGGGTATGAACCTTTCCAAGGCGCCGTTCAGGCTATTCAGCGCGCGCAGCGCCCGCACCGCCGCCATGCCCTTCATCATGCTGACGACGTTGCTGGACATGATCGCGATCGGCCTGATGATCCCGGTACTGCCGGCGCTGGTCGGCAGCTTTACCGGGACGCAGGCGGACCAGGCCTTCTGGTACGGCATGGTGACGTTCAGCTTCAGCCTCGCCAATTTCTTTGCTTCACCCGTGCTGGGCGCGCTGTCGGACCGCTACGGCCGGCGCCCGGTGCTGTTGATGGGTTTCTGCGGCCTGGCGCTGAGTTTCTTCGCCACCGCGCTCGCGACGGCGGTGTGGATGCTGCTTGCGGTGCGCCTGGTGAGCGGGGCGATGCAGTCCAACCTCTCGGTCGCCAACGCCTACGTCGCCGACATCACGCCGCCGGAGCAGCGCGCGAAGCGCTTCGGCATGCTCGGCGCGATGTTCGGCGTCGGCTTCATCCTCGGGCCGGTGATGGGCGGCCTGCTCGGCGCGATCGATCTGCGCCTGCCCTTCTTCGCCGCGGGCAGCCTCGCCCTGCTCAATCTGCTCTACGGCTATTTCGTGCTGCCCGAGTCGCTGCCGCCGGAGCGCCGCCACCGCGTGCACTGGAGCGCGGCGAATCCGGTGGCATCGCTGCGCGGCCTGGCGCAGCTGCAGGGCGCCGGCCGGCTGGTCGCGGTGATCGCCTGCAGCGGCCTTGCGCAATTCGTGCTCTATACGAGCTGGGTGCTGTATGCGACGTTCAAGTTCGGCTGGGGGCCGCGCGAGAACGGCTGGTCGCTGGCGGCGGTGGGCGTGGTGTCGGCGATCACGCAGGGCCTGCTGCTCGGGCGCCTGCTCAAGCGCTTCAGCCCGCAGCGCCTCGCCGTCATCGGCATGATTTCGTCGATGCTCGCCTATGCCGCCTGGGGCGCCGCCACCCAGGGCTGGATGATGTTCGCCATCATTTTCCTGAACTTCCTCAGCGCCACCGTGAGCGCCTCGATCCAGAGCATCATTTCCGGCGCCGCGGACGCGCGCAGCCAGGGCAAGACGCTGGGCGCGGTGAGCGGCCTGAACAGCCTGATGGCGGTGATTGCGCCGATGCTCTCGGCGCCGCTGCTGGTGATGGTGTCGCACCTGCCGCCGGGTGACTGGCGCATCGGCGCGCCGATGTATTTTTGCGCGCTGCTGCAGGCGGCGGCGTTGTGGCTGGCGGTGTCGCACTTTCGCCGCCAGCGCAGCGAGCGGCGCGCCGATGCGGCGGTTTGACCGGCGCGCCTTGCCCGGAGATACTGGCGCCCACGCCCCGCGCCTGGCCGCAGCGCCGCATCCAGCATGAGCAGAACTTCCTCCGACGATCAACCCGCAGCCCGGCCGCCTCCGGCGAGCGCCTATGTCGCGCGCGATGACAAGCGCTACGCCTCCACCGATCTGACGCGCGGCCCCTGGCATCCGCAGCATCAGCATGGCGGCCCGCCGATCGCGCTGGCCGCGCGCTGCATCGAGCGTGCCGCCGCCGCGCTCGGGCTCGCGCATGTCGCGCGCCTGACCGCGAACCTGCTGCGGCCGGTGCCGATCGCCGAACTCGCGCTGGAGGTGCACACCGATTACGCCGGGCGCAATGTCGCGCATTTTTCCGCGCAGATGAGCGCGGGCGGCAAGGAGGTGGCGCGCTTCACCGCGGTGGCGCAGCGCGAGGCCGGCGTGCGCATTCCCGACGGCCTTCCCGGCCACCCGTTGCCGCAGGCGCCGCTGGCGCTGGAGCGCTCGCCCGCGGCGCCGTTCCTGTTTGCGAGCAAGACCACCGGTTATCACGATCTGATCGAAGGCCGCGTTGCCGCGGGCGTTCCGTTTCGCGGCCCCTCGGCGGTGTGGTTCCGGCTGCGCCATCCGCTGGTCGCGGGCGAGGCGCCGGATGCGCTCGAGCGCGTCGCGGTCGCCGCCGACTCGGGCAACGGCATCAGCGCCATCCTCGACTTCCACCGCTACATCTTCGTCAACTCGGATCTCTCGATCAACCTGCTGCGCCGCGCGCGCGGCGAATGGATCTGCATCGACGCGCGCACGCTCCTGGGCGCGGACGGCGGCGGCATTGCCGAGGCGCGCATATTCGATGTCGAAGGGCTGATCGGCCGCTCCACGCAAAGCCTGGCGATCCACTTGCGCGACTAGGCGGCGCTCAGAACTTGGGCAGCCTGGATTCGCCGAGGCCCTGCAGGGGACCTAGCGGATTCTTGTTTTCTTCGTGCTCGTGTATCGACGGCTGGCCGCCGGTCAGCTTGTACACGACGACCCCGTTCTTGATCAGGATGACGCCGTTGAAGCGCCAGCCGACGATGTCGACCTTGCGTTTGAAATTCAGAAAGTCCGCCCAGAAATTGCCGTAGCGCGTGCGCTTGAGCGTCTTCTGGTCGACCTCGTAGCCGGTGCAGGCGCTCTTGGCGCTGATGCAGTCCTGTACGCCGGGGTCCAGATCCTGCGCGTTGGTCGCCGGGCTCGGGATGAAGCGGCGCAGCACATCCGAGTAGTTGAGCAGGGTGATGTTCGGGTACTTCAGCGGATCGAGCTTGAGTTTGCTCAGGTCCGCCACCGTGGTCTGGTAGGGGACGATCTGGTCGAAGGTCTGCTGCGCTTCGTCGAAACTTTGCCACGGGCTCTGCGCGACGCTCTCTCCGCGCGGCAGCAGCGTACTGCAGCCCGAAAATAACAGGAGAAGGCTCAGAACCCGTAACAAAGCCCTTTTGTTACGGCCCGAATCAGGGGAGCACGAGGGGAGGTCCCCCCTCGTTTTGTTACAGACTCTAAGCGCAAGCCCCGTAGTTCGAGGGCTTTTCATGGTGGTTCATCAGCTCATCCAAAAGGGCGTACTCCGATCAGCAGGCCGTGCAGCCAGAACGCGAACAGCGCCCAGGCGACGACGCCCACGAGCATCGTCGCCGCGGTGGCGCCGGCGCTGCCGGCCGCGTACTGCGTGCCGGCCGCGCGGTCGCGCTTCCTTGCCGCGGCGTAACAGGCGATGGCCCAGGCGAGAAAGGCGCCGAACAGCACCAGGTCGGCGAGCCCGCCATTGGCGAGCAGGTGTGCGAACGCCCAGGTCTTCACGCCGAGCAGCATCGGGTGGTGCAGGCGCGACTTGATCGAATTGCGCGGCACATAGGCGGCCGCGAGCAGCACGAACGCGATCAGGGTCAGCAGCACCGCCACATGCCGCATCGCGGTCGGCGGCGACCACAGCAGCACCGGTTGCTGCCGCGCCAGGCTGAAGCCCCAGACGATCAGCGCGATGCCGGCGAGCGAAATCAGCGAGTAGATGCCTTTCCACGGGCCCTCGCCCAGGCGTTTGAGCTGCGCGCTGCGCCAATCGTTGGCGAATATGCGCGTCGAGTGCACGCCCAGAAACAACAGCAGTCCGAGAATCAGAATGGTCATGGTCGATGTTCGCGGCGCCGAACGGCGGCGCGGTTCTCCAAATGGCGGGCGGCCATTATATCTTGCGATCGGCGCGGATTCGGCAAGGCGGACATGCTCACGCAAGGCGCGGCGGCTAACGTCAGTTGCTTAACATGCATGATGGCGTCCTTGCGCGCTTGACCTGAGGTTCAAACGCGCTGCTGCAATTTAGTTTGCACCAGCGCCGCCGCGCCGTTTTGACGAATGTCTGGCTTTGTGCGGCTGCAGCCCGTGCATGCAAAAACAAGGCGGCGCTGTTGGCGCATAAGTGCTTGAAGAACAATAAAATGCGCGCAGCCCGCCGGCGCGTCCGCATGAATTTTCTATACATCCGGAACTATCGCAGCCGCGGCAGCGCTCACCGATTCGTCCAATCAAGTCGCTGAAAAATATCCGGAAATCATGGTCGCTGCGCGTCTTGGCACGAACGATGCTGAGGAATAGTCGCGAAGCAAACAAAGACGGAGACAATCATGAGGACCTGCACCGAAAATCTGATGGCTACAAACGGTTTGATGCCTGCAAGGGCTTGGGGCGGCAACCGGACCGGCAAGGCGCACCTTGCGGGCATCGGTAAACATGCGAAAAACGTCGCGCTGTTCCTGGCGGCGCCCTTCATCGGACTCGCCTATCTGCTCGCATTCCCGGTGATCGGCTTCGCGCTCCTCGCCTGGGTCGCGGCCAGGGCGGTAATGGACAACGACAAGGCGCGCCCGGTCGCGCTCGCGCTCGCCGCCCCCTTCATCGGACTCGCGTTCGTGACGGCAGGCCCGGTGCTCGGATTGGTCGCGCTCGCCTGGCACGGCGGCAGGGCCGTGATGAAGGCCTGAGCGGCGCAGTCCTGCGCCAGCCGCAGGCAAATCACGCAGGGCGGGGTCGAGCGGACCCCGCCCTTTCATTTTGTAATGGGCTGCAATTGTGGCACTATTGTTCGGACCAATTGAAACGGCGCCAACGAAAGGACTCCTGCCCGAAATGGACGTACGCTCGCTTATCCGCAAGATCCCCGATTATCCCAGTCCCGGCCACACTTACTACGATCTCACCACGCTGATGGCGGATGGTCCCGGCTTTCACGCGGCGATCGATCTGCTCGCGGCGCGCTACGCCTCGCGCGGAATCAAGAAATTCGCCTGCATGGAGTGGCGCGGCTTTGTCATCGGCTCCGCGCTGGCTTACCGGCTGGGCGCGGGATTCGTGCCGATACGCAAGCTGGGCAAGCTGCCGGGCGAGACCATCACCCGCGAACACGAGTTCGGGCACACCTCCGAGCCGATCGAAATGCGCGTGGATGCGATCAGCCAGGGTGAGACCGTGGTGCTGGTGGACGACATGCTTGCCACCGGCGCGGTGTGCGAATCGGCGGCCATGCTCATCCATGACCTTGGCGGCACGGTGGCGGAGTGCTGCTTCATGCACGAACTGGCCACACTCGAGGGCCGCGTGCGGCTGGAGAAACGCGGCCTGAGCGTGTTCACGCTCTGGACCGACTGAGCTGCGGGCCCCAGGCACGGGATGCCCGGGTGAGGCGGGCACGAGGAGAAATCCCCCAAGGGGACTTTCCCGTCAAGCGGGATCGAGACCTTCGGGGCGTCTCCCCTCAGTTCGAAATGAAGGCCTAGCCGATGAACGGGTGCGCGCGGATGTAGACTTTTTCTTCGCGCATGGTGCGCGCGAGCAGCTTCACCAGCGCGAACACGGCTTCGATATGCGGCGTGGGCTCGCCCACGATGCGCCCGACCTCGATCACCGAACCGACCAGCGCATCGATTTCCGGGTCGCGCCCGGCCTCCACATCCTGCAGCATCGAAGTCTTGTGCTTGCCCACGCGTTCGGCGCCGGCGATGCGCTTTTCCAGGGTCACGCGGAAGCTGATGCCGAGCCGGCCGGCCACGGCCTGCGCTTCGCGCATCATCGCCGCGGCGAGATCGCGCGTGAGCGGGTACTGGCAGATGTCGACCAGCGTCGAATGCGTGAGCGAGCTGATCGGATTGAAGGTCAGGTTGCCCCAGAGTTTGAGCCAGATCTCGGAGCGGATGTTGTCCAGCACCGGCGCCTTGAGGCCGGCGCGCACGAAGGTCCCGGCGATCGCGTTCACGCGTTCGCTGCTCGAACCGTCCAGCTCCCCCAGCGGAAAGCGGTCGCCTTCGATGTGGCGCACCACGCCGGGCGCGGCAAGTTCGCAAGCCGGATAGACGACGCAGCCGATCAGGCGGCGCGGGTCCACCGCCGCCGCGATCGCCCCGCCCGGGTCGACGCTGGTCACCACGCGCCCCTCGAATTCGCCGCCGTGACGCTGGAAATACCACCACGGAATGCCGTTCTGCATCGGGATGATGATGGTGTTCTCGTGGCACAGCGCGGCGATGTCCCCGGCTATGGGCGCCACCTGGTGCGCCTTCAGCCCGAGGATCACGACGTCGTGCGGTCCGGCCTCGGCCGGCGTTGCCGCGCTGCGCGCATTCTGCGCGACCTGCTCGGTGCCGTCGTGCATGATCACGCGCATGCCGTGCGCGCGGATCGCCTGCAGGTTCGCGCCGCGCGCCACCAGGGTCACCTCTTCGCCGGCGAGCGCGAGCTTCGCGCCGACAAAACCGCCAATCGAACCCGCACCTACGACGCAAAACTTCATGTACCCACCCTGGCAGAAACCGCGCACGAAATGCAGGCGCCCGCGCGCGCGACGGCGCACCGGCGCCTGTTATTGATATATTGCTGCGACCAAAATCGAATGTTGCATCGCAACAGCTTGTGCCGTCAACTAAATCACCGGCACGCACCGTACAAAAATTTTAATTAACCGATAAATTCCGGTCGAGTATTATCCAATTTCCCCGGCACTGAACCAAAATCGATGCCGCAGCACGGGCATCCGAACGAGACCGCATGTGCGCTGAGCCCCACAGTTTTCGTTTCCGGCATCTGCCCCCAGTGACGTCCGCGGCCGCATGTGCGTGTGCGTCCGGCCGCGGCGGCAGGGCGCGGCCATGAGCCGCCAGCTCGATCGGCTCAAGGATGCCGAGCGCAAGCGCAATGAATTGCAGGCGCGGCGAGCGCCAAAGGTCGAAGCCGGGAGCGCGCCGGCCGGCGCGGGCACGGCGCAGCCGGGCATGGGCGCGCGCGGCCAGCCCAAGGCGCGCGGCGCCAATGTGCAGGCGGAGGCGCGGGCGCCGCTACAGAGCAGGCGGCGCGAGCCGGTGGGGCACAGCCCGCAGCCGGCGCCGGAACATAGTCAAGCTTTGGTGGACGCTGAGGCCGCGGCAGCGCAACGATCGCTCGCCGAGGCACAGGCCGCGGCGCAGATTGAGCTGCGCCTGGGCGCGGAGCAGGCCGCCCGGGCGCGGCAGGCGCAGCTGCAGCAGGCCGAGATTGCGGCAGCAGACCAGGCCAGACAACGCATCGAACTCGAGCGCGCCCTGGCCGAGGAGATTGCGCGCGGGCGCGACGCGGCGGCGCGCGCGACACAAGCGGCGGCGCAACGCCTGGCCGCGGAGCAGGAAGCGAATGTGCTGGCGCAGGCCAATCGCGCCGCCGAGCAGGAACTGGGCCTGGCGGCGCAGGCGCGGCTGGAGGCGGAGGCACAGCTGCGTGCCGTCGCGCAAGCGCGACGCCTGGCCGAAGCGCAAGCCGAGCAGGCTGCGGCCGAACGCGTACAAGCGGAAGCCGACGCGGAACGCGCCGCCCGCGCGCGCGCGCAAGAGGACGCGCAATTGGGCGCGCAAATCGCGGCGCGCGCTGGCGCCGAACGCGTGCTGCGCGAGCAGCTGAGCAAGCGCGAAGCGGCCGAACGCGAAGCCGCAGCCGCGGCGGATAAGCATGCGCAGCTGCAGCGCGACGCGGCCGCAGCTGCGCAGGAGCGCGGGGCGGCAGAGGCGGCGCTGGCCCTGGCGGCGCAGCAACGCGCACAGGCGGAACACGAACAGGAAGCCGCGCTGCGCGCACGCGCCGAGGCCGACAAGCTTGCGCTGGAGCAAGCGCGCCAGCGCGCAAGCGCGGATGCGCAGGCCGCCGCGGCTGCGGCACAGCGCGTGCGCGCCGAGGAAGAAGCACGAGCCCTGGCCGAGGCGAAGCGCGCGGCCGAGGAGGAACTGACGCGGGCGGCGCAGGCGCGAATGGAAGCGCAGGCGCAGCTGCAGGCTGGCGCCGCGGCGCGCAGTTCAGCCGAAGCGGAGGCGGCGCAGGCGGCCGCCGCGCGAATCCGGACGGAAGCGGAAGCGGAAGACGCAGCGCGCGGCCGCGCGCAGGAGGAAGCGCGCGCACTGGCGCAAAGCGAGACGCGCTCAGCCGCGGAGCGCGATCTGCTCGAACGCGCGAAAGCGCGTGAGCTGGCCGAACGCGAAACCGCAGCCGCGGCGCAAAACGCTGCGCGCCTGCAGCGCGAAGCGGCCGAGTTGGCGCGCGAGCGGCAGGCGGCGGAAGCGGCGCTCGCCCGGGCCGCGCAACTGCGGGCGCAGGCCGAAAAAGAACAGGAGGCCGCGGCGCGCGCGCGCGCGCAAGCGGAGGCGCTCGCCGCGGAGCAGGCGCAGGCGCATGCGGCGGCAGATGCGGCTGCGGCGCGCGCCGAAGCCGACCGCACGCGCGCCGAGGAAGAGGCGGCGCAGCTGGAGCGCCGCGCAGCCGAAGCCGCAAGGGCCCGCGCGCAGGCGCAGGAACTTGCGCTGGCG
>JAANCK010240854.1_pt1 | contig 20701 bp, 15 predicted proteins | sample 7277841 | NCBI WGS metagenome assembly JAANCK01 (sample SAMN14222788, study PRJNA588281) | permafrost metagenome | isolation source: Arctic cryosol methane SIP | place: Canada:Nunavut | collected 2015-07 | reverse complement strand
TCGTCTTCGGCGTGATGTTCTACTCCATTTACGCCCACCGCAAGTCGGTGGGCCACAAGGCCGCGCAGTTCCACGAGAACACCACCGTGGAAATCATCTGGACCGTAATCCCGTTCCTGATCCTCATCGGCATGGCCTGGCCAGCGACCAGGGCGGTGATCGATTTCAAGAACACGTCCAACCCCGACATCACGATCAAGGCCACCGGCTACCAGTGGAAATGGGGCTACGACTACCTCAAGGGCGAAGGCGAAGGCATCTCGTTCCTGTCCACTCTGGCTACGCCGCAGGATCAGATCCACAACCAGAAGCCCAAGGACGAAAACTACCTGCTCGAAGTGGATAACCCGCTGGTGGTGCCGGTGGGTAAAAAGGTGCGCGTGCTGACAACCGCCGACGACGTGATCCACTCATTCTGGGTGCCGGCCTTCGGCATCAAACAGGACGCGATTCCGGGTTTCGTGCGCGACACCTGGTTCCGCGCCGACAAGGAAGGCACCTACCGCGGCCAGTGCGCCGAACTGTGCGGCAAGGACCACGGTTTCATGCCGATCGTGGTCGACGTGGTGTCGCAGGAAAAATACACGCAATGGGTTGCCGACCGGAAAGCAAAGGCGGCCGCCGCGGCCGAGGATCCGAACAAGCAATGGACCATGGCCGGCCTCCAGGCCAGGGGCGAGAAAGTGTATGCCGCCAATTGCGCTGCCTGCCATCAGCCGACGGGCAAGGGAATGCCGCCGACGTTCCCGGCGCTGGACGGCTCCAAGATTGCGACCGGCGACAAGGCGGCGCATATCAACCGGGTACTCAACGGCAAGCCCGGCACTGCCATGGTGGCCTTCGGCAAGCAGCTGTCGGACACCGACATCGCCGCCGTGATTACGTATGAGCGCAACGCCTGGGGCAACAAGACGGGCGACATGGTGCAACCAGCCGAAGTCAAAGCGGCAAGAAAGTAAGGGCGCCTGACAGTATTATTGTTAGGCGCATGATTTAGGGGAGCACGAGGGGAGACGACCCGAAGGAAGTCCCCGAAGGGGATTTCCCCTCGTTTGGTAAGACGCTCTAACGAACAGATTTTCAGGAGAAATGCATGAGCGCAGTCATCGACGTCCACGGCCACGGTCACGCAGCTGATCACGACGACCACGCGCACCCGCCCTCGGGCTTGATGCGCTGGGTGACCACCACCAACCACAAGGACATCGGCACGATGTACCTGTGGTTCTCGTTCACCATGCTGCTCATCGGCGGGGTGCTGGCGCTGACCATACGCGCCGAACTGTTCGAGCCCGGCCTGCAGATCGTAACGCCGGAGTTCTTCAACCAGCTCACCACCATGCACGGCCTGATCATGGTGTTCGGCGCGATCATGCCGGCCTTCGTCGGTTTCGCCAACTGGCAGATACCGATGATGATAGGCGCGCCCGACATGGCGTTTGCGCGCATGAATAACTGGAGCTTCTGGCTGCTGCCGGTGGCTGCGTCGCTGCTGATAATTTCGTTTTTCGTTCCGGGCGGCGCTCCGGGCGCGGGCTGGACCATCTACGCGCCGCTGTCGATCCAGATGGGTCCGGGCATGGACCTCGGCATATTCGCGCTGCATATCATGGGCGCCTCCAGCATCATGGGCTCGATCAACATCATCACCACCATCCTCAATATGCGCGCGCCGGGGATGACGCTGATGAAAATGCCGATGTTCGTGTGGACCTGGCTGATCACGGCCTATCTGCTGATCGCGGTGATGCCGGTGCTCGCCGGCGCCATCACCATGCTGCTCGCCGACCGCCACTTCGGCACTTCGTTCTTCAACGCCGCGGGCGGCGGCGACCCGGTGATGTTCCAGCACATCTTCTGGTTCTTCGGCCATCCCGAGGTCTACATCATGATCCTGCCCGCGTTCGGCATCATCAGCCAGGTGATCCCGACGTTCGCGCGCAAACCCCTGTTCGGCTACGCTTCGATGGTGTATGCGACCTCCTCGATCGCGATCCTGTCCTTCATCGTCTGGGCGCACCACATGTTTACTGTGGGGCTGCCCACCGCGGGGCTGCTGTTCTTCATGTACGCGACCATGCTGATCGCGGTGCCCACCGGGGTGAAGGTGTTCAACTGGCTGGCGACCATGTGGAAGGGCTCGATGACCTTCGAGACGCCGATGCTGTTCGCAGTCGGCTTCATTTTCGTGTTCACCATGGGCGGCTTCACCGGCCTGATGCTCGCGATCATGCCGGTGGACGTGCAGTTGCAGGATACCTATTATGTGGTCGCGCATTTCCACTACGTGCTGGTGGCAGGCTCGCTGTTCGCGATTTTTGCCGGCACCTATTTCTGGATTCCCAAGTGGACCGGCCGCATGTACGACGAAACCCTGGGCAAGTGGCACTTCTGGCTGTCGCTGGTGTTCTTTAACGTCACCTTCTTCCCGATGCACTTTCTAGGCCTCGCGGGCATGCCGCGGCGCATCCCTGACTACGCCAGCCAGTTCACCGACTTCAACCAGATCGCCAGCATCGGCGCGTTCGGTTTCGGTTTGTCCCAGCTGCTGTTCCTGTACATCGTGCTCAAATGCGGGCCGCTGGGCAAAGGCGAGAAAGCGCCGGCCAAGCCCTGGGAAGGCGCCGATACCCTGGAGTGGACCCATCTGCCCAGCCCGGCGCCATATCACAGCTTCGAGGAAGCGCCGGAAGTCAAGTGATGCAGGGGAACAGCATGGGAAGCGGGTACACCGGCAACAGGAAAACGGGGCTGATTCTGGCCGCGATCGCGCTCGGTTTCTTTTTCGCGATCATGCTCAGGTACTGGCTGGCAAAATGAACGCACCGGCTGCTTTCACTGCGCCCAACCGCCTCATGCTCAAAAAGCTGCTGGTGGCGGCGCTGGGCATGTTCGGATTCGGCTTCGCGCTGGTGCCGTTCTACAACAAGATATGCGAGGTCGCTGGCCTGCGCGAGCTGTGGCAGCCAGGCGAGGTCGAGGGCGCCGCAGCGAACACCCAGGTGGACCTGACGCGCACGGTGACGGTCGAATTCGATTCGAACACGCGCAAGCTGCCCTGGACGTTCAAACCGCGGACATCGAGCGTGCAAATCCACCCGGGCGAGCTGACCCAGGTGGTGTACGAGGTGAGGAACACGCTCGCCGAGCCGGTCACCGGGCAGGCGGTGCCCAGTTATGCGCCAAGGCAGGCGGTGCAATACTTCAGGAAGCTGGAGTGTTTCTGCTTCACCCAGCAGAAACTGGCCGCGGGCGAGGTGCGGGAGATGCCGGTCGTGTTCGTGATCGATCCGGGCCTGCCCAAGGACATCAATACGATCACGCTTTCCTACACCTTCTTCCGGGTGGATGGCGCGAACCGGAAGGTGAGTCCGGGGTGACGGTGGCGCAGGCGCAAAAAAAGGCGTCGCCGCTGCAGGTGGCGAAGGCCGTGTTCTGGTCCTGTCTCGGCATTCGCCGTCGCAGCGACTACGAAGCGGACAGCGTGAAGCTGAAGCCGCAGCAGGTGATCATCGCCGGCCTGATCGGGGCGGCGATCTTTGTTCTGAGTTTGATATTGCTGGTGCGCCTGGTCATCAGCCAGCTGGCATAAATCGAGGAGAGACAAGATGAGCGATCATGCTCAGCACTATTTCGTACCGCAGCCGTCCCACTGGATGATCGTTGGCTCGTTCGCGCTGCTGTTCATGGCGGGCGGCGCGGCGATGTGGTTCAACGGCGCGGACATCGGCCGCTATGGCGTGCTGTTCGGTTTTGCCCTGCTCGTGTTCATGATGTTCCGCTGGTTCGGCGACGTGGTGCGCGAATCCGAGGCGGGAAAGTACGGCAAACAGGAGGACGTCTCCTTCCGCTGGGGCATGAGCTGGTTCATCTTCTCGGAGGTGATGTTCTTCGCCGCCTTTTTCGGCGCCTTGTTCTACGCGCGCGTGCTGTCCGTGCCCGATCTGGGCGGCCTCACCAGCAGGGAATTGCTGTGGCCGGACTTCAGCGCGCACTGGCCCAGCGCAGGCCCGGGCTTCAAGGAGCAATTTTCGCCCATGGCCGCGTGGGGCGTGCCTGCGCTGAACACCTTGCTGCTGCTCTCCTCGGGTGTCACCCTTACCATCGCCCACTTCGGCATGCTCGCGGGCAACCGCACCAAACTGAAGCTGTTCCTGTTCCTGACGATCGCGCTGGGGGTGACCTTCCTCGGGTTCCAGATATTCGAATATTCCCACGCCTATTCCGAGTTGAACCTCAAGCTCAGCACCGGCATCTACGGCACGACCTTTTTCATGCTTACGGGTTTCCATGGTTTTCACGTGACCATAGGCGTGATCATGCTGACCACCATGCTGTTTCGCTCGATTTTCGGGCACTTCAAGCCGGATCACCATTTCGCGTTCGAGGCGGTTGCGTGGTACTGGCACTTCGTCGACGTGGTGTGGCTGCTGCTGTTCATCTTCGTCTATTGGGTATAGCGCAGACGATCCGGCCGGCAGAGGGGGTGCCGTCCCAGTAGGGTTTCCTGCGAAGGACTTCAGACGCGCCGCACGCCGTGCGGCGCTGTCTTTTCAGCGTTGGGCCTGCCTACTGTATTTTTCCCGGAATCAGGCCGAAGTAGTAGCCGGCCATCAGCAACAGGAACAAGGTCAGCGACAGTCCGACGCGCAGCGCCAGGGCGCGCGCAGTGCGGTGCGACTGGCCGCGGTCATTGATCAGATAGAACAACGCCGAACCCAGGCTGCCGAGTATCAGTATGATGAACAGAATGACGACGATTTTCATTGCTGGCGCCAACGGAATTTTGCGAGTGTATCCCAGTCAAACCAGCGTTACCAGAAGAGCTGAAGCGGCATGCTAGCCAAGCGGCGTTTTCGACCTGCCTTCCTGCCCGGCGTTGCGGCGCTCGCCGCAATCGCGCTCACGGTTTCGCTGGGCAACTGGCAGACGCGCCGGGCCGAGGAAAAACTCGCCCTCGCGCGCGAGCTCGACGATGCCGCTAGCCATGCGGTGCTGGCGCTGCCTTCGGTGCCGGTGGACGCGCACGACTACGAATTCAGGCGCGTCAGCGTGCGTGGAGCGTACTCGCCCAAGTACGCGATCCTGCTGGACAACCGGGTGCTGAACGGCGCCGCCGGCTACCAGGTGCTGACGCCGCTCAGGATCGCCGGCGGCGACATGTACGTGCTGGTGAACCGCGGCTGGGTGGCCGCCGGACTGCGGCGCGACGTTCTGCCGCAGGTCGGCACGCCGGCGGGAAGCGTCGCCGTGGAAGGCGTTGCGATCATTCCCAGCGCCCACATTTTCGAGCTCGATGCAAAGACCGTCGAGGGCAGCGTGTGGCAGAACCTGGTTCTCGGGCGCTACGCGAAATGGTCCGGACTCAGACTGCAGCCGATCGTGCTGCAACAGACCAGCGATGCCGCAGACGGCTTGACGCGCGCCTGGGCCAGGCCGGACACCGGCGTAAACATACATCGCGGCTACGCCTTCCAGTGGTACGCGCTTGCAATCACCATACTGGTCACTTATGTCGCGCTCAGCTTCAAGCCCCAAACCTGAGCAGCGCGCCGGACGCAGGAAGCTGCTCCTGATCGCAGCTTTGTGCATCGCGCCGTTTGTCGCCGCATTGATCGCCTATTTCTATTGGCAGCCGCAGGGCGGCACCGGCAACTACGGCGAGCTCATTCCGGCGCATCCGCTGAGCGATCCGCCGCTGCGCCGCCTCGACCAGCGGGCGTTCAGGCTGTCGGCGCTGCGCGGCAAGTGGGTGCTGCTGCAGCTGGACCGGGCCGGATGCGACAGCGCCTGCCGCAGCAAACTGTACGACATGCGCCAGGTTCGTCTCGCGCAAGGGCGCGAGATGGATCGCGTCGAGCGCGTCTGGCTGATCCTGGACGAAGCGCCGCTGGAAACCATGCTGATGCGCGAATACGACGGCACGCGCATGCTGCGCGCCGGCGGCAGCCCGATCGTTGCCGAATTTCCGCCTCCGGGCGAGGCGCGCGAGCATATATACCTGATCGATCCGCATGGAAATCTCATGCTGCGTTTTCCGAGGAACGCCGATCCGCGCCGCATGCTCAAGGACCTGTCGCGCCTGCTGCGGGCATCGCGCATCGGTTAGGAGTAGCCCCGTGATAAACTCCAAACTTGATTTCTCCCGCTGAACTCATGGCCACACAGCTAATTCTCCAGGGCACGGCGCAGCGCATGCGCCAGTTCTATGCCCTGACCAAGCCGCGCGTGACCATGCTGGCTGTTTTCTGCGCGGTGATCGGCATGTTCCTCGCCACGCCGGGCATGGTGCCCTGGCGCGTGCTGTTCGCCGGCACCTTCGGCATCGCTCTGCTCGCGGGCGCGGCGTTCGCCATCAATTGCCTGATCGAACAGGAAATCGATGCCAAGATGGCGCGTACGCGCTGGCGGCCCTCGGCGCGCGGCGAGTTGAGTTCCCTGCAGACCATCGTCTTTGCCGGCGTGATCGGCGGCATCGGCATGTTCCTGCTCTATCGCTATGTCAACGCGCTCACCATGTGGCTGACCTTCGGCACCTTTGTCGGCTACGCCATCATCTATACGATCCTGCTGAAACCCGCCACGCCGCAGAACATCGTCATCGGCGGGCTCTCCGGTGCGATGCCGCCGCTGCTGGGCTGGACCGCGGTCACTGGGGATGTGGCGCCCGAGGCGCTGCTGCTGGTGCTGATCATCTACGCCTGGACGCCGCCGCACTTCTGGGCGCTGGCGCTGTACCGCACGGAGGATTTCACCCGCGCCGGACTGCCGATGCTGCCGGTCACGCACGGGCAGAAATTCACGCGGCTGCATGTGCTGCTGTACACCCTGATCCTGATTGCGAGCACCCTGCTGCCCTTTGTCTACGGCATGAGCGGCTGGATCTATCTGGCCGCGGCAATCGTGCTCGACGGCATGTTCCTGTACTACGCGGTGAGGATCTACCTCGCCTACAGCGATCGCCTGGCGCAGCAGACCTTCCGCTTTTCCGTGCTCTATCTCGCGGGACTGTTCAGCGCGCTGCTGCTCGATCACTATGTATAAGCTGGCGTGGCGCGGCTTCGGCGCCCTGTTGCTGGCGCTGACGCTGGCGGGCTGCGGTACGCCGCAGCCCAGCTTCCACAATACCGACATTACCGGCAGCGACTGTTGCAAGGATTTCCGCCTGACCGACCATCACGGCAGGACGCGCACGCTGGAGGATTTTCGCGGCAAAGCGGTGGTGATTTTTTTCGGCTACACGCAATGTCCGGACGTTTGTCCGACGACCATGGCCGAACTGAAGGCGGCGATGCAGGAGTTGGGGCCCGACGCGCAGCGCGTACAGGTGCTGTTCGTGACCCTGGATCCGGAGCGCGATACGCGCGAATTGCTGGCGAACTATGTGCCCGCGTTCGACCCGAGCTTCCTCGGCCTGTACGGCGACCTGGATACGACGGCCAAGACCGCCAAGGAATTCCGCGTGTTCTACCAGAAGAAGCCTGGCCCCACGCCCAGCAGCTACACGCTGGACCATACCGCGGGGAGCTATGTATTCGATCCCCAGGGGCGGGTGCGGCTGTTCGTGCGCTATGGCGGCGACGGCGGCGCGAACCTGGTCGCCGACTTGCGCACACTGCTCAGGCAGGGATAGGCGCTCGCGCCCGACTCAGAGCTTATTTCAACACAAGGGAAACCCCCTCCGGGGACTTCCTTCGGGCGCCTCCCCTCGTGCTCCCCTGGATCGGGTGCCGTTTCGGTAATTCTGAAATGGCCCCTCAGGCTGCTGCGAGCAGGCCTTTCATTTTCTGCATCGCCTTGACTTCGACCTGGCGTATGCGTTCGGCCGACACCTTGAATTCGGCCGCCAGGTCGTGCAGCGTCGCCGGATTCTTCTCGCGCAGCCAGCGCGCTTCGATAATGCGGCGGCTGCGCGCATCGAGCGATTTCAGCGCGGACTGCAGGCCTGCCACTCCGACACGCTCGTTTTCGACCGTTTCCAGCAATTTCGACGGTTCGTTTTCCGCATCGGTGAGATAGGCGATGGGCGCGTAGCTGTCCTCGTCGTCATCGTTGGCTTCCAGGGCGACATCCTGGCCGGAAATGCGCATTTCCATTTCCCGCACTTCCTCGGGCTTGACCCGGAGTTGCCGCGCCATGTCTTCGATCGCGTCCTGCGACAGCGGCCCCAGGCCTTTTTTCATCGAGCGCAGGTTGAAGAACAGCTTCCTCTGCGCCTTGGTCGTGGCGAGTTTGACCAGGCGCCAGTTCTTGAGGATGAATTCGTGCATCTCGGCCTTGATCCAATGGATGGCGAAAGACACCAGGCGCACATTGCGCTCCGGATCGAAGCGCTTCACCGCCTTCATCAGGCCGATATTGCCTTCCTGGATCAGGTCGGCATGGGGCAGGCCGTAGCCGAGGTAGCCGCGGGCAATGGCCACTACCACGCGCAGATGCGAAACCACCAAGGCGCGCGCGGCGTCAATGTCGTTTTCGTCGCGCAGCTTGCGCGCCAGGCGCAACTCTTCTTCCGCGGTGAGCAGCGGAAAACGATTCACCGTCGCGATATAGGTTTCCAGGCTTCCGACCAGGGAAGGCACCGGCAAGGCCATAACTTGATTCATTTTTTTCTCCTTTCAGCATGGCGCTGGGCGGCTTGGGCAAAAACTTCAAGCCGGGTTGCGCCTCCGAAATACGGTCTCATTTTAGCACTCTTGGCGTTCGAGTGCCAATGGCTGGAGGAAGTTCCGCGTCCCAGGCCGGGGCGGCAGCTTTCGGGCGAGCTAATCGGGAGGTGGCAGCTGGGCGTTTTTTGACTGGAATCCGCCGGTGTCCCGGCCGCGCGCCCGCTTCAGGCCGGATGGCCTTGGCGCATGCGCGCCCTGAGCAGGCGATTGCGGTACTGCAGTTCGCGCGCCAGCTGAACCGCCACCATGTAATCCAGCCGCAGGGCCACCGAGGGGGCGGTCGAGAACAGGCTGCGATAGGCGTCCCGCTCCACACAGGCGACCGCGACCGGGCTGGTGGCGGTGACGGTCGTAGTTGCCTGCAGGTCATCGACCAGACCCAGCAGGCCGAAAAATTCGCCGCTGCGCAGCTCCTGCGGATCGATGGCGTTGCCGGCATTGTCATGGCGCGTCACCTGCACGCTGCCTTCCAGCAGCACGTACAGCGTGCCGATAGGCGCGCCCTGGCTGATAAAGGTGTAGCCGCTGCTGTGCGCTTCTGATCGCATCATCTGAACCAGGGCATCGAGTTCCGCAGCGGGAAGGCCATCGAAGGCCGGCAGGCTGGACAAAAATTTCCGGAATTCCATCAACCCCCCGAGGCTCCGAACAGCGTCCACAGCAGGCCGCCTTTCTTGCGCGGCCGTTCGACTTCCGCCGACGTGATCGGTATGTTTTCCGCGGCCAGGGATGTTCTGAGGCGCTCCGCCAGCATGATCCTCAGGTGTCGCAGCAGGGTTCCGGCGACGGCGCTGTTGTTGTTCAGCAAATCCTCGAAAGCCTGATGCTTGAGGCGCAGCAGTTTCACCGGTGTCACGGTGGTGACTGTGGAGCTGGCCAGCATTTCCCCCGACAGCACCGATACTTCGCCCAGCCATTGGCCCGGCCCGAGATGGCCGAGCGAAATCTGCTGCCCGTTCTCTTCGACCGAAATTGCAACCTCGCCGTCGACCAGAAAATAGACCGAGTCCACCGGCATCCGGTCGCGGATGAGTTTGCGGTGCTCCGGCAGCTCGAGCGTGGACATCGCGTCGATCAGAATGCGCAGGTTGTCCGGGCCCAGTTCCTGGGCAAGCTGCGGAAATTGTTCGGGGAAACCGGGAATCATTTTGCTAGACTCTCATATCTGATGGGTCGACCGCAAGGACAAGATGTGGCTCGCCGGAAGCGATGCCGTTGGATACAATTAACAGACCCCAAGCAGGAGGACAACCATGGCATACAAGGCGTGGCTCGGCGCCATTCTGTTGCTGTTGAGCTGTACGGCAGCAGCCCAGACTACCCCCAAGGCGCAGTTGGAAGCCGGAATGTCGGAGGCGCAGCGCGGGAATTATGAAGCCGCGCGCAAGGCATGGGAGCCGCTGGCAGGGCAGGGCAACTCGGATGCGCAGAACAACATGGGCGTGCTGTATGAGCGCGGCTGGGGCGTTCCGCGCGATCCGATCAAGGCGTCCGAGTGGTACCGCCGCGCGGCCGGGCAAGGAAACGCATCGGCGCAGAACAACCTCGGCGTGCTCTACGAGCGTGGCCTGGGCCTGCCCAAGGATTTCAAGCTGGCGGCCGACTGGTACCGCCGCGCCGCCAATCGCGGCGACGTGAATGCCCAGAACAACCTGGGCGTGCTGTATGAGCGCGGGCAGGGCGTGAATCAGGACATACAGGCGGCGCTGCGCCTGTACCGGGGCGCAGCCGAAAAAGGCTTGGCGCAGGCACAGAACAACCTGGGCGTCTGCTACGAAAAAGGTCGCGGTGTACCGCAGGACTACACGCAGGCGCTGGCCTGGTATCGCAAGGCAGCCGAGCAGGGCCATGCGGCGGCACAGAATAATCTCGGCGTCTTGATTGGTTCAGGCCGCGGTGTCGCGGAAGATATCGTCCAGGCGAACTTCTGGTTCACGCTGGCGGCCAGCGGCGGCAGCGCCAACGGCGCGACCAACCGCGACGGCACCACCCGGCGCCTGACGCAGCAACAACGGGAGCAGGTCGAAAAGCTGCTGGCGGATTGGCAAGCCGCTCATTCCACGGCGCGGCGCTGAAACCGGGCCTGTCGCCTGCCTTCCAGGGGATGCTGGCGCGCGTGGCATCGTTCTCGTTTTTTCGCACGGTGCGGGGCTGGCCGGCCTTGGCCCTCTGGGCCGCGGCTTGCGCCGCTTCGGCGCAGACGGCGCCGACGCCCGGCACGGTGCTCGAAGGTTTGCAGATCAAGCGGCTGCCGGCGCAGGGTACCGGCCCGGCCGAGTTCATTTTTCCAAAGGACGGCCCGATTCCCGCGCACGGGAAGGATGGGCGGCGCTTCTTCGTAAAGGGTTTCCACTTCGAGGGCAACTCGGTGTTTACAGAGGCGCGCCTGCGCCGCGTGGTCGAGCGCTTCGTCGATCTGCAGCTCAACCTGTACGACCTGGCCAAGGCTGCCGATGCCGTGACCCGTTATTACCGGGACCAGGGTTTTCCGGTCGCCAGTGCGTATGTCCCGGTGCAGCGCGTGGAGGACGGGCTCGTCGTCATTCAGGTACTCGAAGGCAAGCTCGGTACGCTGGTTTTCGGCGGAGGCCGCCGCTACAGCGCGCAAATGCTGCGCGGCTATGTCGAAGAGCTCAGGGGCGATCCGCAAATAACCATAGGCCGCCTCGAACGCAGCCTGCTGTTGATGAACGATTTGCCCGGACTTACGGCGCGCGCCAGTCTGGCGCCCGGCGCCGGGCGCGGCGAAACGGAAGCCACGATCGACCTCGAGGAAAAGCCCGCTTCCCTGACGCTCCAATTCAACAACTCGGGACGCAAGGAAGCCGGCGCCTTGCGCATGGACGTCGGCGGCACGATCAACAATCCGCTGGGCATAGGCGATCAGATCAGCTTGCGCGCGATGCGCGCCGAGAAGAGCCTGATGAATTACCGCAGCCTCGGATACAGTTTGCCGCTGGGGCATCAAGGCCTGCGCCTGTCGCTGTCGGATTCGGCGGTGGACTATCGCGTAGCCGGCGACTTTGCGGCGCTGGGCATCGAAGGGCTGGTCAACAGTCGCGATGCCTACCTGAGCTACCCCCTGCGGCGCAGCCGCATCTCCAACATCATTGTCACCGGCGGCGTAAAGTCGACCGAGGCGCGACAAACGGCGTTGAACGCGCCGCTTTCGGCCAGCCGCCTGACCATCGCCAGCATCGGATCGGCGGCGAACTGGGTACACGAGAATTCCGCCACTACTTCGCTATCGGCCACTTATTCGAGCAATTTCCGCAAAAACTACGGCGTCAACCCGGACGCCCTGCGCGGCAAGCTGGAAATCGAATTTACCCATCTCACCGGTATTTCCTCGCGCTGGGATGCCTACACCAGGATAAACGGCATGATCGGCGCCGGCGCAGTGCCGGATACGGAAAAGTTCAGCCTGGGCGGCCCCGACAGCGTGCGCGGCTATCGCGTTGCCGAGTTCCGCGGCGACCGCGGCTACCTGCTGACCGTGGAATTCCGGCGCCAGGTTGCGATCGGCAACAGACCCGGTATGCTCAGCGTATTCCATGACCAGGGCGCGGTAGGGAATGCCGGCTTCGCGGGCCTGGACAAGCTCTCGAGCTGGGGCACCGGAAGCACCATCTTCCTGAGCAAGAACAGCCGTATCCGCGGCGATATCGCCTGGCCCACGAGCAAGCACGTCGCCGGGGACGGCCAGTCCGGCGCGCGCGCCTGGGTTTCCGCGGTCATTTCATTTTGACCCGAAGAATGCATACGAGGCCGGTGGCTTTCATGCGATGTTTGGCTAGACTTGAACAGTGTCCCTACCGCGGAGGCCGGACCGCTTGAGCAACCCGCATTTCCCGCTGAGACGCTTGCCTGCGCTGGTTCAGGCTGCATGGAGCGGCTGCGCCGATGCCGGTCTGGCGGGTCTGTTGTTGGCGTTTTCGACCGCTGCGCTGGCGCAACTGCCTGCGGGCGCCAACGTGGTTGCCGGCCAAGTCAGCATCTCCCAGACCGGGCCGCAGCAGCAACTCATCCGCCAGGGCAGCGACAAGGCCATCATCGATTGGCGCAGTTTCTCCATAGGCAGCGGCAGCGCGGTCAGCTTTGTGCAACCGGGCAGCAACTCGGTTGCGCTCAACCGCGTCGTTGGCAGCGATCCCTCGAGCATACTCGGCAGCCTCGGCGCCAATGGCCAGATCTTCCTGGTCAACCCCAATGGCATCTATTTCGGACGCGGCGCGATACTGGACACGGCGGGCCTGCTCGCCACGACGCTGGACATCAGCAACGATGACTTCCTCGCGGGGCGTTACACCTTTTCGCGCAGCCCCAGGGCCCCCGACGGCGCTGCGATAAGCAATGAAGGCATGTTGCGCGCGCGCGACGGCGGCTTCATCGTTCTTGCGGGGGACCGCGTCAGCAACTTGGCCGGCGGCAGCGCCGAAGCCCGCCTCGGTACTGTCGCCCTTGCCGCCGGCAACAAAATTACCCTGGACATCAACGGCGACAGCCTGGTGCGTTTTTCGGTAGACGACGCCACGGCGGACCGTCTCGGCGGCGTGAAAAATCTCGGCCAGATTGCCGCCGACGGCGGCCGCGTGCTCATGACGGCGATGACGGCGCGGGAGGCCACCGGTGCCGTCGTCAACAACAGCGGCATCATCCGCGCGGGCGGCATCGAGGAGCGCGATGGCGAAGTCCTGCTGACCGCAGGCACCGGCGCGGCGCAGGTCAGCGGCAGTATCGACGTGTCGGGCGTGCGCGGCGGACGCATCGCGGTGACCGGGGAACACGTGGCAGTCCTGGACGGCGCGGCGCTCGACGCATCGGGGCAGCAAGGCGGAGGCAGCGTGCTGCTCGGTGGAGATTACCAGGGCAAGAACGCCGCGCTGGCCAATGCCAATACCAGCTATGTCGCTGCAACAGCCAGCATACGCGCCGACGCTACGGCAACGGGCAATGGCGGCAAGGTAATCGTCTGGGCGGACGACAAGACCCAGGCCTACGGCAGGTTCTCTGCGCGCGGCGGGCCGCAGGGGGGCGACGGTGGCTTCGTCGAGACCTCGGGCAAGAAGTATCTGGATGTGGCCGGCGCGCGCGTCGATACCAGCTCCGCCAATGGCGCGCGTGGACAGTGGCTGCTGGATCCGACCGATATCACCATCACGCACGGGGCGGCGGTCCCGACTGTGTTCCCCGCGGGCAAATATACCGACCCGGGTGCCAGTTCTTCAGTCACCGACGGCGACATCAACGGCAATCTGGCCACGACCGACGTAACTGTTGCTACAACGCCTGGCGGCGGGGGCACGGGCAACATATTGCTTAACGGCAGCGCCGACGCGGGCGGCGCGGTCGCCATCAGTTCGGCCAGCGGCAAGAACCTCACTCTGAGCGCTGATGGCGCCATTACCTTCAACAGCGGCGCCGCGGTCAGCGTCGGAACCGGGAACCTGACGTTGTCGGCCGGGGGCGCAATCACGCAGGCGGCCAACTCCACCCTGACCGCGAACAATGTGCTCTTGACCTCGGCAGGAATGACCCAAGCGGCCGGATCATCCATCACCGCCAGCGGCCTGCGCGTTCAGGGAACGGGAAGCTTCACGCTGGGCCAGGCGTCGGACGTGCGCAGCAACAAAGTCGGCAGTGTCGCCGCGGACGTGACCGGCAATTTCAGTTTCACCAACGTAAATGGCGATCCGGGTTCCATCCTGAATGTCGGCAGCGTCAGCGGCGTGAGCGGCATCCAGAGCCACGGCGGCAATATCACTGTCTATGACGACAGCACCGCCGGCTTGCAGATCAATGCTGCCGTCACCACCGGCAGCGCCGCCGCCGGCACAGTGGCACTGCGCGCGTCCGAAGCCAGCACCAGCGGCTTCCAGCCCTTGGCCATCAACGCCGCAGTTACCGGCGGGACGGTGAAGCTCGAGGCCGCGGACAACCTAACTCAATCGGCTGCGGGCGTGATCACCGCCGGCGATCTGGTGGTGCGCTACGCGGCCGGAACCAATCAGGACAGCGCAGACCTGTCGAGCGCCGCGAATGCGGTCAGCCGCCTCGCGGCCACGGTCACCGGAACCAAAATCGACGCCGGCAACAGCTTCGCCTTCAGCAACGCGGCAGGCAGTGCACTGCAGGTCACCACGGTGGATGGAGTTGTGGGCGTCACCAGCAAGGGCGGCGATATCAGCCTCAAGGCCGACACTCTGGATCTGGCGCAGCCGGTCGATGCCAGCGGTGTAGCCAACGCGGCGGTAAGCCTGAGCAGCGCAAATACGGCGCGGGCGATACGCCTGGGCAGCGAATCCGCTGCTGCCATGTCCCTGACGCAAGCTGAACTCAATCTGGTCAAGCCGGGCGCATCGGGCGTGCTGCGCATCGGCGACACCGGCAACACCGGCGGCATCAGCCTTGCCGGAAATATTGCTTCAGGGACCAACTGGAATACCTTGTCGCTCAAGACCGGCGGTGCGTTGATCCAGTCCAGCGGTACGCTTGCCGTTCCGAACCTGGCCGCCTATGCCAACGCCTCGCTCAGTCTTGCCAATACGGCGACCGCTGCGGGAACGGTGGCGCTGCGGTCCAATGGCTCGCTCAGCTACAGCTACAGTGGCGGCAGTCTGGCGGACCTGAATGTGTCGAGCATAGACGGGGTCGTCGGCGCGAGTTCGCTCGGTGGCGCCATCGATCTTGCGTCGGCCGCGGCGCTGAACCTGAGCCAGGACGTGAATGCCGGCGTGGGCCGCGTTACCCTCACCGCCAATGGCTCCGGCATCAATCAGTCGGGCGGCGCCCTTACGGCCGCGGGCCTGAAAATCGCCGGCAGCGGCGCGTTCAATCTGAACCAGTCGGGGAATCAGGTCGGGACCCTCGCCGCAGCGGTATTCGGCGGGCTGAGCTATACCGATGCCGGCCTGCTCACGGTGGGTAGCGTAGGCGGCACCAGCGGTGTCTCCACCGGCGGCGCCTCGGTCACGCTGGTCGCCGATCGCCTCGCGATCAATCAGAACATCAGCACGGCCGGGGGCGGCATTAACCTGAAACCCCTGAGCGCTACGCAGAAGATCGACCTGGGATCGGCTTCGGACGCGACCGCGGGAACGCTGGAACTGTCTGCCGCCGAAATCGCCCGGCTCATATCCGGCGCCGGCACGCTGACCTTTGGGGATACGGCGATCAACGGCGCGATTACGGTCTCCGCGCCGGTCAGCGTGTCAGCCCCGTTGAGTCTGCAGAACGGCAGCGGCGGCATCCAGCTCAACAGCAATGTCGCGGCGGGTTCGAATGGCGTCACCGTTTCGAGCAACGGCGCGGTGAGCGACAATGGCGGCGCCACGGGCTTCTCCGCCGGCAGCCTCAACGTCCAGGCGCAGGGGGGCATCAGCCTGAGCGGATCCGGGAATTCATTTGCAACGCTGTTTCTTGCGAACACCGGCGGCGGGAACGCATCGGTCGCCGACAACGGCGCCGCACTATCGGTGAACAAGCTCACGCAGGCTGGCGCAGGCGCCGTCTCGGTGAGCAACAGCGGCACGCTCTCGATCAATGCCTCGCCCGTCGATACCGGCGGCAATGCGCTGAGCTTATCGTCCGGTGGCGCCATGACCTTGCTGCAGGATCTCGGCGCCAGCGGCGCCAATGTGAAGCTCAATGCCGCATCCGGCGGCGTCACGCAAAGCGCGGGCAACATCACCGCCGCAGGCCTGGAATTGACCGGCGCCGGAAATTTCAGCCTGAGCAATGTGAAGACGGTCGCGGCGGGGGCCAATACCACCTCCAGCTACAACAACGTTGCCACACTGGCTGCAGATGTCAGCGGAACCCTCGCTTACCGCGACGAAAACGCGTTGACGGTCGGAACCGTCGGCGCGACGAGCGGCATCAACACGCATGGCAACGCATTAACTATTGAGACCGGCGGCCCCAAGACCACTTCACCGGCCAGCAGCGTGGGCGGAACACTGAGCTTGGCCGCCAGCCTCAATGCGGGCGCCGGCACCATGAGCCTGAGCGCCAACAATGCCGCAATCAATCAGACCGGCGGCGCACTCACGGCAGGCAGCCTGACAGTGGCAAGTGGCGGCGCCGCAACGCTGAATCAGCCGGGCAACAACGTGAATACGATTTCCATTGCGTCCAAAGGCGCGGTCGCCTACCGGGATGCGGATGCGCTCACCGTGGGCGGCAGCGGCATTTCCAGCGGTGCTTCCAGCGGCGACATCAGCTTGACCACGGGCGGCGCGATGACCCTGACTCAGGATATCAGCGCGGGAAACGGCACGATCACCCTCAACAGCGGCGCCGGTGCCAGTCAAACCGGCGGCAATCTGAGCGCAAACAAGTTGCTGATCCTGGGTGCCGGCCCCTATGCGCTGACGCAGGCCGCCACCTCGCCAGTAACGGGTAACGGCAATGACGTCGCGACCATCGCCGGCAGTTTCTCGGGTGACCTGACCTATCTGGACAACACCGGCCTGACCATAGGCAGCGTCGGCGGTGTAAACGGCCTGACCAGCACTAACGGCGGCAGCATCGATGTCCAGACCATGAGCGGCGGCATAACGGTGAGCCAGCCGGTAGTGAGCGCAGCCGTGCCGACACGCGGCGACGTTTCGCTGGTGGCCGCCGGAAGCATGGCGGTGAACGCCGACGTGCGCGGCAACCAGGTGCGGCTCAACAGCGGCGGGACGATGAGCCAGGGCGCAGGCGTGGTCGAAGGCACGAGCTTGCTGCTCGGCGCGAGCAACAACGCCGATGCTGCCATCTCGAACCGCGTCGGCAACCCCACGCTGGCGGAGCTGGTGCGCTATTTCACCGGCAATACGGTGCTGGATGAAGACCTGACCGCGACCAAGCTGATCATCTACGGCATAGACGGCGCCAACAGCTTCGCGCTAGCGCCGGGGCGCAAAATTACAGCGACCAGCCTGCTGCTGGGCGGACTGGGCAGCTTCAATTTGGGCAATGCAGGAAACGACATCCAGACCCTGGCGGCGTTCCGGCCCTGGGGCAGCAATGCCGGATACGGCATCACCTTTGCCGACAGCGGCAGTTTCTCCGTCGGAACGGTCAGCTGGAATTCGCGGCTGACGCAATCGGGCTGGTGGTGGGATGGCAATAAAGTGGTCAACGGCGTGCTCAACAACGCCTTCCTGTCTTCCGGCTATTGGATCTACGGTTTCGGCGGAGCGGGCGGCGACGTGCGACTGAGCGCCGGCGGCGTCGGCGCAATCAGCCTGGGCAGGAATGTAGAAACGGGCGGCTTGGTGGCCCTGGACTCGCCCGGAGGCGTGTCGGAGGCCGCCGGCGTCACCCTCTCGGCAGACCGGCTGAAGCTGACCGGACAGGGCAATTTCACTCTCGGCAATGCCAACGCCATAACGACGATGGCGGCGCAAGTTACGAATTCCAGTGAGTTGAGTTTCAACAACGCGAACTCGCTGACGCTGGGCAGCGTGGACGGACTGGCCGGCGTCGCGCTGTCGGGCCCGGGCGAAGCGAGCCTGAACATACGCTCGAACTCACAGGCATTGACGGTGACGGGGCCGGTATCCGTGGTGACTGCCGGCGGGGTGAGCCCCAACTCGGCTCCGGCGCACCTCAACCTGCGCTCGTATCACAACCTGAGCCTGCAGAACAGCGTGACGGCACGCGGCGGATCGGCCGCCAGTAGCACCGGCGCCGAAGTGAATCTGCGTTCCGATGTCGGCGGGATTTTTCAGACCGCGGGCAGCATTGCGGTATTCGACGACGGTCCGTCCACGGCGGCGGCGCAGGCACCGCACAGCGCCCGGGTATCGATACGCGCGGGTGCGAATTTCCTCGATGCCGGCAGCAGCATCGTGCCTTGCTATCTCTACTACAACGGCAACTGCGGCCAGGTCAGGCTCAATGGTGTGAGCGCGACCTCGAACCGGGGCAGCGCGGTGCTTGACGTGTTTTCCCCGAACGGCTTGATCAGCTACGGCAGCATGACGGCAAGCAGCCAGACCGGGCCGCGGATCAGCCTCGCCGGCGACATCCAGGATTCAAGCGACAATTTGGTTTCTTCGTCCTCGCTGGATATCCGCGGTGCGACCACCGTCAGCCAGCCGGGCACGGATGTCAACACCAGGGCGGGCAGCGAGACCGCCGGCCTGCTGCTCTCGGGTTACGACATCAGCACCAGCGGCGCGCTCGCATCGAACAGCAGTTACGGCGTGGCGGTCAGCGCGCAGCGCAACATTGGCTTCGGCGCAAACGTGAGCACCACTGCCAACGACGGGGTCAGCCTATCCACCGGGAACGACGCCGGCCGGGTATCCACCAGCGGCAGCGCGCGCGTGACGGCGAAGCAGCTGGGCCTTACCGGGGGCAGGGACCGCGGTATTTTCAACCTCGCCACCGATATCGAATCGCTGCAGGTCCTCGGCGCGCGTGCGCTGACCATAGACAACAGCGCACACACCGGGATCCTGCTGGCGACGGTGGTCGGCCGCGTGGCGCCGGAGACCACCGATCCAAGTTCAGGCACGGTGACGCCAGCGGTGGACAAGCCGGTCGGTGCAGTGTCGCTGACCACGGGCGGCGATCTGACGGTCTTTTCGTTCAACAACCTGTCGGGCCAAACCTATTTCGGCACTAATTATTCCTGGGACCTGAATGGCAACCTGACGTCGGACTACCAGCCGATGAAGCTGATCGCCAACAATATCGTCGAGACGCCGGGCGCCTTCAACGTGAAGAAGGAGACCGAAATCACGCTGCGCCCCTACAGCGCCGGCCGGCCGATAGAGGTGCTCAATCTGCCGGCGACGAGCCCGAATTCCGGCACGACCTATTATCTGGGCGGCAGCTTCGGCCTGCTCAACCAGTTCAATCCCGATGCGCGGCTGATTATCGGCGGACCGGGATATAGCGGGAACATCACCGTCGGCAGCCGCGACCTCACCAACAACTGGCCGAGCACCGAGCAGTTCACTTTGGGCCGGATGTCCATCACGTTTCAGACGACCGCGCGCGTGTACAACCGCTTTTCGGCGGATCCCATGGATAGCCCCAACAACTGGAATTGGGTTTTTTCTCCGCCCTACAGCCCGTATCCGCCGGTCAACTGCGTCTTCGGGCAGGCCTGCATCGCCAAGCTGACCTCGAACGAAGTCATCATTCGCGACAGCTTGTCGAACGGCGTCACCCAGCGCTATGTGCGTATTCCTGGTCAGGGCGATGGCACGGGTGGATTTACGCCGGTTACCGATGGTGGCACCAGCAGCAGTGGAGGTGGAGGAGGTGGTGGCGGAGGGAGCAGCAGCAGCAGCAGCGGTTCGGGCAGCTCGGATCCCGGACCGCCTGCCGATCCGGGTACCCCGGGGAGCGGAGGCAGCAGCGGCACGCCGGGCGACACGGTAACCACCGTAGTGACTACGACCACGCCTGACACCGGCGGCGGCACTTTGACCGGTACCACGGACACCTCGGACACGAGCGGTGGCACAACGACAGGCACGGCGACGCCGGGCGTGCTGTCTGCCGATGGCGGCTCCGGCAGCGGCGGGGGCAGCTCCCTTTCCGGCGTGGGCGACACGACCGGCGGCGGCGACGGATCCGGCCTGGGGGGCACAGTCGCAGGCGGCCCGGGCGATAGCGGCTCCAGCGGATTCAGCGGTACCACCGATACTAGCGGTTCGACCGACACCACGCTTGCGGGTGGGGACACCAGCGGTGGTGGAGGCTCCGACACCACCGGGACGACCGATACCACGATACTTGCCGGCGGCGGAGATGGCGGCGTATCTGGCGGCGGCGGCAGTGGCTTCTCTGGTGGAACGGGCGACGGCGGCGGCAGCGGCGATACCGGACTTGCAGGCGGCCCTGGTGCGGGCGGCGCCACGCTCGCCGGCGGCGGGGATGGCGGCACCGGAGGAAGCAGCGGCAGCGGTTTCTCGGACGGAAGCGGCGGAGCCGGCGGTACTGGCGATAGCGGGCTCGCAGGCGGCACCGGTTCGGGCGGAACCACGCTTGCTGGCGGAGACGGCGGCACCACTCTCGCCGGTGGC
>JAANCK010284025.1_pt1 | contig 20837 bp, 16 predicted proteins | sample 7277841 | NCBI WGS metagenome assembly JAANCK01 (sample SAMN14222788, study PRJNA588281) | permafrost metagenome | isolation source: Arctic cryosol methane SIP | place: Canada:Nunavut | collected 2015-07 | reverse complement strand
TCCAGCGCCCATTCCACAACAGCCGGGTCCTTCGCGGAGCCAGCGACGGTATAAAAGCCGCCCAAGCAAAAGACCGCCGCACCAATGACGCCGATGACCGCAAGTGCGCCAATCACTGCCAGAATTCGCATCATGTCCTCCGACGCGTTTGAATGATCTCATTATAAGGCTCCAGCCGGACGCGGGCCAGCCTATCCGTGGCGTCAAACAAATACGATCACGGCTTGTTGAGGTGCATCAATGCAGGCCGGAAGATGGAACATATTATGTCCATCCAGGCTTTATTGAGGTGACGCCATGCAGACACCGGTCGAGATCGATTTCCAAGGCATGGATGCAAATCCGGAGACCCGCTCCGTTATCGCCGCGCATGTGAGCGAGTTGGAACGGCAATATGGCCGCGCCACCGCTTGCCGGGTGGCGTTGAAAGCTCCCGGCGGCCATCACCACACCGGCGGTCTCTACGAGGTTAACATTCGTCTGGCGCTTCCCAACGGCCGCGAAGTCAATGTCGACCGTACCGCGCAAGCCGACGAGCGGCATTCCGATCTGACATTCGCCATCAACGACGCCTTCAAGCGGGCGCGCCGGCAATTGCAGGATCAGGTCAGCCGTATGCAGGGGCGGTGATCGCGCCCGGCAGCCGCCAATCATTTGATGATTCGCCGCGCCGCTTTCATCTTCAGCACGCTGTCGCCGGCGAGATGTGTCCATATGAAGGAGTCGCGCACCAGTTTTTCAGCGCCTGCATCGATGCAGCCGGCGCTGTCGTGAATGTCCATATTGAGCTCGGTCACGTCCTGGATGACTTCGGCCGAGAAATTAACCGCCAGACCGGCGTTCGGCGAGTGCGTCTTCTGGTCATGCTCGCAGGCGATGCGCAAGACGAACGAGCGCAGCGCCTCGGTGAGCATGTGCATCTTGTTGATCTTGAGCTGAACGACCTGCTGCTCTTTCAACAGCTTGCCGCCCTGCATTTGCGTTCGGACAAGATGCAGCGCCTGCTCGCAGGCGGCTTCGCAGACACCGAGCGCATTGGCGGCAAGTTCTAGATCGCCGAACAGATCGCCGCCCGACGTGTCGCCGGTGCTCTTCTTGTAGGCGCCGTTGACCTCGCCGACGACGTTGGCGTGCGGCACGCGCGCGTTCTCGAAAATCAACTCGGCATTCTGGTAAAAACGCCAGCCGCTCTTGTTGAAAACCTTGCCGACCCGGAAACCCGGCGTATCGCTGGGAATCAGGAACAGCGTGACGCCCTCGCGTAACGGGACCTGGGAGTTGGTGCGAACGTCGAGGAAGAACAGCTTGCCCACATTGCCGTTGGCGATGAAGGCTTTTTCGCCGTTCAATATCCACTCGTCGCCGTGACGTTCGGCCCGCAGCTTGACGCCGGCCTTGGGATCGTCCGGCGGCAGCCGGTTGTCGGAACCGCCATTCGGCTCGGTGATTCCCTTGCCCAGCACGAAGGTATCGTCGGCGAGAAACGGCTTGAGAAACCGCTCCTTCTGCTCGTCGGAGCAGGCGGCCGATATGAGATGGCTCCATTTCCAGCATTGACTGAAGGCCTTGGAAATAGCGCTGTCGCCTTTGGCCAGTTCCGCCATGACCAGGACTTGCGTCACGAAATCGATGCCGTGACCGCCCCATTCCTTGGGAACCGCGGCGGTGCGGAAGCCGAGCTTGGAGCCTTTCTTGATCAGCTCCCAGTCCCAGGTCTTGCGCGGATCGGCGATCCGATCGCGCTGCATCGAGACCGGACAAATCTCTTCCTGCGCGAATTTCCGCGCCTTCATCTGCCAGGCGCGCTGTTCTTCGGTGAGTGTGAAATCCATCTTGGCATCCTTGCTATCGATTTTGGCCGCGACCCTGCCGAACCGCCCGCTCCACGCGCTACGGCTACGTCCGCCGGAAACCCACCAGCGCTTCGGCAATGCGCAGCTTGGCGTCGCTATTGCCATCGCCGGAGTGCAGGCAGACCAGGGCATCGTGAACGTATTTTTGCAGCGGCATGTCGCGCATCACGCCCATCGCGCCGAAGATCTCCGCGGCATCCTTGGCGGCGCGATACACCACGCACGACGTGAACGCTTTCGCGATGAGCCGCAGCGGCAAATCGGAGAGGCTGCGATCGGCAATGGCATCCGGATGATCGGACGCATAGGCCGCCTGCCAGACGGCGTTGCGCGCCACTTCGAGGCCGATCGCGATCTCGGCCAGTTTCGTTCCAATCGCCTGGTGCTCGACGATGAGCCGGCCGCCCTGGACACGCAGCTGCGCATACTCGACCGCCGCCTCGTAGGCGGCGCGGCCTATTCCCAAGTTAAGCGCCTGCTCCTGCGGACTGCCCTGTTCGACGAACTCCCTGAATAAAGTGGCGGCAGCTTCCGCGCCGAGAAGATTGTCGGCGGGAACACGGCAGTTGGCAAAAACCAGCTCACCGCCGACGCCGTGGCAGCGAAGCTTGAACTGATCTTGCGCGCGCACGGTAAGACCCGCAGCGTCGTGCGGAACGAGCAGGACATCCTGCCGGCCGGTCGCGTCGCTCGTCACCGGGACGGCAAACAACTTGGCGATCGGCGCATTGCGTACGCAGTACTTGCTGCCGTTGACGATCCAATCGCCGTTTTCGACGCGTACCGCCTTGGTCGCGAGGGGCGTTTGCGCCGCGGCGCCATGGTAGTTCACCCCGAGCCGGGTATCGGTGCCCGCTTCACGGCCCGCATAAGCGAGGTGATAGCGATCGTCCTTCAATAACTGCGGCAGCAAGCGGCTGCGTTGCGCCGGCGTCATCAGCCGGTCGAACAGGACGTGGCTCAATGTCGAGGTTTCCGCCAGCACGGCCGCGACATCGACGTCGCCGACGGCCAGCTCTTCGGTCACGATGGCGCCGGTCAGATGATCCGCGCCGGCGCCGCCATTGTCCTCGGACAGCGCCATCGTGCGCAGACCCATTTGCGAGGCCTTGTCGAGGATGTCCGTCAGCAGGGGCCGTTCAAACGGCTCCAGGCGCTCCGACTTGAGGGCGACCGACTTGATTTCTTGCGTGACAAAGTCCCGGACCGTGTCGCGAAACTCCAACTGCTCTGCACTGAGATGAAGATTGTACATGTTTGTCGGTCTGTTTCCGTGTTGATCCGAGTTCGTCCGCCCAAGCTCATGCCGCCACTACCGCCGCGGCGATCGCATCGCCCATTTGCGCGGTGCCGGCATTGCCGCCGAGATCGCCGGTCAAACATTTGGCGTCCGCGATCACCTTGTCCACCGCCGTCCGGATTCGTTGCGCGGCGGCGATTGCTTTCGGCTCGCCATGCTTGCGGCCGAGCCATTGCAGCAGCATTTGGCCGGACATGATCATGGCGTAGGGATTGGCAAGGTTGCGACCGGCGATGTCGGGCGCCGAACCGTGGGTCGCCTGCGCCATCGCCTGGCGCTCGCCAACGCACAGGCCGGGGGCGAGCCCCAATCCGCCGACCAGGCCGGCGCCGATATCGCTGAGGATGTCGCCAAACTGGTTGGTGGTGACGACGACATCGTATTGCTGCGGCGCCATCACCAGTTTCATCGAAATCGTGTCGATCATCGATTCTTCGAAGGTCACGTCGGGATATTCGCGCGCGACCTTGCGGCATTCTTCCGCGAACATGCCGCAGGCCAGCCGGTAAACCGGCTCCTTGTGCGCGGCCGTGACTTTCTTGCGCGCGCGGGTGCGCGCCAGCTCGAATGCCTCGCGCGCCACGCGGCTGGAGCCTTTCCGGGTGATCACGCGCATGGCGACGGTGATATCGTCGTTGGGCCTGAATTCTCCGGCGCCGGCGATGACCGTTTCGGAATACAGCATGCCCTCGGTGAGTTCGCGCACGACCACGATGTCGACGTTCTTGTGGATGGATTTCAGATTGGAATGGGAGCGCGCCGGCCTCAGCGCCGCGAACAACTCGAACTTCTTTCGGATCGGCGGCATCACCCAGGTAGCGTCGTTGCGGGGATAGGTCGCGTGCCCGATCGGTCCCAAAACCCAGCCGTCCAGCTCGTGCAAGGCCTGTTCGGTCACGGCCGGCAGCGTATCGCCGTGCTCCTCGTGCCCGCGCCGGCCAATCGGCAGCGGCCGCCAATCGATAGTGAGGCCGGAACGCGCCGCCGCGGCCTGCATGACCTTCACGCATTCGGGCACGACTTCGAGGCCGATGTCGTCACCCAATAAAATCCCGATCTTCACGAAAACTCCTCGGCGTACGAATTCATGACACGGAATGAGAGCGGTTATGTTCGCAGATTGCGAGTCAGTCGCATTTGATTGCGATCAAATCTAATCCGACAATAACATCCATATCCACACGCATCGATGCAACCGTGACCCCACAATAACTCACGCCGACGGAGATGCGATACGCATCCGGCGCAACCGATCCCCGCCAAGTCTCCGATATACGCGCGTCCGGACAATGAGCGGAGAGACCGTTGCGCTTCGCTCAGCTGGTGACGCCGCCGTCGACAAACAGGGTCTGCCCGGTCACGAAGTCGGACGCGCCGCTGGCGAGAAAAATCGCAGCGCCAAGCAGATCCGATGGCTGCTCGAAGCGGCCAAGCTTGATACGGCTCAGCAATCGCTCGGCGCGCGTCGGATTCGCCGCCATCGCGCCCTGCACGAAACCGGTCATGGTCGTGGCCGGGGCGAGCGCGTTGACGCGAATGCCGTGCGGCGCCCACTCCGTCGACAGCGCCGCGGTGAGATGCGAGACCGCCGCCTTCGCGGCGCAGTACACGCTCTTGCCGGCGTCGGTCATCACCGACCATGTCGAGCTCATATTGATGATCTTGCCGTAGCCGCGCTCGATCATCAGCGGCGCGATCTGTTGCGCGCAAAAGAATGTTCCCTTGACGTGGATGTCGAACTGCGCGTTCCAGTCTTGCTCGGTGACCTCCAGCGCGGGCTTGGTAAAGCCGAACCCGGCAATATTCACCAGCACGATGCGCCGCTCGGCGCCTTGCGCCAACTGACGGACCGTTGCCGCCAGCGCGCGAATATCGGCGACCCGGCCCACGTCGGTGGGAGCCACCTCGGCACGGCCGCCACGAGCGACGATTGATTTTTGCACTTCCTCGAGCTTTTCGCGCCGCCGGCTGGCGAGCACGACAAAGGCGCCGGCACGGGCGAAACATTCGGCAAAAGCCCGCCCGATCCCATCGCTCGATCCGGTCACGACGATCAGCCGATCGTCGAGCCGGAAAGAAGCGAGGGGATCGTCGATCGCTGTGTCATCCATCCCGTGCGTCCCCCGCGAGAGCAGACGGCACAGTAAACATAAGTGTTAGGAAGGAGCCAGCATTCCGCACTGACAAAGCAAATGGCGCGCCCGAAGAGATTCGAACTCCTGACCCCCAGATTCGTAGTCTGGTGCTCTATCCAGCTGAGCTACGGGCGCTGATACCGCTGCCGGCCGACCGGGCCGCGGAACCGGGGCATAGCTATCGTCTAAGGCCATCATTGGCAAGGGTTGCCGGCGGTAATACGCCGGGCCGGGACCCGGCCTGCGCCGCCCAGGCCAGCGCCTGGTTTTCAACGCGGATGCGCCAGGCGAGCATGGCTGCATTGGCGACGGTAAAGACCAGCGCGAACAGCGGTAACCCAAGCGCCAGCGGAACCACCGCGATCTCGAGAACCACAACCGCATAATTCGGATGCCGCAGCCAGCGATAGGGTCCGCGCGCGACCGGTGCCGCCCCCGGCAGCACGATCACCCGGGTGGTCCAGCGCGACCGCAAGCTCGCGATCACCCACAGCCGGACCGCCTGCAGCAGGATGAAGAGCGCGAGCCAGAACGGATCGACGGCATGGTCGTGGCCGAGTAGCCACAGGCCGAGCAGCCAGAACGCATGCAGCGCGACCATCAGGGTGTAATGCGCGGCGCCGAATTCCACGCCGCCGGCGGCGCGCAGCCGCACGGTGTTCCATTGCGCGAGACCTAGTTCGGCGAGCCGTTGCACGACCAGGAAGCCGACCAGCCAGGCGCCCTCACTCATTTGTATTTTCCTTGCGCATGATCTTTTCCGAAAACCGGTTCCCATCCCCGATCGGGGTCGAGGACATGCTTTTCGGGATCATGCGCTCTCCAACGCCAGGAAGCTCGCGGTGAAGCCGGGGCCGAGCGCCGTGAGCACCGCCGTGCCGCGCAAGCCTCGTTTGAGCGCGCGATCGAGCACGAACAGCACGCTCGGCGCCGACATATTACCATGGCCGCGCAGCACTTCGCGCTCGTCGCGCAGCGTACCCTTCTGCAGCTCGAGCGCCGATTCAATCGCGTCCAGCACCTTGGCGCCGCCGGGATGGCAGATGAATTGCGGCGATGTCAGCCGCGCGCTGTTCGCGAAACGGCGCGCCGGCCCCGCCAAACGCTGCTCGAGAAAGCGCGGCAGCGAACGCGACAGCACTACACCGAAACCTACCGTGTCGACGGTCCAGCCCATGATGTCGAGCGTGCCGGGCCAAGTGTGTTCGGCGCCGGCGCCGATCCGCAGGCCGACTTCCTCACGCTCGACGCGCAGCACCGCCGCGGCGGCGCCATCGCCGAACAGCGCCGAGGAAATCACGTCGGCCTTGACGCCGCGATCGCTGCGGAATGCCAGCGTGCACAACTCGACCACGACCACGAGCACGACCGCGCCCGGCTCGGCGCGTGCCAGCCGGGTGCCGATCGACAGGCCGGATACGCCGCCGGCACAACCGAGACCGAACACCGGCACGCGCGTCGCCGATGCCTTGAATCCCATTTGCGCGCCGACGCGCGCTTCCAGGCTCGGCGTTGCAACGCCGGTGGAGGACACGGTGACGATCACATCGACGTCGCGCGCCGAGATCCCGGCTCGACCGAGCGCCGCCCGCGCCGCCGCGACGAACAGCGCGCCGGCGCCGTCGAGATAGGCTTGCGTGCGTTCGGGCCAATCGTGCGGCGCTTCGAACCATTCGAGCGGCCGCACCGAATAGCGCCGCTCGATGCCGGCATTGACGAATACATCGGCCAGCTTCGGATAGCGGGCAAAGGGTTTCGCATAAATCCGGCGCGCCAATTCGGCGACCGCCGACTGTTCGAGCTTGTGTGGCGGCACCGCGGTCGCCAGCCCGAGCAACGTCACCGACGTCGAGGCCATGCACTGCCTTTCACGATAACCAGAATATCGCCCTGTATGACGAACACCGCGACAGGGTGGCGTGTTCCCGGGCCATAGAGCGCAATCCGGCGAAGTGGGAACCGGTTCGCCGTAAGATTGCGCGATAAATCAAGAAATCTAGAGACTGATCCGATTCAATCTAATCGGATCAGACTCTAGGCGCTCGCCCGTTCGCCGCGCCGGGAATTGAGATCGACCGCGCGGTCGGGGATGGTGATGCTGAAGGTGGCCCCGATCGTTCCCGGCACCAGGCGGATTTCGCCGCCATGCGCGCGCACCAGTTCGGCGGCGATGGCAAGCCCCAGGCCGGCGCCGCCGGCGCGCGTGGAGCCCTGGAAAGCCTGGAACATATGAGCGCGCGCCTTTTCGGACACGCCGGGGCCGGTGTCCGACACCTCGATCACCACCACGCTGCCTTCGCGCCGCCCGGTGATGCGGATCTGATCGCGCGCCGGATCGCGCGCGCCGCGCGCCTCCAAGGCCTGCACCGCGTTGCGTGCCACATTGACCAACACGCGGAACAATTGATCGTGATCGGCCTCCACGGTAAGCCCGCGTTCCACCGCCACGATCCAGCGGATCGGCACATCGAGCCCGAGGCCGAGTGTCTCGTGCACCTCCTCGATCAGCGGCTCGACTTCGACGGTCTTGCGCTCGGGCGGGGCCTCTTGCGCTGCGCCATAGGACATCGTCGACTGGCAGAATGCGATGGCGCGCTCGAGCGCGCGCATCAGCTTGGGCGCGAAGCGCTGCACCTTCGGGTCGGGCAAATTCGACAGCTGGTCGGAGAACAATTGCGCCGACGCCAGCAGATTGCGCAGATCGTGATTGATCTTCGACACAGCGAGCCCGAGCGCCGCCAGCCGGTTCTTCTGGTGCAGCATCGAGGCGAGCTCGCGCTGCATGGCGGCGAGTTCTTCTTCCGCGGTGCCGATCTCGTCGCGACGTCCGGAGCCGGCGATGATAAGCAATGGATTTTCCGGATCGGCGCGGAATGCTATCATGTTGGCGGTAACGCGCCCCATTGGGCGCACCAGCAGATAATGCAACGCGAAGAAAACCAGCATCGCCGTGACGCCGGAGATCACCAGCGACAACAGCAAGATGTTGACCGAGAACGTCAGCATGGCTTTGCGCATCGGCGCTTCGTCGAGAATGATTTCTATGAATTGGCCTTCCGCCATCGGCGCCGGGCCGACCAATCGCAATACATCGCCGGGCATGGAAAACAGCATCGTGTCGAACGCATCCATGATGGCGTGCCACCACGGCACATTGCGCATGTCGATTTCCTGCTCGATCTTGGACGGCATCTCGAAGGCGGCGAGCAAGCGGCGCTGATCGCCCATTTTCATCGCAACCGCACGGGCGCCGATGCTCTTGAGAATCTGCTTGGCCAGGCTTTCCGGCACCATGCCGCTCGGCGCCGCGTCGAGCACCAGCGCGGCAGTGTGCGCGGCCGCCAGGCGATCGTTGAGCCAGTTGAGCCGGAAATTGGCTATCGACGGCACATAGATGAGAACTTCCGCCACCATCACGAACAGGATGGTGAGGAACAGCAGCTTGCCGGACAGGCCGATGCGCAAGCGTCGCGCGGGGCGCGGCACATTGAGCGCGGCAGTTTCGTTCGTAGGCTCGGTTCCCGGTTCCAATATGGCCTCAACCGAAGATTCGCAGCCAAGCTATGATGCGCCGCACCCAAGGGCGCGTCAAACTCGGCGCGAAGAAGTCGATGGCCGCGCGCTTGCCGATTTCCGACAGCGTCGGATAGGGCAGCACGATGCCGGTGAAAGCCCGGATATTGAGGCCTTGCGCAATGGCTAGCGTCCAGGTTGCGATCAATTCGCCGGCTTGCGCGCCGACAATCGTCGCGCCGATAATTTTACCGTTCTGTTTTGTTATGACCTTGATGTGGCCGTGGGTCTCGCGCTCGGCCTGGGCGCGATCGTTGTCATGATAGGGCCAGCGCAGAATACGAATCTTGATGCCGCGCTGGCGCGCCGCGGCCTCGGTCAGCCCGCTCTGCGCCAGTTCCGGTTCGGTATAGGTCACCCACGGAATGACGTCGTTGTTCACGCGCACCGGAAGACGGAACAGCGCGTTCCGGATCACCAGGCCGGCGTGATAATTGGCGGCATGGGTGAACTGCAGTTGTCCCGCCGCGCAATCGCCAATCGCATAGACGCGCCGGTTGGCGGTCTTGAGTTTCTTGTTCACCACAATGCCCGAACGATCGGCGCGGATGCCGGCGGCATCGAGATTGAGGCCGTCGATCGTGGCTTTACGACCGGTGGCGACCAGCAGATGCGTGCCCTCGACGGTCTGCTCGGCGCCGGAGGCTTCCAGCGTCACCGACACGCGAGCGCCCGCATGCGCGACGCGAACGACCTTCACGCCGGCGCGGATGACGACGCCTTCGCGCTCGAGCCGGTCGAGCACGATCATGGCGCATTCCGGATCGTCCTTGGCGAGCGGCAGCATGGCCTCGCACACGGTCACCGCGCAACCGAGCCGGCGGAAGGCCTGCGCCATTTCCAGACCGATGGGACCGGCGCCGATGACGATGAGATGGGCCGGCCGCTCTGTTAGACCGAAAATCGTTTCATTGGTGAAATAAGGCCCCTGATCGAGTCCGGGAATCGGCGGCGCCGCCGGTGCCGATCCGGTCGCGATCACGAAGCGGCGCGCGCGGATTTGCGTTTCGCCGACGACGATCGTCCTGCGATCCTTGAATGTCGCAGCACCCCGGATGACGCGCACGCCTAGCCCGGTGAAGCGCTCGGCCGAATCGTTGGGCGCAATCGCGGCGATCACGTCCTGCACGTGCGCGTTTACCTTGGCGAAATCGACGGCGGCGCCATCCGCCGTCACGCCGAACTCGTCTGAGCTCTGCATGAGCCGTGCGCGCTTGGCCGCCGCCAGCAAAGCCTTCGACGGCACGCAGCCGGTGTTGAGGCAGTCGCCGCCCATCTTGTGCTTTTCGATCAGCACCGTCGGCACGCCGAACGCAGCCGCGGCGGCGGCAACCGACAGGCCGCCGGAGCCGGCGCCGATCACGCATAGGTCGGGTTTGAGGATTTCGGCCATTGCCCCTGAACTCTTGCCGGCAAACAATAACGTAAAAGTCAGAATATCACGACGATGCGCACTAGTGCCCCGTTTCCGAAGTTCGTGATACGTCGCAGCAGCCTCTGACACGAACTTCGGAAACAAAGGGGCACTAGCAAGTATATGATTCTAGTGCCGCCTATCGATTTGAAGTTCCTGAACGAGCTTGCGGCAGGTGGTACAGGAACTTCAAATCGGCGGCACTAGCGTGCCCGCAGTCGTCGCACCGCCACCGGCACCAGCGCCAGCAGCCCGAGCGCGACCAAGGCGCCGAGCAGCTGCGGCGTCAGAACGTCTCTCGCGTCGAACACCAGCCGGCAATCGGCATGGCCGGCCGCCAGGCAAGCCTGGAAGGAAGTTTTCTGCGCGGTGATGATGCTGTCCAGGCCGGTGCCGGCAAAGGCATAGACTAGCGCGGCCGGGATGACGCCGAGCGCGGTGGCGGCCACGAAGGGTCCCAGCCGCACACCGGCAAAAGCCGGAACCAGATTGACCAGGAAAAACGGAAATGCCGGCACCAGCCGCAGGAACAGCAGATAGCTGAAGGCGTCGTCGCGGAAGCCTTGCGCCAACTGCTGGGCGCGCGGCCCGGCCCGCCGCAGCAAGGGTTCGCCGAGCGCGGTGCGCGCCAGCAGAAAGATGAGGATCGCACCCGCCGTGGCCCCGATCACCGCGGCCGACGCCCCGAGCGCGACCCCGAACAGAAAACCGCCGCTGACCGTGAGCACCACCGCCCCCGGCACCGATAAGGCGACGGCGGTAATATAGAAGCCGATATAACAAAGCAGCGCGAGGATGCGATGCGCGGCCACGAAAGCGCCTATGGCCTCGCGGTTGGCCACCAGCGCCTCGAACGAAATGCCGCCTTTGCGGAAGGCGACAAAGGCCATAGCGGCGAGCAGGCCGATCGCGAGCCATGGCAGCAGCCGGCGGATCGGACTGCGCTGCCGGACGGGGGGAGGCGAACTGACGGCCATCCGCGCTATATACACGAGCCTTGCGACCGGGCGGGGCGGTCTCACCGCCTTGTGAGCCACCGTGACCGGGCGTCACGGGGCCGGATTTGGGTCCGACGGTCGCATTGACGGGCCAAGCCCCCTCCCTTATAAGCCGCGCAAATCTTGTGCCGATCCGGACGAATTCGGGTTTTGATGGCGGTTTCAGGGGGCTTACCCTCGCCGCCACGGCGCGACCTGCGGAGAACTTAGTCGTGAAGCGGACCTATCAACCGAGCAAGCTCGTACGCAAACGCCGTCACGGTTTCCGGTCGCGCATGAGCACCACCGGCGGACGCAAAGTGCTGTCGGCCCGGCGCGCGCGCGGCCGCAAGCGGCTGAGCGCCTAGCGCCTAACGGCGGCAAACCTGCCGCACGCACTGCTTCCATGGAACGATTGAAGCAACGGGCGGACTTTCTAGCCGCGGCAACCGGGTTCAAGGTGCCGGCCACCGCGTTCGTTCTGCAAGCGCGCAAGCGGACCGATGACGGACCTGTGCGTTTCGGCTTTACCGTATCGAAGAAGGTCGGCAACGCCGTCGAACGCAACCGGGTCCGCCGCCGATTGAAGGAAATCGTTCGGCGTTCGGATACAAACCGGATGCAGAGCGGTCATGATTATGTGCTAGTCGGCCGGCGGGCGGCGCTCAAGCTGCCGTTCGAGCGGATCGCCCAGGACTTCGAGGGGGCGTTGCGGCGGGCGCAGGCGGCACGCAAAGGCAACACGGGATCGCGATGACCGACAACAAGAACACCATCCTCGCCATCGTGCTGTCGGCCCTCGTGCTGATCGGCTGGCAGTATTTTTTCGCCATTCCGCAGGAGAAGGCGAAGCAGGAGCAACTGCAGGCCCAGCAGCAAGCCCAGCAACAGGCGCAAAAGCAGAACCCGCAACAGCCGGCCCAGACCGGTCAGCCGGCGCCCGCCACACAACCGGGAACGGCCCCGCAAGTGCCGGGCCAGGCCGCGCTCCCCGGTGCGATCCAACCGGTCAGCCGCGCCGCGGCGCTCGGCCCTCTGTCGTCGCGTGTCCAGATATCGACCGGCAGCCTGCAAGGCTCGATCGCGCTCAAGGGCGGACGCATCGACGATCTGGCGCTGCTCAAATTCCACGAGACGGTCGACCCGAAATCGCCGCCGATCGTGCTGCTGTCGCCCTCGGGCGCCCCCGAACCGTTCTATGCGGAGTTCGGCTGGACCAACACCACCGGCTCCAACGTCAAAGTGCCGACCGCCGACACGGTCTGGACGCAGGCCGGCTCCGGCACGCTGAGCGTCGGCCATCCGGCGACGCTGACCTTCGATAACGGCGAAGGCCTGGAATTCCGCCGCACCATTGCGGTCGACGACAAGTTTCTGTTCACAATCAAAGATGAGGTGGTGAACAAGACCGGCAAGCCGGTTTCGCTGTTTCCCTATGCGCTGATTTCCCGCCACGGCACCCCGGTGACGGCGGGTTATTACATCCTGCATGAGGGCCCGGTCGGCGTTCTCGAAGAAAAGCTGCAGGAAAAAAACTACAAAGACCTCGAGGAAAAGAAAGAGTTCGTCTTCTCCAATACCAAAGGCTGGCTCGGCTTCACCGACAAGTACTGGGCCGCCGTGCTGCTGCCCGATCCGAACGCAAATCTGGTGAAGGCCGAATTCACCGGCGGCATGCTGGGAACGACGAAGACCTATCAATCCGACTATCTGCTGGATGCGCAGACCATCGCCCCCGGCGCGACCGGCTCGGCCAACGCGCGCTTGTTCGCCGGCGCGAAAGAAGTCGCCGTCATCAATGAGTATGACAAGAACCTCAAGCTCGACCGCTTCGACCGCGTCATCGACTGGGGCTGGTTCTACTTTATCACCAAGCCGCTGTTTCAGCTGATCGACTATCTCTACCGCCTGGTCGGCAATTTCGGCCTGGCAATCCTGATCGTCACCGTGCTGATTAAGATCGCCTTCTTCCCGCTCGCCAACAAATCCTACGCCTCGATGGCCAAAATGAAGGCGGTGCAGCCGCAGATGGCGGCGTTGCGCGAGCGCTATCCCGACGACAAGGCCAAGCAACAACAAGAATTAATGGCGCTGTACAAGAAAGAGAAGATCAATCCGCTGGCCGGCTGCCTGCCTATCGTGGTGCAGATCCCGGTGTTCTTCTCGCTCTACAAGGTGCTGTTCGTCACCATCGAGATGCGGCACGCGCCGTTCTTCGGCTGGATCCACGACCTGTCGGCGCCCGACCCGACCAACGTGTTCAATCTGTTCGGGCTGATCCCGTTCGATCCGACCGTCATTCCCATGGTCGGGCATTTCCTGCATCTCGGCGCCTGGCCGCTGCTCATGGGCGTGACCATGTGGGCGCAGATGAAACTCAATCCGGCGCCGCCCGATCCGACCCAGAAGATGATCTTCGACTGGATGCCGGTGATCTTCACCTTCATGCTGGCGACCTTCCCGGCCGGGCTGGTGATCTACTGGGCGTGGAACAACTCGCTGTCGGTGGCGCAGCAGAGCGTGATCATGCGCAAGCACGGCGCCAAGATCGAACTGATCGACAACATCAAGCGCCTTGGCGACGCCATCATACGGCTCTTTCGAAAAAAATAATAAAACACAAGCGTGAGCGCTTAGCTTATCCGGCGCGAAGTAGCGTCAAATACATCGCCGTCATGGCCGGGCTTGTCCCGGCCATCTCGTTTAAAGCTCGTAGCCCGGGTGAAGCGAAGCGTAACCCGGGAACGGTTGACAGGCTGCCCCGGATTTCACTGCGCTTCACCCGGGCTACGCTTGCTTAGGTTGGCATAGTGCGTCCCTCATCGGGATGCCGGAGACAAGCCCGGCTCGGGTGTGGAGGGTAAAGAGGCCTCTTGCCATCAAACGGGCCGAGGCAGATGTTTCCGGCATATACCTGGAGACCGCTCATGCCGGAGCAGAGGAACGTCAGATTATTCCGCAATGGCCGCAATCAGGCGGTCCATATCCCGGTGGAGTTCGAACTGCCGGGCGACGAAGCGGTCATGTACCGCGACGGCGATCGCCTTGTGATCGAGCCCGTCCGCAAACGCGGGCTCGTCGCCCTGCTGAAGACGATGACGCCGCTGGACGAAGAATTTCCCCGCATCGACGACCCCACGCCCGCGCTATAAACGCGTTTACGCGCCTTTGGCGCTAACCCACCCTACACGCTGTTATACGTTTGTAGTGTATCAAATGGGTGATACAACCTTTGTGTCCATTGGTGGCACTGAAGGCGAGGGGTATCGTGACTTCAGGTTTGGAAGTTGCGGAAGCTAGGGCTGACAGGGCGCTTTTGCTGTCCCTGTCTCATACGATGGCAGCTGATCAAACAGACCGAATGGGTAAGTGGCTGGGGGTACCCCTGGTCATTCTTACGTCGATAGTTGGAACCACTGCATTTGCAAGTCTAACGGATTTGGGCAAGGCACAGCTGGCAATCACGATTTTGACTGGTGTTCTTTCAATTGTCGCTGCGGTTCTTGCCGCGCTACAGACTTTTTTGAACTATGGCGGGCGGACTGAAGCTCATGCTAAGGCCAGCGCGAAATTTCACCATATTTGCAGGTCTTACGAGCTTATGCTTGTGAGAGGGCAAGATGACAAGGCATTGCAGGGGCAACTTAAGCGCCTTGATGATGAATTTGCAAAGATATTAGAGGAATCTCCGCGTGTGTCTTTGACATTGCAAAAACTCGCCGGAGATGAAGAGTTCATCAATGAACGCTATCTCGGTGAATACACTCGCGACATGGTGCTGCGGCGATATAGGCATGGGAAATACTTTTCAATTGACCGATGAAGGATTTGCACAGGACCACTTTGCCGGTGGGTTACGGCGCTTCGCGCCCAACCCACCCTACGGGCTAACATCGTTTATGGATTGGCGAAGGAGATGATGGAAAAAAGCGACGCCGCAAATCTGTTGGCGGGACTTGATCTGGGCTCCGCAGTTGCAGAGTCGGACAACCTTCTCGAAACGGCCCGCGTAGAGACTTCCGTTTTCGACGACCTCCGCGCGGATCGCGTTGATCTTATCCCCGGCACCAAGGGCTCGGGAAAGACCGCGCTTTATAGAATATTCGTCGATTTTCTCCCCAGCCTAATGCTTAAAAACAAGAAAGTAGTAATTGCACACGGAGTGCAGCAACGCCAAGACACGGTATTTCTCGCTTATAAGAAGCAGTTTGATCAATTGAGCGAAGGTGATTTCGTCGATTTTTGGTGCGTCTATTTCGTATCGTTAGCTTACGAGCAGTTTATTCGCGCCGACAATTTCAAAGCTATCCTCAACAATTGCTCCAACGAGATATCTGCGTTTCAAGAAGCCTACAGGAAAGCCGGGCTCCCAGCCTTTGGTAGCCAAAAGACGCTTAAGGAGATTTTGGCGTGGATACTTTCGGTCCTAAAATATCTCAAGCCAAGGGTTGCCTGGACCCCGCCCGATAATATCGGACAGTTTGAACTTTCATTCGGCGAAAGCATACAACCAGCTCAGCAGGGGCCCAAAGAGGGAGACCCCCGTATGCCTGCCTATATAGATGCAATTGCATCCAGCCTCGAACATATTCTAACTAGGGCGGACCTGTATCTTTGGCTCATGGTCGATCGCTTAGATGAGCTATTCGCTCGTCGCTCACAAACTGAAACGCGTGCGCTTCGAGGTTTGCTCCAAACGCTTCGGTTGTTCCGTTCAGATCGAATCCGAGTGAAAATCTTTCTTCGCGACGACATCCTTGACCAAATCGTTGGGGACGAGGGGTTCACCGCCTTAACTCACGTCACGGCTCGGCGCTCCGATATTCTCCGATGGTCAGAGGAGCAAATCTTAACGATGATTGTGCGGCGCATCTTTGCGAATGACGCTATCAAGCGTCATTTCAATGTTGACGAGCATCTTCTCGCCTCAAGCATTGAGTACCAGCGCCAGCAATTTTATAAAGTATTTGTGATGAGCGTTCACCGTCCACCAAATCAAAGCCCCACGCTACGTTGGATATATAATCACACTAAGGACGGAAGAGGTGTTGTCACTCCGCGTGACGTTATTTTACTGCTAGCTCGGGCAATTCAGTGGCAACGAGATACGTTTCGGCGTAATCCTACGGAAGAAACAGAGCAATTAATATCTGGATCCGCGATCAGCTACGGTCTAGAGGAAATGTCTAAGGAGAAGCGCACGAATTACCTCGAAGCAGAATTTCCACATATGTGGGGAGAAATAAAAAAGCTCGTCGGAGGTGGCACAGAGTACAGCAGCGCCGCAATGCGGAGGCTCTTTGGTAAGCATCACGAAGGAGCCATAGAGGATTTAATCTCGATGGGTGTTCTAGAGCGAGCGACTAAAGCAGGCGAGCAGACCTTCCGCGTACCTTTCTTATACCGACGTGGGTTGGAATGCACTCAGCGATTTGTGGCCACCTGATGCCTAATCGCTCGGTAACTGTCGAAGCAAGCGTAGCCTACATAGAGCGATCTGCAATCTGGGTTTTTCGTGCGCAACAATGCGGGATCAGATTTGCTTCGCTGCATCTGGGCTACGTATTAATTCAGCCCGTAGGTGAGTAGCGCCGAAGGCGCGTAACCCACCCTACGAGCTCACCCTGCGTCGCTACGGCAGCCCCCGGAACGGATCAACCACGACGGCGTCCATCGGCGCAAAATGCCGGCCGTTGCGCGTGAGGATCGTCAGGTCGTGCCGGCGCGCGGTGGCGGCGATGACGATGTCGGCAAAGCCCGGCGCAGACCCGCGCCCGCGCGCCAGATCGGACAAGGCGCCGGCAATCTCGGCAGTCGTTGCGTCGAACGGCAGAACGCGGTCGCCGTAAAGATGCAGGGAGGTGCGCAGCCATGCCGACGGCGGCCTTGCGCTTGCCGCCCGCGCGCTTTGCCTTTGCGATGCCGTCGGCAATCTTGGCAATCGTCACCGGCGACAGGAAAAGCGCGACAAGTGGCGGTAATTGACAGGGGGCGATGCCCACTATCATTATACCGGCCGACCGCGCCGCGTACCGTAACGTCGCTGACACACTTCACTTGTGGAGCATCGCGCATGCGCCGCCTCTTCGTGCCATGGATCGCCTGCACTCTCAGCCTGCTGTCGACGGCCGCCGGGGCGGCCGATTTCCAGACGATACAGCGGACATACGATGAATATCCCGGCAAGACCTACGGGCAATTCAGCGACTACTCGGGTGTCTATGAATGGGGCGCCGAGAGTGAAAAAGGCGCGACCGGCACGAAAGGGGCCTGCAATACGAAGTTCGAAGATAGATCGGAGTCTTTATTCCCTGGCTTTATTGACCAGGCCGACATGATGCGGCGCATGGTCATCTGGTTCGAGGGCGACGCCATGGTGATCCGCCGCTTCAACGCGGATCAAGAGTCGCGCGGGCGGTTGTCCTATAAGAGCGACTTCCCGACGGACTCCGGCGGCGTGATCAGGATCTATACGCTGCGATACGACAAAGGCAGCGTGGAGACGATCGGACTCTTGAGCGACAAGTCGCAAATCGCCTGGGAACCGAAGATCACGACACTGTCCAACGGCAGGCGCCAGATCCGGTACAACTACGCCGTCCGTTGCCGCAACGCGGACGACGTCATCGCGTGGGCGAAGAAGACTTTGACGTCCGGAGACCGGCCGGCCTTCGACGACACTGCGCTCGCGGCGAGCAGCCCGCAATATGCGCAGAAATGCTTCGATGCACCGACGCGAAAGTGCCTGCTCGAGGTGGCAATGCTCGAGGTGGCGCAATTGCCCGAGAGCGGGCGCGACAGCGTCATCGGGGTGATCGCCGAGGCGCAAGCACAAACCGGCGACGTTGCACCGGCCCTGCTGCAGCTCGCGCAGTCCGCGAAGGGATCCAGTCGAAGCGACGAGCTCAAGGCGATCGCCGTGGCGGAGGCTCGCGCCGGCAAGATCGACGCCGCCCGCGAGCACGCGCAAATGATTAACGAGATCACGCGCAAATGGGTGTCGGCCGAGCTCGCGGTGGCGCTGGCCAAGGCCGGCCGGATCGCGGAGGCCTCGCGGCTTGCCGCAACCATTACCTTCGACTCCGACCGCGAGCGCGCAACACGCGCCATCGCGGAGGCACAGGCAAAGACCGGTCACGCAGCCGAAGCCGAGAAGACAGCGCGGTCGATCAAAGACGAATTCTCCCGCGGCTATGCGTTCGGCGATATCGTCAAGGCGCTTGCGGCTGCCGGAAAGATCGCGGACGCATTGCGCCTTGCGCAGCAGTTAGACGACCTTGGGCGCGATTATTCGGTCGGCGACGCGGTGAAACAGTTGGCGCAAACCGGGAAGATCGCCGAGGCGCTGCAGCTCGCGAAAGGGTTGCCGGCGGATAGCGCCGGGTACCGGCTCGCCGACATTGCCAAGGATCTGGCGAAGTCAGGCAAGATCGACGATGCCACGAAGCTGGCGCAAAGCATCGCCGACGATCGCTCGCGCCTCAATGCGTTCCGTGACATCGTGGCACAACTGACACAAGCCGGCCAGATCACCGAGGCCGAGGCTGTCGTGCGGTCGATCAAGGACGAAGCGGCGCGCAAGGCCGCGCTCTCGTATGTCGCTGCAGCGCGGCTGAAAGCCGGGCAGATGGCCGAGGCCGAAAGCGTCGCCGCATCGATCGGCGGCTGGTCATCCGTCGGCCCGCTCGCATCGGCGGCCGCGGACATGGCCAAAGCGGGACACGTCGCCGAGGTCGTGCGGCTCGCGCAGGCAATCAAGGACGACGATGCCGCCGACTCCCTCCTCCATTCTGTCGCCGGGGAGCTCGCGCAGGCCGGCAAGATCGCCGAGGCGGGCCAAGTCGCGAGGTCGATCAAGGACGATGGCTGGCGCGCGCTGGCACTGACCGGCATTGCCGAGCGGATGATCCGCGACGGCAAGACCGGCGCAACCGACATCATAGCCGAGGTGGAGACGATCAAGGTCGACCTGTCGAAGGATCGCCCACCCGGCGACTTCCTGCGCAGCGGCCTCTCCCGCGGCTTTGCGGCGGCGGGCAAATTCAGCGAGGCCGAGCGCATTGCGCGCTCCGTCAAGGATGAGTCTTGGCGCAACGCCGCCCTCGGCAACATCGCCGAGCAGCTCGCAAAGGCCGGCAAGATCGCGGAGGCGAGCAACCTCGCGCGGTCCTTCAGTGACAAGTGGACACGCGAACGGGCTCTGCGCGCGATCATGACGCAGTTCGCGATAACGGGGCAGATCAGCGAGGCCAAGCGGATGGCGCGGTCGACCGATTCGGCCGATCAGGCGCTGGCCGCCGTGCTAAGCGAGGCCGGAAAGGCAGGCAAGATCAGCGAAGCGCTGCAGCTCGCGCAAGCAATCAATGAGGAGCGCGCGCGCAATCAGGCGTTGGAGTCCGGCGGTTTGGAGCTCGCGCGCAACGGCAAGACGGCCGACGCAATACGGCTTGTGCAGGCGATCACGGACGAAATGTCGCGCGACTTAGCGTTCGGCATGATTGCGGTGGATACGGCGAATACGGGCAACATCGCCGAAGCCCTCAAGATCGCGCAGTTGTCCAAGGAGGGCATGTTTCGCGCCCAGACGCTCGGCCGAATGAGCCAAGCGCTTGCGGAGGCGGGCAAGGTGACCGAAGCCGTCGAAGTCGCGCAGGCGCTCGCGGACGATCAATCGCGCAGTTCCGCGCTGGCGGTGGTCGCCAAGACGTCGCTGAAGAAAGGCAACACCGCGGAGTCGGTGCGCATTGCGCAAGGCATTTCCGACGGGGGCGAGCGCGCCAAGCTGTTCAGCCTGATCGCGGTTTCGCTGAAAGACGAACCGCCGGCGAGGGTGGCGCCGAAGGCCGCTGTCGCCTCGGCGCCCGCTGCCGACTGTGCTGCAGCCGCGACGCATTGGAAGAGTGTCGAGGAAATCAAGACGCGCGCGGCGTATCAGGATCACCTCGACCGCTTCCCGACCTGCCCTTTCGCCAGCTTGGCCAAGATGCGCATCGACGCGCTATCGAAAAATTAACGGCTTGCGGCCGCGCAGCAGCGTAGGGCCGGAGAAGGACCGCCGCCGTTGCCGCCAGCAAGCTGAGGCGGACTCCGGTGGTGTACCTGGATAATATTCCTTGACAGCGTGACGCTGGTCCGCTAGCAAAGGCGCATTCTCCCACCATTGACGGCGCGGCACGGCTGCCGCCTTTGCCTCCGTTCGCGCGCGCTTCTCTGCGCCAGCGATGCGCGGGCGCGCGCGCTTTCGCCTGCCGTCAAATCCCCGAGGACGACCAAATGCCAGAACCGACCCCCGAAGCCTGGGCGCATATCCGCTACGACTACGAGCACACCGACCGGCCGGTCGAGGACATCTGCGCCGAGCACGGCATTAGCTCCGGCACACTGCGCGACCGCATGCGGCGCTGGCGCTGGACGCGGCGGCGACCGCCGATTCCGCAGGACGGGCCGCCGCCTGTGCCGATGGCGCATTTCTCTGTCGCTGCACCAATTGCCGGAGTATCGGATTCGTTTGAGTTGATGAATGCTCGCGCGGCGAACTCTGACTTCTCCCCTCCCCCTTGTGGGGAGGGGTTGGGGGTGGGGGTC
>JAANCK010019728.1_pt1 | contig 20959 bp, 14 predicted proteins | sample 7277841 | NCBI WGS metagenome assembly JAANCK01 (sample SAMN14222788, study PRJNA588281) | permafrost metagenome | isolation source: Arctic cryosol methane SIP | place: Canada:Nunavut | collected 2015-07 | reverse complement strand
GCGCGATGCGCTGCTTGCGCGCACCGCCGGTGAGCCCTCCGCACAGCAACGCTACGCCGCCGCACGCACCGTGCTGGATGAACTGGCCATGGAATGGACCGATCCCGCGCTGCTGAAGGAAATTGCCTATCTCCAAACCGCCGCGCCGTCGTACCTGTTTCACGAATACCTGGCCGAACACAACGCACCGATGCCGTTTGGCGAATTCGCCGCACAACTCGATCAACACGGCCTGCGCTATGTCGGCGAGGCCGGACCGCGCCGCGCCGTGATCGAACTGGAAGATGCCTGGGGGCTGTCTCCCGACGGCATGGCCGGGCGCTGGCTGGACGCGGAAAGCGCATTGGACGACGCGCTCGGCACGCGTTTTCGCCGCGCACTGGTCGCCCGCGCCGACGCACCCTGCGCCCAGCCACCCAGGGTGGAGGCGCTAGGCGAACTGGCGTTTTATGCCGACCTCGCATGCGACGAGGAACTCGACCTTGAACACGATAGCGTGCAAAGCTTCATCAACCCAACCGGCAATACGTTTGCAGTGAGCGATGCGCTGGCCAAGGCCGCCTTGATCACGCTGTCGTCAGCGTATCCGCGCGCGCTGAGCTATCCCGATCTGATCACTGCGGCCCATGCTGTGCGCCATGAATTCGGCATCACTGGCGAAGCGGACACCACGCGCTTCAATCAGGCCTGGTTCAGCCTGGTCACAACCCACAGCGTGATGCCGACCTTGCCCGGGCTAACGGCAGTCGAGGCCGCCGACGAACCCGGCAGCCATCCGCTCGCGCATGCGCTGGCACGCCTGCAGGCAGCCACGCCGGGCTGGGTGGTGAGCGGAATACGGCACGTGGCAATCGATCTGGATGCACCCGCGCGCGCGCTGCTGCAGTGGATGGACGGCAGCCGCGACCAGGCCGCATTGGGTGAAGTGATGCAGGCCTATCTCGCTGAAACGGGCATTGAATTGCCGCCTGAACAACTGGCGCAGCAAATCGACCGCCAGCTCTGGCAGTGGGTGCGGCAGGGTGTGTGCATTGATTCCTGATTTTAAAAGCGCATGCCGAAGTGGCAGGCAACATCGGGCGGCAAGACTGTGAACTTCGGTTGTCGACCCACAGCGGACCTTCAGTGCGCCGATCTCGATGCCCAGAAGCGGTCGCTCAAGTTTGAGAAGCTGGGCCGCGAGTTGAGGCTCGCCGTAGTGAGCAGGGTCGAGTGACGGGTTGGGCTCGCGTGCGGGACATCGGCGTTTGAATCGTCCCCATCAGATCCTCTTTGTATCTAACGCATTCTCCGCTCCGATCTTCTGCTCTGAGAGATCGCCGCCTGCCCAATCGTCGCCTGACGCTGCCTTGAAGAGGCGTTTGAATAGTTCGTGCTCATCTTGGACCAAAGGCCCGAACTTGTGGACATTGGCGAATGAGGCAATGAAGCCACTCGCAGCGTGTCCCACTGCGGAGAGGATGTCGATCATCTGCTCTTCTGTGCCAGCTAGGAACGTCTCGGTGGTGGGTTCCTTGCTGCCATGAGCACTCATGAAGTGGCTCATCCCGTACACAGAGCCGTGGATGATCTCAGAGGACACAGCGTAGATTCCTGCGTATGCGCCCAGCAAGGCACCACCCGAGGCCCTCACGACTTTTCCTATGCGGTCGATCTTTGACGGTGCATCGAGGTTGCTCCATGAGTCTTGCCCCTTACCCGAGAACTCGGGGAAGTTCTTTGCAATCGTCGCCTTGGGGTCTGGATCGCTGCCTAGGGCGAACATAAAATCGCCAGTCCCCACAACGCGGTTGTGGTACTTCCAGGCAGCATAGAACCGATGATTCAGTGCTCTTTGTGAAATCTCGATAGGCTGTGTTGTGAAGAAGGCGGCGTTGATGAAGCCTTCAACCACTGCACGAGCTATGGGGTACAGGTCACGTACAGCAATGCCGCTCTCGGTTGAGTTCTTCAGGATAGTGTTCAGGGATTGCCCTGCTCCCATCGACACAGCGGCTGTGGCGCGCGCTTTGTCTCTTTCCAGCACACAAGCAAAGGGTTGCCCCTTGTAGAACGTCGGGCCTTGAGACATCACGTACAGGGTGAGATTTAGCAGTTCCAACTGCCCTTGGATGACTTCGCGTAACTCCTCTAGCTTTTGGGCTCGCTCACTCACGATATCGTTTCCAAAGTGTATACAACTCAGTATGCCATCGATGCCGTGTTGGTGAAGCGGTCCTTGGTCTCTTGGTCGTCGGACGACAGCGGACTCTGCGCAATGTCCATTCTTGGCTGCGGATTCAACCGATAACGCGGAGTGCCTGACCTGATCCAAGGTATGAATCCCACAATCAACTCCAGTCAACCAAATAAAAACGGGCACCAAGTGCCCGTTTTTATTGCCATGCTACGACCCACTATGCTGGCACAGCAAATTCCCGCCCCAGCTGCTCGGCAATATGTTCAAGCAGCAGATGTTCCTGATACGGCTTGCCGAGATAGACGTTAACGCCAATTTCCAGCGCGTGGTTGCGGTGCTTGTCGGCAGTGCGCGAGGTGATCATGATGATCGGCACCGACTTCATGCGTTCATCGCCGCGCATCACACGAGCCAGTTCAAAGCCATCCATGCGTGGCATTTCAACGTCGAGCAGCACTATGTCGGGAATCAGGTCGCGCATTTTTTCCAGCGCATCGACGCCGTCCTTGGCACTGTCCACGCGGAAACCTTCGCGCGTCAGCAGGCGGGTGGTGATTTTCCGCACGGTGAGCGAATCGTCGACCACCAGCACCATCGGCGGTTGCACAACTGCACTCACTTCGGCCGCCACGGCTGCTGGAGTGGCTCGCTCGGTCCGCGGCAAGCTGGCCCAGCGCAGGGCCAGCGGCACCGGGTTGAGGATCAGCACCACGCGTCCATCGCCGCGCACGGTGGCGCCGGCTACGCCGGTAATCCGCGCCATCTGCGGGCCAATGTTCTTGACCACGATTTCGCGCGTGCCCTCAATGGTGTCGACCAAAATGGCGGCCTGGCTGGAACCGCTGGCGAGCAACACCACCGGGTTGTAGCGCAGCACTTCATGCACGGCATCGGTCTCGCCCAGCAAATGCGGCAGATAGGACAGCGGGTACTTGCCGCCACGCCAGTCGATTTCGCCCGCTGCCATGGCTGCTTCAAGCTCGTGCGGCTTCAGTTCCAGCACCTGCCGCACCAGTGGTGCGGGCAGGGCGAAATCGCGCTTGGCGGCCTGGATCATCACCGCCTGGGTCATCGCCAAGGTCAGCGGCAGGAAGATATTGAAACTGGTGCCGACGCCGGCTTCCGAGGTGATGTCGATGCGGCCGCCCAGAGCAGAGATTTCGCTCTTGACGACGTCCATCCCCACGCCGCGCCCGGCCACCTGGGTGACGCTTTCGGCGGTGGAAAAACCGGCGGTGAAGATCATCTGCGCCAGCAGGGTTTCGGTGGGTTCGACGCCCGGCAGCAACAAGCCATTGGCCTCGGCTTTTTCACGGATGCGCGCGTAGTCGAGACCGCCGCCATCGTCTTTCACGGTGAGCAGCATCTCATTGCCGGACTGGCGCGCGGTCAGCACGATCTCGCCGAATTCGGGTTTGCCCGCTGCGCGACGCGTTTCGGGCGTTTCGATGCCATGCGCCAGCGCATTGCGCAGCAAGTGCTCCAGCGGTGCGGTGACTTTTTCCAGCACCGAACGGTCGATCTCCAGTTCACCGCCCTGGATGTCGAGCTGGGCGCGTTTGTCGACGTCGCGTGCAGTCTGGCGCACCGTGCGATACAGGCGCTCGGCCACCGAGTACAGCGGCACCATCCGCACCCGCAGCAGATCCTGTTGCAGTTCGCGATTGAGGCGCGTTTGCTGGATCAGCGCAGCATCGGCCTCGCCCAGGCGGGCCAGCAAAATATGCTGCACGGTGGAAATGTCGTTCACGCTTTCGGCGAGGAAACGCGTGACTTCCTGGAAGCGGGTGAAGCGGTCGAACTCCAGCGGGTCGAATTGTTCGGACTCGCCCTGGGTCTGGAAGGTCGCCTGCATCTGCGATTCGGCCTGGATCTCGACTTCGCGGATGTGACCGCGCAGACGCACCAGCGCGTCGGACAATTCACCGACATGACGTTTGAACGCGAACACTTCGCTTTCGATCCGCGAGCGTGCGATGGCCACTTCGCCTGCCTGGTTCACCAGGCGGTCGATCCAGTCGGCGCGCACGCGCAGCGTCAGCGCATTGCTCTCGCGCGTGACCGGTTGCGTCATGGCAAGCGGGTCGGCCTGTGGCACGTTGGCCGCCACGGTTACGCCCTCAGCCGCGGCGAACACCGGCTCGATCGGTTCGGCCAGCGGCGCGGCTGCGTCTTCGTCCGGCGGTGCCAGCTCGCCGCGTTTCAAGCGCTCGACGGCTTCGGCCAGACGGTCGACCTGGGTTTCCAGTGTTTCGAACACTTCAGCGCTTGCGCTCAAGTGGCCTTCGATCACCGCAATCACACGCGATTCCATCACGTGCGTCAGCTCGCCCAAACGCATCGCGCCCACCATGCGCGCGCTGCCCTTGATGGTGTGCAGGGTACGCTGCAAGGCATTGCGCGCAGCGGTTTCACCCGGCGCTGCACGCCACGCACGCAATTGCGCGCTGGTATCCGGCAGCAGGGTGTCGGCTTCCTCAAGGAAAATCGGCAATAACTGCTCGTCCAGTTCATCGGTCACTTCGCGCCGCTCGAACACCGGTGCGGGTGCGGCCAGTTTGAGGTCGGGAACCAGTGCGCTCACATCCATCACGCCGGCGACCACTTCGCCGTGACCGGTTTCGAGCGGCGCGACCAGCGGCGCCGCAGCAACGGCTGGCACATCAACTTCGGGCGTAGCTTCGATGGCTGTTTCGGCCGCCACGTCAGGCATTTCATCTAGCATGTCGGCCGGCGGTGTCTCCACACAGACCACTGCAGGCATCGCCTGTTCATCTTCCAGCTCGCCCAGCACGGCGATCAGATCTTCCGCGGACTCGGGTAGCTGCAGGTTTTCGATGGCAGCAAACATGGCATGCAGGCGCGCAACCGTGTCTTGCACCAACGGCAGATGTGCTGCCGGCAATGGCGCATGCGCAAAGCGGTTCCAGTACAACTCAAGCGCATGGGACAGTTCGGCCAGCGGTGCAATGCCCGCTGTGCCGGCAATGCCGCCCAGCGTATGAATCGCGCGCCGGGCTTGCTCGCTGACTGCGCTGTTGGCGATGTCGGCATGGCGCTCGGCTTCGCTTTGCAAGACTTCCAGGCGCTGCCGCGATTCGGTCATGAAAATCTCGTGCAGACCGATCGAGATGCACACCGTTCCGATGCAAATTTCGTCCGGCTGCAGCGGCGTCACAGGCTCAGGCACATCAGGTTCAGCCGCTACCGGCGCCACCGCGTATTCGATGATCGCGCCGACATTCAGTGCGGACGCTTGCGGACTAGCTTCCAGGGACGCTGCAAGTTCAAGCGGCATCTCATCAGCCTGCAACGGAGACGCTTCGGGCGCTGTTTCGACGCTGTCAGACGCACTCGACTCGAGCACGAAATCAGCCGGGGACGCTGCGTCATATTCGACAGCAGGTTCATCCACCGAGTCGGACGGCGTCATCCAATCCGTTTCTGCGTCGGCAGTCAGTTCGACCGCGGGCTCGGCTGCATGCATCGTTTCGGCCTCAACGGCCTCTGCCATGGTTTCAGCTACCGGGCTTTCAATTGCAGCGCCTTCGACTGCCGGGATTTCGCTTGCCGGGATGACCTCCACTGGCACCGGCTCGACCGCCACCACGGGCGCTGCATCCAGCGCATCGCCCCGTGCGACCCGCTCAAGTGCTGCAAGCAAGGCCGGCACTGGCAGCGCAACGGGCTGATTTGACTGCAGGGCATTGACCCAATCCTGGAAAACGCCGTTGGCACGCCCAAGCAGGCGCAACAAATCACTGTTGGCGGATTTTTTCTCGGCCAGCCAGCCATTCATCAACTGCTCAAAACGCCAGCCGGTTTCGCCCAGATCGTTCAGGCCGACCATGCGGCCGCTGCCCTTCAGGGTGTGGAAAGCGCGGCGGATAACCGTGAGCGACTCCTTGTCATCCGGGTTGTTTTGGCAAAACCCGCAGGCTTCGCCCATCGTCACCAACACCTCGTTTGCCTCTTCCAGGAAGATTTCCAGCAGTTCGGGTTCGGAGTCTTCCGGGATTGCTGCCAGCAACGTGTCTTCTGCTGTTGCAGCCGGCTCGATCGATTCGACAGGCCCGGCTGCAGGCTGGGCAGGCTTGATGATGGCCTCTGTTGTGGACGCGTCAGCCTCCATCAACGGCAGGTCGATCGGCTCGTCGGACTTCACGTCGAGCACCACACAATAGTCCGGCACTTCACAATAGTCAGTGGCCGGGGTGTCGTAAGGGGGTCGATCAGGCGAAGCTTCGCTGGCCGGCTCGATCCAATCCAGTGTCATGGCGGGAACGCTCGCAGCGTCTGCGCGAGCGGGTAGCGCGAGACCGGTCATTGCCTCGATCGCCGCATCGAGCGCCAGGGGGGCTTCGAGTACCTCGCGGCAGGCTTCGAGCGCGCTGCGGGTCTGGTTTTTCAGCGTCGTGTCGTCGATCAAATCGGCGTCACGGCTGAGTTCAGTCAATGCATCAAGGAACTTTTTTTTTGCGTCGTCGTCGGCTTGATCGCGCCAATCCAGATAGTTCGCCTGTACATCGGCCTTGCGGGCAGGCAAACCGGACTCGACCGTGTCGCCCAGACCATTTTCATTCACGCTGTCGGCGTCGAGCAATCCGAAATCAATCAACACCGGACGCAGGATGATGCCCGCATCGGCACGCCCGGCACAATAGGACTCGACATAAATTCCGAGGCTGGAAAACGCATCGGCCAGACGTTGCCGGGTGCCCTCATCGGGATAGCCTTCGCTGGCAAACGGTTGCACGGTCGCCGTCGCAGCGGCCAGCAGACTCGCCGCCTCAGGCAGCTCGAGCATGGTCAGTGCGCCTTGCGCCTGCTGCGCCAGCGCCGGCAAATTGGCCAACGCCGCACGTTCATCTTCATCGCGGAAGAAAGCATCCAGCGCTTCTTCCATCTGTTTCAGATTGAGGCTGACTTCCTGGGCCATGTGCACCAGCATGTCGCGCTCGGCCTCGCGCTGATTGGCATCGACCATCACCGGAGCCGGCATTTCACGGCCTTCGATCAGGGCGTTCAAACGTGCCTGCTGTCCTGCGGCGCGGGCGGCAAAATCGCTGTGCAACACATCTTCATGATCAATGGCGTTCTGGATGAACAACAAAGTGGAAGCAACTTCCAGATTCATTTGTTCACGCACCTCGCCTTCGCGCTGACCGGCTGCGTTCGCGATCGCGGCCAGTTCGCTCAACAGGGTCGGCAAGCCGCTATTTTCAAATGCATGAGCCTGCGGCTGCATGCGCTCGAGCTGTCCCTGAAACTGCACAAGCTGTTCGGGCTGCCCTTCCACATAGGCGTGCCAGTTGTCACGCGCAGCCTTCAGGCCGGCTTGCATGGCATCGAGCAACGGCCGCATGCGCGCCAGCGCCTCGGGATCCAGCAGGCCACGGCCCGGCAAATAGCGATCCAGGCCAAGCGACTCGCGAACCTCTGCCGCACGGCCATCCAGCGTCTGGCTTTTGGCAACGAAGAACAGCGCATCGCGCAACAGACGTTCGGCAACCTGCGGCGAGCCTTCCATCAAACGGCGCATCTGCAGGTCAACGCGTGCGAGCAACTGCTTGACATGGAAGTCTGCTTCAACCCCGTGCGCGATCAGACTGTCGATAAAGCCGACACACGCCCACCAAAAGGTTTGCGAGGCTTGCGATGGCGCAATGCGTTCGATTGCAGCCAGCGCGTCACGCATCCGCTGCAAGCCCTGTTCGGCTTCAACATTGCGCAAAAAGGCCAGCAAGCCGCGCTGGAACAGGCCGCGCGCAGTTTTGACTTCAGTCGCCAGGGCTTCCTGCGACAAACCACCGCCGGCCGCCTTGCCCGCTACCCGCAGTTGCAGATCGGGGAAAAACAGTTCGCCTTCAAAAATCCGTTCGGCACCCTGCAGTTCCCGCAAACGCTTGTACAAGGGGAACAGCGCCAGCTCACCGCTACCGCGTCCGTCGGACAAATCCTTGATCCAGCGCTGCAGTCCTTCAAGCGCATTGCGCAGGGCGCGCAGCGTCTCGTCGTTTGCCGTTAAACGGCTTTCGTTGATGTCTATCAGGCAAGATTCGAGCGCGCCCGCCAGGGTTGCGGCGCCTTCCAGGCCGACCATGCGCAAGGCACCTGCCACCTGGTGCGCGTCATCGCGCGCCAGCCGCAGCGCATTGGTCAGATCGGCATCGGCGCTGTAAGCCTGCACCCGCCCGAGGGCGGCCTGCAAGGCGGCGTCGATGTCCCCGCGCACCCAGTTCAACGGGCCGGTGTCGTAGTCGAGTAAGGCGCTCATGATGTGTTATTCCTGACGTGAGTTCAGTCGTCGTAATCGGTTGCTTGTTTCTGTTTGACCTGGCGCCGCTCAGGCAAGCTTGAAGCCTGCAACCGAGGTCTTGAGGTCATGCGCCAGCTGCTTCATGCCGCCAATCGAGTCGGCCGTCTGCTGCGTGCCGCTACTGGTCTGCATCGAAATCGTCTTGATGTCCTGCATGGTTTCGGCCACCAGCGCGGTCGATTCGGCCTGGTTCTGTGTCGCCGAGGAGATGTCGGCGATCAGGCCCGCCAGTTTCTTCGACACGTCGCCAATCTCGGCCAGCGTCTGGCCTGCTGCGTCGGACAGTTTGGCGCCTTCGACCACGCCCTGGGTCGAGACTTCCATCGCCGCCACCGTATCGTGGGTGTCCGATTGAATGGTTTTCACAATCGCCGCAATCTGCTTGGTCGCATCGGCGGAGCGTTCTGCCAGTCGCTGCACCTCTTCCGCAACCACCGAGAAGCCGCGTCCGGCTTCACCCGCAGACGCCGCCTGAATGGCAGCGTTGAGCGCCAGCACGTTGGTCTGCTCGGTAATGTCGGAAATCAGTTCGACGATCTCGCCAATTTCCTGTGAGGATTCGCCCAGCCGTTTGATTCGCTTCGAGGTTTCCTGAATCTGTTCGCGCAGGCCGTTCATGCTGGTAATAGCATTCGCCACCGCCTGCTGGCCTTTTTCTGCGGCCGCCATGGATTGCTCTGCCACGCGGGCGGACTCGGCCGCGTTACCCGACACCTGCTGCACCGACTGGGCAAGCCGCACAACCGCTGTCGAGGTCGTTTCGATTTCGTTCACCTGGCGTTGCGACGCTTGTTGCAGCGACTCCGACACCTGGCCTGCCTGTTCGGCCGCGGCATCCATCTGCACTGTTGCGGTGTTAATCCCGCGCACCAGGCTGCGCAACTCTTCTACCGTGTAGTTGATCGAGTCAGCCACCGCACCGGTGATGTCCTCGGTCACGCTGGCATTGATCGTCAGGTTGCCTTCCGCCAGTTCGCCCAGTTCATCCATTAGGCGCAAAATCGCTTCCTGGTTGCGGCCGTTTTCCTCTTCGCTCTTGCGAGCTCGCGATTTGGTTTCGTTAATGTTGACGAGGCCCAGCAATACCAGCGAGCCAACCGCCAGCAGACCGAACAAGCCGGCCAACAGATAACCGGCGCCGCCGACAGACTGATAATCCTGCGACAACTTGTCAGTATCCTTCAACAAGGCATCGCTGCCGACAAACAGATTGTTTGCCGCCAGCTTGGCCTGCAACAGGGGCGGCGTATTACTGAGCACCGAGCCGACCGCCTCCACCATGTCGCCCATGTTGGTGCCCAGGTTTTCCATGGACTGCATGTTGCTCTCGTTCTGCCCGACCGTGCCTTCCATCAAGGCTTGCACGGTGTCTCGAAACAGGGTGGTGTCTTTTTCCAGTTGCGCCACCACCTTGGGGTCGATCAGGTCAGCCGACAGCAGCAAGTTCGCGTTTTTCGGCAAACGCTGGCTGAGTACGACCAGCTCGTTCGCACGCGACACCTCGCGCACACTGGCGCCCGAATTCTGCAATTGAGTTGACAGATGCTCGGCAACCCCTTGCAAGTCAAGGCTCAAGGCGTTAATTTTCTTGACGTTCCGGCTCACCGCGACCAGGTTTTTTTGTTGCGACAGGATCTGCGCGACTTGCGGATTGAACTTATTCCACTGCTGGCTGATTTTCTCTACGCTATCGAGCGCGGCCCCCTTTGTCGCAGGCACCTCATCGTCGCCCTCTGTCAGCCCCTTCAGGGTGGTCTCGAACTCGGTCTTGCCTGCGCCCAGTTTCTTGAAAGCCCCCACGTTGCCCAGAACGGATTGCTGCGCAGTCAAAGGCAGACGTTGCGACAGCACCTTGAGCACGCCGGCTCGAGTCTCGTATTGAGCCCGATTGTCGAGTTGCACCGTACTGTAAATGGTGAACCCTGTTGCAAGCAGCAGCGAAACAATCAAGGTGCCGCCGGCATATAGATATTGCTTGTCGATGGGCAAATGACCGATCAAAGGCACGGTGCTGGACTCTTTGTCCGCCAGTTTGCGCACAGTCTGCATGATCAGGGTGGTTTGTTCACTCCCTCTGCCACCGGTGACTTTGTCCGTCATGCGGCCGGCCAGACCCTTAAGGCTATTCATCGTGATTGCCATGTTCAACACTCCAAACTATCTATTAACCAGCGCCTGCGCGCCCTGTATTTGACGATCGGGGCTTTGCCCGCTACGCCTCAACCATCAGGAAATCGGCGTTACCGAGTAATTGCCCGAAATCCAGATCACACCAAACGGCCCCTGCTTCGTCGGAATATTGACGCGCAACCCAAGACTGGGCGCCCGGCTCATCACGCAGCTGATAGCGGCTGACGTTTCTCAAACCCAACGCACTGCGTACTAGCAGCGCGGCGTTCACACCAAAATCATGATGCGGAATCAACAAGCGACATTCGGTGTGCTCGGCCGTAACCCCTTGCCCCATGAAATCGGCAAAATCGCTCACCGCGTACAGGTTCCCACGGATGTTTGCGACCCCCCGGAACCAGCGGCGCGCCCCCGGCACTTTGACGATGGGGGGGACCGGAATGACTTCTTCGGTGTCCGCCAGGCTCACCAGCCAGCTCACCTCGCCCACCCGAAACCCCAAACGGGATCCCGTGTTGTCGCGAGTCGCGGCAGCCAGCAGCTGTTGCGACAGTTGAGTCTGAAACTCGCGCAGATTGAACTTCTTGCCCATCTTGGTTTACTCAGCCCAAGGCCTTGATTTGCGACAGCAGTTCTTCCGGCTTGACCGGCTTGACCAGGTAGGCCTTCGCACCTTGCCGCATGCCCCACACCTTGTCGGTCTCCTGACCTTTAGTGGTGCACATGATGACGGGGATGTGCTTGGTCGCGTCTTCCTTGGTGATCATGCGCGTGGCCTGATAACCGTTCATTCCGGGCATCACCACATCCATCACGATCAAATCCGGCAAGGTCTGCTTGGCCTGTGCGACAGCCGCTTCGCCGCTTTCCGCCATGCTGACCAGATAGCCGTGTTTGACCAGCAGTTCGGACAGAAAAAAGCGTTCGGTGGGAGAGTCGTCCACAACCAGAATTCGGCTAATTGCCATAATGTTTGCTCCTTGAAATCAGTTAAGCCCTGGCGGCGGCGTGCTCGCGCACCGCCGTCAACAGCGTGTCTTTGGTAAAGGGTTTGGTCAGGTATTCGTCCGAGCCCACCATGCGGCCACGCGCACGATCAAACAGACCGTCTTTGGACGACAGCATGATGACGGGCGTCGTGCGGTACTTTGCATTGCGCTTGATCAGCGAGCAGGTTTGATAGCCATCGAGGCGCGGCATCATGATGTCGACAAACACCACATCGGGTTCGTGATCGGTAATTTTGGACAGGGCATCAAATCCATCCTGAGCCAGAATGACTTCGCAGCCAGCCTGGCTCAAAAATATTTCCGCGCTGCGGCGGATCGTGTTGCTGTCATCGATGATCATCACCTTGACACCCTTCAATGCTTCGTTATCCACACGTTCTCTCCACCAGGGTCAGCGGGTGGTCTGAACTGCACACACCCTGTGTGGTAAACATTACGGCATCGACACCTGCTTCTTTAGTAGCGTTTTGCTGGCGTCTGCAGCTATTGAGGCGGCCAGATGGTATTTGTGTCCGCGCAGCACCTGTGGCACGCCCCCGCCCCGTTCAACCGATTATGCCGTCCCCGACAAAACACTGTTTGAGTGCCCGTTGATTCGGCATTACGACTCAATCAAGCCATGCAAACCGCATCATGGTGTGTCCATTCGCCACAAACAAAAAGGGCGTTGCATGGCAACGCCCTTTTAACCCACTCTGCGACGATTTACTGCCAGGCGTCGTCGCTGGATTTTTTCTCCGCCCCGGCCACGCCGCCCATGGTTTCCAGGATGGCATTCGGCAACGACGAAATGCGCATGAACTGTCCCATCCCCACATCCGGGAAAGCCAGCGCAATGCGGTAACGACCAAACGGCGAAGCCACTTCGTTGTTTACGATGTAAACCTCGTAAGGCAGACCCGCGACATTGTTTTGCATGTCAATCCGCTTGATCCACTCACCATCGCTGTTTTCACCCTCGTTCATGGCCACCCCAAACACGGCCAGCTTGCGGTCGGACAGCACCACCTCATACACCTTGGAGGTTTTGCCGACCCCTTTGGCCAGGTTTTCACGCACTGCTTTCAAAGCTTCGGCAAAACTGCCGTATTCACGCAGATTGCTTTTAGATGAATCCAGACGCTCCATCCCGATCATGTAGCGGTAATTGGAGAGGCCCGAAGCGGATTCATCGCCGCCCTGACCCTTGCCCGCACCCAGCGCCTCCTGCAAACGCGCTTGCAGCGCTTTGACCACGCCCTCTTTCTTGTCGAACGACTTGCGAAAATACGCGCGATACCAGTAATCGGGATTGGTGTAGGCGATACTGCCGTCCGCCTTCACACCCACGCGAATTGTAGCGCCCATGATCGCCGGCCCGCCGACCAAACCCACTTCATCAAGCATGGCGTCATCGGTAGCAATCACCACGCCGTAACCCGCCAGGCTTTTAGGAAAATATTTGCCAACGACCTTGAATCCACCCTTTTTAAGCTTGCCCTCAACCGCCGTTGCCACGGTTTGAACGTTGCCACCTGTCACCGAGTCTCCCTGAATATAGGGAGAAATCGCCCACACGCTGCTTGATAGCGTGAGCAGTACCCACGTTGTAATCCACCGAATATTCATTTCCGTCTCCTTATTAAAATGAAATTTGGCCCTATCCGTTCCGCTTCTGGCGGCCATCACCGATGGGAAAACAGGGTCACGCACTCTCACCACTTGAATCTGTACGCCTTAACGCCCACCCGCGCGCATTCTTGAGGAATTAATTTGTTGACTTTAAAACGCCACCATCTCGAAATCGTCCTTGCGTGCGCCGCAATCCGGACACGTCCAGTTGACCGGCACGTCTTCCCAACGCGTGCCCGGGGCGATGCCGTCGTCAGGCGCGCCAGCTTCCTCGTGGTAAATCCAGCCGCAGATCAGGCACATCCAGCTTGAGTATTCGGGGGTTTCAGACATGGGGGGGAAGGTAATCAGCTAAAATCGGGGCTTGATTTTATAGCAGTGATGCCATGCCTTCCATTTTCACTCCCAAACCCACACCGCCGCTGGTCTTGAGCTTTGCCGCATCCGACCCGACCGGGGGCGCGGGCATCCAGGCTGACCTGCTCACCCTGGCCAGCATGGGCTGCCATCCGCTGTCGGTCATCACCGCCCTCACCGTGCAGGACACCGCCGGGATCGATGAAATCCTGGTGATCGATTCCGAATGGGTGATGGATCAGGCGCGCATGCTGCTCGAAGACGTGCCGGTCGCCGCGTTCAAGCTGGGCATGCTGGGCAGCCCGGAATCGATGGCGGTGATTGCCGAGATCCTCGCCGATTACCCCGACATTCCGGTGGTGCTCGACCCGGTGCTGGCGTCCGGGCGCGGCGACGAGTTCACCACCGACGACATGATCTCGGCCATGCGCGACCTGCTGATTCCGCAAGCCAGCATCATCACCCCCAACAGCCACGAAGCGCGGCGGCTGGCGCTGTTCGAGTCGGATGACGACGACATGGACCTGGCCGCCTGCGCCCAACACCTGACCGGCCTCGGTTGCGAATACGTGCTCATCACCGGCACCCACGAGGCCACGCCACGCGTGCTGAACAGCCTGTACAACCTGGACGGCCATGTGCAGACCGATGCCTGGGATCGCCTGCCCGGCAGTTATCACGGTTCCGGCTGCACCCTCGCCTCGGCCATCGCCGCCACGCTGGCGTACGGACAGGACATGCCGACCGCGGTACGCGAAGCGCAAAATTTCACCTACGAAGCGCTCAAGGCCGCGTTCCGTCCCGGCATGGGGCAATACATCCCGGAACGCTTTTTCTGGGCGCAGGACGTACCAACCGAAGGCAATGCGTGAGTTCATCCAGACCTGAATTTCCCGGCGGCGTATACGCCATCACCCCCGAAACTGCGGACACCGGCCTTCTGCTGACCCAGGTTGAGGCCGCCTTGCGCGGCGGCGTGGCAGCGGTGCAATACCGCGACAAGTCCGGCGATGTCGCGCGCCGCCATGAACAGGCGAGCGAACTGGTCGCCCTGTGCCGTCGTTTCAAGGTGCCGCTGATCGTCAACGACGACCTGCGGCTGGCTGACTTGTGCGATGCCGACGGCGTCCATCTGGGGCGCGATGACGGCAGCGTGCGCGAGGCGCGCATCATCCTGGGCAAGGACAAGTTTGTCGGTGCATCGTGCTACCAAAGCCTCGACCTGGCCCTGGCGGCGCAGGCAGCAGGCGCCGACTACGTCGCCTTCGGCAGTTTTTTCCCGTCGCCGACCAAACCTGACGCGGCGCGCGCGAGTCTCGATTTGCTGCGCGAGGCCGCGCCGCAAATCCATCTGCCCATCGTCGCCATCGGCGGCATCACACTGGACAACGCCCCCGCGCTGCTTGATGGCGGCGCCGATTGCCTCGCCATGCTGTCGGTGCTGTTCGATGGTGGGGATGTGACGGCCAATGCGCGCGCCCTCAATCAATTATTTGCAACTGAATCCGAACAGTGAGACCCGCACCATGAATCGCAACGAACAACTCTTCGCGCAATCGCAACAGGTCATCCCCGGCGGCGTGAATTCGCCGGTGCGTGCGTTCAAAAGCGTGGGCGGCACGCCGGTGTTCTTCAGCCGTGCGCAAGGTTCTCGGGTGTGGGACGCCGACGGTCGCGAATACATCGACTACGTCGGTTCATGGGGCCCGGCGATCCTCGGCCATGCGCATCCCGGCACGGTGAAAGCGGTGCAGGACGCCGCCGCCAACGGCCTGTCGTTCGGTGCGCCAAGCGAGGCCGAACTCACCATCGCCAGGCGCATCATCGAGCTGGTGCCGAGCATCGAAAAAGTCCGCCTGGTGTCGTCCGGAACCGAGGCGACGATGAGCGCGATCCGCCTGGCGCGTGGCTTCACCGGCCGCAGCAAGTTCATCAAGTTTGAAGGCTGCTACCACGGCCACGCCGATTTCCTGCTGGTGAAAGCCGGCTCCGGCGCGCTCACCTTCGGCAACCCGACCTCCGCCGGCGTACCTGCGGAGGTCGCTGCGCAGACGCTGGTACTCGACTACAACGACGTCGCCGGACTGGAACGCACCTTCGCCGAAATCGGCAACGAGATCGCCTGCATCATCGTCGAGCCGTTTGCCGGCAACATGAACCTGGTCAAGCCGACCGCCGCATTCATGGCCGCCATGCGCCGGCTGTGCGATGCGCACGGCGCACTGCTGATATTCGACGAAGTGATGACAGGCTTTCGGGTCGACCTCGGTTGCGCGCAAAAACTGCTCGGGATCAAGCCGGATCTGACCACGCTCGGCAAGGTCATCGGCGGCGGCATGCCGGTCGGCGCCTTTGGCGGCCGTGCCGATGTGATGGACTTTCTCGCCCCCACCGGCCCGGTGTATCAGGCCGGCACGCTGTCGGGCAATCCGGTTGCGGTGGCGGCAGGGCTGGCCACGCTCGACGCCATCAGCGCGCCCGGCTTTCATGCGCGCCTCACCGCCAGCACCGAGCGCCTGGTGAATGGCCTCAATGCCGCCGCGAAAGAAGCCGGCGTCACCTTTTGTGCCGACTCGGTCGGAGGAATGTTCGGCCTCTACTTTGCTGCCAAGCCGCCGGCCAGTTTTGCGGAAGTGATGCAGTGCGACAAGGAAAAATTCAACCGCTTCTTCCACGCCATGCTCGACCTCGGTTTCTACCTCGCGCCGTCGGCATTTGAGGCCGGATTCGTTTCGGCTGCCCACAGCGATGCCGATATCGACGCCACCATCGTCGCAGCGCGTCAGGCGTTCAAACAGCTTTGATTGACGGCTGCGCGCGTCGCGCCGTACAGCCTACTCGCGCACCTCGTCCATGATCGCTTCGATGTCGTTTTCCCAGCGGTCAAACACCGGTTTCAGGGCGGCGTCCGGGTAAAACGCCGAGATGGTTTGCGGATGGCTCGCCACCATGATGCTTTGCTCGCCTTCGGCAAAAATCGTGATGCTCAACGGCAAAAATGCGATCAGCTCCGGGTGCGCCGCGGTCAGCTGTTTCACTTCCTCGTACTTGCCGAAATACACCACCCGGTACATGTCGCTTTTGTAGTCACGCCGCTGCAGGTTTTCATTCACCTGCTGCAAGCGCGTGATGGTGTAACCGCGAGACGAAATGGCACTTTGCAACGAGGTCATCGCCTCGGGAAACGATTTATCCGTGCGCACCATGATCAAGCCATCTGCCGCCGCGGGCGCGCTCAGGCACGTGAGCGCCAGGACCATGGCAATCAGCGCCAGCATCCGGTTTTTCATAGCGTCGCCTCCTCGATAATCTCGGTGTAGTGCTGTTCCAACTGGTCGCACAGCTGATTCAGCTCGGCATTATTGAACAGTTGGCTCAGCACCTTGGGATTGACCGACATCACCTGCACCTTGCCATCTTTCTCGAAAATGCTGACGCGGCAGGGCAGGAACATACCGACGCGCGGATCAATCGCCAGCGCCTGGTTGAGCAGGCTGATATTGCAGAAGTAAACGATGACCTGTTTCGGATTTTCCTTTTCCGGCGTGGTCAGCCCATATTCCAGCGTCTGCACCCGGCCGTAGAAAAAGTTATGGGTGGTCACCGCCGTCTTGACGCGTTCGACTGTCGTGTTCAGGTCGTAGGGCGATTCGCGGATGATTACCGGCGACTCTGTCCGCGCCACTTTCGCGCTGGATGCCAGCGGCTGGGTTTCGAAACTCCGCACATAGCTCACCAGGTCGTCGATGTCTTTTTCCTTCAGCCCCAGTTTGAGAAAGGATTGCATCGGCGTGCCTTCGCGGCCTTTCATCAGCGTGGCCTTGATCATGGCGTCGGGCGCGGCGGCCAGAAAGCCGGGGTTGTGCAGCGCGGGGGCCATGATCGGCAAGTCACGCGGACGCGAGAACGTGACCCCGGTGCCTTTGGCGCCTTCGCCATTCACGCCGTGACAGGCGACGCAATATTGTTCGAACAGCTGTTTGCCGTGCGCGGGATCGCCAACGACGGGTTTTGTGGAATACGTCACGCTGGGGCCTTTGTTCCAGGCGCGCACGTAGCGCACGATGGCCTCGACTTCCTCCCCGCTCAAGCTGGAAAACGCCGGCATGACGCGGCCGGGGCGCCCGGTATGGATGGTTTGTCGCAGGTAGTCATCGCTGATGCTCGCCTGAAATGACGGCAAGGCCAGCGGCACGCCAATGCCACCGTCGCCTTTTTCACCATGGCATGACGCGCAATTGCGTGCGAACAGCTGTGCGCCGCTCGGCGCAGCCAGAGATTGAGCTGGCGCGGCCAGGGCGGGTGAAATGCCCAGCCCGGCAAACAGCACCAAGGCAATGAATCGTAGCAACATGTTCGCCCCCAAACGTGCAATTAAGACATTCTAATCTTGATTTTTCGATCCGGGGAAGCCACCTCCCATCAGGCTAAAATAGCCCTATTCCAACCGGTCAACCCGACCGGGCTTTTGTCAGTGGCTTTCAAAAATCCATGAACGATGAACTTTCTCCCGAGGACGAACTGCGCCTCAATGTCCTGTTCAATACCGAACTGCTGGCGGTACGCATCGACGAATCGAACATGACGCTGTGGGCGCTCACCCCGCAGGGCGAAGCCAGTGTGCCGCTCAAACCCAACGAGCGTTCCGACCGCTACCTCAAACGCGTGCGCGAACTGTTGTCCGGTCATGCGCTGGGCTCGCCCGGCGGCTACCCGGTGCATCTGACGCGCTGGACGAGGCAATCGCAGTCCGGCCTGTCGCCGCAGCATCTGGCGCAGTTGCTGTTGATCGCGGAAGAAGAAGCGGTGGTCGCCGTGGTGCACTCGCCCGCACTCACCGACGAGCTGGCGCGGCGCGCCTGGTGGTGCATGTCGACCATCGAAAACGCGCGCCTGATGCTGATGCGCGACGTGGTGTACCAGGGCAGCATGGGGCGCACCCTGGCCGAATTCCTGGTCGATCATCTGGCGTTCCTGCACGAGGACGATGTCGGCATCCTCGATACCGTCGCGGTCATGCTGTATTCGGGCGTGTTGACGGAAGCCGAGCGGCTGTCGATGTGGAAACGCGGCAACAGCCGCAATTCGTATTACGTCGCCTTCCTCGAACTGCAGCCCGACACCCTGCCCAGCCCGCGGGCCGCGCGCGCCGATCATGCGGACGTGCCGCAGCTGGCCGGCAATCCCTACAGTGTGATGCTGGAAAAAGCGCTGTCGGCGCAGGGGCAGACTTTCATCGCCACCGTCGCGCTGATTCTGGATCGTCCGGAAGTGCAGGAAGTGGTGAACCACACGCTGGATGCACTGGCCAACTGGTGTGTCCCGCTGCGCCAGGCGGACGCCGCCCGCCTCGCCGCTGCCCGTTCCGAACTGCTGGCCGCCGCCCCCCAGTTTGAAGCCGATTGCGCCGCACTCGACGCACTGGCCGCAGTCAATGCCGATACGGTTCGCCCCATCTTCATCAAGACCACCGCCATCGGCTCGCTGATGCGGCGCAAGATTCAGCCCGTCGTCACGCCCCTGCTCGACAGCATCGCCGTGCTGCGGCGGGCGTAAGGCGCCCTATCTACCGAACTCAGGAACCCAGCGCGGCGTCGATGCTGACGAGAAACTTCTCCGGTTTCTCGTAACCGACCACCTGGTAAGCAGACTGCTTGCCCGCGCCGGTCCAGAAGATCAGCCCGGGCGGGCCGAACAGGTTGAAGCGTTTCAGCAGAGCCTTGTCAGCCTCGCTGGTAGCCGTCACGTCGACCTGCAACAACACCACGCCTTTCAGCCGCGCCTGCACCTTGGGGTCGCTGAAGGTGAAACGCTCCATTTCCTTGCACGACACGCACCAGTCGGCATAAAAATCGAGCATCACCGCGCGGCCATCGGCCTTGGCCTGTGCCAGCCGAGCGTCCAGCGCGACAGTATCCTTCACCCGCTCGAACGCCAGCCCGGTGGGTTCGGCCGCCATGGCAGTGCCGCCCGCTCCGCCCTTGAACACGCTGCCCTTATAGACTTCCAGCGGCTGCAGCAGATCGCGGCTGCCCGCCAGCATGCCGAGGATGAGCGACAGTCCGCCGATCAGCAGCACCACGCCGAGGCCCTTCCACAAACGGGTCCAGCCGGAAGCATGGGCCGGCAACGGATCCAGCGCGTGCAGGTAAATTGCCGAAGCAATCAGCAGCAGCGCCCACATCAGCATGTTGATCCAGGCCGGAATGATGGGCGAGATCAGATAGATGGCGATCGCCAGCATCAGCACGCCGAAGAAGTATTTCACCGCGTTCATCCAGCCGCCGGCTTTAGGCAGCAGCGCGCCCGCCGACAGGCCGACCAGCAGCAGCGGAACCCCCATGCCGAGCGCCAGCACAAACAGCGCAACGCCGCCGAGCGTGGTGTTGCCGGTCTGCGCGATGAAGGCGAGTGCAGCGGCGAGCGGCGGCGCAACACAAGGGCCAACGATGACGGCCGACAGCGCGCCCATGACAAACACGCCAACAAAGTTGCCGCCCTTCATCTTGTTCGACGCCTCGGAGAACTTGCTCTGCACCGCGCTCGGCAGCTGGAGTTCGAAGAAGCCGAACATCGACAGCGCCAGCAGCACGAAGATGCCAGCACCGACGCCAAGCGCCCACGGGTTTTGCAGCGCGTTGGAGATCAGCGTGCCGGAGAGTGCGGCCGCCACCCCCGCCAACGCGTAGGTGATCGCCATGCCCAGCACATAGGCGAGCGCAAGCAGGAAACCGTGCGTCTTGGTCATGGTCCGGTTTTGCCCGGCGATGATGCCCGACAAAATCGGAATCATCGGAAACACGCAGGGCGTCAGCGCGAGCAGCAGGCCAAAGCCGAAGAACGTGGCGACCACCGCCCAGAAGCTGCCGCCCTTCAGCACGCGTTCAATGCGCGAGGTGTCGGATTCGGGCGCGGGCGCGGCGGCGGCAGCGCCAGACCCCGTGGCGACGGCGTTGGTCGCGGACGCCGTCGTGTTCGCGCCCAGTTTGAAGTCGCGCTTGAGCGGCGGATAACACACGCCGACCTTTTCGTTGCAGCCCTGCCAGCCGGCTTCGAGCACCAGCGTTTCGCCCGCTGCCAGTGCGCGCGACAGCGTGAGCCGGGCGGCAAAATCGTTGTGATACACCTCCATCGGCGCGGGGAAGTTGGGATCGTTCTTGACTTCGCCCGCGGGGAGATCAGCCCGCAACACCTTCACATCGGCAGGCGATTTGACGACCCAGCCGAGTTTGTCGCGGTACAGGTAGGTGTCAGCCGTTGGCGTGAAATCCAGCTTCACGGTCTGCGCATCGACCAGCGCCGCCGCGACGCCAAAGGCCTCATCCGGCGGCAGCAGTTTGGGCATCGCCAGGC
>JAANCK010505947.1_pt1 | contig 21004 bp, 16 predicted proteins | sample 7277841 | NCBI WGS metagenome assembly JAANCK01 (sample SAMN14222788, study PRJNA588281) | permafrost metagenome | isolation source: Arctic cryosol methane SIP | place: Canada:Nunavut | collected 2015-07 | reverse complement strand
GTAGGAGCAGCCTTCGGGCGGCAGGTAGAAGTCGGAGATCTCGGGAAACTGCTTCTGCAGCAGCGGCACGAACACCTCGTTCAGCGCCACGCCCAGCACCGCCGGCCCGTCCGGCGGCTTGCCGGTGTAGGTGCTGTGGTAGATCGGATCGCGCCGCATGGTAATGCGCTCGATGGTGAATACCGGAAAGCGCTCCTGTTAGTTGTAGTAGCCGGTGTGATCGCCGAAGGGACCCTCCAAGGCGTCTTCGCCTGGGTGAATCACGCCTTCGAGCACAATCTCCGCGCTCGCTGGCACCTGCAGCTCGCTGCCGACGCATTTCACAAGTTCGGTTTTGGCGCCGCGCAGCAGTCCTGCGAACTGATACTCCGAGATCGAATCCGGCACCGGCGTGACTGCGGCGAGTATGGTGGCCGGGTCCGCGCCCAGCGCGACGGCGATCGGAAACGGCTCGCCCGGACGATGCAGTCCGTGGTCGCGAAAATCGAGCGCGCCGCCGCGCTGCGCCAGCCAGCGCATGATGACCTTGTTCGGCGCGATCACCTGCTGGCGGTAGATGCCGAGGTTCTGCCGCGCTTTCAGCGGCCCGCGCGTAACGACCAAACCCCAGGTGATCAGCGGGCCGGCGTCGCCGGGCCAGCAGGTCTGGATCGGCAGCCGCGACAGGTCGACGTCCTTGCCTTCCCACACGATTTCCTGGCAGGGCGCGCTCGCGCGCACGTTCGGCGCCATGTTGAGCACCTGCTTCAGCACCGGCAACTTGTCCCATGCGTCCTTCAGGCCCTTGGGCGGATCGGGCTCCTTTAGATAGGCGAGCAGCTTGCCCACTTCGCGCAGCGCCGCCACCGAGTCCTCGCCCATGCCGAGCGCGACGCGCCGCGGCGTGCCGAACAGGTTGGCGAGCACGGGAATGCGCGGACGCCCGGACGCGCCGTCGAAACCCTTCGGACGTTCGAACAGGATCGCCGGGCCGCCGGCCTTGAGCACGCGGTCGCAGATTTCGGTCATCTCCAGGCGCGGATCGACCTCGACGGCAACGCGCTTGAGCTCGCCCAGTTGTTCCAGTTGCGCGATGAAATCGCGCAGATCTTTGTAGCGCATGAATGCTGGTCCCGTTAACGCCAGAAGTAATTCGCGGCGATGCCGGCAAAAACGACGCCGCCGACCCAGTTGTTGTGCAGAAACGCCTTGAAGCAGCCCTCGCGCCCGCGCTCGCGTATCAGACCGTAGTGATACAGCATGATCAGCCCGGCCGCACCCAGACCCAAATAGTAATACAGGCCGAAGTGAAGCTTCATGCCTATCATCACCAGCACCGCGAGCATGGCCGCGTAGCACAACATCACCGCGGCGACGTCGTAGCGGCCGAGCGTGACCGCCGAGGTGCGGATGCCGATGCGCAGGTCGTCGTCGCGGTCCACCATCGCGTATTCGGTGTCGTAGGCGAGCACCCAGAAGATATTCGCCAGCAGCAGCCACCAGCACAGCGGCGGCAGCAGATTGGACACGGCCGCGAACGCCATCGGTATGCCGAAACCGAAGGTCACGCCCAGGTAGGCCTGCGGGACGGAGAGAAAGCGCTTGGTGTACGGGTAGGTGGCGGCCAGCGCCAGCGCGACGAAGGACAGCGCGATGGCAAAGCGGTTGAGCGCGAGCACCAGGCCGAATGCGGCCAGCGTCAGCACCGCGGCCAGCCACAGCGCTTCCGTCACGCTCACCCGGCCGGCGGCGAGCGGACGCTCCCTGGTGCGCTTCACATGCGCGTCGAACTTGCGGTCGGCAAGGTCGTTCATGACGCAGCCGGCGGAGCGCATCAACAGCGTGCCGAGGCAGAAGATCCAGGTCATCAGCCAGCCCGGCCGGCCGCCCGAGGCGATCCACAGCGCCCACAGCGTCGGCCACAGCAGCAGCAGCGTGCCGATCGGCTTGTCCAGCCGCATCAGCTTTTCGTAGAGCGTGAGTCTTTCCTTGATGCGTTCGATATTCACCGCGTCATGCCTTCATCAGTTCGCTGCGTCCGGCGAGCCAGCGCACGAGGTGGCGGCGCGCGTGCTCCGGGTGGCGCTGCAGCAGCTGCGGCGCCAGATCGCGCGCCGCTTCGAGCAGGTCGAGGTCGCGCTCCAGGTCGGCGAAGCGCAGCAGCGGCGCGCCGCTCTGGCGCACGCCCAGATACTCGCCCGGCCCGCGCAGCCGCAGGTCCTCTCGCGCAATCTCGAACCCGTCGCTGCTTTCGTACACCACCTTGAGCCGCGCGCGCGCGAGTTCGCCCAGCGGCTTCTGGTACAGCAGAATGCAGGCGCTGTCGTCGACGCCGCGTCCGACGCGGCCGCGCAGCTGGTGCAGTTGCGCCAGGCCGAAGCGTTCGGCGTGCTCGATGATCATGAGCGAGGCATTGGGCACGTCGACGCCGACCTCGATTACCGTGGTGGCGACCAGCAGCTGGATCCTGCCCGCGGTGAATTCCGCCATCACCGCCGCTTTTTCCGCCGCCGCAAGGCGGCCGTGCACCAACGCTACCCGCAGCTCGGGGAATTCCGCCGCAAGGCGCGCATGCGTATCGAGCACGGTCTGCAGCTGCAGCGCCTCCGCCTGCCTGCGCCCCGGGCGCCGCCCCGGCGTCCGCGGCGGCGCGTCGGCCGCGCCCGCAGCGGCCTCCGCCGCCGGCCCGCTGTCCTCGATCAGCGGGCACACCCAGTAGGCCTGGCGCCCGGCGCGGCAGGCGTCGCGCACGCGCGCGAGCACTTCGTCGCGGCGCTCGGCGGCGATGAGCTTGGTCGTGACCGGCGTTCTCCCGGGCGGCAGTTCGTCGATCAGCGACACGTCCAGATCGGCGTAATAACTCATCGACAGCGTGCGCGGAATCGGGGTTGCGCTCATCATCAGCAGATGCGGTTCGGCGCGCGCCCGGCCTGCGGCAACCGTGGCCAAGCTGTCCGGCCCCGAGGTGTCCGAACCCTTGGCGCGCAGCGCCAGGCGCTGCTCCACGCCGAAGCGGTGCTGCTCGTCGACGATGGCGAGGCCCAGCGACCGGAATGCCACGCCCTGCTGGAACAGCGCGTGCGTGCCGACCGCGATCCGCGTTGCGCCCGAGGCGATATCCGCCGCGGCCGCAGCGCGCTCCTTCTTCTTCTGGCTGCCCGAGAGCCAGCTGAGCGGCACGCCGAGCGGGGCAAGCCATTCGGCGAATTTGCGATAGTGCTGCTCGGCCAGGATTTCGGTGGGCGCCATCACCACCGCCTGCATCCCGTTTTCGACCGCGCGCAATGCGGCCAGCGCCGCCACCACGGTCTTGCCGCAGCCGACATCGCCCTGCAGCAGCCGGTGCATCGGGTGCGCCTGGCCGAGGTCGCGCTCGATTTCAGCCCAGGCGCGGCATTGCGCCTGCGTCAGCCGGAACGGCAGGCTCTTGCGCAGGCCGGCGCTCAGCGCGCCGGCCTGCGCGAGAGCGGGCGCGGTCTTGCTCTTGCGCTCGCGGTAGTGCAGGCGCATCGACAATTGCTGCGCCAGCAGCTCGTCCAGCTTCATGCGCTGCCACGCCGGGTGGGTGCGCGCGCCGAATGCCTGCGCATCCTCGCCCGGGCGCGGATGATGCAGCGCGTCGATCGCATCGCGAAATGCAGGCAGGCCGCGGTACTGCGCCAGACCCGGCGGCAGGATTTCCTCGAGTTCGCATTGCGCCAGCGCCTGCGCGATCAGCCGGCGCAGGGCCGCCTGCGGCAGCCCCGCGGTGGTCGGATAGACCGGCGTCAGCGCCTCGGGCAGCGGCGTGTCCGCGCGCACCATGCGATAGCGCGGATGGACCATTTCCGCCCCGAAAAAGCCGGGGCGCACTTCGCCGAAGGCACGCACGCGCGCCCCTGCGACCAGGGCCTTCGCCTGGCTGCCGTAGAAGTTGAGGAAGCGCATATACAGCAATCCGCTGTCGTCTTCGATCTTGCATACCAGCTGGCGCCGCGGCCGGTAGGCGATCCGGCTCTCGATCACCGTGCCCTCGACCTGCACCGGCGCGCCCTCATGCGCCTCGCCTATGGCGGTGAGCCGGGTTTCGTCCTCGTAGCGCAGCGGCAGGTGCAGCACCAGATCGAACTGGCGCCGTATGCCGAGTTTGGCGAGCTTCGCTTTCAGCGTGGCCGCCGGCGCGTCCGGCGCCGCAGGCGCGGCGCGCGCTGGCTTGCGCGCCTTGACGGTTTTGGCGTTCATTCGAAGATGAGGAGTGCGCCCCGCTCGTGCGCCCCTCAGGCGGTCACCAGTATCGCATCGGCTTCGATCAGCGCGCCGCGCGGCAGCGACGCGACCCCGATCGCAGCGCGCGCCGGGTAGGGCTGTTTGAAATACAGCGCCATCGCCTCGTTCACTTTGCCGAAATGAGCAAGATCGGTGAGATAGATCGTCACCCTGGCCGCGTCGTCCAGCGACGCGCCGGCGGCGGCGGCCACCGCCTGAAGATTGTCGAATACGCGCTTCACCTGCGCGTCGATGCCCTCCACCAGCTGCATCGATGCGGGATCGAGGCCGATTTGCCCCGAAAGGTAAACGGTGTTTGCGCAGCGCACCGCCTGCGAGTAGGTGCCGATGGCGCTCGGCGCGTTGGGCGTGGCTATCACGTCTTTGGGCATGATGGTGTCGGGTTCCTGAAAGTGTACGTGAATCGAGAGGATACCCCCCGAAGGAAGTCCCCGCTCGGGACATCCCTTCCCGGGCGCCCGCGTCGGCGCAGCCGCCTTCCAGGGGAGCACGCGCCGAACCGGCCTATAATTGCAGCCAGGTTGCGGGTCGTCCCCCGCGATGGCCGAATCTTGGAGGCCATTTCAGAATTTCCGAAATGGCCACCAATTCAGGGGAGCGCGAGGGAAGGTCCCCCAGGGGGACTTCCGTCGGGGCGTATCCCCTCGTTTTGAAATGAACCTTTAAATGAGCACAGACCTCATCGCCAGGCTGCAGAATCTCATCGGCACACCGCGCGACGGCGCGCTGCTGCGCTTTTCGCTGGGCAGCGAGTACCTCAAGAGCGGCGATGCGCAGCAGGCGCAGCTGCGGCTTGCCGAAGCGGTAGAGCGCGACCCCGGCTATTCGGCGGCGTGGAAACTGCTGGGCCAGGCGCTGGCGCAGCTGGAACAGCCGCAGGCGGCGCTGGATGCCTACCGCCAGGGCATCGCAGCAGCCGGGAAAAAGGGCGATAAGCAGGCGGCGAAGGAAATGACGGTATTCGCGCGGCGCATCGAGAAGCAGCTCGACGCCGGCTCACCCGGCCCGGGTCAGCGCTGATCCGGCGCCGCCCGCACCAGGGCGGCGCGCAAATGGTAATCTTGGCGCGGGAAATCCGATCGCCTCCCGCAGAAAGGGGAATTGCATGAGCCTGATAATGAAATCCGTGCTGATCACGGCCGGCATTGGACTGCTGCTGATCATTTACGAATGGAACATGATGCGCAAGAAGAAGGGAGGTGTGGTCGCCTCCGACAAGCGCAACCTGCGCGACCTGGTGTTCTTGACGGCGGGTGCCTGCGCGCTGGTGGCGTTCGTGGTCGCGAACCTGACTTAGGCTCTGTTTCAATATGAGGGGATAACTCCCCTCATGCTCCCCTATATCCGGCGTTGCAAAATTGCATTTTGCAACGGGTTCTTAAAGCGGCGCGCTCAACCGAGCGTGAAGTAGATCATCGCGCCCTTGCCGGGCGCCCCCTCCGCCCACAGCTGGCCGCGATGGCGGCGAACGATGCGCTGCACCATGGCGAGGCCGACGCCATGCCCGGGGAATTCATCCTGCGCATGCAGCCGCTCGAACGCGCGAAACAGCTTGCCAGCGCGTTTCATGTCGAAGCCTATGCCGTCGTCCCTGACGAAGAACGTCTTCTGGCCGTTGTGCAGCTCGGGCCATGCGCCAAACTCGATGCGCGCCGCGGCGCGGCCGCCGGTGAATTTCAGCGCATTGTCGAGCAGGTTGTGCAGCAGCAGGCGCAGCAGGCGCACATCGCCTTCGGCACGCAGGCCTTCCGCAATCAGCCACTGCAGGCCCGCGCGCGGCCCGCCCGCCTCGAGCCCGGCGACGACTTCGCGCGCGAGCGCCGACAATTCCACGGTCTCGAGTTTGTACGCATGCAGATCGGTATCGCTCAGCTTGAGCAGCCCGTCCATGGTGTTGCCCAATTGCCGGCTCCCGGCGCGGATGCGATCGACGCAGGCGCGCCCGGCCTCGCCCAGCTGTTCGCCGTAGTCCTTGCGCAGCTGATAGGCGAGCGCATCGATGCCGCGCAAGGGCGTGCGCAAATCATGCGCCAAGCAATGGTTGAACGAATTGATTTCCAGGCGCGCGGCCTCGAGTTCCTCCACCCGCTGCGTGAGTTCGCGCTTGCGCGCGCGCCCTTCGCTTTCGCGCCGCTCGCGTTCGAGTTCCCACGCAAGCTGGTGCTGCCGCGCCCGGCGGTGCAGCAGCGCGCCGCCGAGCAGCAGTAGCGCCAGTAGCAGGAATGGGATCTGCATCGGCTCCCATGCCACCCCGGAGAGCACCACCGCGAAAGCCAGCAGGAACAGCGCTGCCAGGCCGCCGGCCAGCTTCAGATGACGCATCCTCGAATGTGCGCGCTCAACCACAGAACGTCCTTTGTCGCCTCAACGCAGGCGGCCGTCTCAGCGCAGGCAGCACGACGGCGTTTGAGCCAAACGCGGCCACGGCGCCGGAATCGGAATAATAGCGTCGCGCGGCAGCGCAGCATGCAAAACCGATGGCCTAGGTCGAACGGTCTAACACAGGCGGACCCTAGGCCGTTAGACTGGGGCGTTCGCAGCGCGGCACCGGGGAATCTCCGAAAGGCCAGCGCACCGATTCGATGCATCCGTGGGAAGTGTTGCCGATGTCCTGCTCCAAACTGCTGATATGCGACGACCATCCGCCGATCCGCTCGGCGGTGACTTACATCGCGAAGGAGCTGAACGGCAGCATCGAGATCGTCGAAGCCGGCAGCGGCGCCGAGGCGCTGGCGCAGCTCGAACGGCATCCGGACATCGACATGGTATTGCTCGACCTGCACATGCCCGGCATGAGCGGATTCGACCTGCTGTCCGAACTCAAACTGCGCTTTGCGTCGCTGCCGGTGGTGGTTCTGTCTTCGGATGAAACGCGCGCCACGGTAATCGATGCGCTCGAGCGCGGCGCGACCGGCTACATCTGCAAGTCCTCGCCCACGGATCTGCTGGCGAAATTCCTGGAGCACGCGCTCAATGGAAATATCGCGCTGCCGACCACCATCGCGAGCGGCCCGGCCGCGGCGGCCGGCGCGGCGCCCGCCGCGGCCACGCGCCGGGGCATGTCCGGCCTGGGGCTGTCGCCGCGCCAGATAGACGTGCTCGCCTGCCTGCTGCGCGGCATGTCGAACAAGCAGATTTGCCGCGAACTCGGCCTCGCCGAAGGAACGGTGAAGAACCACGCGATTGCGATCTTCCGCGCGCTCAATGTCAGCAGCCGCGCGCAGGCGGTGATCGAAGCCAGCCGGCGCGGCCTGCAGGTCGGGGGCCGGCGCAGCAGCTAGCAGGCTGTTGAAAAGCGCTTCCCGTGCCCGGCTCAGACCGGGACCGTACCGACCCTTACGCTCACCCGCGTTCCCTTTCCGGGCGCCGATTCGATGCGCCAGATGCCGCCGATGGCCTCGGCCCTCTCCTGCATCGACAGCAGCCCGAGTCCCTGCGTCCTCGCGCTGACGGCGACGAGGTCGACGCCGACGCCGTTGTCGGCAACGCTCAACAGCAGCTCGTCCGAATCGCTGTTGAAATCGATGGCGACGACGCTCGCCTGCGCATGCTTGGCGCAATTGGTCAGCGCTTCCTGCGCGATGCGGAACAGCGCAATCTTCTTCTCCGGCGGCAGGCGCCCGCCGACATGCGCGCCGTTCACCTCGACCGCGATGCCGGTGCTGCCTTCGAACTTGCGCGCATATTCCTCCAGCGCCGACAGCAGGTCCCGGTCCTCGAGCAGCAGCGGACGCAGGTCCACGGTAAGGTCCTTGGCGTTCGCCTTGGCCTCGTCGATCAGCGTGATCAGCTCGGACATGCGCCGCTGCATGCCGGCGGTATCGCTGTGCGGCAGCTGTTTCTGCATCAGCGCGAGATTGAGGCCGATCGCCGCCAGATTGGAGCACACGCCGTCGTGCAGCTCCGCCGCCAGCCGCCGCCGTTCGACCTCCTGCGCCTGCCCCAGCCGGCGCGCCATGTTCTGCAGGCGGCCGGCGAGGCGCAATGCCGCCGCCTCCGCCTGGCCGCGTTCCCGCACCTCGTCCTGCAGCGCCGCATTGGCCGCGCTCAGCTCGATCGTGCGCTCGTGCACGCGCCGCTCCAGGTCCTCGTTGAGCTTGCGGATTTTCTCCTCCGCGCGCCTGCGCGCGGTGACGTCTTCGCGCAGCCCAAAAAAGCCGGTGACCTTTCCCGCGGCATCGAAATCCGGCACATAGCGCAGCAGGCGCGTGCTGAGCTGCCCGTCGCCGTCCGGCAGGGTGCGCTCGTATTGCACCGTCTCGCCGGACAGTGCGCGCCGTATGAACGGCTGGATAATGGCGTAGGTCTGCTCGCCCACGAACTCGCGTGCGCTCAAGCCATGGAAATCGGCGCCGTAGCTGTCGCGGTAGAGCCGGTTGGCGAAGGTGACGCGCTCGTCCGTGTCGATGTGCACGATCGCAATCGGAAAAGCGTCGAACAGTTCGCGCAGCTGCGCTTCGTTGCTCCGCAGCGCCTCTTCGGCCTGCCGCGTCTCGGTGATGTCCGCGAGCACGCCGACCAGGCCGATGACCCGGCCGCCGGCCTCGCAGATGCGCCGCCCGGTGATGTGCCCCCAGAATTCGCTGCCGTCGGCGCGCCGGTAGCGCCGCTCCCGATCCAGCTCCGCCGTCCTGCCCCGTATCAGGGCGGACATCGCCCGCGTTGCCGCCTCGCGCTGCGCCGGAAGCACATGATCAAGGTAGTTGCTGCCGACCAGGCAGTCCAGGGCGACGCCGAACATCTCCGCCATGCGCCGGTTGGCGTGCGTGATCACGCTGTCCGCGTCGACTTCGAAAATGGCCACGCTGGACGTGTCGTAGACCAGCTGCAGGTGAGCTATCTTCTCCTGCAGCGCCTGTTCCGCCTGCTTGCGTTGGGTGATGTCCTGCGCCGCGCCGACATAGCGCATCACCTCCCCGGTTTCGCCGCGCACGGGAAAGCCGCGGTCCCAGATCCAGCGCAGCGACCCGTCGGGCCAGACGATCCGGTATTCCTGGCCGAAGGCGCGCCCGGCTTTTTTCGCGGCTGCGATCTCTGCCAGCACGCGCGTCCGGTCCTGCGCGTGCAGCGTGTCGGCAAAAGAATGCGGATCTTCCTGCAGACTCTCGCGCGAGCGTCCCCATACGCGCTCATAGGCCGGTCCGACGTAATAGTTCATTTCGCCGCGCGCGTCGACCGACCAGACCACTTCGTCTATGGTGTCGGCGATCAGCCTGAGCCTTTCCTCGCTCTGGCGCAGATCCGCCTCCAGCCGGGCGCGGCTGCGTTCGGCCTCCGTCTTGTCGCGCCGCCGGGAGCGCAGCAGCTGCGCCACCGCCAGCAGCAGCAGCGTGGCCATGGCCCCCGCCGCGAGGTAGCTCGCGCGCTGCACGCGGTAGCCTGCCAGTACCGTGTCCATCGCCTGCCCGACGAACAGGGTCAGCGGGTAGCCGGGAACCCTCTGATAGCTGTACAGGCGCTCGACGCCGTCGGTAATGGCGGTATGCCGGTAGTCGCCAGCCGGTGCCGCATCCGGGCTGAACGCAGGTGCCGCAGCCAGGGACACGCCCGAGGCGCGGGCAAGCTCGCGCGAGCGCGCCAGTATCTGCCCGTCGGAGCGCACCAGACTGATGACCGAGCCGTCGCCAAGATCGATGTCCTTGTAGACCCGCTCCAGGCTCGGCGGCGGGACGAACAGGGCGAGCACGCCGGAGAACCGGCCCCGGCCGTCATGCATGGCGCGCGAAAACTTGATCGTCAGCTGCGCCAGTCCGGGTTCGAGCATGGGCGCGCCGACCTCCAGCTCGCGCCGCCCCAGCTCCTTCTGGATTTTGAAATATGACTGCCTCGACACATCCGTGCCTTCGTAGCCGGGCAGGCTGCTGTAGACGATGCGCCCGTAAGCGTCGGTCACAACGACCTGTGACACGCGCTCGCGCCGCAGATTTTCCCGCTGCCGTTCCACTTGGGTGGAGAAATGCGCCGCGCTCTCCTTCCAGTCCGAGCGCAAGTGCAGCAGCACCAGGTCGATGGCGCGCACCGACGATGCGACGTGTTCGGCCAGGCTGCGCGCGAGGTTGCTGCCCTCCGCATTCGCCCTGGCGATGGCGTCGCGCTCGATCGCATGCAGCGCAAGCGCGATCGTTCCCCACAGCCCCAGCAGCACCAGCGCGGTGGCGGCGAAGATCAGCGATTCGGTACGGCCTGCGCTCCTGCGTGGCATGCGCGATCCTGCCGGGTGCGGCTGTCGCCGCCCCGCCCTGCCTGTGGGTGAAGCGCCACCTTACCAGAGCCCGGCACCGCGGGGAATTGCAGGCGATCGGGGTGCTGCGGGCGAAATCGACTGCCGCGTGATGCTATACTCAAGCCCTGTCGCACGCGCATCGGTCCTGATCAAAACGATACGCAGCCGCAATCAGCGGGAACAACGCTGCGCCATTCAGCCCTTGATGCAGCCGGGCGGCACGATTCACTCGCGACGAGCGGCACCCAATTTCAGACGGCCCGGTACCGCGCTCTATCTTTCCGGCGCGACCCACCGCACCGCATCCACTAAGAACCCGTAACAAAAGTCATTTTGTTACGGCTGATGTAGGGGAGCACGAGGGGAGGTATCCCCTCGTATTGTTACAACCTCTAAGGTGATCCCATGCGATTATCCCTGCGCTTTGTCCTGCCCCTGACGCTGGTCCTGGCGGGCATCGCCTATGCCGTCGCGCCGCTGGTCGACCGCCTGACGCTGAGCTGGTTCGTGCACGACATAGACACCCGCTCCTCGCTCGTCGCCAATACCGTGCAGGTGCCGCTGCAGGAACTGCTCGCCGCGAACAGGAAGACCAAGATCCTCGAGTTCTTCAACCGCATCACCCGCGACGAGCGTCTGTTCGCGATCGGCTACTGCGCCTCGCCCACCGACACGGGCCTGACCACGCACTCGCTGCCGCCGGAGATCGGCTGCGGCAACCTGCAGCGCTGGGAGGGACCGAACAGCCATCTGCTGCTGAGCGCCAAGGGTCCCCTGCACGTGACCGTATGGCCGATCGGCAGCGATGACGCGTCGCCCGGGCGCCTGGTGCTGGTGCACGACATGAGTTTCGTCACGCGCCGCAGCGAGGAAACCAAGCTTTATCTGTTCTACCTGTTCATGGGCCTGGCGGCGGTGGTGTCCCTGGTGACCGTGGTCATCGCGCAGCTGTCCTGGCGCGGCTGGGTCGCCGGCATGCGCTCGCTGCTGCGCGGCGAAGGCCTGCTGCGCCAGCCTGCGCCGGACGCGCACTCCGACCTGCCCGGTTTCCAGCCGATCGCGCGCGACCTGCAGCGGCTGATCCGCGAACTCGAAACCGACGCGCACGCGCGCGACGAAAGCCAGGTGACCTGGTCGCCGGAGTCCCTGCGCGCCATCCTGCGCGGCGAGCTGCGCGGCGAGGACGTGATCGTGGTGTCCAACCGCGAGCCCTGGATCCACGAGCGGCGCGGCGATCGCATCGAGGCGCACCGCCCGGCGAGCGGCCTGGTCACGGCGCTCGAGCCGATCATGCGCGCCTGCTCCGGCACCTGGATCGCGCATGGCAGCGGCTCGGCCGATCGCGAGGTGGTCGACCGGCACGACCGCGTCGCGGTGCCGCCGGAAAAACCCGCCTACCGCATCCGCCGCGTCTGGCTGAGCGCGGAGGAGGAAGCCGGCTACTACTACGGCTTTTCCAACGAGGGCCTGTGGCCGCTGTGCCATATCGCGCACGTGCGCCCGACCTTCCGTTCGAGCGACTGGGAGCAGTATGTCGCCGTCAACCGCAAGTTCGCCAGGGCGGTCGCGAGCGAAGCCAAGACCAGGGATCCGATCGTGCTGGTGCAGGACTACCACTTCGCGCTGCTGCCGAACATGATCCGCGCGGAACTCCCCGACGCGACGGTGATCACCTTCTGGCACATTCCCTGGCCCAACCCCGAATCGTTCGCCATCTGCCCCTGGCGCAACGAGGTGCTCGAAGGCATGCTCGGCAGCAGCATCCTCGGTTTTCACACCCAGTCCCACTGCAACAATTTCGTCGACACCGTGGACCGGTTCATCGAGGCGCGCGTCGACCGCGAAGCGTTCACCGTGTCCTTCGGCGGCAAGCTCACCGCGGTGCGCCGCTACCCGATCTCCATTGCCTGGCCGCCGGATGCGGAAATATTGCAGAAAAGCGTGCCCGAATGCCGCAGCGAAGCGCGCCGGCTGAACGATTTTCCGCCCGAACACAAGCTCGGCATCGGCGTGGACCGGCTCGATTACACCAAGGGCATCATCGAGCGCTTTCGCGCGATCGAGCGCCTGCTCGAGCTGAAACCGGAATGGATCGGCCGCTTCAGCTTCGTTCAGATCGCGGCGCCGACGCGCGCGGGCATCGAGGAATACCAGCACCACGAGGCGCAGGTGCGGGCCATGGCCCAGCGCATCAACGGCCGCTACGCGCGCCGCGGGCCGCCGCCGATCGTGCTCAAAATCGAGCAGCATGAAGCGCGCGAGGTATACGCGTATTTCCGCGCCGCCGACGTCTGCTTCGTCAGCAGCCTGCACGACGGCATGAACCTGGTGGCCAAGGAATTCGTCGCGGCGCGCGACGACGACCAGGGTGTCCTCATGCTGTCGCAGTTCACCGGCGCCGCGCGCGAGCTGCCCGAGGCCCTGATCGTCAATCCCTACGATGCCGATCAATGCGCCGCCGCCCTGCACCTCGCACTGACCATGCCGGCGACCGAGCAGCGCGACCGCATGCGCCTGATGCGCGGACTGGTGGCCGAGTTCAACGTATTTCGCTGGGCCGGGCGCATGCTGCTCGACGCCGCGGCGATGCGCCGGCGCGGCCGTCTGATCGGCAAGAACGGAAGCGTGGAGATCTGAGCATGGCGCGCGCCGCATCGCCGCCCGCGGCCCGCGCCGACTGGGCTTTCTTCCTCGATGTGGACGGCACCCTGATCGACATCGCCGACACCCCGGACGCGGTCCACGTCGACGCCGCGCTGCTCGAGGTGCTCGCGCGGCTCAAGCGCGCAAGCGGCGGCGCGCTGGCGCTGGCGAGCGGCCGCGCGCTGGCTTTCCTCGACAGCCGCCTGGGCACGCTGCGCCTGCCCATGGCCGGACAACACGGGCTGGAGCGCCGCGATGCGGCCGGGCGCGTGCACCGGCGCGGGACGCCGCCGGCGGCCAAAGCCGCGATGAAACAGGCGCTGGCGCCGGTGCTGGCGCGCCATCCCGGCCTGCTGCTCGAGGACAAGGGCCTGACGCTGGCGCTGCACTACCGGCGGGCGCCGCAGCTGGCAGCCTATGCGCACCGGCTGATGGCGCGGCTCGCGGCTGGCGCCGGCGCGGGCCTGGAGGTACAGCGCGGCAAGCGCGTGGCCGAGATCAAGCCGGCCGGCGTGGACAAGGGCACGGCCATCGAGGAATATCTGCGCGAAGCGCCGTTCCGCGGGCGCCGCCCGGTATTCATCGGCGATGACCTCAACGACGAGCATGGCTTTGCCGAAGTCAACCGGCTCGACGGTATTTCGATTAAAGTCGGCGGCGGCCGCAGCATTGCGCGCTATCGGCTGCGCGACGTGGCCGCGGTCATGCGCTGGCTCGCAGCTGCGACGAAAAGCGCGTAGCGGGGTGCCGCGCGCGCAGTTCAGGGAAAGGAGCGAAGCATGATCATCGGCAGACGCCGGCCGATCCGCATCGGCCTGTCGGCGCGCATCTTCCATCCGGAACAGGGCGCCAGCGGCATACGCGCGAAGACGCTGCAGGTGCTGGAGCGCTCGATCGCGGAGTGGGTGATGGCGCGCGGCGTCATGGTGCTGATGGTGCCCTCGGTGCTGCAGGACAGCGCGCTGATGCGCAGCCACATCCGCCTGCGCGACTACGCCGAATACCTCGACGGGCTGGTGCTGCAGGGCGGCGCCGACGTCAGCCCGGGCGCCTACGGCGAGGAGCCGCTGCGCCCGGAATGGAGCGGGGACGCGGTGCGCGACGCCTATGAACTGGAATTGCTGCACGAGTTCATGGAGGCGGGCAAGCCGGTGCTGGGCATCTGCCGCGGCATGCAGCTCATCAACGTCGCGCTGGGCGGTTCGCTCTACCAGGACCTGCCGAGCCAGCTGCCGGGACAGGTCGCGCACGAGGGCGGCGCGTTCGACCGCAACATCCACGAAGTGCGCTTTACCGAGGGCGGGCAGCTGTCACGCTGGGCCGGCGGCATCGCCGGCGGAAAAGTGGTTTCGATTCATCACCAGGGCATCCGGCGCTTCGGCCGCGACCTGGTGCCCGAGGCGGTGGCCGAAGACGAGGTGGTCGAAGCCATCCGCTGGAAAGGCAGAAGCTTCGTCTTCGGCGTGCAGTGGCATCCGGAATTCCACCAGCAGCCGGGCATCGAGCTGCTCGACTGCATGCCGCTGCTGGAGGCCTTTCTTTCCGCCGCCAAGCCCTGACGGCTTCGCCCTGCAGCGCCGCGTCAGCCTGCCGCCGCAGCGGGGCCGAACATCACCCGGCGCAAATCCTGCGCCATCGCGTCGGGCGCGTCCTTCGGGGTAAACAGCAGGCGCGCGCGCCCGTCGCGGTCGAACACGAACACGGCGCTGCTGTGGTTCACCTCGTACTGGCCCTGCGCATCCGGCTTGCCCAGCGAATAGCTCACGCGGTAGCGGCGCGCGAGCGCGGCCAGCGCCGCCGCATCGCCGCGCAGGCCGACGAAGCGCGGCTGCGCCCCGCAATATTGCGGTCGCTGCGCGCCCAGCGCCCGATCAGGATGGGCGCGGCGATGACATGCATCATCGCGGCCGGAATCCAGGTGATCAGGCCGCCGATGTGCTGGTCGCGCAGCGGATCGATGTCCCAGGCGCGCCCGCATACTGCGTACACGTCGTAGAGGTCGCGCTCGCTCAGCGCGATGCGCGCGCCGATCAGCATCTGCGGCACCATCGCCGCGAGCACGATGAGTATGCGCAGGCCGAAACCGAGCAGCGCGCCCTCGCCGCGCGTGCGCGGGTCGAGCATCAGGATCCAGAACAGCAGCCCGTCGATGAGCATGCTCCAGTTCATCACCCAGTACAGCGGCTCGCTCAGCATCGCGTCGAAATGTATGCGCGAGTTCAGCCAGAACCAGATGAGCCCGACGAACAGCACCGGCGCGACCAGCGTGTTCTGCAGCAGGCGGTAGCCGATGCGCGTCACCGGCAGGCGCCAGAAGCGCTCGATCGCGCCGGTGCCGATGCGCGCGGGCACGCCTGCCGCCATCACCGCCAGCGGCGCCGACAGCGCGATCAGGAACGGACCGAGGTGGTGCAGCACCAGGTGCTGCAGCCGGTGCAGGTAGAACATGTGCTGCGACAAGTAGTCGAAATGCGCCTGCATCACGCAATACACCAGCGCGAGGCCGCTGAAGAAGGCGATGCGCGGGCCCGTTCCCGGCCGCTGCGCCGCCTGTACCCGGCCCAGCCCGCGCCAGTACAGCGCGAGCGCGCCGGTGCAGCCAAGGAACAGCAGCGGGGAAAATTCTCAGGGCGCGAGGAACGCGAGCGCTTCCTGCAAAGTAGTCATGAATGCGTGCGCCAATGTCAGCGGGGTAGGCGGGAGAGGGGCGACGCGGCGGCGCGGGGCACTGGGCACGGCCGGCAGCGCGCTGTCCTGCGTCAGGTTCGCATTTTAGACCAGATTGACCAGGGTCCGGCACGCAGTGCAAACCGGCGCGCGCTGCGCGTGCATGCTCCGGCGCCGCTAACATTGGCGCGATCCGGGGTTTCCCCGGTTGCGCGCCGCGGGCATCGTCGGTAAAGTGCACGGACGCTCCCGGCAGCAGCACAGCCACGAGCCCCTGATTCAGACCATCGCGAGGGATTCTGTCCCTCGTTTCGTTTGCCGCTCCAGATTTCGCGACACCCAGGGCGGCACGGAGAGTTTCAGCAAAATGCAGACTACAAACATCGGTCTCCTGGCGCGCGCCAAGCGCGGCTGCGCGCTGGCGCTGGGCGCGGCGCTTGCCGCCTGCGCGCCGGTCGGGCCGAACTACAAACCGGCCGAACTGCAGCAGGTGCAGAGCTTTGCCGCCGCGCCGGCGACGGCGCAGACGGCCAGCGCGGACAGCGCCTTCGGCGCGGCGCAGCGCTACGCGCCGGGCGGCGCGGTTCCGGCCGACTGGTGGGAACTGTTTAACTCCAAGCCCATGGACGAGCTGGTGCGCGCGGCGCTCGCCGACAGCCCGACGCTGGATGCGGCGCGCGCGGCGCTGGTGCAGGCGCAGGAGAACCTGCGCGCGCAGTACTCAGTGCTCTACCCGGGCGTGGACGCGGCGGCCGGGGTGCGGCGCCAGCGCACCACCGGGGCTTCGGCCGGCCTGCCCGACGCGCCGCCCAATCTGTACACGCTGTACAACGCTTCAGTCAGCGTGTCCTATGCGCTCGATCTTGCCGGCGGCGCGCGGCGCGAACTCGAGGCGCTGCTGGCGCAGATCGATTACCAGCGGCTGCAGCTCGAAGCGGCCTGGCTCGCGCTCACCGGCAATGTGGTCACCGCCGCGCTGCAGGAGGCGTCGCTGCGCGCGCAGATCCGCGCCACGCGCGAAGTGGCGCAATCGCAGCAGGACATCCTCGATCTGGCGCAGCGCCGGTTCGAGCTCGGCGCCGTCGCGCGCGGCGAAGTGCTGGCGCAAAGCGCGCTTCTCGCGCAGACGCGCGCCGCGCTGCCGCCGCTGGAGAAGGCGCTGGCGCAGACGCGCAACGCGCTCGCCGCGCTGGTCGGCCGCTTCCCGGTCGGCGCCGGGTTGCCCGAATCGGACCTGGCGCAGCTCACGCTGCCGCATGAACTGCCGCTCAGCCTGCCCTCGGAACTTGCGCGCCAGCGGCCCGACATCCGCGCCGCCGAGGCGCTGCTGCACCGCGCCAGCGCCGAAATCGGCGTGGCCGAGGCGGCGAAATATCCGCAGCTCACGCTGAGCGCGGGCTACGGCAGCGCGGCGACGCGCACCGCGGATCTGTTCAGCGGCGCGAGCACCGCATGGAACATCGGCGCCGCGCTGCTGCAGCCGGTGTTCCATGCGGGCAAGCTCGAAGCGCAGCGGCGCGCGGCGGTCGCCGCCTACGACCAGGCGTATGCGCAATACCGCCAGACCGTGCTCGCGGCGCTGCGCAATGTCGCCGACGTGCTCGACGCGCTCGAATACGACGCGAACACGCTCAAGGCGCAGGCCGAGGCCGAGGCCAGCGCCAGCGCCAGCCTCGCGCTGGCGCAGCGCCAGTTCGAGCTCGGCGCGACCAGCCAGCTCGCGCTGCTCGACGCGCAGCGCCAGGCGCAGCAGGCGAAGATCGGCCTGGTGCAGGCGCAGGCGGCGCGCCTGGCGGATACCGCGGCGCTGTACCAGGCCCTGGGCGGGGGCTGGTGGCAGCGCGCATCGAATATCGAGAAAGGGGGCGTGCAGCGATGATCAAGCGCATGTTGATAATGCTGGTGCTCGCCGGTGTCGTGTTCGGCGGCATCTTCGGCTTCCAGGCGTTCAAGTCGAAGATGATGCTCAAGTACATGAGCGGCGGGCAGCCGCCGCAGACGGTATCGACCACCAAGGCCGCGTATGCGCAATGGCAGAGCGAGGATCGCGCAGTGGGCACGGTGCGCGCGGTGCGCGGCGCCGACCTCGCGCCCGAAGTCGCGGGCATCGTGCAGGCGATCCGCTTCCAGTCGGGCGACCGGGTGAAGGCGGGCGCGCCGCTGCTGCAGCTCAATGCCGACGCCGACACGGCGCGCCTCAAGGCGCTCGAAGCCGCGGCCGCGCTGGCGCAGAGCACCTACATGCGCGACCAGGAGCAGTTCAAGGTGAAGGCGGTGAGCCAGGCGACGCTCGATGCCGACGCCGCCAATGTGAAGGGCGCCAAGGCGCAGGTCGAGGAGCAGCAGGCGCTGCTGGCGAAGAAGCTGATCCGCGCGCCCTTCTCCGGCCGCGCCGGCATCCGCGCGGTGGACCTGGGCCAGTACCTGAGCCCGGGCACCAAGATCGTGACGCTGCAGGCGCTCGACCCGGTGTTCGTCGACTTTCTCGTGCCGCAGGTCGCGCTCGGGCGCTACCGCATCGGGCAGAAGGTGAGCGTGGCCACCGACAGCTTTCCGGGCGAGGCGTTCGAAGGCCACGTGGCCGCGCTCGATGCCAAGGTCGAAGCGGCCACGCGCAACGTCAAGGTGCGCGCCACGGTGCGCAACCCGAAGCAGCACCTGCTGCCGGGCATGTTCGCGACGGTGCAGACTTTGCTCGGCGGCCCGCAGAAGCTGCTGACGCTGCCGCAGACGGCAATCTCCTTCAATCCTTACGGCAATACCGTGTTCGTGCTGGAGGAGAAGAAGGGCGCAGACGGCAAGACGCAGCTGCTGGCGCAGCAGAAATTCGTCACCACCGGCGCCACGCGCGGCGACCAGGTGGCAGTGCTCGCCGGCCTGAAGGAAGGCGATACCGTGGTGACCTCGGGCCAGATCAAGCTCAGGAGCGGCGCGGCGGTGCTCGTCAACAACGATATCCAGCCTTCGAACGATGCCGCGCCGCGGCCGGTGGACGAGTGAACGCGCGGCGATGAAATTCACCGACATTTTCATCCAGCGGCCGGTGCTCGCCAGCGTGGTGAGCCTGCTGCTGCTGGTGATCGGCCTGCGCTCGGTGGCGCTCTTGCCGGTGCTGCAGTACCCGCGCACGCAGAACGCGGTGGTCACGGTGCAGACGGTCTACACCGGCGCCGACGCCAACCTCGTCGCCGGCTTCATCACCACGCCGCTGGAGAACTCGATCGCGCAGGCGAACGGCATCGACTACATGACCTCGCAGAGCACGCCCAACGTGAGCGTGATCACCGCCAACCTGCGGCTCAACTACGACCACGACAAGGCGCTCACCGAAATCAACACCAAGGTGAACGCGGTGCTGAACCAGCTGCCGCAGGGCTCGCAGCAGCCCACGCTCAACGTCAAGGTCGGCCAGACCACGGACGCGATGTACATCGGCTTCGCCAGCGACGAGCTCACGCCGAACAAGATCACCGATTACCTGGTGCGCGCGGTGCAGCCCAAGCTGCAGGCGGTGGAAGGCGTGCAGACCGCCGAGATCCTCGGCGCCAAGCTGTTCGCGCTGCGCGCCTGGCTCGACCCGGTCAAGCTCGCCGCCTACGGGCTCACCGCCGCCGATGTGCGCGCCGCGCTCGCCGCCAACGACTTCCTCTCGGCGGTCGGCACCAGCAAGGGGCAGATGGTGCAGCAGATCCTCACCGCCACCACCGGCCTGCATTCGCTCGAAGAATTCCGCAACATGGTGGTGAAGCAGCAGGACGGCGCCGTGATCCGGCTCGAGGACGTGGCCAATGTCACCCTCGGCAGCGAAGACTACGAGTCCGAGGTCGGCTTCGACGGCAAAAAGGCGGTGTACATCGGCATCCAGGTGGCGCCGGCGGCGAACCTGCTCGACGTGATCGCGCGCGTGCGCGACGTGTTCCCCGGCATCCAGTCGCAGCTGCCGCGCGGGCTGGACGGAAGAATCGTCTACGACTCGACCAAGTTCGTCAACAGCTCCATCGTCGAAGTGGTGAAGACCCTGGCCGAGGCGCTGCTGATCGTGACGCTGGTGGTGTACGCCTTCCTCGGCTCGGTGCGCTCGGTGGCGATCCCGGTGATCGCAATCCCGCTGTCGCTGGTGGGCACCTTCGGCGTGATGCTCGCCGCCGGATTTTCGATCAACCTGCTGACGCTGCTCGCGCTGGTGCTTGCGATCGGCCTCGTCGTGGACGACGCCATCATCGTGGTGGAGAACGTCAACCGCCACCTCGAGGAGGGCATGCGCCCGCTGCAGGCTTCGATCACCGCGGCGCGCGAACTCGCCAACCCGATCATCGCCATGACCGTGGTGCTGGTCGCGGTGTACGTGCCGATCGGCTTCCTCGGCGGCTTGACCGGCGCCCTGTTCACCGAATTCGCGTTCACGCTCGTAGGCGCGGTGACGATCTCGGCGGTGGTCGCGCTGACGTTGTCGCCGATGATGTGCTCGCGCCTGCTCAAGCATCACGAACCGACGGAGCACGGGCTGGAGGCGCGCCTGGTGCTGCTGCTCGACCGCGGCTTCGACGCGCTGCACCGGCGCTACGAGCGGCTGCTCGACCGCACGCTGAACTACGTCGCGGTAACCGCCGTGTTCGCGCTGATCGTGCTCGGCAGCATCTACTTCCTCTACGCCGGGGCCAAATCCGAGCTCGCGCCGCAGGAGGACCAGGGGATCATCATCACCATCTCCACCTCCTCGCCCAACGCGACGCTGCAGCAGCGCCAGCTGTACTCGCGCGCGGTGTACGAGGCATTCGCGCGTTTCCCCGAAACCGACCACGTGTTCCAGTTCGACGTGCCCGGCCAGTCGTTCGCGGGCCAGGTGCTCAAGCCCTGGGACCAGCGCACCAGGGGCGCGGCGCAGGTGCAGCCGGCGCTGCAGGGCGAGCTCGCGCACATCGCCGGCGCGCGCATCGCCGCGTTCCAGCCGCCGCCGCTGCCCGGCGCCTTCGGCCTGCCGGTGCAGTTCGTGATCCAGACCACCGAGCCGTTCGAGCGCCTGAACGAGGTCGCCGACGAATTCCTCAAGCAGGCGCAGACCAGCGGCAGGTTCATTTTCATCGACAAGGACCTGCACTACGACCTGCCGCAGTCGAAGATCGTCATCGACCGCGAGCTCGCGGCGCAGCTCGGCCTGCAGATGAGCGACATCGGCAATGCGCTCGGCTCCATGCTCGGCGGCGGCTACGTCAACTACTTCAGCCT